>Ga0182030_10024353_pt1 | contig 11125 bp, 11 predicted proteins | sample 812S3MmetaG_FD_121299 | JGI IMG/M metagenome (GOLD analysis project Ga0182030, IMG submission 121299) | Permafrost microbial communities from Stordalen Mire, Sweden - 812S3M metaG (Illumina Assembly) | ecosystem: Environmental > Terrestrial > Soil > Wetlands > Permafrost | place: Sweden...
AGAAGTGGCCAAACTCATGCACGGTCACCAGCAGGAAGATGGCCACCAGGAAGGCCAGGATGTTTTGAATCACGGTCAGCATGTCTAGCGCGCACCCTGCCGTGCCGCCGGCGGTCCGGCGATAATCTGGCGCACGCACGCACGCGCCTCGGCATCGGCAGCCAGCACGGAGGAGAGATCGGCCATGGCACCGCCTTTAAAACTATTCATCACTGTCTCAATGACCGCCGGAATATCCCCAAAGTTCAACCGTTTGTCGAGGAATGCCCCGGCAGCCCGCTCGTCGACGTCTTCCCACCTTCGGGGGCTCATTTTCCGCTCCCGCCGGCCCACACCGCAGGTACAGGCGCGGAAGACAGTTCGGGATCCCACGGCCCAACAATCGGCCAAACAAGGCCTGACCAAAGCCGGCAAGTGTACACTGGAGCCAATCCGGTCGGGAACTCAGCGACCCTGGGCCGGCGACGTCCTCATTTCGGGATAGCCCGCAGTGCAGGCAGCGGGCCTTTTGGGCAGGCGAGGCAGGGATTAAAGAGGCCCATTGCTGCTCGTGAAGCACGTTCGGACGGCACGAACCACGAATCGTTATCGCAGAAACTGGGCGCAGCAATAATGACGCGCGCGTGCCCCGCCGCAGCAGGATGCGGCAGCGTCACGTCAAGGCCCGCGGGATCGTCCTACAGCCAGCTTCCTTATCCCAGCTGCTGTGCCTGCGGCAGCATGTACCGCTGATCGAAATCTAATCCCGGGGTAGCTGGCAAACTACGCCGCCCTGCCCGCGGCGTGCGGTGGACAGCCTCGCGATGGTAGCCGGCCCGCTGGCGGATTATTGTAGCGGCACCCACCTGTCGCCTGGAAAAATCACTCTAAGCAAGGCCGGCGCAGCATCCACCGATATCCTTAACTGCACGCAAGTATCATCTCAATCTAGGCGCCTCCCATTGACTTCTATGTACAGGACGGGCGCCAGTGCTCCGGCGCAAGCTCCCTTTATCCGATGGCACGCGCCGCCTGGTCACTGCTCAAAAAGGCGATCCTGGAAAATGCTTAAACTAACGTCTCTCCCCGGCATCGCCTAGATGCCAGGCCAGGCATCTCGCAACCACCAGGTCCAATAGCGGCATGACACTACCAGACACAGCGTATGTTCCCTCGCGCCTCAGGCGCATGGCGTTTTCACGCCCCGCCTCGGCATTACTGCTTATCGTCTTGTTCTGGTTTGCAGCTGCCGCTGGCTTCTCAGGATTTGCAGGCAAGTGGGGTTTGCGTGAACGGGATCCGGACGGCTACCGATTCGGCGCGACCGCTATGCTTGAATCCACGGCGGCGAGGCCTTTTGTCTATCGCCAGCTCGCCCCGGTGCTCGCGAATCTGGCAGCGCGGATCACACCAGCACGGGTCAAGAATTTCGTCGTTGCCCACCTGGACCCGGCGGCTACATTTACGCGACTCACGCAACTCAACACCTCAGAGCTGCAGTTCAAAGCCACGGTAATCCTCTACCTTAGCTTCCTGGCGCTATTCCTGAATCTGTTTGTACTGCGCCAAATAGCCCTGGACGCCGGCAGCGGCCGGCTATCGGCCATCATCGCACCGATGACCTTAGCGCTTGCAATGCCCTATCTACAGACAGTTGGCGGCTACTTCTATGACAACATTGAATTCCTGTTCCTGAGTCTTGCATTTCTGCTGGCAGCGCGCGGTCGCTACCTTCTGCTCCTCGTGCTGGTTGTGCCTGCCAACTTCAACAAGGAGTCATTTCTATTCTTTCTGCCGGCACTGTATCCGCTGCTGCGTCTTACGCTGTCAAAACTCAAGGCCCGACTGGTGCTCCTTGCCGCGCTGTGTCTATCGGCTGGGGAGAACTTGCTGGTCAGACGCCAGTTTGCCAACACCGCCGGTGGTGCCGTGGAATTTCATCTGCGTGACAACCTCTCGACCTACGTGAAAAACTGGGCCTACCGGGAATGGGAGCTGACCTATGGTCTGATTGGACCGCGCGGCTTATTCATCGGCACCATTGTGGTGGTGGCAATCATCGTGATTCGCGGCCTGGGTTCTTGCCCGGCAGCCATCAAGAGGCACCTGGCCTACGCGGCGATGATTAACTTGCCGCTGGTACTGCTTTTCGGATCGCCCGGTGAAATACGCAATCTGGCCTTTCTGTTTGTCGGATTTTCGGTCTTGGTGGCGCTCGCCATTAATGCGACCCTGAGGCCCCAGGACGTTCAGAAAAGCAGTCTGTACTGCCAGGGTGGCCGCTGAGGATTGCGGCTTCGCGCTGCCGCAGGCGGCGCCGAGACGGAGGCGCTGCGCACCCTATGCAAGCGGCTTGAGGTAAGCGGCTATCAGTCATCGTCGCGCGCAGAGCGAACCCAAGCCACCTGGCGAGCAAATAGCACCCGAGCGTAGAGCGGCACCTTCCAGAGCGCATAGAGACCGGAGAGCGCCAGCTTGGACAAGGATATGATCTTGCGACCGTATTGTTGCCAGGCCAGAAGCACCGACAGTCCGATAAAGAAGCAATCGGCTGTTGCCAGAGCCAGGGGAAGGTGAACGCCCGTCCGCAAATACAGAAACAGGCTGGCGCTCCACACGACTGCACTGATCATCGTCAGCAATGCGAGCGGGGGCACACTGAGATCCAGGGCCAGCGCAATCAGGCCGAAGTTGCGAGGCTTGAGGGCCGCGAGCAGCAGCTGCGGCGTTTGCGTCAGTATCACGTTTAGGTGACCGTGCTCCCAACGGGTGCGCTGTTTCTTTATGCCCTCGGCTGAGTTCGGAAAGGTGCTGGTGACCAGTGCATCCGGACAGAACAGCGGCGGAGTACCGGCGCGCGCGAGCTCAAGCCCAAGCTTCAGGTCTTCGACAATGTGGGCCGTGGCAAGATTCGCTGCCGCGATGCTCGTCCATGGAAACGCCATTCCGGAGCCCATCAATTGACACGGCAGGCCGAGGCGATGCAGACCCGCCGCGCGTGCGTGATTCTTGACCGCCCAGGCAAATTCCGCCACGCGCATTCTGAGGCCGGCCTGAAGGCCCGCCTTCATCAGATAAAGCGCCTGAACCGGTCTGCCGCTCTGAGCGCACGATCGTGCCAGGCGATCGCACGTTCCCTCGCTGACCTGGCAATCGGCGTCAACGACTATGACGACTTCAGGCGGATCGGACTCCAGATGACGAATACCGAAGTCGAGTGCGTAACCTTTGCCGCGTCGCCCAACGTCGCTGCGCTCAATGACTTCGGCGCCAGTAGCGGCAGCTATCACTGCCGTCCGGTCGGTGCAGTTGTCGGCAACCACCAGCACCCGGTCAGTAGCACGCATTTGTGCGACCACTGAGCAGAGCGTGGTGCCAATCTTGGCCGCTTCATTGTGTGCCGGAATAAGCACAGCGATGCGCGGCCGCGGGCCCCTCATCGTCGGTCTGAGCGGGCGCGCCGTAACGGCCGACAAGACTTCAGCGAACAGCACGCCGATGGCTGGCATCAAAAGTACAGCCAGGACTGAGATTGCATCGCTAATGATTGCTAACATGCCAACACGCTCATAGACAGTGGGGAATGGTCAACGCGCCGTTTGCGGCTACTGCATAGGGGGGTTCACGATGGGCCTCCCACGGGTGATTTGACTGTACGAAAGCGCACGTTGACCGTTCGGGCAAGTCGGGCGGGCAAGCTCTGAGGTTTGCAAGTACCGTGCCGCTGCGCTTCAGTGGTGCTGTGCGTCAGCACGCGCAGTGCAACGATCGATTCAAGGCACATCCAAATGGAGGCCACCGCAGTGCCGGCACGGCGCGTCGGCGGCGTTGCGGACCGCCTGGGCTCTGTTTGCGGTTATAGGCTTCGCATGTTTCCCGGTCGCGACCAAGTCAATGACTTGCGATCGCGCCATCGGCAGCTGCGCGGAGTTTCACGATCCGGTTCGCCATGCCCTACTGTGGGTCAGTCGGGATGCACGTGGTGCAGGAACGCACTGCGCAGCCGCCGACATCTCCGGTTGAAAGCAGTCGCAGGAGTCGCGATGTGCAGGCGCACGCTCGTGCAGGCGGTGCACGATTGCAGGATCTGCAAACTCACTGAAGCTACGCGCCCTGCTTGAAGATCTCAGGGGCAGGCTCGCCGCTGCGGCGCACCGCGCCGGCGTGGGCGGTATCGTCGCTTCCTACCAGCTGGGCGGGGGCAGAGCCAGGATCGTGCCCAAGATAGGCCAGCGGGTCAGGGGAGGCCGTTGATGATCTGAGCAGGAACCCCTGACACCACTCTGTTTGCAGGGACGCTGTGGGCCACAACAGCTCCGGCCGCTACTACAGCGCCAGCACCGATATTCACCCCAGGCAGGATCGTGCAACGCGCACCTATCCAGGCGCCGTCGCCAATCGTAACTGGCTTCGCGTACTGCCGCGCAGCGCGCTTATTTTGCATGCCCAGCTCATGGGTACTCGTCAGCACCATCACGCCGTGTCCAATCTGGACCTTGTTACCGATGCTTATCGCTGCCCCCAGGTCAAAAAAGCACCCGACATTCAGCTGGCACGCGCTGCCGATGCGAAGCTTGTTATAAAGGTTCTTGCTTCCGGTAATGGTCGGTGTTCCGGCCATGATAGTACCGGGGCCAATCTTGAAGCCCGCCAGCCGCAGAGTGAGGGCACGCATCCGACCCCCTGCGTTAATTGGCAGTAGCGCCAGAAGCGCCCGCGCGAACAGTAATCGCCAATGCAGCCCGGCACTTTCCTCGCCAGCTATGCGCTTCAGCCCTCTTCGACGTCCCTCCTGGGCCGGCCCACGTGCCGCGGGAGCATCAGCCGCACTTGGCGCCGCCGCGGGTCCATAAACCTTCGAGCGACTTGCGGTGCCGAACGCGGCCGGCCCTTGGGCGTACATTGGCTCGTCGGCCACATCGTTGGCGGCCCGCCCTTTCTGGTACGACTCCAAGGCCTCGGGGACACATACACCGCCGGCGTCGACCAAGAACTGAACCATGGGTCCTTGGGGCGCGGCGTCTCGGTGTCCCCCAAAGCCGCGCAGTGGTTCAACTTTGCCAGGTTGAGCATTCATTGGGTGCACCTGAACAGCTTCAAATTCACGTCTCCTGAGGCTCCCGCATTGACCCTGATCACGGCACTCCCGTGGATGCTGGCGCCCGCAAAGAACAGCACACGCTTCCTTACATCGGCACCACACCATGGACCTTCCATGGGCAATCCCGCTGTACGAAAGCGCACATAAGCCAATCCGACTAAGCGCTCAGCGCGAAAGATCGCAAACACCATGCCGCTGCCGAACGCGGATGTCTTGCCCCTATGCCGCGAACTGCAGGCGCCGTCCCATGGCACCCCGATCGGAGGGTATTGCAGTGCACCGGCTGCGAATTGGCGTAATTGCCGGCTCAATTAGGTTCCGGAAATGGTGCGCGGTCTCGCGACTTGGATTAGCTTCGTGTTCTGCAGCGGCGGCTCAGCATGGCAACCCGGCGCTCATTGGCGGGAGCAGGATTTGCACGAATGCAGAATCTGCGCGGTTCTGGGCGCGGCACGGATACGAGAAAAACTGCAAGTTTGGGTGGCTGAGGCTGCCTCAGCAATGAAACTTGCTAGCGACGGCGCGGAAGTCTTACCTGTTCAACTCAGTCCTATCCTCCAGACTATGCACCCCGCGCACTGAGTCCGATGAGCAGAACGCCGATGACGACCAGAGCTACGCCTGCCAGTTTTAGGGTACCCAGTGGTTCGTGAAACACGAGCACCCCGAAAAAGCACGTCAGCACGAGTCCCAAAGCCACGAAGGGATAGGCAAGACTCAGATCAAGTCGCGCGAGCACTCCGAGCCAGGCCATTGCGCTCGCGCCGTAAATGAATAGCCCCAGCCAAACAATCGGCGACACCAGCGCCACGATGATGACATGCACATTGTTGCCCGAATGAGCGATTTCAGAACCGGCCACGCGACTCATTCCGAGCTTTAGAATCACTTGCGCGGCGACCGACAGCAGAATGCTGATCACTGCTAAAACTATGGATGGCATTTTAGTCTACCCGAGGTGTGGCGCCAGACCCAAACTCGCGGCTGCCCAACAAAAAGCAAGCGCGGCAAATGACATCCAGCTTCCGCGATCCGTCAAGCTATACACGATCGGATCATCGTGCATTTGACCTCGTGTGGTCTTGATCCACATTCTGCACATCCAGTACCAGAGTATCGGACAAGTGGGCCAAAGCCATAGCGGGTTGGCGTACTGATGCGCCGCCTGTGACGTGTCAATGTATAGCGCGAGCACCAGCACGGCGGTGGTACTTGATGCGATACCCATGGCCCGTAAGGTATCGGCGTCTGCAAGCGCATAATCGCGCCCGCGCATATCGCGCCCATGTAAGCCACTGCCCTTTTCGCTTGCGTCCACCAGCATCAGCTCGGTACAGCGCTTAACAAGCGCCAGACTGAAGAACATAAACATTGACAAACTCAGAAGCCAAACTGATGGAACCACGCCTGCCGCGACCGCACCAACGATGATCCGGGAGGTATACAGGCTCGCTAGTGCTAACACATCGATCAGCACCCGCTCCTTTAGCCACTTCGAATAAAGCGTCGTGAGCACCAGGTAACCGCCGAGCGACCAGAGCACCACTACGCCTAGAAAAGCACCCAGTGCCAACGCGCCCAGAAAGAGCACCGCACCAATGGCGCACGCGACCGGCACTGAAATAGCGCCACCGGCAATCGGACGATTCTTCTTGCGCTTATGGAGGCGGTCACGCTCCCGATCCAGAATGTCATTGACGACGTAACCGAGTGAGGCAGTAAAGTTGAATGCGAGAAACGCCAAGACCACTCTCAGGAGCGTCTCTGGTCTGCCGAGCTGGTGCGCGAAAGCCGCTGGAACAAGAACCAAAAGGTTCTTCGCCCACTGATGCGGACGAATTAGGCGCCACGCGCTGACGACAAGCCCGGCCTTAGTCATAGCAAGCGGCCTCAATTTATTTTCAAGCGTCCGAGCTACCGAAATGACGATAGTCGGTTGTGATTTCTAGCGCGGACGACGACGCTGCCAAATTACCGAGCACCAGCTGCCGGATCCAAAATCACTTCGAGATGAAGCCATTTACGCCTACTCTACAAGGGACGATTGATGAAAAGATACCGGCTCTCCCACTTCCCCTCCCAAGCCGGCACTGTCGGTACCGGCGACTTTCCACAGGGATTGCCACGCATCGAATTAGCGGCGTCTGCCGCCAGGCGACCCTCACCGACCCGGCAACAGGAATTCACAGCGATGAACTTTGGGTGACAACATCAGCATTACCTATAGTCAGGAAACACGCTCTTGCCGCATTATGTTACCGCACTAGAGGATCAGTTCCGGTTTGAAGCCTGTGGCCGTCTGGTAGCCTGCATGAAGTTCAAGAATTGCGGGCAACCGCGTCGCTCCGCGGTTCCAATCCGGGGCAAGATGACGGTACTGGCGCTGCCTGTCGGGGCCTGCCAGTTTTCTTCTAGGAAACTGTGATCTGAGAGCACCGGCGGAGCGCATTGGGCAGGCTTGCAAATTGCATTTTAGGGTGCCAGCATCCTTGGCTGCGGCGCCTATCGCGCGATTTCATTGCAGTTTAGGCCATTGGCATATTCGGGGGCCGGATTGTGATGCTGCCAGGAAGACTCACCAGTATTAGGGAGACTTTCGTCGTGTCGTTGCGGGGGATTGATACGCACCGCAAGGTAGCGAAGGCGCATTAATGCTCGGTCACGTTGCAATCAGCGTAGTGATTCCTACTCACAACCGTTCTGAACTTCTAGCTCGTGCGATCCGAAGCGCTTCAAGTCAGACCGCCCGGGACTTTGAAATAATAGTTGTTGATGACTGTTCAACAGACGGCACGTGGGCCTATCTGTGCGCTGAGCAGACCGAGACGCTGCGCGTTTTTCGTAACGAAATGAACCTGGGCGTCAGCGGCTCGAGAAACCACGGCGTGGCCGAAGCCCGCGCGCCCTTTGTGGTGTTTCTCGATGATGATGATGCGCTGCGCCCGACTGCCCTCGCCGATATTGGCGCGGCAATCAAGGCCAATCCGGGGGCCGAGTTTCTGTGGGGCGAGCGACTCATTCACGAAAAAGATGCCCACGGTCGCACTGTAGGCCGGCGCTCCGATGATTGGAGCTGGGCCGGCGCCCCGCTCGTGGGCACGCAGTTTCTGCCGATGATGCTGCAAATCGCCACCAATTCTGCATTCACAATCGACAGGAATCTGTTTCTCTCACTCGGTGGGTTTGATACGGGCCTTAAGGTCTCGGAAGACCGCGACCTGTTCATCCGCCTGGCACGTATGGAGCGGCGCGGCGTTGCCATCGCCAAGGTGTTGATTGACGTTGACGAGCATTTTAACGGCAGCCTGAGCCGTAATATTGGCATTGCCATCGGCCCGAAGACCGATCTGATGCTAATGGACCGTTACGGGGAGTACTTCCAACTGCCGCAGCACCGGCAGGTGCTGGGCCGTTACTTGCTGGCAGTTTATGTAGGTTACCTGCAGCAACAGGATGGCGCGGCGGCTCGGGGAATTTACCGGAAGATGCGCCAGTTGGACGTGCCGTTCCGGGCCATCGCCACTGAATATATTCGGCATCTGCCGAATTTTCGCCGCGCCAAGACGCTGCTAGGCTATTACCATTTGCGACGTTTTCTCGCGAGTACCGGCGCGCGGTCGCGCAAATTCAATGTGCTGGACAAGCAGTAGCATATCGACAATTCCATAGCCGCCGCGTTCAGACTTTGTAAACGAATTTGTGCAACCGATGGGCGATAAGCACGACGTCATCATAGTGGGTACCGGCTTTGCCGCCTCGTTCTTCTTGTGGAGCTATCTGCAAAAGGCAGATAAGAACGCGCGCATACTGGTTCTTGAACGCGGCCGCTCGGACACGAAGGCCTGGCAGCTGCAGAATCGCGCGACATCGAGCATCAGTCCAAAGCAGGTGTTCAAGAATAATAATCCGGACAAAGACTGGTACACCAGCCCCGGGTTCGGCGGCAACTCAAAGTGCTGGCTCGGAGGCACCACGCGCATGATGCCGGGCGACTTCGCGCTGCGCTCACGCTACGGCGTGGGCTATGACTGGCCGCTCTCGTATGACGATCTCGAAGAGCACTACTGCACGGTCGAGGAGATCATGCGTGTATCGGGGCCGGCCGACAGCCCGATGCCCCGTTCGCGCCCACTGCCGCTGCCCCCCCACCGCTTGTCCGATCCGGAGGTCCTGCTCAAGCAGCACTTTCCACAGGGCTGGTACACGGTGTCGACGGCGCGTGCCAGCGCCCCGACCGGCACACGAGGGGTGTGCTGTGCCACCGGCTCGTGCGAGCTGTGTCCGGTCGATGCAAAGTTCACGATTCAGAATGGGCTGGCGCACATTTACGAGGATCCGCGGGTGCAGTTGCTGCTGAATGCCGAGGTCAGCGCGGTCGAGACCGCCGCGGGCCGGGCAACTGGTGTGGCCTACCTGCATGAGGGACGTGCGGAACGTGCTGCTGCTGATCTCATCGTGCTCGGCGCCAGTGCACTTTTTAATCCGCATATCCTGCTGCGCTCAGGTATCAATCATCCGTTGCTCGGCAAGCGCCTGCATGAGCAATACGCCGTTGATTTGAATCTCAATTTGCGGGGAGTTAAGTCCTTCAACGGCAGCACCATCATCACCGGCCTGGGCTACCTCTTTTACGAAGGCGAGCACCGGCGTGATCATGCCGCGTGCCTGATAGAGACCTGGAATTCTCCCTTTATTTACCGCGGATCCGGCCTGCGAGCCGAGCGTGGCCGCTGGACTGAGCGGCTGCTGCTGCGCTGCCTGTTCGATGACATACCGCGCGACGACAATACCGTGACGGTCAATGCGGCCAACCCGGCACTTGCCGAAACAACTTTTAACGGCTACTCGGACTACGCCTACAAGGCGGCCAAGCAAATCCCCTCGTTTGTCGATAAGTTGGCCGAAGCGTTGCCGATCGAAGGCATCGACAGCACCGCGATCGGTCGGACCGCTGCACACATTCAAGGCACCGTGGTCATGGGCACGGATCCGGCAACCAGCATCGTCGACCGGCACTTAATTCATCACCAGTATCGCAATCTGCTCGTGCTGGGTTGTAGCGCCTATCCGACCGCCAGCCCTGCCTACCCGACGCTGACGGTATCGGCGCTGTCGCTTTGGGCTGCCGCCCACCTGCTCGGTACGAAGGCCGCGTAGCCTATGCAACGCAGGACATTTCTCAATATCGGCGGCAGCGCCCTGGCGGCATTGGCCATCTGGCGCCTGTCGAAGAGTGACCATGAAGCAATCGCCTTGATGCTGCGCACGCGCCTGAACTACCTGCAGCTTGATGCCGACGGTGTGCAGCGGTTTGCGCGGGATTACGCTGCGCGCAAGGATCTGTCCAGCACGCGGCTGCACCTGATCAACGCAATCGGACCGGCCTACCGTCATCTGACGGATAGGCCGGTCTCGGCCCACGTCTTCAGCGCGGTACATCACGGTGAAGAGCGGATCATCACCAACTACCTGATCGGCAGCGACTTCTTCATTAACGGCGCCGATGAAACACGCGTGGTGCACTATTTGGGTTTGCTCGATCCGCTGCGTGCCTGCGGCAATCCCTTTGCCCGCCCTCCGGAGGGTCTCGCGACTTAGTGCCCGCTCGCAAGCCGGCGCTGCTTAGCGCAGCGGTTGAGGTGGCAGATAAGGATGGCGAGGCGGCGGCGGGCACCTCATTGAATTATTAAAGTGCGTCAGGCCAGTGCAGATTGGTACGCTGCACCCAGAGTCTCGAGCGCCCGCTGCGTGAGCTCGCGGGCTTGCGCGTCGGCAGCCAGTACGGCGGCAAGATCGATCATCTCGCCACCGCTGTAACTGTTCATCACCTGTTCGATGACTCTCGCAATATCGCCAAAGCGCAGGCGCCGATCGAGGAAAGCGGCCACGGCCTCTTCGTCCGCGGCATTGAGCCACACAGGAGCCAGTCCGCCGCAGCGCGCCGCCTCGGCCGCCAGCCTCAGGCATGGAAAGCGTTGCGGGTCCGGGGCCTGGAAGTCGAGCCGGGCAGCCTGGATCAGATCCAGAAATTCTACACCGGAGCCG
>Ga0182030_10024354_pt1 | contig 11125 bp, 10 predicted proteins | sample 812S3MmetaG_FD_121299 | JGI IMG/M metagenome (GOLD analysis project Ga0182030, IMG submission 121299) | Permafrost microbial communities from Stordalen Mire, Sweden - 812S3M metaG (Illumina Assembly) | ecosystem: Environmental > Terrestrial > Soil > Wetlands > Permafrost | place: Sweden...
TGAAGGTGCCATTGGTCCACTGCTGGTTAAGCGTCGGAGTGACGATGGCCAAGGTGGGCAAAATATGATCATTGTTTACTTTGACGGTGACGGTAAAGGATTGGGAGACGACATTGTTGCTGGCCCCACCGTCATTGACGGTGACGGTGAGAGTGGCCGAGCCGCTGGCATTGGCGGCCGGCGTGAAGCCAAGTGAACCGGTGGCGTTTGGGCTGGTGTAAGTGAGCGTCGGATTGGGAATCAACGCCGGGTTGCTGGAAATCGCCGTGACCGTGAGCGTCTGATTTTCGCCGCCCGAGGAAATGCCCGCCAGGCTGACGAGTTGTGCGCCGGCATTTTCATTGATCGTCAGATTGTTCAATGGATTCAACGTCGGCGGCTGGTTGACCGGACTGACAGCGACGGTGAAGGATTGGGAGACGACATTGTTGCTGGCCCCGCCGTCGTTGACGGTGACGGTGACGGTGGCCGAGCCGCTGGCGTTGGCGGCCGGCGTGAAGGCAAGCGAACCGGTGGTGTTGGGGCTGGTGTAAGTGACAGTCGGATTGGGGATCAACGCCGGGTTGCTGGAAATCGCCGTGACCGTGAGCATCTGGTTTTCGCCGCCCGAGGAGATGCCCGCCAAGCTGACGGATTGCGCGCCGGCATTTTCATTGATGGTCAGACTATTCAATGGATTCAACGTCGGCGGCTGGTTGACCGGACTGACAGCGACGGTGAAGGACTGGGTAACAATGTTGTTGCTGGCCCCACCGTCATTGACGGTGACGGTGACGGTGGCCAAACCGCTGGCGTTGGCCGCCGGCGTGAAGGCAAGCGAACCGGTGGTGTTGGGGCTGGTGTAAGTGAGCGTCGGATTAGGGATCAACGCCGGGTTGCTGGAAATCGCCGTGACCGTGAGCGTCTGGTTTTCGCCGCCCGAGGAGATGCCCGCCAAGCTGACGGATTGCGCGCCGGCATTTTCATTGATGGTCAGACTATTCAATGGATTCAACGTCGGCGGCTGGTTGACCGGACTTACGACGACCGGAACCGTATAAGATACTTCGCTGGATAACGCGCTCTCCGCACCGGCGGCACTGTAGGTCGAGGCTGCAAAATAATAAGCGCTACCGTTCAGAAGATTTGAAATCGTCAAGCTGGTTGCGTTTCCAACGTCCGTTTTGTTGGTATAGACCCCGCTTGCCCCGCCGTAATAAATTTTGAAGCCGGCAACGATTGGATTGGTGGTTGTGCTCCACGCCAAGGTGACATTTGCCTGGGCAAACCCGGAACAGGGGGGGATTAAAATCAAAACGGCCAGGAATAAAGAGAAAATCCCGCCGCTGCGAAACCAGCCAAAAACGTCCCTGTGATACATCTTGGGAAGTCCCTCGCATAAAGCTTGCCAACCTAAATTCAATGATTGAATCGCTGGGGTGACATCTTTCGGGACAGTCCCGCAACCGGCAAAACCTCCGCCAAACATGGTGTTTTAACGGAAGCGGTGAGTGTCTTGCCGCGAAGTTGTATTTCCAGACACGTCATCCAATTTTGAATCAGATAATTAAGACAGTCTCTGTCTTGAAAAAGTGCATTGCCCAAACCTCGGCAAGCGCGTGCCGAGACCTTTGCCTTTGGGTTAAATCGCGGACCGGAGATGCGAGCGCCCCATGCAAAAGCGGTTCTGAATTTCCTTTCGCGCCGCGTTTGAGTTTGCTACAACCATCGCGTGCGTAGAATTCTTTGGACAATTATTTTTTTCTGGCTTTGCGGATTATTTCTATCCGCCCGCGCAGAAACATATTCGATGGCGGACGGAACGGCGCTGGTTGGCGACATCGTTTCGTTCGATGACATTGGCGTCAAATTCCGAATGGGCGACGGCAGTTACTCCGACCGGTTCGCGTGGACCAAATTTTCGCAGGACGGTCTGAAGACATTGGCCAACAATCCGAAAATCAAGCTGCTCGTCGAGCCATTCATCGAAAAACCGCCATCGGAACGCCCGCAAAAACCGCCGGTGGAAATCAAAAAAGACGAAGACATGAAGCGTCTGGCAATGCCGCTGGGCCAGTCGCTCCTTGGCGCGCTGTTTTCATCCTCGGTCGGCCTGTTTGCGCTGGTGCTGGTTTACGCGGCGAACCTTTACGCCGGATTTGAAATCGCCGTGGTTCGCGCGCGGCCCAAAGGTCTGGTGATGGGGGTGGCGGCGGTGCTGCCAATTCTGGGACCCATCATATTCCTTCTCATGCCAGTCCAAATGGAAGCCATCCCGGTCGAAGCTTCGACGGAAGCTGACCCGGCGACATTCGCCTTGCCGGGCCAGCCGACCACGCTGGGCGAAATGCAAGTCACCGCCGGGGCTTTTCACCCACCGGCCGACAGTCCGGCCGCCGGACAGATATTCCAGCGGGGACAGTTCACGTTCAACCGCCGGTTTTTTGAGACGAAATTTTCCGGCTATTTTGGTGTCGTCCGGCATGGTGCCGACAAGGACATGGTGCTGTTCGTGAAAACCGGCGGCGGAAAATACCAGGTCGAACGCATCACGCGCATCACCGCGAGCGACGTGCATTTGGAAGTCACGCTCGGCGAAGTGCGGCAGGAAGTCATGGTGCCGTTCGCGGACATTCAGGAAATCCAGCTCAAACCCAAAGGCGCTTGAAATACCGCACCATCCTCATGTTCGGCGCGCCTGGTTCGGGCAAGGGCACGCACGGAAAAATTCTCGGAACGATTCCCGGATTCTATCATTGCAGTTGCGGCGATGTTTTCCGCGGCTTAAGCCCCGATGAATCGCTCGGAAAGGTGTTTGTCGAATACTCCAGCCGCGGCCAACTGGTGCCGGATGCGCTGACCATCGAGCTTTGGAAAAAGCACACGCACGCGCTGACGGCGGCCGGGCGGCTGGATCCCAAACGAAACACGCTTGTGCTCGACGGCATTCCGCGCAATGTCCACCAAGCGCAGATGCTCGCCAAGTTTCTCAATGTCATTGCGGTCTTTTACCTGTGCAGCGTCAATGTTGAGAACCTCGTGAAACGCCTGCAACGCCGCGCGCTGAAGGACAACCGGCTGGACGATGCAAACCTGGACGTGATCCGCGAGCGGCTTAAAACCTATGAGCGGGAAACCAAACCCGTGCTGAATTATTACGGCAAGAAAATCGTCCACCGCATCAATACCGATGGCACGCCGACCGAAACCTTTGCCAAAGTCATGCGGCAGGTCGTCAAGCTCTGAAGCCGCTTTTTTTGCTTTCATCCGTGAATGATTTCCCATTCGCTTAACCCGTGAGCCGCTTAAAAATCATTTTCCTTGGCACAGCCGAACTCGCCTGCGCCAGCTTGGAGAAAATTTCCTCCGGCGAATCCTTTCAAGTCATCGCCGTGATCACCCAGCCCGACAAGCCCAAAGGCCGCGATCTCAAGCTCACGCCGTCGCCAGTAAAAATCATGGCGGAGAAATTCAACCTGTCCGTGCTCCAGCCGCCCAGGGCGCGCGATGAAAAATTCATTTCCGAACTGCGCGAGCTGAAGCCTGATCTGATGGTGGTCGTCGCCTACGGCCAGATTTTGCCGCAGACCATCTTGGATTTGCCGCGCTTTGGCTGCCTGAATGTCCACACCTCGCTGCTGCCAAAATATCGCGGAGCCGCGCCGATTCAATGGGCAATCGCCGACGGTAATTCTGAAACCGGCGTGACGATCATGAAAATGGACGCCGGCCTCGACACCGGGCCGATTCTCTCCTTTCGCCGCACGCCGATTCTGCCGGCGGACGATTCACAAATCCTGCACGACCGCCTGGCGCAACTCGGCGCGGAACTGCTGGCCGAAACAATTCCTGATTATGTCGCCGGGAAAATCCAACCGCAACCGCAACCGGCGGACGGTTCAACTTACGCCGCGAAAATCAAAAAGGAAGACGGCAAAATTGATTGGAACCAGCCAGCGTTGCAAATCTGGAACCGGCTGCGTGCCTTCACACCGTGGCCGGGCGCGTTCACGTTTTTGAAAATGGAATCAAAACCGCAGTTGCTGAAAATCTGGAAGGCCGAGCCAGTCGAGAAGTCCGGCGGAGCAGGGGAGATATTGTCCGCCGACAAGACCGGCATTGTCGTCGGCTGCGGTGAAAATTCGCTGCGGATTTTGGAATTGCAGCGTGAAGGCGGCAAACGGCTGTCGGCAGAGGCGTTTCTCATGGGCTTTCCGTTGCCGGTCGGATCCGGTTTTCTCTAAGTCACTGCCGGAAAAAAAATCTTAAAATTCTTCTCAAGTGGCGGCGAGTTTTGACCGATTGACAGGCGATAAACTATGTCGCATCCACCAGCCATTCGTCGGTGTAAACGTTCGCTTTCCGCGCATCAGAAGCAAATGCGGTTTTTCACCGGGCTGTTCCTGATCCTCTGCTTTTTGCTGGCCGGCGTCCTGTTCTGGCTGCTAAACCAGCCGTGCTTTGCAATGCAGTGAAATTGACCGGCTGGGGTTAGCCCTGCTGTTTGGCCGCGTCCTTCAAGCCGGCGGCGTAGGCTTCAAACACGCGGCGCATCTCGTCGCGAACTTGCCGGAAGCATTGCAAAATCTCATCCGTGCCGCCGCTGGCTTTCGCCGGATCAAAGAACGGCCAGTGATGGCGGTTCAACTGGCCGGGAAAAATCGGACAGGCTGCGTCCGCGTTGCCGCAGACGGTGATGACAGTGTGAACCGGCTGGTTCAAAAACTCCGTCAGATGTTTCGAGCGGTGCGCAGAAATATCAATGCCGACTTCCGCCATGACCTTGATGGCGAGCGGATGGACGAAACCGGCGGGCTTGGAGCCGGCGCTCTGCACGTTGGCCGAATCGCCGAGCGCGGCGCGCAAAAAACCTTCGCCGATGTGGCTGCGGCAGGAGTTGCCGGTGCAGAGGATGAGGATGGTGGGTTTCATAATTTATTTGTAGGAGACGACGTGAGGAGTCTCAACTATATTTTTAGTTAGAGACTCGTCACCTCGTCTCCTACCTTTAACTTGGCCTGATACCAGCCGCGCGACTGGTTGCAGATTTTGCAGACGGAGAGCATCACCGGCACTTCCACCAGCACGCCGACGACCGTCGCCAGCGCCGCGCCGGAACCCGCGCCAAACAGCGTGATGGCCACGGCCACGGCCAGTTCAAAGAAATTGCTCGCGCCGATGAGTGCGCCGGGCGACGCGACGTTGTGCGGCACGCGCAGCTTGCGCATGAGCAGGTAGGCCAGTGTAGAATTGAAATAAACCTGAATGACAATCGGCACCGCCAGCAGCAGCACGGCCAGCCAGCGCGCGGTCAAATTTTCCGCCTGAAACGCGAAGATCAAAACGAGCGTCAGCAGCAGCGCAAAAATCGTCACCGGCTGAAACTTCGGCAGAAATTTTTTCTCGAACCAGTCCGGGCCGTGCGATTTGAGCAACACGGTCCGCGTCAGCCAGCCCGCCGCCAGCGGAATCACGATGAACACCACGACGCTCGTGATAAGCACCTTTGCCGGCACCACGACATTCGCCACGCCGCATAAAAACATCACGATGGGCGCGAAGGCCACGAGCATGATGAGATCGTTCACCGCTACCTGCACGAGCGTATAGACCGGGTCGCCGTCGGTGAGATAACTCCAGACAAAAACCATCGCCGTGCACGGCGCGGCGGCCAGGATGATGAGGCCGGCGGTATATTCCTTCGCGAGTTCCGGCGAAATCCACGCGCTGAAAATATGCTGCATGAACAGCCAGCCGAGAAACGCCATGCTGAACGGTTTCACCAGCCAGTTGACGAATAGCGTCACCGCGAGGCCTTTTGGTTTTTTGGCGATGCCGCCGAGCGCGGTGAAATCCACCTTGAGCATCATTGGATAAATCATCAGCCAAATCAGCACGGCGATGGGCGCGTTGACGTGCGAGCCTTGGATAAATTCCACTTTGCTCAACGACGACGTGAGTTGCGGTGCCAGTTTGCCGAACGCCACGCCGACGAACATGCACAAGAAAACCCAGACGGTCAGGTAACGCTCGAAGAACGCGAGGCGCTTGGGATTTGCGATTTCAGATTTGCGATTTACGATTTTCGGCATGGTGTCGGGCGGATGGAATGTTGATGTCGTGCTTTCAACTACAGCATTTGCTATCGGCGCAAGTTTCACCTGTGTTTTGCGAACCACAGCAGGGATCGCTGGCATCCGCCGGACTGCCCAGGCCGGCACCGGTCAGCCGGTCCGCCAGCCGCAGGATAGCCTGGTGCGGCGAATCTTTCACCAAGGCGCCCGTCTTTGCCGCGCGGGCCAGGTCCGCCTTCGACACACCGAATTGCTGCGCCTGATGATAATGATGTTTCAGGCACGGTTCACAATTCGCCGCGATGGCCGCGCCGATGGCCACCAACTCATTTACCGCCGCCGAATAATCCACCGCCGACATCGCCTTTCTTGCCTGAACTTCCACGCTCGCGATGTAATCTGCGGGCTTCGTTCCGGCGGGCAAATGCTCAATGATTTTTTGATAAAGCGGGTCTTCAAAATGCGCCATCGCCGCGACGTATTCCGGTTTGATTTTGAGAACAATGTCCGTCAACCCCGCCGCGCGTGCCAAAGACTCAGTTTCCGAAACTAGGATCGCCCCGGCCACGCAGACGACCAGCGCTTCAACCATTATCAAAACTTCCGCCGGCAGCGGTTTCAGCAGCGCCATGTCGGACACGGCCACGCGGCCGCCGGGTTTCAACACACGCGCCATCTCGCGCCAGACCTGCGCCTTGTTGGGCGAAAGATTGATGACGCAGTTGGAGATGATCGCGTCCACGGAATTGTCGGCTACGGGCAGATGCTCAATTTCGCCGAGGCGGAACTCCACGTTGTCCAAACCGGTTTCCTGACGGTAATGCGCGATGTTCTTGCGCGCCTTGGCAAGCATGTCCGGTGTCATGTCCACGCCGATGGCGCGACCGGTGGCACCAACCTTGCGGCCGGCAATGAACGCGTCGAAGCCGCCGCCCGCACCAAGATCGAGAACGATTTCGCCGGACTTGAGCGCGGCGAGCGCGGCGGGATTGCCACAGGAAAGGCCCATGTTTGCGCCATCGGGCAGCGCCTTTAGTTCCGCGACGGTGTAGCCAAGTTCGCGGGCGAGCTTGTCGGCATCCGGCGGCGCGGAACCACAGCAGGAAACACCCGGACTACCGCAGCCGGCGGAAGTGTTCTGGGCGATTTTGGCATAGCCTTCGCGAACCATTTTACGAACGGAATCATTTTGTTCTTCGTTCAGGAATGTTTTCATAAATCAGCAACAGCGTTGACGGCGGCAAATCACAGCGAGATCCGTTTTCAAAATCCGCTTCAGATTCTTCGTGTCCGCGACCGCCTCGCCCGTTTTGGCCAGCGACTTGTGAACCCAGTCCAGCGCCTCGCGCACGGCGACGGGCGCGGTCTGGTCCGGCAGACGGTAATAAACCCAGCGTTCCGACTTGCGCGACAAAATCAAATGCGCGTGGTGTAGGATGGAAAGGTGTTTGGAGACGGTAGATGGCGCGAAGCCAAAAAGTTCGGTGATCTGACAGACGCACAGTTCGCCGCGCCGAAGCGCGAGCAGAATCCGCACCCGGTTCGGGTCGGACAGCGCCTTGGTGATGGCCATGAAGTCACGCATAAATATAATTCGTCAACCAACGAAATGAAAATCGCACGTTCCTGAAGGCGCGGCAAGTAATATTTTTTTTGAAGCCGGTTCAGAGCCAGCCGAACGCGCGGGCAAGCTTCACCAGCACATAGGCCACGCCGGCGGCGGCGGGCAGTGTCAGCACCCAGGCCCAGAGGATGCGTTCGACGACGTTCAGTTTGAGCGCATTGAAACCTTTGGCACAGCCGACACCCATGATGGAAGTGGTGATGGCGTGCGTGGTGGAGACGGGCATGCCGAAATGCGCCGCCGTGAACAGCACGCTCGCGCCGGTGGCCTCGGCGGCGAAACCGTGGACAGGATGGAGCTTCACCATTTTGTGGCCGAGCGTCTTGATGATGCGCCAGCCGCCGGCGGCGGTGCCGGCGCACATCGTCAGCGCACAGAGAATAGTGATCCACGCCGGGATGAATTGCGCCTTGGGATCAAGGGTTGACGGCTGGTAGCCAAATTGCAACCACGTCGGCAAATGCGTGACGGCCCAAGCGACCGGCGGAAGATATCCGGCGGGAGAGCCTTCGGGCGTTTGCAGCCACGCCAGCCAGCCGGGCGCAGTCAGTAACAGTCCCGTTTTGGTGGCGACCACCAGCGCGAGCGTGATGATGCCCATCGTTTTTTGCGCGTCGTTCGTGCCGTGGGCAAACCCCATGTAGGCGGCACTCAACAATTGCAGCTTGCCGAACGTGCGGTTCACCGTGACGGGCCGCCAGTTGCGCAACAGAAAATATAACAAACCCATGAACAGGAAGCCGACGATGAAGCCGACCAGCGGCGAACTGATCATCGGCACGATGACTTTCCAGAGAATGCCTTTGCCCTGCCACCAATGTTCTTTGCCGGGCACCGACCAGATGATGGAGGACCAATGACCGGAAGCCGCCAGCACCGCGCCGCACAGTCCGCCAACGAGCGCGTGCGACGAACTGGAAGGCAGGCCAAACCACCACGTCAGCAGGCTCCAGACGATGGCCGCCGTCAGCGCACAGCACAGCACGGGCATGGTGGCCACCTGCGCGTCCACGAGGCCGGACGCGATGGTCGCGGCCACAGCCGTTCCGAAAAATGCGCCAATGAGGTTGGTCACTGCGGCGAGCATCACCGCCTGGCGCGGCGTGAGCACCTTGGTCGAGACGACCGTGGCAATGGAATTGGCGGTGTCGTGAAAGCCGTTGATGTAGGTGAACACCAGGGCGATGAAAATGACGAGCAGGATCAAAAGCATATTTAATGCGGAGTGCGGAGTGCGGAGTGCGGAATCGAAGTGGCGGACGCGGGTTGGTTTGATTCGCGGTTCTTTTTGGTGGTCCGAATGGAGGCTACGACAATTGCCACCAGTTCGTTGGACTCCTTGAGCAGGGAAACGGCCTGGTCGCCGTTCAGTTTTCCGGCCTCAACCAGAAGTTCAATCCAAAAGCTCGATTCATCGGCTTCCTCTTCCACAATTCCCATTTTAAAAATAAAATCGGCGGGCGACTTGGCGCGGCAGGCGGCGCGATAATTGGCGCCGACCGAAGTGCCGGAACGCAGCAGTTGCTTTCCCATTACGTCGCACGCCTTCTCCGATGGCAAGGCTTCGACCAGTTTGATGACATCTAGGGCGAACCGCTTCGTGCGTTGCTTCAAATTGTCGTTGTTCATAGATGGCTCGGTGAAGTGATTCCGCACTCCGCATTCCGCACTCCGCGTTTCAAGAGTTCTTGAGGACGATGTGCATGACCACGTTGCCGGCGTCATGGCAGCGGTCCACGACTTTTTCCATCAACTCATAAACGTCGCGGATGACGATGGCGCGGATGGCGTCGTATTTGCCGCCGTAAAGATCGCGGAGCAGGTCGTTCATATGGCGGTCGGCCTCGGCTTCGACAAGCTGGAGCCGGTCGTTGAAAGTCTTGAGTTTTTCCATGTCCTCCATGTTGCGCAATTGCTTGACCATTTCGTTGATCGCGTCCGTCGCCTTGGCCATCATGTCCGCCTGCTTGGAAAAATCAATTCCGTCCAGATGCGCTCCGGCCATCACGAGGCGTTCGGCCAGTTTCTCGGCGGCTTTGGGAATCCGATACAATCCGCGCGCCAGCGCCTCGATGTCTTCACGCTCCAAACCGGTGATGAAAGTTTTCACCAGCTCGTTGCTGATTTGCTCGGAAATTTTCTTTTCCTTGCGCCGGGCGAGAATGAGGTCGTCAAGGTTCTGCGTGTTGCGCGGGGACTTCATCAGCTCGATGACGAGCCGGACGCTTTCGTGCGATTCCTGGGCGGCGGCTTCGAGCAGTTCCTGAAAACGGTCGCCCTTGCTGAAGAGTTGCTGAATGGAAAACATGCGCGCAAAGTCTGGCAAAAAGAACTCCGCCGCGCACGCAAAAACAATTTCCCGGTGCCCTGCGGCGTCCGCGCCTTTGCCCCGCCGCCGGTGACCATCCGCAAGCGTGGTGGCCATCCGCAAGGAGCGTTCGACGCCTTTGAAAAAGGCTTTTTAGCACCCGCCGAGCCGTTCGATGCCGGCTTGAACGCCGTTTTTGGGGAGGTCGAACCGTTCGACGGCAGTTTCAAAGAGCTTGGCGAAAGTGTCGAACCGTTCGATGCCACCTGAAACACCGTTTTAGCCCAGCCCGGACGATCCGACACCGATTTGAACGCCGTTTTAGGAGCGGTCGGGCCGTTCGACGCCTTTGCCAAGGAGCTTTGAGGTGCGCCCGAACCGTCCGACGCCTCCCAAACAGGCTTTTTAGAACCCGTCGAACCGTTCGACGGCAATTTTTAAGCCGTCCAAAACGGGCCAGAACGACTCTTAGCCATTCAAAATGAGCAATTTAAGCTGGAATGGTGGCCGTCTGCAAAGGCTCAATAAACCAGCACCCGCACCGCCGCCGCCAGCGAATCAGCCGCAAAAAAGCACAAAAGACGCAAAGGGGAAAATGACTTTGCCTTTTTGCGCCTTCTGCGCCTTTTCGCGGCAATAAAATCAGTAAACCAAAACAAGAACGGCGGCATCTTGGGCAGATTTGACCACGTCCTCGAACGCTTCGTCTTTGTTGTTTGGCTCTTTCAATTTAGCTGCCACGTCTGGGACAGACTCCATGAAGCTCAAGAGCAAACTGCTCTTCACCGCGTAGTTCACATTCTCTGGCAACGACCCGGTGGCCGCCAGCGCCGCCGCCGCACACGGTGGCCGTGCGCCAGCACCTTGGCCGCCACGATGCCCACCACGTTGCCGCGCGCGTCCACCAATGCCCCGCCCGAATTGCCCGGCTGCACCGGCAGGCTGACCTGGAAATAGCGCGGGTCATCCGCCGCGCCCGCCAGCGACGCGATTTCCCCCGTGATGGCCGTGCGCCAGCACCTTGGGCGCAAATCCCTGCAACCCGATGTCCGGGAAACCCACCGTGGCCACCGTCCCGCCCAGTTTCACCGTGCGACTGGCGGCAATAGGCAGCGGTGCAAACCGCCCAACGGCTTTCAA
>Ga0182030_10024355_pt1 | contig 11125 bp, 16 predicted proteins | sample 812S3MmetaG_FD_121299 | JGI IMG/M metagenome (GOLD analysis project Ga0182030, IMG submission 121299) | Permafrost microbial communities from Stordalen Mire, Sweden - 812S3M metaG (Illumina Assembly) | ecosystem: Environmental > Terrestrial > Soil > Wetlands > Permafrost | place: Sweden...
CCGCGCATTTTGGTCAGCATACCGTCGACGGCGAATTGCAGGACCGACTTCACGAGGATCCCGATCCGGAGCCACATCTGGCTGAGCTTCGCCTCATAGCTGAGGAAAGCGCCTACGGCCACCTCGGCGATGCCCACCCAAAATTGCTTATCCGTCAGCATTTTGAAAGCCGCCTTCATCCGCTCAGGAAGCGTATCGAGCGCTGCGCCGATCGCGCCGGCGAGACCGAAGATGGCGCCGTACATAAAGTTGACGGCGTTCTTGAAAGCGAGAGTCAGACTGAGGCCAATCAGTTCCCCGATCTTGCCGTCCTTGAACGCCTGGATGATGACGGCGATGCCCCGGCCGAGGCGCTCGCCGATATCGAGCAGGTTGATCTTGTTGAGGACGTCGAGGCATGTCTGCAGAGCGGGCGCGAGGCCCTCGGCGACGCCGGCCCAGAGTCCGGCCATGTTGGCCTGGATCGCCTGGATGGTTTTATCGACCTTCTCGAAAGCGGCGGCGTTGCGCGCCATGACCTCCGCCATAGGCCCGGCGGCCTTGACGGCGGCGTCGAAGCCGGCGGGATCGTTGAGGAGCGCCTGAAGATCGCGGGCCGATCGGCTGAAGATTCCCATGGCCACCGACGAGCGGCTCGCCTGGTCCGGCAGCTTGGCCATCCCTGCGATGATCGCATGGAACTGGTCCACCGCGTTCATCTTCTTGAGATCGGCGATGCTCAGCCCGATCCGGGCGAACGCCTTGTCGGTCGGCTCGCCCATTTCGTTGACGCCGCCCAGGGCCTTGTTCAGGAAGAAGAGCGCGGTGCCGACCGATTCCGCGGGAATCTTCACCGAGACGAAAGCCTTTTGGAGTATGACCAGGTCGGAGATGCTCTGGCCTGTTTCGCGGTGGAGGATCTCGAGGTCGCGGCCCTTGGTGAACGCGCCCATGATTCCTCCGATAATGCCCTCGGCCGATCGCAGCGCGGCGAACGCGCCGCCCAGGCCGGTGAGACCGAGGGCCATCGTCTTGAGGGGCCCAAGCGCGGCCGTGGTGGCGTTGTGGGCCCGGTCCATCGCGGCGATGAAGCGCGAGTTGTCGAGCGTCATCGTTCCGGCAAAAACATTGTCGCTCATAAATTAGATATCCCGATCTGTGTAACTCATCTCCGCCCATTCCCACCCGTGGCGCAGCGCGATCACGCTGTGGAGGCAGAGGACCCGCCGGAGCGGCACCTTCATCGCGTATTCGAGGGTCCAGCCATATTCACTGCAAAGCATGTCGAGGATCGTCAGGATGCTGCCGGCGCCGTTGCCGAAGGCGCCGCTCGCGGCAAAGGGGGTTCACCGCCTTCACCGGCTTCTCCGGCTCGGACCATTTCGGCTCCGGGTGCGAACTCGTTCGCTATGTGGTTGGCGATGGCCTCTGTGATGAGGGGCAATTCGGACAGGCGGATGCGCTTGGCGAAAATGCCGACGATCTCCTCGAAACGCTCGGAGCCGCCGCGGAGGGCCTGGCGCACCTCGCCGGCCGGTGTGACCATCACGTAGAGCGCGGCGATTACGTCCAGGAAGGAAACGTCCGAACCCTGGGTGCGGCGCGTGAAGGGCGATTTGATTTTCTCCAGGAGAAGCCATTTCTCTGAATTGATTTCGGGCAGGTCACGTCCGTCCGCGGAGAGCGCGTCCGGGACGAAAGCCTTGAGGACGGTCGACGGCGTCTTTTCGCCGGCGGAAGCCACGGCCCCGAGTATCTCGCCCAGGGGGCGCGCGGATTTGCGATTCGCGTCCATGGCTCGATTACGTCAGGTTGACGAAGTTGGTGGCGTTGAGCTTGAACTTGCGCCAGTCCTTCTGGCCATAGGTCTTGCCGACCGACTTGACGATGCATTTGGTGACCGCATCGATGGTGACCTCCGAGCCGATCACGGGGAGCACGGTGCCGGTCTGGATGAGAATTTCGAGCGAGAACTTGCTTTTTTCATTGAAGGTGATGTCGCCGATCCGGTAGCCGTTGTTGTCGAGGATCTCGCCCTCGTCGCTGTCGTCATCGCGAGAAAACGAAACGATGATGCCGGTGTAGACCGAGCCGTCCATGCCCCAGAGGGCTGTCTGGCCGTTGATAGTGGGAGTTGTGGCTGACATTTTTTCAGTTCCTTAAACGGGGATGGGTTGGGGTTGGACATTGACGGCGGCGATGAGATGGAAGGTCAGCACGCTGGCGGCGAGCGGGATGCCGTCGGGTGTGATGAACGGCTTGCGGCCCTTGTAGATGGCGTAGGTGGCGGTCAGTATCGTCGGGAAGGCAATGGCCAGGAGGAACGCCCGCAGATCGTCGAGCTCGTGGTAGAGAGACGGGCGGTTATTGCTGCCGTGAATCAAGGCCAGGTCCGGCTTGACGGTAAGGCCGAGATTGTAGGAGAGAATGACTTCAATCTCGTTGTCGGCCAGGGGCAATTCCATCTGGTCGCTGGGGTTCTCATCGCTGGACGTATGGAGGACCAGGCGAAATCCCTGCGGCCCCGCGGAGAGGATTTCCAGGACGTGGAAGGGATCGGTCGCGATCGACACCTCCGCCTTGCGCGACGCCGCCCAGCGCTCGAGCGCGTGCTTGAGCTTGATGGCGATTTCGTCGATGCGGAGCGCTTCCATGTCAGTCGATCTCGGGGAAGTGGAACGTGCCGGGTTTCTTGTCGTCCTGGTCGAGGGCCGCGGAACTGACCGCGAACGAGAGGTTGTGTCCGGGCGGCCGGACGCCGACCTTGCCGGTGACGAAGGGATTGTCGAAGACGACGGTGCCATCGGGCAGCAAAGGCTGCACCTTGCGCGGCAGCGGGAAATCGTTCGCGCCGTCGGGAAAGACGGTGAGCTGCGCGGAGGTCGCGTTATTGACCCGGGTGACGATCGCGGGCCGGATCTCGCCGCGGAGTTCCTCGGATTCGTTCAGGACGTAAAGGACGATGCGCCCGACGGCGAGCTTGGGTGATGTTTGTTTGGCCATGGGCGTCAGACGATGATGGCGTCCCTGCCTCGCGGCGTGGAACGCATGGGTTGGGTGATGATGGAGGCGGTGGGGTCCTGCCGGTTGAGTTCCGGCGAGAGGGGCGATTGCCCGAGCGAGATGGCCTTCAGGAGCGTCCGCATCTGGCCGGCCTGACTCGCCCATGGGTTCTTGTCATCGGCGATGCCACGGCGCTTGTAGAGCTTCTCCAGGGCAAGGATTTTGGCCGCGCTCAGAATGACCGGAGGGTAAGGCGTCCCCAGGGGGAGCGCGTAGCGCAGGCCGATATAGGCGTCGATGTCGACTTCAACCGACGCTTCCAAGGTCTCGAACGTGATCGGAACCTGGCTGCCATCTCCCGTGTCATCCAGCGCTTGCTGGAGGAACGTCGGGGAGATGTCGCCGGTCAGATCACATTCGCGGACATACATGGTGGCCCTATGATTGTTCCGCCGGGTTAGGGATAGGCGACGATGGCCGCGCCGACGCCGGTCGAGCCGACCGCGAGATCGGGCAGGCCGAAGCCCGCGTTGTACCGGCCGTAAGCTTGGTAGCGGAACTCGTGCTTCTCGAAGACGTGGTCGCTTTGCTGGGGGTTGGTCTGCGCGATGAGGATCGGCTTCTTGTTGACCTGGTAGATGAGCGGCTTGACCGGCTTGCCGATCTCGAGCAGGAACCAGACGTTGGCGGGCAGCCACGGCGACGTGATGACCGTCGCGGTGCCCTTGTTGACGTTGTCGACCGTGCCGGCGGCCACGATGGCCCCGTCGGCGTTGGCGACGGCCTGGACGACCTTGTCGAGTTCGACGATGTTCTTGGCGACAGGCTCAAGGGCGGTCCCGACGACGAGCCCGAGCTTCGTGCCGAGGTTCATCGGACGCCCTTCGCTGTTCCTGCGGGAGAGCAGGTTCGCCCGGGCCGTCTGGTAGGCGTAGGCGTTGAGCGGCGCGGTGAGCAGGTTGCTGAACCCGGCGTCGTTGGGGGAGCGCTTCTGGCCGTTGCTGAAGAAGAATCCGCCGGTGTAGCATTTCGTGGCGAAGCCGTTGGCGAGCAACGCGAAGTTCAACTCGTCCTTGTGGATCTTCGCGGCGCTGCCCATCTGGGTCAGGAGCGTGTTGTAGAGGCCGTAGTTGTCGTCCTCGATGTCCTCCTCCTTGACGGCCACCAGGCCGTACCAGGGCAGGTTGCGGATGGTCCATTGGCTGGCGCTGAGGTTCTGGACGTCCATTTCCCCGCGCAGCTCCTTCATGCCGGGAACGGCGTTGAGCCAGTCGTACTCCTCGATCTTGTGGGTCGAGGGGATCTCGATGGAGAACGCGTCGCTGACCGTCTCGGTGGCGTCGAGCGCGGCGAGGAAGAGAACATTGAACCCGCGGTAAAGCAGCCGCAGGTTGGCGTCGTTGATTTGCATGTTGGTTGGGGAGTTGGGGCGGTTGAGGCTGTCGGTTGAGGCTGTCGGTTGGGGTGAGCGGTTAGACGAGCAATTTGAGGGTGGCGATGTCGGCCTTGACGAGGATGAGTTCCGCGGCGAGATCGGCGATGGCGTTCTGGGTGGTTTGGAGATCGGCGTTGTTCGCCGCGTCGCCCGCGACGATCGTCGCGATGGTGCGGGTCCCGGCGACCGGGGCCGCGGCCACGCCGCCGGCGTTTCCGGCCAGGGCGTTCTGCGACTGGATGAAGGCTTCCGCGCTTCCGGCTCCCGTGCCGACCTGGGTGTCGACCCAGGCCGCTCCGCTGTCGGGATCGATGCCGAGGAAGAGCCCGGCGACGATCTTGTGGGCCGAACCCGCGGCGATCTGCACCACCCCCTCGTTCTCGACGTAGACGAGCTGGCCCACGTTCTCCGCGGTCGGCGCGTAGATGCCGGCGGCGCGGGAGGAAGGAGCGAAGGCGAAGACGCCGCGCTTGACGTTGATCGAGAGGGCGCCCCCGACTCCATCGGCCGTATTGTCAACGTCGCTCTCGGCGCGGCCCAGGACGATCAGTCCCGCGACGTCCTGCGCGAAGGTGACAAAGCCCGTTGAGGTGATCAGGGCGAGCAGCGTGCCGGGATAAAGGTGGGCCCCGGCCGTGACGGGGAGCCAAAGATTTTCGCCCGAGCGCTCATCGGTGTCGAGCGGGGCGGTGAAGACTTGTTCCATAAGGGTGGGATTCGATTAGGGGTGGGTGTGGGTGCGGGGTGTTGGGGGTTTAGACAACGGTCGAGTGGACGCCGCCTTCGGTTTTCTTCTGCTTGACGTAGTCCTCTTCCTTGATGCCGAGGTTCCTGATGATGGTTTTTTCCTCGGCGGTGAGGGCGACGATGCCGGGCTGAGCGCCGCCGGTGCGGGTCGAGTTGAGCGGCACCGTGCCGGCGGGGAGTTTCTCGACCAGCTCCTTGAGCGCGGAGATGGGGACGAGCTTGATCTGCTCGGCGCTGAGCGGAATGACCTTGCCATGGGAAGCGGCGAGGGTCAGCAGCCCGGCGCGTTCGCCGTCGGACTGGCCGTCTTCGAGCTTCTGCAACCGCGCCAAAAGCGCCTTCTCGCCGGGGGTCATGGTCATGGTCGTGTTCGTGGCGTTGTCGTCATCCGCGGCGGCGACTTTTTTCTCCGGGACCTTGAACTGGTCGACCATGGAGGCGATGTCGGAATCGCTGGGTGCGTCGGGGACCTGCACGCCGAGCTTCTGGAGAAGCGAGACGAGGAGTCCCTTGTAGTCGACGGCGGTGGTGCTGGCTTCGGTGGAGGCGGGGGCGGTTGTGCTCATAGGGGTAAGGAACGAGGCGTTGTAGAAGCTGAGGTCTTTGACCGCGCCCTGACGGCAGAGCGCGACGGAGTGGAGGAAGATGACTTCGCCCCTGGCGTCGAGCTTGGGCGTGGGGGAAAGGTCGTGGTAATTGGCGGCGAACTTTTCGCCCGCGGGAGTCCACTCGATGTTTTCGAGATAGAGGCCGTCGCCGGGGATGACGACCGGCGTGCCGTAGGCGGCGACCTCGAGCGGGTCCTTCTCGTAGGTGTCGCTGCCGGGCACCGACTGATGGTTGAAGTCGAGCGCGATGCGATCGTAACCAAGCTTGGCCTGGTTGACCGAGAGCTGCTTCACCGTCTCCTCGCCGACGATGACGGGGCCCTTGATCGTTTGGTTGGAGCCCCAGTTGAGGAGCTTTAATTTCTTCGGGAGATTCTTGGCATCGAGCGCGCCGTTGGAAATGCGAAAGGAGACAAGCTGGCCTTTGACATCCTTCGGGTTGGCGTGCAGCGCGAGTAACATTTCGCCGCTGAACTTATGGAACGGCCGTTCGTGGTTCTAAACGGTGTAAGCGACGGAAATGGGTTTCTCTATTTGAGCAGGATCTTGATTTTCGCGTGGCCGACGGCCTCGATGAGCCGCTTCGCTTCGGGCGTGAGCTTGCCGTTGAGGATGGGAAAGAAGGGGCGCGGCGGCATCGTTGCGGCATGGTTGCGTCCTGTCTTTCCGCCGAGCTGGTGGATCGCCGCGTAAGCGCGATCGGAACCGCACGTCACTGAATTTTCCGTAACCACGGGAGGGCGCTTTACCGATTGCCACATCGCGCCCGACTTGCGGAGAGTCGCCGGCGTCCCGTCGACCTTGTCGCGCCAGGGCAGCGGCCGCAACGCCGGGTTGGTGAAAGCTCTGACGGTAATGGACTCAAACTCCAGTCCCATCGCTTCGAGTACCGGCTTGCGGTTGCGGCATCGGGCCGCCAGGCGAGCGAGGCCGGGGGATAGATGATCGACGATTTGCAGGCCCATTATTTTTTCTCCTCGGTCTGCGGCTGCGGAGGCGCGACCAGGTTATCGACGATTCCGCACATGGACCCGCTGAAGAACTTGCCGGTGTATTTCGGGGCGCGCAGCTTCGCGGCGTCCGCCTTCTCCTCCTGGGTGCGCGGAACTTTGCTCGTGAAAGGAACGGACTTAAGTTTTGGTTTCATGGCCATGGTAATTTAGCACATCAAGGTTGGGCGAAAAGAAGGGAAAGCGCTTCTTCCATCACGGCGCGGTCCTGGGGATTATTCCACCGCAGTTGAAATTGATGGGGGTTGGTGAGCAGCTCGGCGGTGCGCGTCGGGATTTCGCACCCTTCCCAGGCCGGAATAGGATGGCCGTTGCCATCTCTGTATTCGCGCCCCATATAAGTGTCCCAGAACTTGTCCGGTTTTCCAACGACGCCGGGACCGTAACCTTTGAGATGCTGCGTGGTTTCCCCAGCCGTGCGGGCGCTGAAGAGAGAGAGGACGCGGTGTTTGTAAGCAGGCTTTCCGTCGAGATGAGCCCAGTGCATCAGTTCGTGAAAGACTGTCTCACGCAATTTTTGCTCGCTGCCGCCGATGGCGGAGGCGCTCAGCTCGAGCGTGCGGGTTGCGGGATCGTACTGCCCTGTTACACGAGGCCCAAGGGAATAGACGATCCTGATCGTTATCGGAGGCAGCGTAGCCGAGACCTGCTCGGGAAGGAATTTTACAAAGTCCTCGGCGTGCTGCATCGCCGCCTGGATCATCTCCGGGCCAACCTGGACAATCGCCTCATGCCCGACGGCAATCACCTTGTCGCCCATGGTCACGGCTCGGGGCTGAGACATGGCCTCGATGGCCGCCGCGGCTTCCGTCGAGGAAAGATAAGGATGGGTGGAAAAACGCGCGATGTGTTCCGCGAGCGAGGCGGCAGGAGGCGGCGCAGCGGGCGGCACGATGGCGGCGGCCGTTCCGGAGAGCCAGTCCCAGAGTGAAATCGCAACGCGCTTGATCCGCGTCCCGATCGGCGCTTTGCCTCCGGCGAGTTCCCAAGCGGTCCTGTCGGTCTGCTCGTTCAAAACGGTCTTGCGGGCCCACATCTCGAACTCGGCCCACACCTCCGGATCGTAGCGGCCTTTGAGCTTGTCGAGCGGCAATCGCAGGCTGCCCGGATTCCAACTGTAACCGCTCGCGCCTTCCTTCTGCGTCGGGGGCCGCGTATCGTAGCGGCGACCGTCGCGCACCACTTCCCAGCCCGCGCGGTCCAGTTGTGGGCCTTCCAGCACGAGGCGCTGGTCGGGAGCTTTCTTCTGGTCCTTCGCGGCCTGGTCGTCCCGCTCCTCCTGCGAGATCGGGACGCATTGACAGCGGCATCCGAAATCCCACGGGGGGAAGTGCGACTCCCAAAACGGATCGTTCGCGGGCAGGATCAGCTTGTCGAGGCAGGCGTGTTCCGGGCGCACTCGGTCATCCTCCATCGTGAGATATTGCCAGTAGGGCAGCACGTCGCGCTGGCGGTCCATGACCTGGTAGCTGGCGGCTTGGTAGGCCTGGAAGCCGTGGGTGCGCAGGAGCAGCTCGGCCCGGCGGTTCGCCGCGTTGAGCTGGGCGTCGCGCTCGTCCGGCTCGGCGTTCGGATCGACCAGGAAGGGCGAGATGTCGTCGGCGACGTCGCGCTTCACATCGTCCCAGTTCGCGCCTGCGGGAAGGTCCGCGATGCGGTCGCGAACCGCCTGGAGGACGTTCGCGCCCTCCACGCCGGCGATGGTGAAGGCGCGGCCTTTGATGTCCGGCAGCAGGCCGTCGAACACCTCGCGGGCCACCGCCGGCTTCGATTTGATGAAGTCGATCGCGTCCTGGTGGGGCGTCGGGCCGAAGAGAAAATCAATGTCGGGCATACTGTTAAAATCTACAGTATCGGCTTGGCGGCCGATAGGCCTTGTCCACTTTGTAGGCCTTGGCCGCGATATCGTCCCGCGCGCGCTTCAGCGCGACCGCCTGCTCTATCCCTCCCTTTTCATTTAGCCATTCAATCGCCACGGCCAATTCGTCATGAGCCTGGGCCAACTCCTCCAGCGCCTTTTTGAGGTCGGGTTTCATATAGAATTACCTCTCCTCGTCCAGATAGTTTTCGACGCAAGCCTGGTTCCAACCGCGGATCCACGCCTTCGCTTCCTCGGTCAATAAGGGCCATGGACATTCAGGATAGGGGATCGTTCGCGGATCGCGGTCCGCGACGAAAGCCTCGGCTCCCTCTTCGATCATTTCCTCGTTCCATTCCACGCATGCCGGGAAACCATCCTCCTCCCATTTCTTCCCGATATCGGCGCGGTCTTGATTCCAAAGTCGCCGCTCGAATGTTCGCCGCGGGAAAGGGTTTTTAATGACGAGCGAGATCATGGCAACCCTTCGAATTTCTTCCCGGGCTCACTGATGCGCTCCGCGAACCAAACCTGAGGGCCGATATTGAAGCAGGCGCCGCACTGGGCGCATTTGAAATTCCGGCACATCCCTCCCCTCGGACCCGCCAGAAACTCATGGCTTCCGCAATCGGGGCATTCCCCTTTTTTCAGCGCGCCGATTTCGACGTCGAATAAGTCGGGATAGGGCTTCATGAAGGGACCTCGACTTTAGGAAACTCATTCCATTCTCGCCCGTCGAGTTCGCGAAAATCGCTCTTAGAAGTGATCGTGTAGTATCGGTCGTCGTCAACGACCTCTTCATCCTGCACTCCACCGAAAGTGATTTGATCTCCGCGCACCGTTTGACCCCACTGCTTGAAGAAAAAGGGAATGCCGGCGACCTGGCATTGGTCGCGCAGGCTGCGCGCCCAATCGGGATGCATGGGCCGCGCGTGAGGGCCGCTCTCGCCGCCGCAGATGACCCAGTGGATGCCAGAAAGGCTGACGGCGCCCAACTGTTCCAGGAGAGGTTCGACGGAAAGGAAGCGCGCATGTGCGGGGATGGAGCGAAGCTGGTCGATGCGATCCATACGAGCCCTGTCTTCGATGCTGACCCCGAGCCAGACGTTATCAGGGCAAGCATCCGTGCTGTTTTCCCACTCGTTGAGCATCCAGCCTACGTCCGTTTTGGGGTCTTCATCGGGCCATTCCTCTGCTTCGCTCAGGCCCTCAACATGAGCTAACGCGTCTAAAATTCGCGCATGGAAATTCTCCGGCCGCTTGGTGAGGAGAAGCCAGTCGAGATTGGGCGTGTCATGGATGAGCCTGAGGAGGTCAGCGAGCCATTCGATGGGGACCTCGTCATCGAGCCAATCGGCGAGGCTGGCGCAGAAGACGCGGGGGCGGAGAAATGCCCGCGCCGGCGTCCCGAGATCATCGGTCTGATTCCAGTTGATCGCTATCGGCTCGGCCGCTTTCCGGTTCCAAGCCAGCGGTTCGTCCCAGTTCCCCGCGCTCGTGCGCAACCTGGGTTCCCCTTTGCCCCAATGTGTGTGGCTCCAGAAACGCTTCGTAAGAGTTTCGGCATAGCAATTCGCGCAGCCGGGCGAGACCTTGGTGCAGCCGATCCATGGGTTGAACGTGTGGTCGCACCATTCGATGTGGGAGTTTTTCATGGCGTGCAAGATTGCGGATTTATTTTTGCGCTTTTGCATCCGGCAGCCGGAACATGGCGGCGACCTTTTCGACGCGCTCGGGCTGCCTCGATTTGAAGTGCTCGAGGCCCTCGGTTCCCATTTCGAGCTTCGCGATTTTTTTGCCCTTGGCTTCCAGGAAGATGGCCTGGAGCGTCAGCTCGGCCACGCCGCGATTGGTCGAGCGCGTGAGCAGGACGGCATCCTCGCTGGTGAGGAACGCGCGCAGGCGCGCGATCGGCGTTTCCTTCGCCGGGTCCCCGTTGACGAGCGACTCGTACATCCTCGCGACGAGACAGGTGTCGTGCTTTCCCCAGAACTCGCCATCGAGGGCCAGCGCGAAGGCGAACGCGGTCAGGACGCCGGCACCCTTCAGCCCGCTCTCCTTGGATTTATGGACAATGACCCAGTCGATCGCGCCCCTGAAAAGCCCGTAGATGTCGAGCGTCTGGCCGACCGAGAGCCGCTTGGTGCGAAGTCCGTAGCAGAGTCCTCCCAGCGACGAGCAGATCTGGGCGATGATGCCGCCGTTGGGCATGTTGTGCTGGATGCGGAGCTGATCGGCCACGGATCGGGTGCGGCCCCGATCGACCGCGTCCATGGTCGTCATCTCCGCGTCCTTGATCTCGCAGGGAAGGCCGAAGGTCACCATCATCCGAATCGTCTTCTTCGCCAGGATGATCGCATAGAGCCGGTGCTGGCCGTCGATCAGTTCGTCCTTGTCGTTGAACGCGACGCCCTGATGGGTCGCGACCCACACCCCGTTGATCATGTCGCGCGCGTAGGCTTTGACCGTGTCGTCGTCGACGCGC
>Ga0182030_10024356_pt1 | contig 11124 bp, 12 predicted proteins | sample 812S3MmetaG_FD_121299 | JGI IMG/M metagenome (GOLD analysis project Ga0182030, IMG submission 121299) | Permafrost microbial communities from Stordalen Mire, Sweden - 812S3M metaG (Illumina Assembly) | ecosystem: Environmental > Terrestrial > Soil > Wetlands > Permafrost | place: Sweden...
ACCGGCAAACCAAACTGGCCTCCGCCAAATGCCCGGAAATCCCGGCGACCTGTATACGTCCCGCGCCTCGCCGCCAAAGGACTCACCACCCCGGAAATCGCCGACCGCCTCTTCATCTCGCCCAAATCCGCCGACGACCACATTCCGCGCATCTACAACAAGATCACCGTATCCACCCGCGCCGCCGCCGCTCTCTGGACCGTGCAAAACGCCATCGTCCAATAAGATCGCGGTTCCCAGAAAGGTTCCTGGTACCTAATGTTGCCCGAACCCTGGAGGGAAACCTGAGTTTTCAGGATTCTGATTGAACGCAGGAGTTTGAGATAAACTTTGAGTACACCCTATGTCGATAACGGAGATCACTTCGACGGGAGCCAGCGTACTTGATGTCATCGAAGGCGCATTGGGCAGAGCCGACTACAGTGCTCCGGGAATTCGAATTTACAACCAAGACTGTTTGCTTGCCATGAAGAAGCTCCCGAAGGGCTTGGTAGACCTGACGGTCACTTCTCCTCCCTACAACATCGGTAAGGAGTATGAGCGAAAGTTGGATTTGGAAACTTATTTGACATGGTGTGAGACTTGGATTTGTGAAATTTACCGCCTCAGTTCAGGCAGGGGTGCTTTCTGGCTGAATCTTGGGTACGTTGAAAAGCCAGGGATAGCTCGGGCAATTCCCATCCCCTACCTTCTTTGGGAACGTGTACCTTTCCTATTGATGCAGGAGATAGTTTGGCATTACGGTGCGGGAGTGGCATCAAGACTTAGTTTTTCACCCCGCAACGAGAAATTCCTGTGGTATGTGAAAGACGAGTCAGACTACGTTTTCAATCTGGATGATGTGCGCGACCGGGCCGTGAAATACCCGAATCAGAAAAAGAACGGGAAGTTGAAATGCAACCCTCTCGGCAAGAATCCAACAGACGTTTGGCTATTTCCAAAGGTCACATCAGGCACAGATAGGTCATCGCCCGAGCGGACAGAGCATCCGGCTCAGTTTCCTGTTGCCGTTATAGAAAGAATAATAAAGGCATGTAGCAAGCCGGGAGACATCGTAATGGATCCGTTCATGGGTTCAGGAACTACTGCGCTAGTTGCAGTCCAACTTGGCAGACCAGTAGTAGGTTTTGAACTGAACGCAGCATATGTGGACATAACAGCGCGCCGTTTAGAATCCCTATTTCACGAACAGAGGATCCAGTCGTCCCAGCCCCAGCTATTTGAGGGAATAGATTGTAATCAGCTTGAGCTTGGCTGAAGACAACGAGAGATGTGCCTGCTGCCCAGTCGCCGTTGCTTGTGGTATCCAGTCTGTGTGATCAAGCCAGCCGAATTGAACGAGGAGAATCCGTGGGGCAGGGCCCCCCTTTCGAAATTTCCCAAAGTTGATAGTCAGATAGTAGCCCGATTTGCTCTTTCTGCCTTCTAGAGTGGGTTCTTGGGCATAACTTCGATTCCCGAAGATATTCTTTGGGTCAGAAAACGTCTTGATTTCTATTGAGAATTTCGGATCGGGTATATATTCCACATCTCTATCTGTTTTTGTTTGTTCTCCCCGCCAAAGCGAGGGATATCGCGACGCAAGTTCAAGCGGAATTAGCTCATGCAAGAAAAACCCCATGATTTGGGGTCTCGGAAAATCTGTCTACCTATCTGGAAACCCTTGGGACCAAGCTTCGAGTCGAAAATGTCATTCCAGGCTTGGAGAACGACTTGTTTCAATTCGGTCGCCTTGAGCGGGTGCTGTTCTATCAAGCCTTTTGTTCTATCCAGCCACAAGTCTTCCGAGAGACCAGTATAGGGAGCCACCTAGTTGTTCCTCTCAAGTAACTGGCTAGGAGAAACTCCGAGAGCACGAGCGATAGAAACATTTTCAGAAGACCGACATTGCGTTCCCCTCCTTCCACACCGCCGATGTAGGTCCTGTGTAGATTTGTTTTTTCAGCCAGTTGTTCTTGGGTAAGTCCGAGCTTCGTGCGCATGTCGCGAATGGTCGCTCCAAGTACCGTCCCAGGGTTCTGGTGCATCCCAAAAACCTCTTAGACGAGACACTACCGCGGCAACGAGGACGGGGACCGGATGAAGGGTCGGAAGCGCCGGATTCATCGCGCCAAAGTCAGGGGATTCGCGCAACACGGACCGGCACCCGAAAGGGAATACACGCGTTGTCCATATCGATGAATCGGTTCTTGAAGCGCTGCATGCCGACGGCCATCTCCGAACAGGTGTGTACTGCACACTTCCCGCCCGTTCGATTCCTAAATTCTTTCTAGAATTGGAAATTGCTCTTGACATCGAGAACTCTATAACGTAGAGTTCTCTTCATGGAGGACTGCTCTAGCAATATCCTGCAGCCTCAAAGGAGAAAACCCATGATCCAGCAATCCCGCGAACAGGAACTTAAAGATCGCCTCAACCTCATCGAAGCCATGATTGCCGAAGGCCGGCAGACCACTGCAAGTTGGGGCTGGGCCTTCGTTCTTTGGGGCATCGCCTACTACGTCGCCATCGCCTGGTCCATCTGGGGAAACGCCAACATCGCCTGGCCCGTCACCATGATAGGCGCCTCCGTCATCACCGGCATCCTCGCCACCCGCCAGAGCAAACGTGAGCCGGGAACGACCATGGGACGCGCCATCGCCGGTGTCTGGATCTGCCTCGGCATCTCCCTTTTCGTCTTCGGCCTCTGCATCAACCTTGGCGGCCACGCCGAACAGCACAACTTCCTCGCCGCCATCGAAATCATGCTCGGCGCCGCCAACGGCATTTCCAGCATCATTCTCAAGTGGAAACCCCAGTTCCTCAGCGCTCTCACTTGGTGGCTCGCCGCCGCGCTCACCTGCTTCGCCACTATCTCGCAAAGCTACATCATCTTCCTGATCGCCATCTTCCTCGGCCAGATCGTCTTCGGCGCCTACATCATGATTGCCGAAGCCCGCGAACGCAAACAGAGCGTGGCCCATGCCTGATCCCGTCACCGACTTCTTGCCCGAACCCGAGCCGGCAACCGAGCTGCCGGAGCTCAATCCTGTCATCCACGGCAAACTCCGCCTCGCCCTGCTCTCTCTGCTCTCCACCGTCGAAGAGGCGGAATTCACCTGGCTGCGCATCAAGACCAAGGCCACTGACGGCAACCTCGGCGCGCAACTGCTCAAGCTCGAAGAGGCGGGCTACGTCGACGTCGAAAAGAAATTCGTCCTGCGCAAGCCGCAAACCCTCTACCGCATGACCAACGCCGGTCGCCAAGCCCTCACCGAATACGTGCAGGCCCTGAAACAGCTCCTCGGCTCCGCCATCAACGTTTAGCGCCTTGACCTGCGAACGCTCTGATCTGCAAGCGTCCTGATCTCGCGTTCGCACCTGAATTTGTCCTCCTGAGCAAAGCAAAGGATCTGCTCCTGGCCCTTACCCACCCTGACCCGAACCATCAAGAGCCAGGTTATTCCCGCGCCGAAACGGCAAATTTACACAAGGAGAATGCCGATGACCTCGACTCCCACCGCCAACGAACTCGCCGGCCGCGCCATCGGCGCCCTCTTCTTCACCGGATTCGGAGGCATCTGGCTGACCCTCGCACTCTATGCCCGCGAAATGGTCACGCCACTTTCAACGGCTGTTATCGCTGCCGGCCTAGGCTTACTGTTCCCTGCCTGCTTCTGGCTGTTTCGCCAGTCTCGACGCTTTCCGGCCCGTGACGAGAACCCCGCCGTCTCCCGCGCTTTCCGCCGTATCAACGCCACGCAATGGATCACCATCGCCCTCGTCGCCTTTGGCTTTGCCCGCTTGCACTTGAATGTCTACGTGATCTCCGCCATCACCGCGATCGTTGGACTGCATCTCTTCCCGTTAGCCAAACTCTTCCATTACCCGGTCCACTACGCCACCGCCATCGCCCTGGTGCTTTGGGCGGGAATCTCCCTGCTCATCGCTCCCCTCGATCAGTTGCAGGGCATCACCGCCATGGGCACCGGCACCCTGCTCTGGCTCAGCGCAGGGACCACCCTGGTCCTTGCCGCGCGAAAAATTCGTTCCGCGCCAGGCACCTCGCCTATCCGCCGTCAGCAACACGCCTAAGTGTGGGGTTTCAACAGGTTGTCCATTCGATCTGATCAAGAGATGTGGAACATCAGATATGGCAGGAGGCCAGACCGCGCTTTTCCAGGTAGCGCTGGTGGTAGTCTTCCGCCCGCCAGAAGGTTTGCGCAGGCGTCACCTGGGTGACAATCTTCTTGGGCGCGAACTTCCCCGCCGCCGTCAGTTCCGCGATCTTCGCCTCCGCAACTTCCTTCTGCTCCGGAGAATGGTAAAAAATCGCCGACCGGTACTGCGTACCCCAATCCGGCCCCTGCCGATTCAACTGCGTCGGATTATGCAGCGAGAAAAAGGCGTCCAGCAACGTCGAGTAGCTGACCCGGTCGGGATCGAAATCCACCTCCACCACCTCGGCATGCCCCGTCGAATCCGTGCAGACATCCTTGTAGCTGGGCGCCTGCGTTTTGCCGCCTTCATAACCCACCGCCGTCGCTGTCACCCCGGGAATGTTGGCGAACTGCACTTCCACTCCCCAGAAACAACCCGCTCCAAACGTCGCTTTTTCCATTCTGTGCCTCCACCGTCCCTCATTAGGATGCGCCCACGCGGCATTCGAATCAATCTAGTCCATTTCACGATCAACTTCCTAGCCGGACCGAAAAGTCATTTTGGCCTGAGAAAATAAAATTGATTTGGATATCAATTTTATTTACTTTTTGTGCTACCGTTCTTTTCATGGCATTCGCGGTTGTTCCCCCGTTCACGAAAAATCACCCGCTCACGCAAATGCCTCTGGAAGACCTGGACTTTGTCGTGCAGTTCATCCTGACTTCCGGATCGCTGAAAGAGATGGCCCGCCTGCACGGCGTGAGCTATCCGACCATTCGCACCAGCCTCGACCAGGTAATCAACCGGTTGCAGGACCGGATCAACGGAATAGCGCCGGATCCGCTCACCGACTATCTCGCCGAACTGGTCGAGCGAGGCGAAATCAAGCCGGGAGTCGCCAGAACCATCCGCGAACTTCACCGCAAAAAGGAGAGTCAGCCATGACGGAAAATCTACTCACCGAACTTCAACTCCACCGCACCGAACTCGCCATCGGCATTCCCCTGCTCGGAGGCGCCCTGGTCGTTGCCTCCAGCCTGCTCATGCGGCGCGGCAAAGCCAAAGGCCTGCTTACCGGCGCCTATATGTTCCTCGCGGCGCTCGGCCTCTCCTGCCTGCTCTACGCCGCGGTCGCCACGCTCACTGGAGCGTCCCGCGAACAGACCGGCCCGCTTTGGCTCCTGGGAATCGTTCTGACCGTCATCATGGGCATCTTCACCCCTGCCGTCATCGGCGAATATCAGCAGCACGAATTCCGCAAGCTGGCAGCGCAAATCTTCCGCCGCAGCTAACCCAGCCGTCAGTCTTCAATCGAACAAGGGAAGGCTCTGCCAAGCAAAGGAACTGGTTCTCCCAACCGATGCGGGCGCGGGTGCCCCATATCTGGCCAGCCTCACCGGCCAGATGTGGGTCCATATTTGGGCGCAGCCCGAACCGCCTCTCCTGATTTTTCCTTTGCGACGTAGTCGCGTCGCCCGCAGGCCATGCGCCCACACTGAACATTCAAGAGCCTTATCATCCTGAACGAAGTGAAAAACCTGCATTTGCCTTTGCGCGAAGCGCGTCTGCCCGCACGGCAAGTGCCCTTAGCTAGTCTTTCTTCGGCTTGGGGCGGCCCTTGTTCTTCCCCGTAAACGAATTCCGCCAGCGCTCTTTCTTGCGCGGCTCGCCATCGGGCCCCGTTTTGCCCGCGGCAGAGCCCGGCTTGGCGCCAAACTTCTTCGGCGCTCCCGGCTTGTACGTGCGCGGTCGATCCCCGTCCCCTGGACGAGATCGCGGTCCTGCTGCCGCATCCCGCCCTTCAAAACGCGGCGGCCCCGATCGTCCAGCACCACTCGGCCTTGGCCCCGCCTGGCGAGGACGGAATTCAGAACCGCGCTCGGCATTGCCGCGCCCGGACCGTTCGCCGCTCGGTGGCCCATCGGTTCGCGGACGGAACGGCCTTCCCCCCGGCGCCGGCCGGTCTCCCTGCGGGCGGAAGGGACGCTCTTCGCGCGAAGAGCCTTCCCTCGCACCCGCCGGCCGGCCTGCTCCCGCGGCTCGAAACGGCTTTCCGCCGCCGGCGAATCCGCTGGTCCGTGCTCGCCCTGCCGGAGCCCCTGTTCGCGCCCCGCCAAAGCCGGGCCGGTCTCCGGAAGGGCCTCCAGCACCCTCGGTCCGCGGTCGAAACGGCTTGCCGCCGCTCCGCTCCTGGTCCCGCTCAAAGCCCCGCGCTGCCGGCGGCCGGCTGGGCGGACGGGTCTGGCTCGGACGACTCTCGCGCGGCCGCTCTTCGACCGGCTCTACGCGAATCTTGCCCCCGGTGCGCGGCGCCTCCTCATAGGCGTCATTGGCATTCTGAAACGGCGGGCGCGCTGGCTTGTCAAAACGCGGCCGATCTGAGCCCGGTCCGGCCTTGCGGAAGGGCGCTTTGCCCGCCGCCAGCCCACCAGTGCGGAAACCCGGCTTGAAGTCGGGATTGAACTGCGGTTTATCGTCAAAATCGTCGGCCACCGGCTTGCGCGGCAGCACAATCTCCGTCACCGGAGGCTCAGGGCGGCGCAGCTTTGCGCCAAACGCCGGTTTGGCTCCTCGATCAAAACTGCCTGGACCGCTCGCGCGCGGCCCAGCCTTGAATCCGCCCGGCGCCGGCCGTCCCCCTTCCCGAAACGGAGGTCGAGCTCCCGGCCCGGATGGACGCCCTTCCGGCCGTGTCCCAGGTCGAACCGCAGACCGCGCTCCCGGCCGCGCATCCGGCCTGGCCTCGGGCCGAGCTTCCGGCCGCGCCGACGGCCGCAGCTTCCCGCCGGGCTCGGCCCGCCGATAGGTCGGCAACTCCGTCCGCGACTCCTGTTGAAACTCCGGCCTCGCCGCCCCACGCGCTCGCGGCTCATACCCCGGCTTTCCGTCGCCCTTCTTGTAGCGCACCGTCTTCCCCGCCACCGTCGGCAACTGCGCCGCCGCGGGAATCCGCTTCTTCTTCGCTTTCAGCTTGCCATCGGCCGCCAGACGCAACTGGTGTACTTCCTCGGCTTCCAGTTCGCGCAGCTTGCCCGGCTCCAGATCCAGAACCAGCGGACCATACCCCACCCGCCGGATCTTCTCGACATGATGCCCAATCTCTTCAAACATCTTGCGCAGCTCGCGGTTACGCCCCTCGATGATGATCACTTCGTACCAGGGATTGTCCCCTTCGCGCACCTTGCGAATCTGCGCCGGAGCCGTCCTTACCCTCCCCGTATGCTCTCCCGGGCGGCCCTTTTCAATCACCACCCCGCGCCGCAGCACGTCCAGCATGTCCTCGGTCGGCTCGCCGGCTACCTTCACCAGGTAGGTCTTCTCCACACCCGAAGCTGCCTTGGTCAGCTTGTTGGCCAGGTCACCGTCGTTGGTCACCAGCAGCAGCCCTTCGCTCAGGTAATCCAGCCGCCCCACCGGGTACAGCCGCTCGCGTTCCCCGACAAAGAACTGCATCACCGTCGGCCGCCCCTCAGGGTCGGACACGGTTGTCACGAAGCCCTTCGGCTTGTTCAGAACGAAATACCGGATGCGTTCAGCCCCCTGCAGCAGCTTCCCGTCGACGCGCACGTGATCCCGCGCCATATCCGCCTTGGTGCCCAGCTCCATCACAACCTTGCCGTTGATCTGCACTCGACCGCCCAGGATCAGCTCTTCCGCCTTGCGCCGCGAAGAAATTCCCGCCTTGGCCAGGATCTTCTGCAACCGCTCCAACTTGGGCTCCGGCCGTGCTACCCCAGCGTCCGCTTCTTCGCTGCCGTCTTCCTCGACTTTTGCGATCGCGGCAGCATCTTCGGCCGCCTCTTCCAGAACGTCCGCCACTTCCTGCGCCCCCGGCACCTGTTCGACCAGGTCGCGCCCTTTCTTCGGCTTCACAGCAGTCTTGGGCTTGAATGTCTTGATCTTGCTCTTTACGGGCTCGACTTCTGCAGGCTCGATCGTTACAGGCTCATTCGCCTCTGCAACAGCAGCCGCGGGCGCTTCTTCCGCCGGCTCGGCAGTCGCGACAGGAGCTTCCTTTGCCGCCGTAGTCTTGGCTTTCGTCGCTTTCGCGGCCTTCGGCTTCCTGGCCTTGACTACGTCGACCGTAGGCTCCGCCGCAATCACTCCAGCAGGCGCCTTAATTGGCGCCTCGACGGCCGCTTTTTTCTTCCTGGCCTTTGGCTTCACCGTCTCTTCAACCGGCGTCTCCGCCGCCCCTGTTCCCTGTTCCCTGTTCCCTGTTCCCTGCTTTTTCACGCTTTTGCCTCAACTTCTTCGGCGTCCGGTCTCTCGACGGGCGCATGTTCTGCCGCGGCTTCTCGCGAAGTCTCTGCGGTAGGTGTGAATGTTGCTTCAGCTTCCTGTTCTTGTTCCTCAGGAGCTCGTCTTTCCGTCTCATCTTCCGCGTCCCCAAGAGCCTGGCCAGACCCCGGGTCAGAATCCGGGTCTGGCGCCTGGGCAAACAAATCGCCGCTTTCCGGCGCCGGAGCGCGCTCGTCCTCGTTCTCCTCCGGCTCGCTCAATTCCATCGCCGCCATCTTCTCGAACTCCTCCATCGAAGGAAGTTCATTCACATCTTTCAGCCCAAATCGCAGCAGAAACTCCTTGGTCGTCTTGTACAGCATCGGGCGCCCGATCACCTGCTTGCGCCCAGCCGTGGTGATCAGCTTGCGGCTCATCAACGAACCCAGCACACCCGACGAATCCACCCCGCGAATCTCTCCTACTTCGGGCCCCGTCACCGGCTGTTTATACGCAATCACCGCAAGCGTTTCCAATGCCGGCAAGGAAAGCTTCATCGGCGGCTTCAGGCTCTTCACAAACGACCGCACCGCATCGTGAATCTCCGGCTTGGTCCCCATGCGGAACCCTCCCGCAATCTCGCGAATCTCAATTCCCCGCCCCTCGCTGGCGTATTCGGCCATCAGTTCTTCCAGGATGCCGCGCAGGATTTCCTTCACTTCACGATCCCGTTTCCGCTCCGCCCGCTTCGCCTCCAGCTCCGGATCGACAGTTGCCTCGCTGCTTTTTCCCGCCTCGACCGCGCTTTCGCCCGGAACCTCAGGAGTTCCCTGAGCGCTCGCAGCCTCAGCATCGGAAACCGGGTAGACCAGGGATTCATCCCCGGCAACCGACCCAGCATCTCCCGAAGGGCTTTCAATCCCGGAGGTAAGCTCCTGCTCCGCCCTTCTCGATCCCGCAAACGGAGCCACTCCGTCCACCACCTCGAGCAGCTCCACCAGCTCCCGCGAAGAATCCGACAGCTCCACGGCCGGATACTGCCCACCCCCGGCATCCGGAGACTCCGCACCCGGCGAAGACGCCACCGCCGCATCCCGCTCCGCCTTCCAGGCCAGCGCCTCTTCGGCAAACAACGACGCAAACTGCGCGAGCGTCACCGGCTCCTCGGCAGCATAAATCACAGCTTCCAGCTTGGCTTTCAAACTCATGCGAACAAACACAACCCCTTAAGCATCGTACCGGAAGCAGAGAATGCCTGCTTCGCGGTCCAGCAAAAGTCTGCCAGAAGTTCCCCAACTCGCCGCATCGCCCTGTTGGATTTTTTTTGGGCGCAGTGCAAAATACGGCGTACTATTTTCGAATGCGTGGAAATCCTACCGTCATCGAGCACCTGAACCGGGCCCTGCGAGAAGAGCTCACCGCCATCAACCAATACTTCCTCCACGCCGAAATGTGCGAAAACTGGGGCTACGAAAAACTCTCCCGCTACATCAAGAAACAGTCCATCGACGAAATGAAACACGCCGAAGTCCTCATCGAGCGAATCCTCTTTCTCGACGGCACCCCCAGCATGGAGCCGTTGGCGCTCAAGATCGGCGGCTCCGTCAAGGAAATGGTGAAGTCCGACCTCGACCTCGAAATCAACGCCGTCGCCATGTACAACGAGTCCGTGCAGGTCGCCACCGAAAACAAGGACAACGGCTCACGCGACCTCTTCGTCAGACTCCTCAAAGACGAAGAAGAACACGTCGACTGGCTCGAAGCCCAGACGCACATGATCTCCGAAATGGGCTACGAGCGCTACCTCAGCATGCAATCCGGCGAAGAATCCTGAGCAAACTGCGGCACCGCCCGCGGAAAACTCGACTCCGAAATCCTTGCAACAGGGCTGGACTTCACCGCTTGAGGAAAAACCCGATTTCGAACGCTTTGTGAAAAAGCACAACTTCATAGCCTGCTGAAAACACTCGAATTCAATCGCTTTGTAACAGGGCACGACTTCAGTCGTGCCAATAAAATCAATCAAATCAATGGGCTTTAGCCCCTGCTAACTACATAAGAACCACAAAAAAGCCAATTCGGATCTTTCCCCGCAGCTTTGCCGTCGGGCCGATAAGGCTAATGGAAACTATGGCTCCGCGTAATACCCCGCCGTGGTATTCACCCTCAACCCCGGCTTGGCCACTGTCACCTTCAGCGCGTGGTAGGTAAAGGCTCTTTCCCCCGCCGGAGGATCGAACGTGACCGTGTAAGACGCTCCCAGCTCCTGTACGCAGGCATTCAACTGATCCGCCGGATGGCTTCGGTTGCCCGCGTCCAGCGTCCGCCCCCCACTCTGCAGCGCCAGCACCTGCACCGCCAGGTTCGCGGAACTCGCCTCCTTGGGCGACTTCACCGGCTTCATCAGGTCCTGCACCGTAAAGTCGATTCCCCCGCCCGCGCTGCACAGCACCATGCGCGCCTGGCGCAGGTGGTTGGTCAGCGACGCAATGGCGTCAAAATTCAGCTCATGGCTGCGCGCGTTGTAGTTCACATCCGTTTGCCGAAGGATCGGCCACCCCGGCCCGATCCAGACCATCATCTTCCGCCCCGGCGCCTGCACTTCGCGTGCCGTGATCGCTCCCAGCGCCCGTCCCGACAATTGAAACCGCTCCAGCAACGCCTCGCCCCCGGCCGCGGAATGGATCGTATGCACCGCTGGCTTGATGGCGTGTACCGCATCCGCCAGCGCATTCCCATCCAGCGTCGTCTTCCCCACCACCT
>Ga0182030_10024357_pt1 | contig 11124 bp, 8 predicted proteins | sample 812S3MmetaG_FD_121299 | JGI IMG/M metagenome (GOLD analysis project Ga0182030, IMG submission 121299) | Permafrost microbial communities from Stordalen Mire, Sweden - 812S3M metaG (Illumina Assembly) | ecosystem: Environmental > Terrestrial > Soil > Wetlands > Permafrost | place: Sweden...
CGCATCCGTCGGCGGCACCCACGAATGGACCCGCTTGACGCTCCGATTCGTCGCCAGCCGCACGCAGGACGCTATCCTGCTGACCGCCGGCAACGGCGGGGCTCTCGGTGGAAGAGTATGGTTTGAAGGTGTCAACCTCGACGAGGTCTCGGCGCAAGACGAGTGGCCGGCACGCGAGGCCGTACAGACTTTCGGGCCGGCATACCGCTATCCCGCGGCCGGCTGGATCTATTTGCACATCGAAGGCAAGCCGTACGATCGCGGATATCAGCACGGATATCTGATGGCGCGCGAAATCCCCGAATATCTGGCGCGCTGCGCGCATGACCTGGGAGGCAAAGCCGACCCGCAGTCGTGGGACCGATACCGCACTACGGCCGGTGCTCTCTTCCTGCGCGGCTTTGACCGCGAGATCCTGGAAGAAATGCGCGGCATCGCCGACGGCGCCAATGCCAATGGAGCGAAGTGGCTCGACCGCAAGCTCGACCTCACCGACATCGTCGTCGCCAACACAGAGGTGGAGATGGGCGAATTGCGCTGGGCCGTGTCTGGGACTCCGACCGGTCTGGAAGGTCTCCGCTTCGATCTGCCGGCCTACGCCCCGCACCCGAAGAAAGACTCGCCGAGCGACCACTGCAGCGCTTTCGCCGCCACCGGCCCCGCCACGCGCGACGGCAAAATGATCGTCGGGCACGTGACGTGGTGGCCGCAGACGCTGGCCGAGCAGACCAACGTCATGCTCGACATCCAGCCCGAGACCGGCCATCGTGTGCTGATGCAGAGCTATCCGGGAGGAATCGAAAGCGGCACCGACTGGTATCAGAACGATGCCGGCGTGGTCCTCACCGAGACCACCATCGAGCAGACGCCCTTCAATGTGAACGGCACTCCGGTGGCGTTCCGCGCGCGCCGCGCCATCCAGTACGGCGGCAATATCGATGAGGTAGTTCGCGAACTCGGAACGCGCAACAACGGGCTGTATACCAACGAGTGGCTCATCGGCGACGCCAAGAACAACGAGATCGCCATGTACGAACTCGGCACCAACCACACCCGCCTGTGGCGCAGTTCCAAGAACGACTGGTTCGGCGGCACCCCGGGCTTTTATTGGGGCGATAACAACTCCAAAGACCTCACCGTCAACCTGGAGTATCAGCCCGATCCGCAAGGCGCGCCCGCGTATGTGCCGTACGTTCCGGGCACGCGCGACCTGGCGTGGCAGGACCTCTACCGTCAGTACAAGGGACAAATCGACGAGCAGTTCGCGTTTCTGGCTTTCCGGTCGGCGCCCCTCGTCGCATCGAGCACCATGGACGCCAAGGTTGCCACTGCGGAGATGGCCAATGGCCTGATGGTGTGGGCGGAAATCGGACGCCCCAACCAAAGCGCATGGCTCCCGCCGCAGATCGAACCAGGGCCGAATCGTGGACTCTATCCCGGCGGCTATCGCGTGTTCGGCGCTCTGCCTTCCGAGCACCTGTTGAGTACCGTGCGTGAGAACGAAGCGGCGCGGTTGGCCGAAAAGGTCTCCGAAACGAAGCCAGAAACGAAGCCATTGACGGCTTACACGGACCGTCTGTGGAAGGGATGGGTGTTGCCGGCGTCCGATGCCGACACATGGTTCGTGGCGGGGTCTGCGGCTTACTATCGAGTGCTGCAATCGAAGGACCTCGATCAGGCGATCGACGCGCAACGCATTCGCTACCGCGGCCTGAAACTCGCCGCCGACAATCCGCAAACTCATTTTCAGCGCGAGCAGATCAAGGGCGTTCTATTCCTCGACCAGTTGCGGCGAAAAATGGGCGACGATGCGTTCCTCAAGCTGATGGAGGAGTATTTCGCCGCCAACACCACCAAGCCGGTGACGGCGCAATCGTTCCTGTCGAAGGCCGGCGCTTCGTTCGATTTCACCGAGCCCGCCGATGGCCCGGCATACCTGCCTGGCGATATCTGGCGCCGCCTCGCTTCCGCCGTCATCGTGTACGGCACGGTGGCGGAGGCCGGTACCAATCGATATGCCGCCGAGACGTTGCAGACGCGGTATCGGGACGGTGCGCAGGTGAATGTCGCCATCTTCAAAGATTTCGAAGTTTCCGACGCCGGCCTGCGACATCGCGACGTCATCTTCGTCGGCCGCCCGGCCACCAATGCGGCGCTCGCTGCATGGGCCGCGAAAATTGGGCTGCACTACGACGATGCGGTGTTTCAGGTGAACGGTAAGACTTATGCCTCCGAGCGCAATTCGCTGGTGATGGCAGGTTCGAACCCGTTGGACGCCTCGCACATGGTTCTCGTAGTGGCAGGCAACGATCCGTTGCACACGGTCGAGGCGCTGAACGCCGACGCCTCGCAAACTCCGGCCGTCGTGTTGGAGGATGGTAAGCCGTTGACCCTGGCACTCGGGGCGAAATAAGATAAGTCCATGCCGGTAACGGAACAAGTCACGGTGGAAGAGTACCTGTCGACGGTTTACAGCCCGGACTGTGACTTCGTCGACGGCGTGCTGGAGGACCGTCACGTGGGCGAAAGGGATCACGGATTAATTCAGGCGGCCTTGATAGTCTGGTTCGCCGCGCGGCGCAAAGACTTGGGAATTGCGGTCATTCCCGAGCAGCGCGTCCAGGTATCGCCCTCACGCTATCGCCTGCCGGACGTTTGCGTAACGATTGGCTTGCCGGACGAGCAAATCTACACTACGCCCCCCTTCCTTTGTATCGAGATTCTCTCGCCCGAAGACCAGATGAGCCGTGTGCTGGCCAAGATCTCTGACTATCTTAACTTCGGCGTACCGTACGTATGGGTGATCGACCCCCGCAATCGGACCGCCACGGTATACACCGAGTCCGAGGTCAGGCCCGCGAACGACGGCATCCTGCGCACCCAAAATCCCGACATCGCTCTCCCTCTCGCCGACCTTTTCTAAATGCCCAAATACGACACGATCGTCGTAGGCGGCGGCCACAACGGCCTCGTCACCGCCGCTTATCTCGCGCGCGCTGGACGTAAAGTGCTGGTGCTGGAACGCCGCGAACTCGTGGGAGGGTGCGCCGTCACCGAAGAAATCTGGCCGGGCTATCGCGTCTCCACCGGCGCCTACCTCACCAGCCTGATGCAGGAGCGCATCGTGCGCGAACTCGATCTTCCGCGCTACGGCTACCGGGTGGACGCCAAGGACCCCGCGTTCTTCCCCGCCTTCCCCGACGGCCGCCACTTTTTCATGTGGCAGGACCGCGCCAAGACCCTCGCCGAGATCGCCAGGTTCTCGCGCCGCGACGCCGAGGTCTATCCCGCTTACGAAGATCAGCTCGAGCGCATCTCGCAAGTAGTGGAATGCCTGCTGCTGACCACGCCGCCGCAGTTTCCGCCGGCCGGTCTCGGCGACTTCATCGATTATCTGAAACTCGCGGCGCGCATGCGCAGTTTGAGCGCCAAGGATACCGTCGCACTGGTGAAAATCTTCACGCAGAGCGCCGCCGATCTGTTGGACGAATGGTTCGAGTCCGAGCAGGTGAAGGTCACGCTCGCCACTGACGGAGTAATCGGCGCCAACGGCGGACCGCGCTCCCCGGGCACCGCGTACATCCTGCTGCACCATTGCATGGGTGGAGTGGCCGGGCACCGCGGACTCTGGGGCTTCGTGCGTGGCGGCATGGGCGCGGTATCCGAGGCGATCGCGGCCTGCGCCCGCGCGAGTGGTGCGACCATCCGCACCAACACCACGGTGTCGCAAATCCTGGTGCGCGACGGACGCGCGAAGGGCGTCGTGCTCGAAGACGGCGAGGAAATCGAGGGCGCCACCGTGGCATCGAACCTCGACCCCAAGATCACCTTCCTCCGGCTGCTGGAAGAGAAGCACCTCGATGGCGATTTTGTCGCTGCCATCCGGCGCTTCCGCATCGAAGGCACCAGCTGCAAGGTCAATCTGGCGCTCAACGGCTTGCCGGAATTCACCGCGTTTCCCGGAGCGCCCGGCCCGCACCACAAGGCCACCATGCACATCTGCCCCAGCGTGGAGTACGTGGAGCGCGCCTGGGACGATGCCAAGTACGGCCGTCCATCCGAGCGCCCGCTGCTCGAACTCACCGTGCCGACGATGTACGATCCGTCGCTCGCGCCGCCCGGCAAACACATCATGGGCATCTTCCTGCAGTACGCGCCCTACACGCTGCGTAGCGGCACGTGGGACGAACTGCGCGAGCCCTTCGGCGACCGCGTGATATCGCTGATCGAGGAGTACGCGCCCAATATTCGAAACATCGTGGAGCATCGCCAGGTGCTGACGCCGCTCGATCTGGAGCGGCGCTTCGGCATCACCGGCGGCAATATTTTTCACGGCGAAATGAGTCTCGACCAGATGTTCGTGATGCGTCCCGTGGCTGGATGGGCGCGCTATCGCACGCCGATTCAGGGGCTGTATTTATGCGGCTCGGGCGCGCACCCCGGCGGCGGCGTGATGGGCGCACCGGGGTACAACTGCGCCCGCGAGATGTTGAGGTAGGGCATGCTTTAGCTTGCCCAAAGTGAGGCAGACTTCAGTCTGCGGCGGGCTTCAGCCCGCCCCGAAACTTGCACGATGCAGACTGAAGAGGTCCGGGCCGGGGTCCCTGCTGAGGAGGGCTGAAGTCTGCCGCCCCTCGTTGCTCGATAGCACGCCATGAATGCCGACGCGCGGCAGGCACCCCTCTCTACCTACCGGCGCCGAGACACTTGTCGGCGCCGGCGAGCGGCGCTCGCCTGGACAAGCTGAAGCATGTCCTACAGCGCCTTCCGCAGCCAGGCATTCAGAATCCCATCCTGGGCGGACGTGGCACCGTCAGCCGGCGCGAGGCGATAGGTCTTCTTCGCATTCCGCGCCACCGCGACCCCTACGTCGATCGCCGCCCCGTCCCGCGACAAGTGCAGCTTGATCTTCTCGCCGGGCTTCGCGCTGATCGCATCGTTCAAGACGCTAGCGGTAGCCGCCGCCCCATCGACGTCGACAATTCGGTCGCCCATCTTAAGGCCCGCGGACGCAGCCGGCGATCCCGCCGCAACATCGCTGACCACTAGTCGAAACGCCGGCGCACCCCCGCGGTCGCCGCCACGTCCTTCGCGGGCTGGCGCCGGCATCTCGCTCGGTGGAATCGGCTGCGTGTTCGTGTCCAGCCCGATATAACCGCCGGGCGCGTCTTCGGTCGTCGCGTCGAGCTTCAACCCCGCCAGCGCGAAGTAACGCGCGTAGTCCACCTCCTTCGAGGTGGAAGCGTAGGCGAACACGTCCACGAGGCTCGTGCCCGCGGCGCTCTCGCACTCCGCGCGAAACTCAGGTTCGGTGAATCCGCGCTTCTTCGTCAAATAGAACTTCTGGTACAGCCCCCGCATCGCGTCGTCGAGCGATTTCCGATTCCCGCTCCCCCGTCGAATCGACAGATCGAGCATGGCGCCCAACATAGCGCCGTTGTTGTAATACGAGATGGTGGTATTGCGGTCGCCGGTCACTCCCGAGCCTGAATTCCACGTATTCTGACTCGACTCCGTGGCCGACTGATAATGACGCCCCGACGCGTTCTCGAACGTCCCGATCGCCGCCGCCATCTTCGCGAGGTATTGGTCCCGGGTCATCAGTCCGGCGCGCACCAGAACCAGGTCCTGGTAGTAGACCGAGAGCCCCTCCGACACCCACAGCATGTTGGTGAGATTCTCCTGGTCGTAGTCGAATGGCCCCAGCGCCAACGGACGAATGCGTTTCACGTTGAAGTTGTGGAAGTACTCGTGGCAGATGAAGCTCAACCAGCGCAGATATCCCACGGGCGTGCTCAGGCTGTTCCCATCGAATTGATTTGACGATGAGTTGGAGTGCTCGATACCGCCGCCCCCGCGCCCCATCATCAGGAACGTGTAGTGCTTGTAGGGCACGTCGCCCATGAGCTCGGTAGCGGCCATGACCATGGTCCGCAGGTCCGCCACCATTTTCGTCCGGTCGACGTCCGCCGCCACATTCTCCACCGCGACAAAGTGCGGCACGCCTTTCACCTCGAAGCGATAGGATTCCTGGTTGCCGATCAGGATCGGGCAATCGTACAGGGTGTCGAAATCGGGAGCCTCGAACGTGCCCGCCTGCCCCTGCACCGGCTCGAGCCCCGTGGAGATTTGCTTCCAGTTGTCCGGCAATTGTATGGACACCGTCACGGGATGCTGCAATTGTCCGGCGAGGTGGACGAACATGCCCGACGGCGAAAGATAACCGCGATCGTCGCCCAGATAGGTGTTGGCCGCGAACGACACATTGCCGAACACGTCGTAGTTCAACACAACCGCCGGCGCATTCTCCGCCACGATTCGCCAGGTGTTCTTGGTGACCTTCTCCCACGCGAGGGCGTGTCCCGCGGCGTCTGCGGCGCTGAAGTTTGAGATGTTGCGCGAGTAGTCCCCGATGCCGTAGTATCCCGGCGACCACTGCGGCAATTTAAAATCCTGCAACTCGCCCTTCAGTCCTTCGCAGCGGAAAGTCACGTGATACGTGTGGCTCGCCGGCAGAGGCAGGGAAACCGTGAAGGCCATTCTTCCATCGGCGAGACAAGCGCCGGCCAAAAGGAGAAAGAGGAGAGAGACTCGCCGTAGCATCACGCGGAGTCTAACGGCTCGCGCGGGCTGCTGTCAACATGAGTTCCCATGCGTGGAGACCGGCTCCGGGCCGCATACCCCCTTCTGGCCAGTGACTTGCGAAGTAGGACATGCTTTAGCTTGTCCAAGACAAGGCGAGCGCAGCTCGCGAGCTTGAGTCATCGGCTATAGAATCCGACAGCCGCCGGTGGTAGAGTGACCTGGTGACATCCCTCCCGGTGTGGCGCAGCTCGCCTCTGGGCTGTGGCTTTTCGTGTGGCAGGCAATCGTGCCTGCAGGCGGTCTTTTAGGCCGCCGTTTTCAATACGCGCAGAACTCTCGGGTTTCGGCATCCCACTTGGCGTAGACCAAGCCGAAGAAAGTCGGGCTGAAGCCCTCCGTAGGCGGAAGCCCGCCCCACGTCGCTGTCGACCGAACGCCGAGAATGGCCAAAGTCGAGGGGCGGGCACAGCTCGCCTGGATACGCTAGTTCGCCCGCTCCCATTCCACCTGCTTCAGCGGCCCGATACCGAACACGAAGATCGCGGAGCCCGCGAACGCAACCGCCGCGGCGACCGCGAATGCAGAAGCGTAGAGACCCGTCTTATCCAACAGCCAACCGGTGACCGCCGGCCCCAACACGCCCGCGAAATTTCCGATGCCATTTTGCATCGCGGTCCACTTCCCGGCGGCGTGCGGCCCCGCTAGCGTTTGCGTGATGGCCCAAACGTTGGAGGCGAACATTCCGTAGCACAGGCAGGCCAGCATGAGGAGTCCCATCGCGAGACTTTCATCGCGCACCAGAGCCACTGGCAAAATGATGGTCGACAGCGCCAGCCCCAGACCCGTGAAGGTCTTCCGCACCCGCGTAGGCGCACCGCCACTGGAGATCCAACGATCCGAAATCCAGCCCGACGTCACGCTTGAGACCGCGACGGTGAGATAGGCCAGCGCGGCGAAAATGCCCATCTTCTGCTTCGAGAAATGGCGCTCTGTCTCCAGATAATGCGGCAACCAGATCACCAGAAAATACCAGAAGTAGTTGGAGCAGAAGAGACCCAGTCCAGTGAAAAGAGCGGGCCGATGGCGAAAGATACGGAGCATGCTGGGGACCTGAGCCTGATCCACCGGTGCGGAGAAAGCCTGGCTCCGCGGCATCCACAGAAGCCACGGAATCAGCCAGAGGAGGCTGCCGAAACCCAGCCCGACGAAGAGCGCGCGCCATCCGAAGCGAGCGATCAGCAGCGCGCCGACCAGCGATCCGAGCGCCGGTCCGCTCTTCGTTCCGGCGTCGATCCACGCATTGGTGATGCCTCGATGCTTCTCCGGAAATTCCGTCACCAGAATGCGCGAGTAACACGGGTACGCTACCGATTCTCCCAACCCCAGCGCCAGCCGCGTAGCGAAAAGCAGGACGAAGGTCGAGGCCAGTCCGGTGGTGCCCATGGCCGCCGACCAGAGGAAGAATCCGCCCGCCAGAATCCACGAAACATGGAATCGGTCCACCAGCCAACCGGCGAATCCGAGGAGCTGCGAGAGGGCATACGTCCACGAAAAAGCGCCCAGCAAAAGTCCCAATTGCCGGCCGTTGAGGTGGAACTCATTTTGGATATTGGTGGCGCCCACCGATAGGTTGGAGCGGTCGATATAATTGATGAAACCCGAGGCAACCAGTAGCGCCAGGACCCGCCATTCGCGGTTAGAGAGCACCACCGCATTCTAGTACAATCGAAGCGGCGCATGTATCGCTTGTGGGTGTGGATTGTGGTGGCGGCGTCCCTGTGGGCGGGCGATCCGCTGTACGAATTGTCCGGACGGCTCGTGCCGCCGGAGCGGGCCGCGGTGTCGCTGTTCGGCGCGACCGCACCGTTCCAGGCCACAACGGATACCGATAGCAGCGGGCGGTACCGTTTTCGAAATCTGCGCGGCGGCACATACACGATTGCGGTCTACGTGCCTGGCCGCGGCGAAGCCCGGCAGACCGCCGAAGTGGGGCGCGGCACGGCGGACGCGCAACGGCGCGTCAGTCTCGATCTGCAGTTCAAAGAATCCGACTTCGTTCTGAACGATGTTGTGCGCCGCCGCAATACCGTCTCCACGCGGCAGCTCGCGATTCCTGAACCTGCCCTGCGCGAGTACCAGGAAGCGGTCAAGGATCTGGAGAAACACCAGGTAGAATCGGCCGTGAAGCGGTTCGAGCATGCCGTCGAACTCGCACCGCAATTTGTCGATGCCTGGAACAATCTGGGGACCATCGCCTACCAGACGCAGCAATACGAGCGCGCCGAGAAGTGCTTTCGCGGTGCGCTGGAGCAGGACCCCAGAGCCTATGAGCCGCTGGTCAACCTGGGCGGCGTCCTGATCAACACGCACAAGCTGGATGAGGCGCTGATGTACAACCAGGACGCCGTTCTCATGCGCCCCAACGACGCCCTCGCCAACTCGCAGTTGGGGCTGACCTATTTCGTGGTTGGCAATTTCGATCTCGCCGTGAAGTATCTGGAGATCGCGCGGCATATCGACCCGGCACATTTCTCGCATCCGCAATTGGTGCTCGCGGAGATCCATTTGCGCCGCGGAGAAAATCGTGCCGCTGCCGATGTGTTGCAGGATTTCATCGAGCACCATCCGGATTACCCGATGGCGGACAAGGTTCGCGAGAATATCGTAAAGCTGAGGCAGTGACATGTTTGAGCAGGCGGTATCGCGCGATTCCCGCAGTTCGCTGACGGATTGGCTCCTACGCGGCGCTATCGCAGCAGCTTTCGTCACGTTCGGCGTCGAGAAATTCACCGACCCGCAATGGGTCAAAATGTTTCAGCAGATCGGATTCGGTCAATGGTTTCGCTATTTCACGGGCGTGGTGGAAGTGGTCGGCGGATTGCTGCTGTTGATCCCGTGGACGGTCACCGCCGGACTGGCGCTGCTGGCATGCACTATGGCGTCGGCAACTTTGCTTTGGGCTACGCTGCTCGGACAGCCGGCCAATGGAATCGTTACCGGCGCATTTTGCGTCGGCCTGGTGTTGTTCTGGTTGAATAGGAGGGGAAGTTGAACATGACGGTCGAACAATTTCGGCAATTGCCTGAGGATGCTGGCCCGCATACCACGAACTCCGCCATGGGGAACTCGTCGCCGTGACTCGCCCCAAGCTAAAGCACTTCCTGATTCAGCGCGATCTGCGCGAGTTGCTCACGCCGCACGCAGAATACGGGAGTTGCGTCGACACGTGGGTGGCCTACCGTCCTCTGCCGGAGTATGAGCTTTGGGTTGCCGGCGTGGCTTACGTTTCTGCGGAGAGATTTCGGGAGGCCGATCCGGAGGACAATATTCGCGGCGCTCCGGAACTGGTTGTTGGAGTCCTGTCGCCTTCCAACACCGCAGCCGAGATGCGCGACAGAGAACGTGTCTGCCTCGACAATGGCTCGCTGGGATTCTGGGTAGTCGACGCCGGCGGCGGTCAGGTGAAAGTCACTACCGTGGACGGCCGCTCTGCGATCTTTCAATCTGCCGATGAAATTCCCGTACCCTTCGGCCATCGAGCGAAATTGAAAGTGGGCGACATTTTGCGTCAAGCCACGCGGTGACCCGCGCCGCGCAGTGCTTCTACCGCCTTCACGAGATTCTCTTCCTTCACTAACACGTAGTCCGTATCGAACGTCGAAATCGCGAAAATGCTCACGCCCGCGTTTGCCAAAGGTGCAGCGATTGCGGCCAGCACACCAGTGAGCGAGAATTCCAGCGGACCCGCCACCTGAAAGACACGCCATCCGCTCTCGCACTTCGTGCCCTCAGGCATGAGTCCCTCCGCACATACCACCGATAACTCGTCGTGCGTCCGCGTCAGCGAAACAAAAGGTCCGCCGACAGCCCACTCAGGAAAGCCCGCGTCCGCGGCGAGCCGGCAAACCGCGTAACGTCCCGCCAGCAATCGCAGTTCACTCACGCGCTTTCCATCCAGCCCCTCACGCGCCGCACCGCGCCCTCGATATCGTCTCGAACCTCATACACCCAGAACCGCATGATCTCCCACCCGAGGTCCGCCAGCCGCCGCGAACGAATCTGATCGCGCCGGCAAAGCTCGCCATCCCAGTTGCGATGGTAGTTCTCGCCATCCACCTCGATGTCCAATTTGCGTTCGCCGTGGAACAGCGCGAAGTCCAGCGTGTACGGCGCTTCTTCGTATTGCGGCACGGGCGCCAAGCCGGCGCCGTACAGCGCGCCATACAGCGTGCGCTCCCACTCGGAGACCTGCTCGGGGTGATCGACCGGCGGATAGTCCGGGCCGCTTGCACGGAAGGCGCCCGGGCTCGCCTTGACGGGCGCCAGTCCACGCGCGTACTCCGCGAAACTGGCGAGGTAGCTGACGCCCGAATCGAGCGCCGCCTGACGGTCGCCCACCACCACCAGCTCGGATCGCGCCCGTGTGACCGCCACGTTGAACAGGTTTCCGTGATTCCTCAGGAAGCGCAGCATGTTGTCGTTGGCGCCCACCGAGACCACCGGCGAAAAGAAAATCACGTCGCGTTCATCGCCCTGAAA
>Ga0182030_10024358_pt1 | contig 11124 bp, 10 predicted proteins | sample 812S3MmetaG_FD_121299 | JGI IMG/M metagenome (GOLD analysis project Ga0182030, IMG submission 121299) | Permafrost microbial communities from Stordalen Mire, Sweden - 812S3M metaG (Illumina Assembly) | ecosystem: Environmental > Terrestrial > Soil > Wetlands > Permafrost | place: Sweden...
CTTCAGGCTGAGCGACGGTGTACAACCCTCCAAACAAGCGGAGATCAACAGTGCTTGCAGACACTGAATCGGTAGACTTTCTAATAACTGTCTCTGTAGGGTTGCCGTTCATCAGTTCGCCCACGCTGGTTCCCCAAATATTAAGAAAATCAACTCCGATGAGATCTTCAAAGTCATGCCTCGCAAGCACACTCTCAATCGGCGGGTCCTTTGTCTCTGGTGTCGAAGATATACTGAGTAGCAGATCACCAAATAACTTGTTATCCGGAAATGAGAGTATAGCCTCTTTCCAACCATCTAGACCTTTCTTGGGTGCGGGAAGCTCCCCATGAATTCGCTGACCCGTGAACTCTCGATGCTCTCGAATTGCCTCTGACCTACGGTCACGCATGGTGAGACTAGTTGCGAGTTGGCCAGTCAAAATTGTGTCTCGCGGCGTTATAAGACCAGACTGGATGTTACTGTTCGTTGGTACTGGCGAATCTGCGATGAAAACGTATTGACCTGGCAGCAGGAGATTGGTGGTCAAGAAATAGTCCAAAGGCTTGAGATTCAGGTTTAGGTTGGGTGCGGCTGGACGAAGGTTTGCGTACTCAGAGGGGACTGAACCAACCTTACCTTGGAGCCGGTCCCAGAAGCCGGCCCCTTCAGCAGCGACATCTACGCTGAACGTGCTATCAAAGGTGAAGGACATTCCCAACTGGTTAGGATGGTCTTTAATGTCCTGGCTGCCCTGCCACTGCCCTGTGGCATGCCATTTGAAAGAAAGATCACAAGCGCCGTATGAATGTGACCATGAGCTTTGACCGCGTTCGCCCGAGCCAGTGTATCTGCTCTCACCCCACCCCAATTTCTTGCTGTTGCTCTTCCAATCAATCGAGACGGGCCTATGCTCATTCAGGGGACGGTCAGCATCGCACACGAATGTACTTGTCGTTTCGTTCACGTTCACATCAATGCCATCCATGTGGTAGTAGTACCATGTCGAGTCATAGCTGATTTTAGGCACGCTAGCTACACTCGATGCGAACTTGAAAGACAACGACATGCCAGCTAGAAATATCGAAATTGATTAGTTTCTACCGTGTTCATAATGGCTAGAGTGAACTCACCATCTCCTTTTCCGGAGGTACTCGCTACGCTATTTGAAGTGATGGCGGAGCAGTCATTGAGAGAGGGCTGTTAGTTTATTGAGCACAAATCAGTCTCTTCGTCATTTTACTCATGGAAGGCTAAAATGTAAGAAACTGACCTTGAGGAACAAATTTGCCATAGTGAAGTGACTGAAAATGATGCTTGCAGAATGGCCATCCGGGATTGGTGGTACGACTTTGGAATCAGGGGCGAAAGCCAACGAGGTCTTTTCAGATTGACGAGTTCCATTATCCGGTCCACCTTTGAGTCCAATCCACATGAGCAACATACCCGGCATGACAGTAAAGCAGAAGTGCGTTGGCTGCAGGACTTGCGTGTCCTTTCCCTTGGGATAATAATGGTTGCTGACCGCCGCGATGCAATAACGAAGTCCAGCCATATTGGCAAAGTGCTTCTCCAAATACGCTTTGAGCCATCCTTCTAGTTGTGCCAATTCGCCTTCCTCGACCTTGCGGCCGGGCGAGTCCGTAATGGACGCGCTACAATGCGCGAAGTCGATACAAACACCGCGAGCTTTGTTACTGTCAGGCTCAAGCACCTCAATATAATTGTCGCCAGATGTGCTTGCAGCTTCATCAGCCTTCCATTCCTCTCCCCTGTGCCACTCTCCAGCGACGTTCTGAAGACTTGTTGAGATGACACAGAGGAGGCCAGACGGAAGATCTGTTTTCTCATCGCTGCCTTTGACTTTGTAAGAGCCCGTAATACCACATTTGATATTGACACTGTTGCTTGTGTCCACAAAGGACATGACAGGTTTGAGGAGCTTAATCTCAAAACTCAATGTATACTTCTTCTTTGTCACAGGATCTGATTGCAAAGTGTCAGTTTCTGGATGAAGGATGAGGTCGGATACTAACCTTTGTAGTCGGCGTTCCAGGACAGTGGTGCTTCGAAACCAAGAGCTTGGGCGCGTATTTCGAGCAAAGTATTCAGCTGTACCTCGTTGTAAGAGACAAGCACATCCCAGCCACTCAATGTATCTTTCCCCTTCATCGAAGATGCGAGATCTGTGAGATTAACCATGTTGTAAGACTGTGAAATGATAATTATGATAGGTACGTGGTTCGTGAAATTTGACTCTGACTCGACGAAGCTGCCAATCGACGCAATGTTGACCAAAAAAAAATATGAGAGTGCGGCTTCTGGTGCTTATTTTAATCTCAAGCAGATATTATTCTTGGAGATGTCTCCGCTCCATAGGTATGATGTCGCCAGTTTCACAAGTGACTAAATGCTTCACCGCTTCTCAACATCTAGACCAAGTGGTTGATGAAAGTTTTGATTGGAATATAATGACTACAGTATTAATAATATGCAGCTCGGCTGCAAAGTCTATTGCCTATGTCTAAGAGTGATTATTGTTGAGAAGCATCGTGAATTTTGCGCGTCCATTCCACGATTTTGTGAAGGGTCTTTTCTCGATCCGGTATCCCCAATCACGCTACTGCAAGTACATGCCTCATCACGTACCGCACTCCTGTACCCCCAGCATGAGGCTAATCTTCCTTTGAGCCCTAACCCGAACTGCTCTAGTGACAGGCAGACCTTCTTATCGTTTGCCTATCATGATCCCTAAATCTTTAACATTATTTTGCCAAAATTACATTCGTACCTCGGTGCACTCGAATGTGATGAGCTTTGGTAATGGGGCACTGGTGCAGCTCCTAGCGCAAAGTCCAAGCGACCTTAGCCCCAGTGCGCCGACTAAAAGCTGAAAGCTGAAAGCCTTCGTGGCTCGGAGCAAGTCGGTACGTCAAGATTCCCGTGGCTTTACGGGTATGAGGCGGTGAGATTATATTAAGAGAATAACGAGAGAATGAGAGACAAAATCTCAGACCGAGCACACCGCGAATGTCGCAGATCGATTGCGCAGACGTAAAGGCCTGTACTTTTGTGACAACTTCGAGTTGCATTTTCCGTAGCTATTGGCTGAACTCTTCGGTTTGACCTGGTAATATTGGACAGAGCGGCATGCCGCGTACTCCTCCAGCATCAGCCAGCTGGTAAGGTAGCTCACAGAGCTGCTGAAAACTATTGCTTTTACCCATATCCATCCAAGTCCTAAACCCCTCGCCAATCTAGAAAAGCTCGCCGCTAGAGGCGAAGTACGGTCAGTATTTTCTCGGAGCTGAAGCTCTACGCTGCTCATAAACATTGTTTAACCTGAAAGATTACTTTGTTTCGCAAACAAGATGTCAGACCAACCACCTCCCGCTAAAACCTTCGATCCATCGCCTCCCAGTCTGGAGACGAGCGAGTATCTGGCTTTTCATGGCAAGGACTCTATGGTTGTGCTATCTGCACAGGATCAAGGCCTATCGCTGGATTCCAGCTTCAACACCAAAGCTAGGGATATATATATCTATTCCGAGACGATATATCTGTTGAGCGACACTATCAAGCTTCCAGGACTTCATTTGAATCTCTTCTGCAGGAGATTCAAGCTTCTGAAAGATAAGGTCTCTATTGACGTATCCGGAATTAAGGGCGCAGGAGGTAACGACAAGACTGTTAAAGGCAGCGAGGGTGGTAAGGGAGGTTCAATATGTCTTTGTGTCGAGGATCCGGATCCGGATCTTCTCTCCAAGTTGACATTGAAATCATCTGGTGGCGATGGTGGGCGAGGCTTTAACCAGACCAATGGAACGGACGAAGGGGGAGATGGTGGTAATGGAGGCTCCTGCGGTAAATCAGAAACTTACTCATATTTTCGATCCTTGAAATGAGCTGATCCTCGCTCCTAGGATCTATTCGATGCTTTGTCAACTTCCCTCTAATTGAGTACGCCAAATTAATCTACAGAACCACCTCCAACGAGAAGTTGAAATGGCCAGATTGGTCAAAACAATTTGCAGAGACGATCGAATCTGACTGTACGACTCTGAAAGCATGGGGCTTCTACGATAAGGTCGCTGACGATTGGAAAACGTTTGTTGTACAGCACATAGGGCTAGCTCAGCGTGCAAAAAGTTTATCGACCGCTCTAAGAAACCTCACCGAGGGTGACCTTGGAGATCCAGGACACGTCCTACCAACAGAAGCTACACGTAACCTCGCCAAACTCTTGATTTCATCTCTTAAAGCGGTCTTGGAAGAGATCCCGGCGCCTGTAATGCAGAATGACTTTAAATCTGAGTCCTTCGATGCGCTGATATCACGGTGTGAGGATTTTACAGGAGGGGCAGCCAGCGAGAAGCATCTACGGAATGCAATGCAGGAGGTCTTGGCCACGGTTAATAGTTTGGTTCCCCACAATGAACCTGCAATATTATGTCCTATGTTATCGATTTCGACCCAGATTATGGGCTGGGTGCGAGCAGAGGCTGAAAAGTTCACGACTAAGTTTATCACAGACGTATGCAAAGTCAATGGAGGTAAGTTGCTTCCATGGAAAGCCCTAGATATAATAAGTTCTGAGCTCCTAAAATTATAAACAAACAGGCAGAGGCGGCTCAGGAGGATCTGGAGCTACCTTAGAGATCAAGCCTGGAAAGCGAGGCTCCGATCAACCGGATGGGCAGACGGTTGTCCAGCTGTTATCACTCGATGATCCAGATGTCGTCCAAGAAATTGACCGGCCAATTGCATTTCCAGAGCACTGCCAGATGTTACTCGACAATGCTGATGCTCTTTACTTTACGAATGATGTTGTGAACTTCCCCAAGGCTTTGCGCATCTACAACCAGCTCACTCGCCGCCTTATTTTCCTAGATGCTCTGAGAACTGCAAATGGTCAATGGATTAATGACCATCCCATGGTCAAGTCCTTCAACAACCTTGTCTATCTGCAGTTGACGGCAGAGCCTCTTCAACTGCTCTTCACGATCTACAACACAGCTCAGAAAAGACAGAATAAGCTCATGTTGCGCAAGGACTTGTTCTGCCATTCTCCAGATTGGGTCCCGCGCCTCTCGATGACGTTCTATGAGGATCGTATTACCAAGCTAATTCGCGACTTCGGATTGATAGAGACACTATTCGAAAAGTATGCCAAGGCAGAACAGAAAGAGCAGGTGTTGTCTCAATATGTGAAAGAAGTGCAGAGGGTCAATGATGGCAACGCGCAAGCCACAAGAAATCAAATCGAACGGATCAGCAAGGCGGGCGGCGAGCTTGAGACAGCCGGAATAGTAATTGCACAATATACGCCGCAACTTCGCGCTGGTCGGGAGAAAATGATAGCTACTCTCAAAGACTTGACGCAGTATATCGAGAACTCCTTCCACGTTTCTCCAGAGAAGGTGGTGGAGGCTATGTCATCTTGGGCCATGGCACCGCATGCCTTCTTTGGAGTAATGACGGGTCTCGAAGTGGCATACAAATCTTGGACTTCGCTGGAGAATCTGCAGGGCGTCGAGGTGCGAAAAGAATTCGTAGTCGATCAGCTAGAGACTTGCCAAGGGACAGTAGAGAGTTTGACGGAAACCTTCAAGCATCTTCGGGGTGAACTCACTGTCGATAGCCCTGGGTACGGTAAGATTCTGGCCACCTTGGAGACCGTTCAGAAGGTTCTAGAAGATTTCAAGAAGGTTATTCCAGCAGATAAACGTGCATCGGTCCAACAAGAGCTTGATAATTTTGTCGCTCTCATCCTCAAACGAAACAATGCTGTAGTATCCTACAACGCCCAGCTTCAATGGCTTCTTCATCTATCGACTTTGGCTGAATCATACGAACGGGAGTCCAAGACTCTTGGTGATCACGCATTGAGCTTGAATCCGCAGCTTCCGACCATTTATTTTTGGCTCAAACGCATGAAGGCTACAATGCAGCTTGATATCCTTCAACGTCTGAATTACGAAGGACGAGCTCTTGCATTCTGGGGTCCAATAGACATCAAGACGGTGACATTCGATCCTCCGGGTCCCTTGGATGGTGCCGTTCAACTAAGAAAACATCAAAAGAGGCTGGACGATCTTTTTGAGTCCTGCTGCGACGCCTTCAGCAGTGGTACTTGGACACATTGGCCTGCGTCTCGTGATCTCCTTCATACAGGGCATATCATTGATATCAGCTCCATTATTCCCTTTTTAAAAAAGCAGACTACAGATCCGGATGGCCGTCCTGTCCATGAAGCCAGCTTCTCCATCTCACCTAACTCAATCAAAGCCTTCCGCACCATGTCCAATGTTCGCATAAAGCAAGTTCGTGTCTGGTGTTTTGGCGCCACAGTTGCGCCTAACGAGCAGGGGGAAAGTCGCCTTATCATTGATATACATCACCTCGGCTTTGAGAAGATATGGGACCTCCAGGGCCAGCCCTACAACTTTGATCACAGCCCCGTAGTGCTCCAATTCCTGTACGAAACGTCCATATTCAATAAAAATATGAAGTGCTCCGGAGACCCAGCTCTCGTGTTCAGCAGGCAGGACATCGAGAACGATTATTCGGGCACAAGTGGCGATAAGCCAAAGAGTGGAGATCGACCACCTATGGGCCCTTTCGCAGACTGGAAGATTTCAATTTACCCCGAAGCGCATGAAAGCTTGAACTTGGCCGACGTGAACAAAGTCTGGGTAGAGTTTTGCGGAAGGAATCAGCCTGCACTGAGACCGTTGAAGGGTGTCGTTTGACAAATTAGTTCAGCCGCACTCTCCGGGCAACATTGTCGCACAACCCCAATCTTGCTTAGACCATGCCCATACAAAATACTTATCCCCAAACGTCCTCTTGCTGATTTGTTCGTCTTCTAAGGTTATCTCTCTGCTCCATTATCTATTAGAATCTACGAATAGGACGAGTAACTTAAGCATGGTATTTACTGACTTTAACAGGAGACCAGCCTATTAATGAAATAATGATGCAGCTTTGCTCCTACTTAGTAAAATTAGTGTAAATAATGACAAACTTTCTTAAACTCTTGTGTGCGAAAAAACCGCAAGAGTAGGTTTATGATAGTGTTACTGACACTGTAATTGCTCTGGGGCATGTTCATATATCATATTAGGTTGTATAAAAGGGTTAATTCTCTAACTACGTTCGAAGGAACCTATTTATATACATGTGCGCTTGCCAGTAAGCGAGGCGCTACATGACTCTTGTAATCTTGTGACATTCAATCAGCATCCTGCAGCCATTTCAATGATTGTGATGGCTTGTATGATAAGAATCCCGGTAATATCTTGCAGACCGTCGAAAGCTTTGATGTGGCGGAGATTCTGAAAGCTTCTTAGGTTTCAGCGGCGCTGTGACTTGCAGCTGACTTCAACACGAAACCTGTCTTTGAGGTATGTGGATTCATAACCCTCCATTTTTCATTATTGACTCTCGTATAGGAAAAGAATATGAAGGTCATTAATGAGGGGTTTAAGGACATAACAAGGGGCAAAGTGATCGGTAGATGTGTATATAGTTGGCATTGATTGCTGAATCAATGATCTGCTATTGCATAATAGGAAGCGCCCATAGAGACTTGAGTTACCCTCTACTAATTGTTCCGGCAATACCTTCGGGTAAGGCATTGTAACTGAATACCTCCCTTGATTCATTCAACGGGAAAACAAAGACGTGGAGAAGAGGATTCTAAGTGAAACATTTGGTATGTAATCAGAGACTCGTAAATGATGCATCATTCTGCGTATGGTTGGAAATTGGACCGAGCTCAGAAGGTCATGACACCCATTATTGTCACAGGCGTCGCTGGGGACGGTAAGTTTCTGTCAACTGCGAATGGCGATAATATGAAAGTGATCAATTTTGAGACTCTCTACTCATCGACGAGCTATTCGGACCTATCCTACCGATCATGAAGGCAGATTACGTCAAGGCATAGAAGACTATCGCGTCCGGTGACCACCCTCTCGCTATTTACATAATCAGTCAGGAACAAAAAGTTATCAACGAAAGTAAGATAAACCAACCGATATTTCCTCCATCCATAGTCGTAGGTTGACTCCCAGCATTCCTCGATAATACACATTCCGGTGGGTTAACTATCAACGATATTTTCATGCATGCTGAGGTACCGAATGCTCCCTTCGGCGGTGTCAGAGACGTCTTCTATCATGACGAATACGGATTCCGGACCTTCTCCCAATTTCGAACCGTAGTAAGATGCCTGGATGACTAGATAAGATGATGGGATTCAGGTATTTGCCTTATAGTAATGTCAGTCTATCAAGAATTGCGGTGACGAACAATCTCGGGTTCAAGAGAGATGAGGTTCTAGCTGACCAGAAGGTGGGCCGATCTGAAATTGGCTGGATCTTATCGATGCTGGTTTCTGTTCTGGTTGCTGCGACAGGCTGGCTCGTCGGTGGGAATGCGAAGAGAGGAGTCGTAAATAGGAAGATTTGACGTGTTGCTTTTGTTGTGTTCTGTAGTTCAATCTCGCGCCAAGATACCATCGATCCGTTATACTTGCTCTATTATCATCTCCCTTTATTTGTTGCCCCCTTTGTTCGACGCGTTGCATTCCATTCTTGCAGGCCTCTGGCACCCGACTTCCTTCATCTCCCCATTTATGTAGTAGTATGCTGGGACCCTCTCTAGCTTTCCGCAAGTATGGACCTTCTGTTTCCTACTGCAGGCACAATTGGTATCTGGCTGGATGGCGGGGTTTGTTTGCAGCTCGTCAGAGTTGTCCTTTGCACGTATTATTCGCTCCAGAATGCTGGCGAAGAGCTGTCGCAGTTGATTCATGATTGCTCAAGGGCGATCTGGCAAACGAGGTAGTGGAGTTGTCTTGCTTGGTCTGCGCGGATTGCGGGAAGTGTAGCTGTCAACGAAAATGGACAGTGGATTTGATGATGTGAATCATCGATTGTTTTTCCTATCCTAACAAATTCACAACATATCTCCAACGCTTCATATCGACGATCTTCAGAATCTTCAGCTTATTTCACTGGTCCAATCTCTCCCACACTAGGAGTTAATAAAATGTGCTCGGCTAGCTACAAAACATACCGCTCTTGCGATTGCTTCCTCACCAAGATAACTTATTGCAGCTTCAGCGCCAGGATCGAAGGGATTCTCTGTCTTGATGCCAAAGAGAAATTAGTCATGTTCCCCTACAAATGCAGGGGAAGGGATTGTCCGAGAACAGTGGTGGTGAGGGAATACACCCTTCAAAGGTGCAGAAACTCGAATATAGCACCTCCAAAACCCATCTCTCCATGGATGTTGCGTAGCGGTAGGCTTGACAGAGACTTCTAGCATTAATGCTTATTCAGTTCTTTCCACATGTCAAACGTGATGCTATGCTTTCGCCCGGTTAACAGCATCCCGTATTCCAGGTACATCCTTTTTCAATACCTCGAAAATCTCATTCGAAACCTTTCTCCTTAGCTCCTCTCCCTCATTGCCTATCAGCATTGGCCCCAACCTAGATGAAATTAGCAAATTATCACACCAGAAGCTCTAGCTGACTTACGACTGCAAAACGTCATCCTTCCACCAACCGCCGTGCGCTTTTTCGCCCAAACTCACTCCACTCACCAAAGTTCTCGCTCCCTCCTCCGTATTCCTCAACATAAAAGTATTCGCCAGCCATCTCATAAGCCTGGTCAGTACCCCATACCCAAGCCCCCTGCTCAAGTCACTCTTCGCATACCCCGGACAACACGCCATAACCACTGTCTCAATCCCCTCCTTCGATTTCGCAAATCCTGCCAAAGTCTGCATAACATACATAACCGCCAACTTACTGAACGCATACTGATCCCTCGCCACAAATATTTCTTTTCTATTATACGCCCCCAACAAAACGTCCCCCTTCCTCCGTTCCTCACCCCACTGTACTCTCCGATGATTCGTCGAAGACACAAACTCCAACACCGGTACCTCGCCCCCAAATTTTCTAAAAGTATCTTTCAGTTTGGGAAGCAAAAGGAGCCCAAGATACGCGGTTCCTAGGACGTTGATCTGGAGTGTCTTTTCCCATCCATAGCTCCCCACTTCATACTTCGGCATGTATACTCCAGCATTCAGGATCGCAATATCTAATCTCTCTAGCTCCCCTATTTTTTGTGCGAATGAGGTAATACTGGGATAAGAGTCCATATCTAGCTGCCATACCTCTATTTTCGTTTGGGGGGAGGCGGGGCTGGAGGCGGGGTGCTGTGATTTTATGAGTGAGGAGGCAGCGAGGCCTTTTGAGACGTCGCGTACAGCGAGAATGAGGCGGGATGCGTTGAGGGATGCGAATTTTTGGGCGGCGGCAAGGCCGAGGCCAGTGTTGGAGCCTGTTATTACGATTGTTCTGCCTTCGAAAGAAGTGGTGGGGTCAGAGAGGTTGGGTTGTCGGGAGAAGGACATGTTTCTGTTTGAGATTGGTACGTTGCTGTGTTGGCTATGTCGAAGGTGTGGGGGGGGTATGGAAGATCGCTTTCGAGTTCTGTAAAGAGAGGGGAGAGTAGAATAGGGACGAGCTAAATATGCTGTTAAGGATGGGCGAGATAACTGGTGCGCCTTGAGCTTTCCTGTTGTTAGTAAAGGAGTGAGTGGGCGGGGGAGACAAATTGATGGAGGTAGCATGGTGAAGCATTGGAGAGAGTGGTACAGATTTATATCATTGAACAGACTATGGTGGAAGATCAAGCGGGATGTCAGACGCGTCGTTGCATTTGTATATATGTAAGTGTCTACGGTATCCTGGTATGACCAATTGTGCAGAGAATCCAATACTTAGAAACGATGGAAACTATTGCCAGCGATGAGGAGGATCACAACAATCAGTATATAGAAATGCCACTAGCTAGCATATCTAGAGCTACTTTGAAGAAGATATAACCCACGAGAATTCACAAGTTAATCCGAGCTTGAAAATACTCAGAGTTGCACCAGCCTCATTAGTTGCCTAATGTCTGATGTTATCTAGAGAATAGCTTCTGGTTGAGAACCAAATTAGAAGAAGCTTCTTATATACTTCCATTAATGAGCAGCCTGTCACAAAATTTGGGGGGTTTTGATAATCTAGATTATCAAAACCCCCCAAATTTTGTGACAGGCTGCTCATTAATGGAAGTA
>Ga0182030_10024359_pt1 | contig 11123 bp, 11 predicted proteins | sample 812S3MmetaG_FD_121299 | JGI IMG/M metagenome (GOLD analysis project Ga0182030, IMG submission 121299) | Permafrost microbial communities from Stordalen Mire, Sweden - 812S3M metaG (Illumina Assembly) | ecosystem: Environmental > Terrestrial > Soil > Wetlands > Permafrost | place: Sweden...
GACGATTTCACTGATCCGGCCGCCGTGCATACGTTCTCGCATCTCTCCGCCTCCATTGTGCTCTCACGCAAGCGGGCAAGCGAAGGGCTTTTCCCGGCCATCGATCCGTTGCAATCCAGTTCCAAGATGGCCACGCCCGGCATCGTGGGCAAACGGCATTACCAACTGGCACAGGAAATTCGCAAGACCCTCGCGCAATATGGGGAACTCAAGGACATCATCGCCATGCTCGGCCTGGAACAACTTTCGCCTGAGGACCGCAACGTGGTCGTTCGCGCCCGGCGGTTGGAGCGTTTCCTCACCCAGCCCTTTTTCACGACCGAGCAGTTCACCGGTCTCAAAGGAAAACTCGTCAGCCTCAAAGATGCGCTGGATGGCTGCGAACGAATCTTGCACGATGAGTTCAAAGACTACCCGGAGAGCGCGCTCTACATGATCGGGCCGATCGGCGAAGCGAAGGGAAAATCCAAACCCGCCCAGCCTGCGGCCCCAGTCACACCGGGGTCAAAGCCCGAAGTCAAGGCCGACCCAAAGCCTGTCAATACTTCCACGAACACAGTCGCACCCGTCCCGATTCCATCGTCCGAAACGAAACCTCAACCCAAGCCCGAACATGCCGCTGGCGCCCATGCATCTTAAGGTTCTGCTGCCGTTCCAAATCTTCGCCGACAAAACCGGCGTGTCGAGCATCGTCGCGGAGACGCGCGACGGCTCGTTTGGACTTTTGCCACACCGGCTCGATTGTGTGGCGGCGCTCGTGCCCGGAATTTTGACCTACCAGACAGAATCCGGCGAGGAAGTCTTTGTGGCCGTTGACGAAGGAGTGCTGGTCAAAACTGGCCCGGACGTGCTTGTTTCCGTGCGCCGGGCCATCGCAGGCACAGACCTCGGCCAATTGCATGAGGCAGTCAAGAAGGAGTTCTTAACCCTCGACGAGCGCGAGCAAAGCGTGCGCCAGGTGGTGGCAAAATTGGAAACTGGATTTCTGCGTCGCTTCGCGACCCTGCAACATGAATGACCAACCAAAGAATACCTCGAAGAACGACCTGACTTTCGCCGGACAGGTCGGCCTGAAGGCAGCCCGCAAGCTCAAGGCGCGCAACTCTCCGCAAGGTGTTTGGTTCGGCCTGGGGATGATGGGTCTTGTCGGTTGGTCGGTGGCGGTGCCGACGCTGGCCGGCGCAGCTCTGGGAATCTGGTTGGACAAACACCATTCGGGAAAACACTCCTGGACGCTGGCGCTGCTGATGGCCGGGCTTGTGCTCGGCTGCTTCAATGCCTGGCATTGGGTCGCCAAGGAAGAGAAAGCCATTCGAGACCAGGAGGACACCAATGAATGAGACTCTGACATTGGCGTTGGCGTCGATTGCGGGTGTGGCTCTCGGCGGGGTTTTCTTCGGCGGCCTTTGGTGGACCGTGCGCAGAGGCGTTTCATCCAGGCAACCGGCCTGTTGGTTTTTTGTCAGCCTCATGTTGCGGATGGGTATTGTCATGACCGGCTTTTATTTTGTCGGGCGCGGCAATTGGAAGCGGCTGCTGCTCTGTCTTCTCGGCTTTGTCATGGCACGCCTGATTGTAACGTGGCTGACCCGTCCGTCGCGAGAAAATCAAAACCGTCCGGCAGAGGAGGCCAGCCATGCGCCTTAGTCCGGACCAGATGATTTTCTGGCAATATGGTTTTTTTAAAATCAATGGCACCATTGCGTTTACGTGGGGACTGATGGTCGTGCTGGCCATTGGTTCAAAACTCGTCACGCGCAAACTTTCCATGGACCTGAAACGTTCCCGTTGGCAGAACCTGCTGGAAATAGTTGTCACCGCCATCGAAAAGCAAATCGAGGAAGTCGGTCTTCGCCATCCGGAAAAGTATATCGGTTTTATCGGCACAATCTTTCTCTTCATCGCTCTGGCCAGCCTATGCACCGTCATTCCCGGTTACGAACCTCCGACGGGTTCGCTCTCGACCACCGCGGCGCTGGCGTTGTGCGTTTTCGTGGCCGTGCCTCTTTTCGGCATCGAGGAGCAAGGCTTGGGGGGTTACCTAAAGTCGTACGTGGAGCCCACGTTCATCATGTTGCCGTTTAACATCATCAGTGAACTGTCGCGCACACTGGCCCTGGCCGTCCGCCTGTTTGGCAATATGATGAGCGGGGCGATGATTATCGCCATCCTGCTGACGATTACGCCATTTCTCTTTCCGATCGTCATGACGGCACTCGGGCTGCTTACCGGCATGGTGCAAGCTTACATTTTCAGCATCCTGGCGGCGGTTTACATCGCGGCTGCCACGCGGACTCGCAAACCGGAACCTGAGCCAGCCCCCAAAACTTGAAACTATAAAGAAACAAACAAAGGAAATACTATGGATAGCATGACACTCATCGCAATCGCCTCAATCGTCACCGCCGGACTCACCACGGGTTTTGGCTGCATGGGACCGGCGCTGGGCGAAGGTCGGTCAGTTGCAACCGCGCTCACGGCGCTGGCGCAACAGCCTGACGCCTCCGCCACCATTACCCGGACCCTGTTTGTCGGTTTGGCCATGATCGAGTCCACGGCCATCTACTGCTTCGTGGTCTCGATGATTCTCATCTTTGCCAATCCGTTCTGGAACCACGTCATCGACCAGGCGACAAAAGCGGCAGGAAAGTGAACCTATGCTGATTGACTGGTTCACCGTCGGCGCGCAAGCGCTCAATTTCCTCATTCTGGTTTGGTTGATGAAGCGTTTTCTTTACAAGCCCATCCTCCACGCTATCGACGAGCGGGAGAAAAGAATCGCCGCGGAACTTGCCGACGCCGATGCAAAAAAGGCCGAAGCCAAAAAGGACCGCGACGAGTTCCAACACAAGAATGAGGAATTCGACCAGCAGCGCGCTGCGCTCTTGAGCAAGGCGACGGACGAGGCGAAAGCCGAACGGCAGCGCCTCATCGACGAAGCTCGGAAAGCGGCCGATGCGTTGAGCGCCAAGCGGCAGGAAACACTGAGGAACGACGCCCAGAACCTGAATCAAGCCATCAGTCGTCGAACTCAGCAGGAAGTCTTTGCCATCGCGCGGAAAGCGCTGACGGATCTCGCCACAACCAGTCTGGAAGAACGCATGGGCGACGTCTTCACCCGCCGCTTGCGCACCGTGGACGGCAAGGAAAAAGAAACCCTGGGCACCGCGCTTAAGACGGCTTCTGATCCCGCGCTTGTGCGTAGCGCGTTTGACCTGCCAGCGGCTCAACGAGCGATTATACAGAATGCGCTCAACGAAACTTTCTCGGCCGAAATCCGCGTCCGGTTCGAAACTGTGCCGGAACTGGTCAGCGGAATCGAACTTTCCTCGAACGGACAAAAAGTGGCCTGGAGCATTGCCGAATATCTTGTGTCGCTGGAAAAAAGCGTCAGCGAACTCCTGAAAGAGAAGGACAAGCCTGAGCCTAAAGCGGAACCCAAGCCCGAGGTCAAAGCCGGGCCCAAGCCCGAAAAACCGGAGCTCGTCCCAATAGGCAAATGAACATTGCACCTGAAAACTTGCAGAGCGTCTTCGAGCAAACGTTCGCTGGAATCAGCGACGCGCTGCAAGCCTTCGCGCCGCAACTGACGCCGCGGGAGGCGGGCAGGGTCATGAGTGTCGCCACCGGCATAGCCAAGGTCTCGGGCCTTCCCGGTGTGGGGTTTGAAGAGCTGGTAAAGTTTCCCGGCGACGTGCTGGGCATCGCGTTCAACGTGGACAAGGACGAAATCGGCGTCGTGCTGCTGGGCGAGTATCAAGATCTGCACGAGGGCGACGAAGTCCTGCGCACGGGCCGGGTCATGGACGTGGGGGTGGGCGACGGATTGCTGGGGCGCGTCATCGACCCTCTTGGTCGGCCGCTTGACGGCAACGGTCCAGTGGCCGTCAGCAGCCGGTTGCCCATCGAACGCCCCGCTCGGCCCATCATGGACCGCGCGCCGGTCACCGTGCCACTCCAGACCGGCCTGATGGTCATTGATGCGCTCATTCCAATCGGGCGTGGCCAGCGCGAGTTGATTCTGGGCGACCGGCAGACGGGCAAAACCGCCATTGCGATTGACACCATCCTCAATCAGCGCGGGAAAAACGTGATCTGTGTTTACTGTGCCATCGGCCAGCGCGGCTCTGCCGTCGCCAAGGTCATAGCAAATCTCCGCGAAAAGGGCGCGATGGATTACACCGTCGTTGTCGTCGCCGAAGGCAATGACGCGCCCGGACTTTCCTATATCACGCCCTACGCCGCCACCAGCATCGCGGAATACTTCATGGAGCAGGGGCGCGATGTGCTGATTGTTTACGACAATCTGACCCAGCACGCTGAAGCCTATCGCGAGCTCTCTCTTTTGCTCCGCCGGCCGCCTGGCCGAGAAGCTTTTCCCGGCGACATTTTCTACATTCACTCGCGAATGCTGGAACGCGCCACGCATCTGCGCAAGGAAGGCGGGGGTGGTTCGCTCACCGCCCTGCCTATCATCGAGACCGAGGCGCAGGATATTTCCGCCTACATTCCGACCAACCTGATTTCCATCACGGACGGGCAGATATACCTGTCTCCCTCGCTGTTCGAATTGGGCGTGCTGCCGGCGGTCGATGTCGGCAAATCCGTTTCGCGCGTCGGTGGGGCGGCGCAATGGGCGGCCTATCGTGCGGTGGCCGGCGATCTCAAGCTGGCCTACGCGCAGTTCGAGGAACTCGAGACCTTTGCCCGGTTTGGCGCCCGATTGGATGAAGACACGCGCAAGATCATTGAGCATGGCCGGCGAATCCGCGCCTGCCTAAAGCAGCCGGAACTTGCTCCGGTGCCCGTGCCGGCACAAATTGCCGTCTTGCTGGCGTTGACCGCGGAACTTTTCGACCCGGTGGCAATCGAACAGATGACGGACGCCAAGAACGCCGTGCTTGCCGGGGCGGCGAACATCCCGGCGGAAATCTGCGCGCGATTCGAATCCGCCGCAAAATTAGATGATGGGGATCGTAAAACAATAACCGAACTCGCCCGCAACTCACTCGCCCCCTTTCAATCCAAACCGGAAGTCAGCGCCGAGCCGAAGCCTGAACCCAAGCCCAAGTCGGAGCCTCAAACAGAGGTCAAACCCAAGCCCGAGGCGGCGCCCAAGGAGAAGCCGTGAGCAACACCGCCGCGAGCTTGCGCCGAAAGATCACCAGCGCCGGAGATCTCCAATCCGTCGTCCGCACGATGAAAGCCCTGGCCGCATCGAGCATTGGTCAATACGAGAAATCGGTGCGCGCGCTGGGCGACTATTATCGGACCGTGGAACTGGGGTTGGCGACATGCTTTCGCGAAGGCAAGCCGGCGGCCTTGATGGTGGAACGGAAAGGACAAAGCGATGCAGGCGCGATTGGCGCGGTCGTGTTCGGTTCCGACCAGGGACTGGTGGGCCAGTTTAATGACGTGGTGGCCGATTATGCGATAAAGACCCTCGCGGCCCTGCCCGGCAAACCGGAGGTCTGGGCCGTGGGTGAGCGTGTTCATGGGCGCCTGAAGGACGCGGGCCTGCCGATGATGGGACTCTTCGCCGTGCCCAATTCCGTCAACGCCATCACCCCGCTCGTCGGGCAGATTCAAATCGAAAGCGAGGCGCATCGGGCCAAAGGCGAGTATGCGCGGGTTTACGTCTTCCACAACCGCCCCCAGTCCGGGTCGCTTTATGAGCCGGTCAGCCAGCGGTTGCTGCCGCTCGATGCGAAATGGCAGCAAGGCCTGGCCGAAGTCCGCTGGCCGACCAGGAATTTGCCCGAGATCATGAGCGGCGGCACTGCGACTTTGCGCGCTCTTATCCGCGAATATCTTTTCATCTCGGTCTTCCGGGCGTGCGCCGAATCCCTCGCGAGCGAAAACGCGAGCCGCCTGGCGGCAATGGAACGCGCCGATAAAAACATTGACGAATTGCTGGAGAATCTCCACGGCACATTCCACCGTTTGCGTCAGAGCGGCATCGACGAGGAACTTTTCGACGTGATCTCCGGCTTCGAGGCATTGGCCGGATCGCGGCGGAAATCAGGACAAGGATGAGCTACCTTGGACAGGAAAATGAAACTCAAAGGCCTTTCAGTTTTCAGCGTGCTAACGCTATTGGTGGCGTTTTGTGCCGCGGTTCCCTCCTGCCTGGCCGACAATGAGCCGCCGACCGAAGCGGACATCACGCGCGCCGTGGCCGGCCTGCTGCAACGTTTGCAATTCTTGCAACTTCCGCTCGACGACTCGATCTCCAGCCAGTGTCTGGATCGCTATTTGGATTCATTGGACGGGGCTCATCTGCTGTTCTTCCAATCCGACTTGGACGAATTCGCGAGTTTCCGTCCCGGGCTGGCTGCGAAAATACTAGTCGAGGGCGAAACGCGACCCGCCCACCTGATTTACTCGCGCTATCTGAAACGGCTGGCCCAACAGGCGGATTTTACCGCCCAACTTTTGCATGATGAAAAGTTCGACTTTACGGGACATGACTCGTGGCAGCTTGATCGTCACGCCGCCTCTCCCCCACGAAATATGGCGGCCGCCCAGGACCTCTGGCGGCAAGAGGTGCGCGAGGATTATTTGCTGGAAAAGATCGCCGGCACTCCGATCGTAAGTATCGCGCCGGCGCTGGCGCAGCGTTACGGGGGCCGGCTGCAAACCATGGGGCGGCTCAGCCCGGCTGAAGTCATGGGGGTTTACCTCGATGCGCTGGCTCATGCCTACGATCCGCATTCCGATTATTTCGGGCACCCCGAACGGGAGGAATTCAAAATTGAGATGAATCTGTCGCTTTTTGGCATTGGCGGCACGCTGCAGGCCAAGGGCGGCTACTGTATCATTCGTGACCTTGTTCCAGGCGGTCCTGCCGCCAGCAGTGGACTGCTCAAGCCGGGTGACCGCATTGTGGCGGTGGCGCAGGATAAAAGCGAACCGGTGGACATCAAAGGTATGCCGTCGTCTCAAGTAGTGGAGTTGATACGCGGCCCCAAAGGCTCGACCGTGCGGGTGACCGTCATCCCGGCACGTGCGGGTAACTCCCACCGTAAAACTGTCACGCTGGTGCGTGATGAGATCAAACTAACTCAAGCACACGCCAAGGCCGCCATCATTGATCTCCCGCAAACCGGTGGCCGGCCTTTGCGGGTCGGGATACTCGATCTGGGTTTGTTTTACGGAAAGGGCGACGAGAAAGGCGACGGGGCTTCGGCCGACGCTACCCGTCTCATCCGGAAATTAAAACAGGAAGGTGTGCGCGGCCTGATTCTGGATTTGCGGCGCAACGGGGGCGGAGCGCTGGAGGAGGCCATCCGGCTCACCGGGTTGTTCATCCCGTCAGGCCCGGTAGTACAAACGCTCGGCCCGGATAAAAACGTGGAGGTTGGCGTCTCGCCGGAGACAAATTCCCTCTACGACGGCCCTCTGGTGGTGCTGACCAGCCGGTCGAGCGCCTCGGCCTCGGAAATAGTGGCCGGTGCGCTGCAAGACTACGGGCGCGCCTTGATCGTGGGTGATTCTTCGACGTTCGGGAAAGGCACGGTGCAAACGGTCGTGCCGCTGAGGGAACTCTTCCATCAGCGCGGTTTGGGGGCAGTCGATGTCACTGTCGGCAAATTCTACCGGCCCAGCGGAGCTTCCACGCAGCTTCGAGGGGTGGTGCCAGATATCGTCCTGCCCTCGGAAACCGACCTGCCTGACATCGGCGAATCCAAACTGCCGAACGCATTGTCGTGGGACATTCTGCCAGCGACGACTTATACGAAGTTCGATTTGGTGCGTCCAGTGCTGGGGGCGCTGCGGGAAAAGTCGCACTCTCGCGTCGCCGCTGACCCAGGCTTCCGCCTTGTGCGCGAAGAACTGGCGATGGAGGAAAAGGACGAAGAGGCTAATTCGGTTTCATTGAACGAGGCCGATCGAATGCGCGTAAAAGTGCAAGCCGACGAAATCGGGGCGGAAATGAAGAAGGTCGTTCTCGCTGATGCGGCCCGGACGCCGCCGGCCTACTACATCACGCTGGCAGATGTTGATTCACCAAAGTTGCCTCCAGCAGTCGAGCGCGCACGAACGTCGGTTGCGGTCGCCAAACCTGGGGAGATCAATCCGGACGAGGATATTGAACTACGCGAGGCGGAGAATATTGTCGCCGATTACATTAACGCGCTGCCGTGGCCTTCGGGTGTCATTGGAGCCGAGACAGCATCCAGCCCTGCCGGTTCCCCGGTAAGTCAAACGGGCAGCAAATGAAATTGGTTGCTGCGTCGGCCATTCAAAACACCAACTCTTCTCGCTCACTGCGCCCGGAGTGATGAGGATGCAACTGGTGAGTGAGTGTTGCCCGGCGTGGGAAAACGCATCTGGCCCAGGCTGCGGGGTATGAAGCAATTAAAATGAGCTTTCAGGGGCTCTATCGCTCCATCTTCGCCCTGGTGCGTGAGGTTGCTTCGATACGAGAATGCAGATGAACCGGACGGGTGCTGCCTGGAATGCCTGGGATTTTTGTGTTTCAAACAACGCACCAGCGGTTGTAAATAGGGTCTGGCCGATTCGCACCATGAGTACCATTTACAAAGACAGCCTTATCGAAATTACTGACCAAGAGGTTGTTTTTCACCATTACTATTTTCCCTTCGGCGGCGACAAACATGTGCCGTTTAGTCACATTGAGGCCATCCAAGTCTGGCGGACATCGTTTTTGGGCGGAAGTTGGCGACTATGGGGCACGGGCGATTTTCGAACATGGTATGCGCGGGATAACAAGAGGCCGAGTCGTGACCGGACATTTATTGCGTGCCTGCGCAATCGTTGTCTGCGCGTTGGATTCACGGTTGAAAATTCCATCCCAGTGATGAGTATTTTTAGAGAGCGGGGATTACTAAATGACCGGCAACCGGCTTAACAATTCGCGGCACACGGTCCACCGCTCACGCTGCGCATCAGGGCGGTGTTGGCTGCGGCAGCCAACGAATGATGCGGCTGAGGATTCCGGGAAGGGTCGTTGAAGCCCAGAGTATTGAACCAAAGATGAGATTTTTGCCAGCGGCCGGGCAATCAAAGCCCGGCGGAATGACATTGCCGATTCCTTGGTCTGGGCGGCGGGCGTTCGCGCGCGCATCTGCGAAGGGCTGGGCTTCCTTGGCGTTGAACTGAACGAGGCGCACAATGCGCAGACGGCGCCAGTTTTATAGCCTGACGCCAGCCGAACCACGGTTCGGGCCATGCGCACGAACGAAGAAACCATGATCACGCGCTCGGTCGTGCGTTCTTGTCCAAAGGTTGACGCAACCGCCAGTCAAATATAACCTTTTCCGAGCGGAGGAGGACGGAATTGCGCGGCAAATTCGTCTGGCCCTGCGAGCACGGCGTCTTCAATTTGTGTTCGGGTTACACCCCATAGCAAAGCCGTCTCCGCTCGCACAAACTGGCTACTGGCGTCCGCACAGATCACGGTGAAGTCAATTCCCTAAATCCGTTGTCCGGCGGACGTGAAAATAGAAACACGATCAACGAAAGAACAAACATGATGACCAAGAACAACGCAGTCGTAGCAATCTACAAATCCCACGCCGAAGCCGAATCTGCCGTCAAGGAACTGCAGCACTCCGGCTTTGACATGAAGAAACTCTCAATTGTCGGTCGCGACTACCACACGGACGAAAACGTGGTCGGTTATTACAACACCGGGGATCGCATGAAATGCTGGGGGAAAACAGGAGCCTTCTGGGGCGGGATTTGGGGATGGTTGTTCGGTTCCGCGTTCTTTTTGATTCCGGGGGTCGGTCCGCTGCTCATGGCAGGGCCGCTGGTCAGTTGGATTGTGGGAGCCTTGGAAGGAGCAGTGGTGGTCGGCGGTCTGAGCGCGCTCGGTGCCGGACTTTACAGCATTGGCATCCCCAAGGACAGCATTCTCCAATACGAGACAGCCATCAAGTCCGGCAAGTTTGTCGTAATTGCTCACGGTACGGCGGAGGAAACAACCCATGCCCGGGAGATCATTAACCGAACCAACCCGGAGGCAATGCAGGAACATCAACCTTCGCAGACCATGCCGGAGTCGTGCCTGGTTGCAGTATAGTTTACCTGGCGCACGACGTTAAAGTTGAAAAAAGCGATGCCTTACGCTATGAATGACAAACTGAATTTGCTGTTCCAGAAAACCAGGGAACTCGAAGATGAGTTGCTCGCTGAAATTCGGGAAGGGCGTCAAAAATTCGGCTATGAAATGCGTGGAGGCAAAGTGCGCTTCGATGCTGCCGTTGCGGTCGAACACCGAAAGATTGCAAAATCATTGGGCCGTTACCTGCGGGATGCCAAATGGTTGAGCATAATCACCGCGCCCATGATCTGGTTTTGCGTCCTGCCGGTGGTCTTCATGGATGTGGTGGCAGGAGCTTATCAGTTCGTTTGTTTCCCCATCTATGGTATTCCCAAAGTGCGGCGCCAGGACTACATCGCACTGGACCGCGGTTGCCTCCTCTACCTCAATTCAATGGAGCGATTTAACTGTGTTTATTGCGGATATGTGAACGGCCTGCTTGCTTATGTCCAGGAAATCGCCGGGCGCACCGAACAGTACTGGTGTCCCATCAAGCATGCGATGAGCCTGAAGACCCGGCACAGCCGTTACCAGCATTTCCTGGATTACGGCGATGCCGAACAATACCGCAAGCGGATCGAGGATGTGCGCAGGGACTTCGCCGACTTGAAAAAGTCCTGAAGGAGCGGAGGACCTCTGCCACACCTGCGGCAAATGAATCCAGAAAACACCCATGCGGTTTTTGTCTTCCATGCCGGGAGGGTAGGGTTACACCCCATAGCGAAGCCGCCTCTGCCGACACAGTATGAGCGTTGGCACCGTTGCCGATCTCGGTGAAAACGATTTTAATAATACGTGTCAACATGCGGGCTAACAGCGAAGAATAACATCCGCAATGCCTTGCGGCAGAGCAAGATGAAACTCAGATTTAATAAAGAAATATGAATGCAAAAACACTCACACCGGAACTGCTCCACAAGATGGATGCCTACTGGCGGGCCGCCAACTACCTCTCGGTCGGCCAGATTTATCTCTACGACAATCCGCTGCTAAAACGTCCGCTGAAATTGTCCGACGTGAAGCCCCTGGTGGTCGGACACTGGGGCACAAC
>Ga0182030_10024360_pt1 | contig 11123 bp, 10 predicted proteins | sample 812S3MmetaG_FD_121299 | JGI IMG/M metagenome (GOLD analysis project Ga0182030, IMG submission 121299) | Permafrost microbial communities from Stordalen Mire, Sweden - 812S3M metaG (Illumina Assembly) | ecosystem: Environmental > Terrestrial > Soil > Wetlands > Permafrost | place: Sweden...
GATCTGGGTATGAATGAACCCCGGGCAGAGAACGGAGACGCCTATTCCGCGCGGCGCCAGGTCCACGCGCAAGCCTTCGGACAGGGCGACGACGCCATATTTGCTGACGTTGTAGGGCATGCTCGTGCGGGAGAGCAGGCCGGCGATCGACGCCGTCGACACGATGTGTCCGGGCGGGCCGGATTTCTCGATCAGCGGTCCGAAGATCTCGACGCCCCAGACCACGGACATCAGGTTGACGCCGAGCGTCCAGTCCCACAGCGCGCCATGCCACCGGCCATAGGGACCGCCGCCGCCGACCCCGGCGTTGTTCACGAGGATGTTGACGGCGCCGAACCGCTCGATGGTCGCGTCGGCCGCGGCCTGAAGCTCGGCCTTCAGCGAGACGTCTGCCTTGACGCTCGCGATCTCGGCGTTGCTCGGCTTCAGCCCCTCGACAGCGCGGGCGAGCGCGGTCTCCTCGATGTCGCAGAGCATGACTTTGGCGCCGGCGCGCGCGAGGGCCTTGGCGATGCCCAACCCGATGCCCGACGCCGCGCCCGTCACGAAGGCGACCTTGCCTGCAACGTCCTTCATGACCGTCCTCCCTTGGCCGCCGGCATTCAGCCGGCGTTCGGTTGATCCTGCGCGCCGTCGAGAATCTCGACGGTGCGGCGATACAGCGCCTCGGCCCGCTCCGGCGACGCGCCGACGCAGACGAGGCCGAGCTTGCCGAACTCCGACAGCGCGCCGATCAGGTGGAACACGACGCCCTCCTGGCTCGCGGCGTCGTAATGCAGCTCCTGCTCGACGGCGATGTCGACGAGATCGCCCGGCGTGAGGCCGCGGTAGCGCTCGGACTTCAGATTGTCGGAGGCGGTGTAATAGCGCGCGTGGCCCGAGGGCGTGTGGAACAGCCCGGTCGAGGCGTCGTAGGCGCCGCCGGTCAAAAACTCCAGCATCAGGAACGGATGCGTGGTGCCGCCCTTGCGCAGGTTGATCTCGATGGCGTAGCGCCGCCAGCCGTCGCCCTCGCGCACGCAAACGAAATCGACGCCGAAGCGGCCGAGCGCGCCGGCTTGCGCGAGCTTTTCGGCGATGCGCTCGCCGTCCCTCTGGATGTCGAGCCGATAGGCCGCGTCGGCGGGAAACCGGGCGCCGAGAAACACGCCGCCGTTGGGGCCGCCGAGAACCTGATCGTGGGTCGAGATCGCCGCCGCGCGGCCCAGCGGGTCGATGCGAAACTGCGCCGAGGGGGAGGTCTTCTCGCCCTCGACGAAAGCCTCGACCACCGCGCCCATGCCTTTCGCCTTGGCGACGAAGGCGTCGAAGGTCATGCCCTCGGCCTCGAAATTCATGTGCGGCAGCCGCGCTTTCGCCCAGGCGCCGAGATCCGACCGGCCCGGCGCGCCATGAAAGCCGAACATCGCGTTGCCGTCGCCGGAGAAACCCTCGTTGATCTTGACCAGCGCGCGCTTCAGGCTGGGCTGGCGCCGCTTCAGCGCGACCAAGGCTTGCGTGATGTCGGCGGCGTCGCGCAGGTTCTCCTCGCCGTCGGGGATCTCGACGCCGGCCTCGCGCATCAGCGCCCGGCCGCCGCTCTTGGAGCCGAGATGCGCCAGCGCCGGGTCGCAGCCGTAGATCGGCACGCCGAGACGAACCGCGAGACTGCGCTCCAGCGGCGTTACGGAGTAGGCGGAGAGATGAGCGAGCGCGGTGTCGCCGATGGCGCGTTGCAGCTTGGCGACGAGCCGCGGCCTTTCGAGGATCTTCTCCGTCAGCGGCTTGGGGCCGCGGTCGTGGCAGGACAACAGCGTCATCCGCGCGCGCGCGTGCGAGACCGGCACGCCTGGCAGCAACTGCAGATAATAGTCGATCACGGGATCGGGGATCGGCGCCGATGTCAGATAGATGACCCGGGTGCGCGGCAGCCGCAGCAGCATCAGCATGCCGAGCATGCGCTCCTCATAGTGATGCGCGGCGGTGACCCTGGCGAGCACGTCGGAATCGAGGCTGAGGCTCGGTAGCACGACGACCGTGCGCTGAGCGAGCCGGTCGGGGAACACGTCGCGGAACAACGGCGCGAGGCGCGCCTGCAGCGCGGCGAAGGTTTGCAATTCGTCGGGAGGGGCGGTCGTCAAGGCGAGCCCCCGAAGCTTGCGAACGCCGGTGCGGTGACAGGCCGGCGCATGGAGACCTCCGCTTGAGTTGCTCCATCCTGCGCTGCGGGCCGGGAACGCGCAAGCGCTTGCCTCTCGCCGCGGCGCCGCCCAAAGTGGGGCCAGGGAGGACCGCATGGACCTGTTGGAGACGAGCGCCTGCGATCTCGTGCGCAGGCTCGCGACGCGCCGCCTTTCTGCGGCCGACTTGATGGCGGCGACGCTCAACCGCATCGCGGCGCTGAACCCGACCCATAACGCCATCGTCGCGCTGCGACCGCGCGAGGCGCTGATGGCGGAAGCGCGCGCCGCCGATGCGACGACAAGCCGCGGCCCCCTGCACGGGCTTCCGCTCGCGGTGAAGGAGCTCGAAGACGTCGCCGGCCTGCCGACGACCAAGGGATCGCCGCTGCTGCGCCAGATCCCGGCCGCGGACAGCCTGATGGTCTCGCGGCTGCGCGCGGCGGGTGCGATCGTCGCGGCCAAGACCAACGTGCCGGAGTTCGGGCTCGGCTCCTATTCGCGCAATCCCGTCTATGGCGTCACCCGCAACGCCTATGACGCGCGACTGAGCGCGGGCGGCTCGTCGAGCGGCGCGGCGGTGGCGCTGGCGCTGCGCATGGTTGCGCTCGCCGACGGCTCCGATGTCGGCGGCAGCTTGCGCAACCCCGCGGGCTGGAACAACGTCTACGGCTTCCGCCCAAGCTACGGCCGCATTCCCCGCCCCGACGCCGACGTGTGGACGCCGACGATGGGCGTGCTCGGGCCGATGGCGCGCAGCGTCGAGGATCTCGCGCTCCTGCTATCGGTGCAGGCGGGTTTCTCGCACGGCGCCCCGCTGTCGCTGCCGGGCGACGGAGCCGCGTTTCACCCGGCCCCGCCGGCTCGGGCGCGCGGCTTCCGCATCGCCTGGCTCGGCGATTTCGGCGGCGCGATCCCCTACGATCCCGGCGTGTTGGAGTTGGCGCGCTCGGCCATGACGGTGTTCGAGGATCTCGGCTGCGTCGTTGAGGAGGCGCGGCCGGATTTCGCTTTTAGGCCGCTGTGGCGCGCATTCGTCAAGCTGCGCCATTGGCACAATGCGGCGCTGCTGCCGCTCTACGAGGACCCCGCGAGCCGCGCCCTGCTGCCGGAAGCGGCGATCTATGAGATCGAGAACGGGCTGAAGCTCACAGCCTACGACGTCGCCGCCGCCTCGCAGACGCGCAGCCTCTGGCATGCGGCGCTGGCGCGGTTTCACGAGCGCTACGACTTCTGGGCGTTGCCGACCGCGCAGTGCTTCGCTTTTCCCGCCGAGGCGCGCGAGGCCTCGCTGGTAGGCGGGCTCAAGATGACGACCTACCACGAGTGGATGCAATGCGCGGTCCCCGCGACTATGGCGGGAGCGCCGGCGCTCGCCCTGCCCGCGGGCTTCGACGCTGAGGGCCGCGCGATGGGCGTGCAGCTCGTCGGACGGGTGCAGGGCGAAACGGCGGTCCTGGCGCTGGCGCGCGCCTATGACGAGGCGACGCGCTGGCCCTACCGCCGCCCGCCCGATGCGCTGGCCGGGTGAACTTTGAGCTTGCATCGGCGCCTTGAATTGTGGCGTTGTTTCCTGCCGGCAGAGTTCCGGCCCGAGGGGAAGATGACATGACGCTGGGCCGCCGCGCGCTTTTCGTTCTACCGCTTGCGCTGCTGATGTCGGCGCCCGCCGAATCCGCGCCCAAGCGACATAAGGCGGCGGCGCATGGCGGCGGCTGGGACGGGCGCTGGGTAGGCTCCTGGGGCGGCTCGCAGCCGACGGCTCAGATCGTCAAGGGCGGCAAATTGGTCGCCTACGAGTATAATGGCGGGACCCACCCGGTCGCCCAGAGCCATGTGACGCCGACGACGATCGTCTACAACGAGGGCGACGTCGTGGTGACGATCACCAAGACGGGCGCGAATACGGCGCACGCGACGATCAAGACGATGCAAGGCGAGGGGACGACGGAACTGACGCGGCAGTAGCCGGGCGCCAAGCGCGATATTGCTAACGCTTCGGGCAATAGCGCCGATTTCGCTTGCGTCGGCGGATGAATTTGTGGCGTTCTTGCCCTAACGCGGGGCAAAGTCCGCCCCAAGGGAGACCACATGAAGCTTGTCCGCAGCGCCCTTCTCGTTCTGCCGCTCGCTCTGTTGGCCGCGGCGCCGGCCGACGCCGCCAGACGCCACGCTCACGCGCACAGGGTTGGCGGCGGCGGCTCCTGGGATGGCCACTGGGTGGGGGCCTGGGGCGGCAACGACCCCACGGCGATAAACATCCGCGGCGGCCGCGTCGTTTCCTACGAGTACGGCGGGGCGACGACCCCTGTGGAATGGAGCAAGGTCTCGGCGTCGCGGATCACTTACGGGGAGAGCAACATCGTCGTGACGCTGACCCGCACGGGCGCGAACACCGCCCACGCGACGATCAAGACCGGACAGGGAAATGGAGTGGCGGAGCTGACGAAGAATTGAGGCGCTCCCGTTCTGCGGAGCCAAAGCACGGCTCTGCAGAGCGGTTCAGCCCTTTGCCAGGGTGGTGAGGGACGCTCCCGCCACCCACCCCCCTCGCCCTGAGGCGCGAAGCGAAGCGGAGCCTCGAAGGGCGCTCCAGCCAGAGCCGCCGCCGCCACCCGCCGCGCACCACGAGGAACGACGCATGGTGCGCCAAGCGTGAGGTTCTTTCCACTAAAACGTCACGTTGACGCGCAAGCCGCCGATCACGGCGTCGCCCACCTTGCGGTCGGGATGCAGCGGATCGACGACGCCGCCGCCGACGTTGTGAATATACTGCAGGTCCGGCTGGATCTGCGCGTAGGGCGTGACCTGGATCTGGTAGGTCGCCTCGAACATCGCTTCGTAGCTGCGTTGCGGCGCGTAAGCCCCAGGGTTGAAGGCCGCCGCATCCGTGCTGAAGCCGATGGCCGCGTCGCTGAGCCGCAGCAGGCCGAATCCCACTCCGAACGTGTCGTCCTTGCGGCCGGGCAGCGGATCGCGCAACGCGAGGCCGCCGTTGAGCCCGAACGAGACGAGGTTGCGATCATCGAGCGGCGTGAAGGTCGGCCGCAGGAACAGGTTGAGCGTGCGCTCCTTCTCCGCGCCGCGCCAGACCGTCTGATCGGCCACCGCATAGAAACCGAAATCGCCGCGATGCGAAAGCGGCGTCGGGTCCACGGCGGGATTGGCGAGCGGCTGGCCGTAGATGTTGTAACGCAGGTCGGCGAAGGACAGGCTGTCGTACCAGGCGCCGAGTTTGTAGACGCCAGGGTACTGGCCATCGCCCTGGCCGCCGGAATATTGCGCCTCGGCGATGGCGAGCACGCCGTCGAGCGGGAAGCTGACGCCATAGGGGTTGGCGTGCTGCGGGTCGGGATTGCTCATGGGCGCCGGCTCGCCGCTGAACACGCCGGCGAGCGCGGTCCACGGCCCCGACTGCCAGCGTCCGCGCAGTCCCAGCGCCGAGAGCGGGAAGGCCGGCCCTCCCCCGGGCATGTCGAGCGCGTGCAGCAACGGCCAGCCAAAAGCCGAATTGACGAAAAGGGCGGCGCTCGGCGCCGTGGTAAACTCGACGTCGAGGCTCTCAAGGCCGAAGCGCAGGTCGAACTTGTCGCCGAACTTCTGGTCGTACCAGATCTCCCACAGCCGCGTCGCCCGGTCGCCCTCGACGCCGGAGATAACCTGCAACGCGCCAATGCGCGAGGTCGAGAAATTGTCGCCGTGCAGGTTGAGCAGGCTCGCATTGAACAGACCGCCTTCCCAGTTGAAGGCCGCCTTCGTGTCGACCTGGACGGTGATCGTCGTCAGGCCGTCATAATCGGCGCCGCGGCTGAGACCGCCGACGGGATTGGCGAACACTTCGCTGGTCTCCGTCGCCTGCAGCGTGCCGCCGACCTTGGCGAAGGCTTCGCGAAAGCCGCCGAGATCGCCGAACAGGTTGGCGCTGTAGTCGGGCTTGTCGTCCGCGCAGGCCGGCGCCGAAAGCAGCGCCGCGACGCTGGCGAGGGCGCCGAGAGCAACGCGTCTGCAGGTTTGCTGCGTCATGCCACCCCCGCCCACTCTCGCCGAATGGCGTTACCCGAACCCAGCGCGTCAAACAAGAAGATGGCGACGTTATCGCGGGAACTTCATCCGCGCTCGTTCATTTGGCGTTTGCGGACTTTTGCAAGCCGTTTTATGGGGTTTCATGTCTGCCTTTGGCGTCCATGCCTGACAATCGCTACGACATCATCATCGTCGGCTCGGGACCGGGCGGCGCGAGCGCGGCGCAGCGTCTTGCGCGCACAGGCAAGCGCATCCTGCTGATCGAGCGCGGCCAATACCTCCCGCGCGAGCGCGAGAACTGGGACACTCAGGAAGTCTTCGGCAAGGCGCGTTATCAGACCCACGAGGTCTGGAAGTCGTCGAACGGCGACAGCTTCCGCCCGGGCCTGCATTACTGGGTCGGCGGCAACTCCAAGCTCTATGGCGCGGCCCTGTTCCGCCTGCGCGAAACCGACTTTCACGCGGTCCGGCACGTCGACGGCGTCGCGCCGGAGTGGCCGCTCAAATACGACGTGTTCGAGCCCTATTACGACGAAGCCGAGCAGCTTTTCCAAGTGCATGGCGCGCGCGGCGAGGACCCGACCGAGCCCCGGTCCGCCCGCCCCTACCCGAAGCCGCCGGTGAGCCACGAGCCGCGCATCGCCCAACTCGCCGACGACCTCCAGCGCGAGGGCCTGCACCCGTTCCATCTACCCATCGGCGCCTGGATCGAAGAGGACGCCGACGGACGCACGCGCCCCGACTCCCCTTGCCTGCGCTGCGACCCGTTCGACGGCTATCCCAGCCTCACCAACGGCAAGGCCGACGCCCAGGTGGTCTGCGTCGATCCGGCGCTGAAAGCCTATCCCAACCTGACGCTGTTGACCGGCGCCTATGTCGAGCGGCTATCCACCGACCCCGCGGGCCGCACGATTACCGGCGTGGAGACGCAGGTCGACGGCGCGACGCGGCGGTTCTCGGCTGATATCGTCATGGTCGCCTGCGGCGCCCTGTCCTCGGCGCTGCTGTTCCTGCGCTCCAGTTCCGACGCGCACCCGCAGGGGCTCGCCAACGGCTCCGGGCTGGTCGGCCGCAACTACATGCGCCACAACAACGCGACGGTGCTGGCGATCTCGCGCACGCCGAACCCGACGCAGTTCCAGAAGACGCTGGGCCTCAACGACTTCTACCTCGGTCACGCGATGAGCCCGGCCAACGAGTGGGAGTTTCCGCTCGGCCATATCCAGATGGTCGGCAAGTCGGACGGGACGCAGATCGAACTCGAAGGCCTGCCGGCGATGCTACACTGGCTGCCGCAGCAACCTTTCGACTGGATTGCGCGCCACTCCATCGATTTCTGGCTGACGAGCGAAGATTTGCCCCGGCCCGAGAACCGCGTCTACTACCACGACGGCGTTCCCCATCTCGACCTGACCGAGACCAACGCCGAGAGCGCCCGGCGGCTGCGCGAGAAGCTGCGCGCCATCTGCGACAAGTGCGACATCCACCCGCATCTGCTGGACCGGCGGCTCTATTTCGGCAAGGACGTGCCGATTGGCGGCACAGCCCACCAGTCGGGCACAATGCGCTTCGGCGAAGACCCGCGCACGTCCGTGCTCGACCTCGACTGCCGCGCGCATGAGATCGACAATCTCTATGTCGTCGACGCCAGTTTCTTTCCCTCCATAGGCGCCGTCAACCCGACCCTGACCCTGATCGCGAATGCGCTGCGGGTCGCCGACATCGTCGCCAAGCGGCTTCAGGGCTGATCGAACTCGACCCGGTGACCGTCGGGATCGCAGCCGCAGTTCACCGCTCCCGAAAGCACCACCGCCGTCGCGTCGATGGACCCATCGGCGCTGGCGCGGGTCACAGTCGCCGGCGTCCGGTAGCCGAGCAGCTCGATTCCCGGCCGGCCGTCCGAGAGCGAGACGATCTCGACCTCCGCGCCATCGGGCAACCCGTCCAGTTGCGCCTGCTCCCCGCCGCGGTTCCACTGCCGGGTCTCGATGCGAAACCCCGCCCCTGCCCAAAACCGGGCGCTTGCCTCCGCATCGCGAACCGTGATCGCGGTATGGTCGATCCCGTGAAACACGCGGCCCGGTTCGGCGTCGAAACGCGCGCGCCAAAACGTCGGGACGGCGTCGGGCGCAAACCGCAACAGCTCCAGCGGATGGCCCTCGGGGTCGCGGAACTTGAACGCCGTGGCGCCGCCCGACGCTACAGGCAGTCGCACGGGGCCGGCGAGCGAGATCGGCCGCCAACCGGCGACGGCGCAGAGCCGCGCATAGGCTTGGCGCATATCCGCGACAACGATGGCGAAATGCTGAAACCCCGTCTCGTTGGCGAGGAACGCGTCGCGGCGCGGGTCGGCGGCGGGTGCGATCTCGATGCGCTCCTCCCCGAGCCGGCAGCCGTCCGCGAGCGCGAGCGCGCCGAAGGCCTCAGCGTAAAAGCGCAGCAGCGCAGCGGGATCGGCGCTGCGCAGTTTAAGCCGCACGATGCTCAACCGACCGCCCCGCGCGTGTTGAGGTAGATCGCGTAGAGCGTGTGCGAGCCGCCGATGAACAGCCGGTTCAGCGCCCGTCCGCCGAAACAAAGATTGGACACCCTATAGGGAATGCGGATCTTGCCGATCAACTCGCCCTGCGGCGTCAGGCAATGCACGCCGTCGGCCGCGCTCGACCACAGCCGCCCCTCGCAATCGACCTTCATCCCGTCGCAATAACCGGGGCTGATCGAAGCGAAGATCTCGCCGCCGCGCAGCGCGCCCGCCTCGCCGACGTCGAACACGCGAATATATTGCCGGGGCTCGGCCTTCGTCTGGTCGCCCGTCTCCGCGACATAGAGCCGCCGCCCGTCGGGCGAAAACGCAAGCCCGTTCGGCCCGCCGAAATCGCTCGCCGCGACCTGCAGCCGCCCCGTCGTGGCGTCGAAGCGGTAGAGCGCCGGCCCCTGCTCGCTTTTCTGCACGCCGCCTTCGTAGTCCGATGAAATACCGTAGAGCGGATCGGTGAACCAGATCGCGCCGTCCGCGGCCACCACGACATCGTTCGGCGCATTGAGCCGCTTGGCGTCGTGGCTGTCGACGAGCGTCGTCACCGCGCCGTCGTATTCCGTGCGCAGCAGGCAGCGCCGCCGGTGCGAACAGGCGACGAGCCGCCCCTGCCGGTCGCGCGCCTGCCCGTTGGCGAAATGCGAAGGTGCGCGCCAGACGCTGGCCCCCGCCTCGTCACGCCACATCATCGTGCGGTCGCTCGGCAGATCCTGGAACAGCAGGCAATCCCAATCGCCCATCCAGACGAGGCCCTCCAGCCAGCGGAATCCGCAGGCCAGCCGCTCCAGCGGCGCGTTGGCGAGAACGAGGCGCGCAAAGCTGGCGTCGAAGGCCTCCGTCGCCTTGTGATCGACCAGCAATTCGCTGGGCATGGCGCTAGTCCTCGAAGCGAGGCATGGCGGCGGGATCGTTGAACTGGATCACCATCAGGACCGCCGGTTCGCCGCCGCTGGCGCCGGAGAGGTGCCCCTTGCGCCCGTCGCGCTCGCGGCAGTTCTGATCGCCGCCGAACGAGAACTCGCCGGGACCGAACTCGTGGCGCGCGCCATCCATCGCCTCGACCCACCATCGGCCGCTGAGCGGCACGATCCATTGCGGCGCCGGGTTTTCGTGCCAGTCGCCGCGCCACCCGACCGGCAGCACCGTCGTCATCACCGAAACGTCGCCGCGCGACTTGTCGCCTTGCCATTGCGGCGCCGCCGTCGGCTGTATGGACTTCATCTCGAACCGGGTCATGACGCTCAGCCGCCACCGGCTGACGCCGTCCGCATCCGCGTACAAACGCCAGAACCTCACTATGGGCTTCTCGGCTTCGGTCATGGCGAACCCACGTCAGTGTAAGGATGATGCGAGGCGAGCGGGGCGCGCAGAAACGCCTGCACCGACGACGCGGAGGCGCCGAACGCCAGCATCAGGAATCCGCCGGCGACGGCTAGGTTCTTGAGGAAGTCCCAAAACACCTCGCGACCCCGACTGACGCCGACGAGGCGGAAATCCGGCTCGCGCCAGAACTGTTTCCACAGCGCCGCCGTGACGATGCAATAGAGAGCGAGAACGAGCGCGGCGAGCCGGTCGGCAAACCCGGTGAGCACGCCTAAGCTCATGAACGCCTCGATGGCGAGCCCACCGAGAATGAGCGCGCGGGCGAGCGCAGGCGTTCGCGCCAGGGTTTGCGCCTGACCGGCGGCCAGCGAAAAATTGAGGATCTTGTCGAGCGCGCTGAACGGAAAAAACAGCATCACCAGCAGAAGCCGCGTGAGAAAAGCGAGCAGGATCGACAGCATCGTCTCAGCCCCAAGCGTGCGGTTACAACGATCTCCTGGACGAAAGGTTTCCCAAAAACCGGACGCCAAAAACCGCCTCAGGCTGATTAGCGCATTGAGGCGCGAGTGCGAATTGACCGCGGCAGGCCCAACGCTAAGCTGAGGCTGAAGCTTGCGGAGAAGAAGCGCGTGCGTTTGACCTGGGTTTGGATCGCGGCGGCCCTGTTTTCGAGCCTCGCTACAACGGCGGCGCCCGCCGCCGACAGCGGCGTTCCCCGCTTTGTCGTCGATCCCTACTGGCCGAAACCGCTGCCTCAGAGATGGGTGACGGGCGAGGTCGGCGGCGTATGCGTCGACGGCCACGATCACGTGTTCGGCGTCAACCGGCTGAACCTCACGGCCACCGAGCTTAAGGTCGGCAAACAGCCGGCGCCTGTCGTCATCGAGTACGACGCCGCAGGCGATTTCGTCAACGGCTGGGGCGATCCGAAAGTCATGCCGAAGAACATCCACGGCTGTTTCGTCGACAGAGACGACAACCTGTGGATCGGCGGCAGCGGCGACGGCCTCGTGCAGAAATGGACGCATGACGGCAAAACGCTGCTGCTGCAAATCGGCCGCAAGGGCGTATGCGACAACGCC
>Ga0182030_10024363_pt1 | contig 11122 bp, 8 predicted proteins | sample 812S3MmetaG_FD_121299 | JGI IMG/M metagenome (GOLD analysis project Ga0182030, IMG submission 121299) | Permafrost microbial communities from Stordalen Mire, Sweden - 812S3M metaG (Illumina Assembly) | ecosystem: Environmental > Terrestrial > Soil > Wetlands > Permafrost | place: Sweden...
CGGCCCGGTGACCAGCCGGACTGCCGCCGGGCGCGGCGGCCTGGTGCTGGGCGGTGCCGGTGGCACCGGCGCCGCGCTGGGCACGGGCCGTACCCGGTCCGCGGCCGGTGCGGGTGGCGCCGGATCTGCGCCGGGCACGGGTGGCGGCGGCTCAGCGGAGGATGCGGTCGCCGGGTCCGCTTCCGGTGCGGGCGGCGGTGGCTCCGCGCTGCCCGCCGCCGCTACCGGGTCCGCGCCCGGTGCGGGCGGGTCCGCGCTGCCCGGTGGCGGTGCGGGCGTCCCGGTATCGGGTGCCGGCCGGATCGCGAGCCCGGCCCCGGCCGTGAACAGCCTGCAGAGCGCCGTCCCGGTCCCGGGCAGCACGCCCGGTGCGGCGCCGGTGCCCCCGCCCGCGGCCGCCTCGGCATCGGGGACGTCCGGGGCCGGAAGCCTTAATGCCGGCGCAGCCTCTTCGCTGCCACCGGTGCCGATGGTGCCGGGACTGCCCGGTTCCGGAGCCGGCGCTGTTGCCGATGGCGGCGGCAGGGCCGGCGGCGGGAGCAACCAGGACCGGTCCGGCGATGGTGAGGCCGGGACCCCGGCGCCGGCCGGGATGCTGCCCGGCGTCCAGGGCGAGGCCGGGGCCCCGGCGCCGGCCGGCATGCTGCCCGGCGCCCGGGACGATGCGGGTGCCCCGGCGGCAGCCGGGATGCTGCCCGGCGCCCAGGGCGAGGCCGGGGCAGCGGGCGTGCCGCAGGTCCCTGGCCTGGATGGCGGCCTGACCGGCGGAGCGACCCCGGTGCCGGAAGGACCTGGCCTCGTGGCGCCGAGCGCCGTCCCCGGCGCCGTTCCCGTGGCCGGGGCGACTGGCTCCCTCGTGGTGACCCCGGACGGTGCGGCCGTACCGGGATCCGGAGACTCATCAGGGCGAGGGATGCTCGGCGGGATGCCGATGGCCGGCGGCGGCACGGGCCAGCCAGAGAAAGAGCGAATGCGGCGCGCGTGGGGGTCCGAGGATGAGAACGTCTGGGGCCTGCCGTCCGGCTGCGTGCCGCCGGTCATCGAGGGCGGCTGATCCTTCCGGTCGCCGCTCGTTCGCGTGCCGGCGGGGGCGCCGCGTCGCGCCCCCGCTGCCGCTGTCCGGCCGGAAGCCTCCTGCGGCTCAGGCAACCGGCGTGCCAGACTCAGACCCATGGAAGACGCACTCCTGCGTTCGGCCGACCAGGACGCCCGCTCGCTCCTGGCCGCGGCCCAGCCTGACTGGGACCGGGCGGTGCCGCACTGCCCCGAGTGGGATACCGCCGAGCTGGTCCGCCACATGGGCGGCATCCTCGCGTGGATGGCCGCGATCGTCACGTCCCGGCAGCGCGTCAGCCGGCGCACGCTCCCTCCGCCCCCAGCCGACCCCGGTGAACTGCCCGCCTGGTATCTCGCCCGCTTGGACGAGGCCCTGGATGTCCTCGGCGCCGCCGACCGACAGGCGGCGACCTGGACCTTCTCCAGTACGGGCGACCACCGCGTGGCCTGGTGGAACCGGCGGCTCGCCGTCGAGGTCGCCGTCCATCGGTGGGACGCCGAAGACGCGGCTTCCGCCGGCGGCGGACCGGCCCCGCGCCCCATCGACGGGGATGTCGCCGCCGCGGGCGTGGCGGAATTCATGACCGAGTTCCTGCCTGGGCTACTGTCCGGGGCGCCGGCCGGCGCGTTGGGCGGCACGCTTCATCTGCACGCCACCGACGGGCCCACCGAGTGGTGGACCGATCTGGACGCGCCTGCCCCGGCCGTACCCGGGCACCTCAAGGCCGATACTGCCGTCCGAGGCACTCGCTTTGACCTGCTCCTATGGCTGAACAACCGGGGCGCGGCGGACCGCCTGGAGGTCTTCGGCCCCCGCGAGATCGTGGATCACTGGACGCAGCTCCAGTTCTAGCAGAGCGCCCGGCGACACCCCCACCGCCCAGTACCAGCGCCTCAGTCATGGCCTGCCTTTCGTCCCGCGACCTGTCGCCGGGAGGACCAGCGCATCCTGTGGCTAGGGTGATCGGACAGCTCAAGCCTCGTCGTGGCGCACCACCCGCCGCACCGTAGCGGCTTAGCCCATCAGCCTGCCTGCTATCGCCCAGCGAGAAACCCCGGGAGACATCGTGACCGATCACCAGGGCGAGTCAGCCCAGCCGCTCAGTTTCGAGAAGGACATCCGCCCGCTGTTCCGGGACAAAGACCGGACCTCGATGCTCAAGGCATTCGACTTGTGGTCTTTCACCGACGTCGTGGCCCACCAGGACGCGATCCTGAATCAGGTGCGCGCTGGTGACATGCCGTGTGATGGGGCGTGGCCCGCCCAGAACGTATCGGTGCTGGCCACCTGGATCGCGCAAGGATCGCAGCCCTGACGGTCCGCCCCGGGCGGATCAGGGAACTGCGCAGCTCACCTGTGGTGCTTGGCGTTGCCCTCGAAGTGCTACGGCGGGCCCTCGTGCTGCTCCACGGCCACCCGCGGCCCTGGCGGCACCGGCGGCCTGCTGGCCGGGCCGGCGGGCCCGGCCAGCGAGATGTTTCATGAGCGCGACTGGACCGCGGTCATTGCCATCGTGTAGACGATGTCGTCCACCAGGGCACCGCGGCTGAGGTCGTTCACCGGCTTGGCGAGTCCTTGCAGCATCGGCCCGACGCTGACTACCTGAGCATTTCGCTGCACGGCCTTGTACGTCGTGTTGCCCGTGTCGAGGTTGGGGAACACGAAGACGGTGGCCCGCCCGGCCACCGGGCTGCCGGGCCGCTTGCTCTTTCCTACCGAAGTGACGGCGGCCGCGTCGTACTGCAGCGGGCCGTCGACGGCCAGGTCCGGTTCGCGTTCTCGCACGATCCGGGTCGCCTTCGCCACCTTGTCGACATCGCCGCCCGAGCCCGAGGCGCCGGTGCTGAAGCTGATCATCGCCACCCTGGGCTCGATCCCGAAGGCCCGCGCCGAGGCCGCGCTCTGGATGGCGATATCGGCTAGGTCCTCGGCGTCTGGCTCAGGATTGATCGCGCAGTCGCCGTACACCACGACCTCGTCGGGCAGGCACATGAAAAATACCGACGACACCAGGCGGCTGCCAGGCGTGGTGCGCAGGATCCGCAGCGCCGGGCGGACCGTGGCCGCCGTGGTGTGCACGGCGCCTGCCACCATGCCGTCGACGTCGCCTTGCTGGAGCATCATGGTGCCGACCACGAGCGAGTCGCCGAGGTGCTCGCGTGCGATCCCCTCGGTCCAGCCGCGGTGCTGCCGCAGCTTGACCAGCGGAGCGACGTAACGCTCGACGAGGTCCTGCGGATCGGCAACGGTGACGCCGTCGGGCAGCCGCAGCCCCAGGCTGCGGACCACCCGCGCCACCTCGGCGGGCGGCCCGAGCAGGACGCTGCGCGCGATGCCCCGGTCCGCGCACGCGACCGCGGCCCGCACGATACGGGGCTCGGTGCCTTCAGGCAGGACAATGCACGCGTTGGCCGCGCGAGCCGACTCGAACAGCCGGTACCGGAAGGCCGCGGGGCTGAGCCGGCGGGACCGGGTGGAGGCGGGCAGCGACTCCAGCCAGTGCATGTCCAGCGCATCGGCGATGGTTTCGGTCACGCCCTCGATTCGTTCCAGGTCGTCGACCGGCAGTCCCGGGTCGAGGTCGCTCACCCGCGTCGCGGTCGGGTAGCTGTCGTCGTCGACGACGAGAATGGGCAGGCCAGTGGGGAACGCAGTCCGGGTCAATTCCCAGACCCGCGGGTCCGGCGCCATCCCGGCGCTGAGGAGCAGGGCCGCCAGATGCGTTCCGTTGAGCTCGGCGAGGCAGGCCGCCATGACGACATCGTGGCGGTCGCCAGGGACCACCACGAGCTTGCCCTCGGTGAGCACGCGGAGGCCGCCAGGGACGCCCGCGGCGAATACGGAAATGTTCTTGATGCGCCGGGACAGATCGCCCTCGGCGAGCACCTCCGGGTCCAGCTCGCGGACGAGGTCACGTACTCGCAGCCAGGTCAGCTCCCGGCTATGCGGTACCGCCCCGAGGAGACGCAGCCCGCGCCGTTCCAGGCTCTCGCCCAGCAGGGCCACCGCAGCAGGATCCTTGGGCACGCAGTTGACCACGCAGCCGACCACGCGCGCCTGCTCACCGGACCAGTACCCGGCCGCCGTGATGGCGAGTGCCTCCGCCAGGTTCTCGGCGGCAGCCGCGATCGGGTCCGGCCCGGGCTCCGTCGTGCGGGGCGCGCGGTCCACGTCGCTCTCCGGGCCCATTGGCAGCCAGGTCGTGGCCAGCAGGACGTCCGCGTCCAGCGCCCGGGCCAGCGCCTCGTTGATCTCGCCGGCGTACAGCCTGGCAGGGCCGGGCGTGAGGGCTTCGACGATCACAACGTCGGAGCGGGTGTGGACGGGCTCCAGGATAGCGATGATTTCCTCCAGCGCGGCGCGTGTCCCGCGCTCCGCGAGCTGCTCCTCCAGCTCGGCGGTGGCCAGCGGATCCGGGGGCCGGAGCGACGATATGGCCGCGACGAGTGCCGCCGAGCGGTCCGGGCTGCCGTCGGCCCGCGGCTGAGCCACCGGCTTGGCGAAGGCGACGTTGACGCCCTGCCGGTCGAGGGCCCGCACCAGTCCGAGGCAGACTCTGGCCAGGCCGACACGGGCACCGGTCGGTACAACGAGCAGGCTCCTGGCCATGAGTCATCCTTAGGTGCTGGCGAGAGCACGGCTGCTGCCGGCTATCACACGGGCGGTGTCACGGGCGATCAGGAGCCCCTCGTCCGTCGGGACGACGAGGGCCTGGACCGGACCACCGAGGCTGATCCGCCCTCCGGTGTGCCGGCCGTTGTCGGCATTGGCCTGGACGTCCTCCGTCAGGCCGAGGAAACCCAGACGGCTGAGCACCATGCTCCGGACCAGAGCGCTGTTCTCGCCGATGCCGCCGGTGAAAATCAGCGCGTCGAGCCGCTCCAAGCCGACCACGAGCCCTGCGATCGCCTTGGCCAGGCGGTAGACGAAAACCTCGACCGCGAGCTGGGCCCGCTCGTTCCCGGCCGCGGCCGCGGCTTCGACCGTGCGCATGTCGCTGCCCACGCCCGCGAGCCCGCCCAGCCCGCTGTCGGTGTTGAGCGCCATGATGAGCTGGCTCGCGGTCATGCCGGTCTGGCCGGCCATATAGTCGATGAGCCCAGGGTCGACGTCGCCGGAGCGGGTCCCCATCACCAGGCCCTCCAGCGGGGTCAGCCCCATCGTGGTGTCCACCGACACGCCATCGCGCACCGCGGTTGCGCTGCACCCGTTGCCGAGGTGGGCGGTGACCAGCCGTAGCTCGCGGGGCGGCCGGCCGAGCAGGACGGCGGCCTGCTCGCTGACGAAGCGGTGACTCGTGCCGTGGAACCCGTAACGCCGCACGCCATGCTGCGTGTACCACTCCTCGGGGACTGCATAGCGGAATGCGTACGCCGGCATCGTGTGATGAAACGCGGTGTCGAACACGGCGACCTGCGGCAGATCTGGCCGGAAGACGCTGATGGCATCGATGCCGGCGAGGTTCGCCGGGTTGTGCAGCGGCGCCAGGTGACTGATCGTGCGCAACGCGGCGAGGACTGTATCGTCCACCAGGATCGAGGCGCTGAACCGCTCTCCGCCGTGCACCACCCGGTGACCCGCTCCGAGCAGCCGAACGCCACCGTCCGAGGCTGCCACCAGCTCGAGCACCCGGGCCACTACCGCCTGGTGATTGCCTCCGGGAAGCCCTTCTTCGACGGCCGCCGCCGGAAACCACTGAATCCGCAGCACGGCCTTGGGCGTACCGAGCCGCTCGCCCATCCCCGCCATGAGACGCTCCCCGGTGGCGGGGTGCACGAGCGCGAACTTGACGGACGAACTGCCCGAGTTCAGTACCAGCACCCAGCCGTCCGGCGGGCCGCTCACGGCAGCCTCCCGGGGTGCCTCCTGCCTGCTAATGCTCGCTCGAAGATCGCGGCAAAGCCCCAGCGCAAGCCCGCGGACGGTACGACGGCAGCTGGCAGATCGTTCATGACGTTCCCTCTTACATGTCCAGGTTACATGTCCAGGCCGCCGTTGACGGCCCAGATCTGGCCGACGATCTGGGCGGACTCGCCGACGGCCAGGAAGCACACGACGCGGGCGAGTTCCTCGGGCCGGCCGGGCCGGCCGACAGGAATCTGTCCCCTCGGATTCGCGGTGATTTGGGCACCTGCCGGAAGGGCACTCTATGCTGATAGACTACACATTAGGTCTACAGTGTAGACCTACGTTAATTCGGTTGTTATCCCACGTTAATTCGGCTTATCGGCATATGTCAACGCCGTAGACCTACGAACCGAGGCCTGCGGTAGGATTCTCGGCTCGAGCCCAGCCGAGGGCGAGATGAGAGAGGGTGCCGCGATGCCCCCGCCGCCTGTCGGCCGCGCCGCTGCTGAGTCCAGCGCGATCGGTGACGGGAGGATCACCCGGGAGCTGGTACTGGCCGCCGCGCTGGACATCATCGACCGCGAGGGCGCCGAGGCCCTGTCCATGCGCCGGCTCGCCCGCGCGCTCGGCCGGGACCCGATGATCTTGTACCGGCATGCGCCGAACAAGGCGGCCCTCCTCGACGGTGTCGCCGAGATGGTCCTGGGGCAGCTGACGGTCGACGCAACTGACCCGGACTGGGCCGGCCAGTTGCGTTCCGTCGCCCGCAGTTACCGCGCGCTCGCCCTGGCCCATCCGCATGTGGTACCGCTGCTCGTCACGCGGCCGCTGGCCACGCCGCTGGCGCTGCGCCCCCATGGCACACTCCGCCCGCTCGAAAACGTCCTCGTGCTGCTGACCCGGGTCGGCTTCAGCGGCCCCGACGCACTGCACATCTACCGGGCCCTGTTCGGCTTCCTGCACGGGCACGTGCTCGACGAACTCCAGGAGCTCGTCGATAATCCCAACGAGACCGACGACCTGCTGCGGCTGGGGCTGCACCGGCTGCCGATCGGTGAGTTTCCCCTCCTGCGCAGTCTCGCCCCCGTGCTGGCGAACTACGACGGCGTCGCCGAGCTCGAACGCGGCCTCGACATCCTGCTCACCGGGCTTACCGCCGCCCTTACTCCGCAGCCCAGATCCGTCCGCGCGTGAGGGCAGCACGCTCACGGCGGAAGCGGCCGCAAACCGAAGATGCCGCAGGCCGCGGGCCCAGCATCGTCTGCTGGGCCCGCGGCCTGCGCCTCGTGATCGCCGGTCGCGGCGGACCGGCCGGTATGGCAGCTACCTCGTGATCAGTGCGGCTCGGCGGCCCGGATCGCGCCGTCGGACGACAGGCTGTCCGCCGGTGCGGGGCTGATCGCGGCTGCGGCCTCTGCCGTCTGCGCCAGGGCCCGCAGCTCCTCCAGCCGCCGCCGGGACGGCAGCAGCAGGACTGCCACCACAGCGCCGACTCCGAACAGCACCGCGGACACCGTGAACGCCACCGTGTAGCCGTGCACCGCGGCCGTGGCCGTGGCCAGCTGTCCGGCGTGGTGCGCGGTCAGGTAGGTGGCCGTCGCCGTGAGCGCCACCGTGCTCAGCGCCGCGGTGCCGATCGAGCCGACCACCTGCTGCATGGTGTTGACCAGGGCCGAGGCCACGCCCGAGTCCTTCCGGGCCACGCCGGCGGTGGCGGTGTTGATGGCAGGCGAGAAGATCATGCCGAAGCCCAGGCCCATGGCCACCAGCGCCGGCACGATCTGCACTGCGTAGCTGGAGGACACGGTGAGCTGGGTCAGATAGGTCATCGCGCCGCCGGCCAGCACCATGCCGCTCACGATGAGGTTTCGCGGCCCGACCCGAGGCAGCAGCACGATGCTGGAGACGTTGGAGGAGAGCAGAATGCAGGCGATCATCGGCAGGAAGGCCAGCCCGCTGGTCACCGGGCTGTAGTGCTTGATCGTCTGGAGGTAGTAGGTGAGGAACAGGAAGACGCCGAAGATCGCGATCCCGGACAGGCCGACCGAGATGTAGGAGCCGCCCCTGGCCCGGTCCAGGACCACGCGCAGCGGCAGCAGCGGGTGACTGACCCGGCTCTCCGCGAACGTGAACGCGGCCAGCAGGATCACTCCGCCCACAAGCGAGCCGATGGTCAGCGCGGCGGTCCAGCCGGCGGTCTCTGCATGGGAGAACCCGAAGACGATGAGGAACAGGCCGGCCGAGGCGAGCACGGCTCCCGCCCAGTCCATCCGCGGACGGATGTCCGGCCGGTTGGTCTGCATGTAAACCAGGGCGCCGGTCACCGCGATGGCGGCGAAGATCAGGTTGACGTACAGGCACCAGCGCCAGGAGAAGTACTGCGTCAGGACCCCGCCGAGAATAAGGCCCACGGCACCGCCGCCAGCTGCCACGGAGCCGAAGACGCCAAACGCCCGGCCGCGCTCGCGCGGGTCGCGGAACGTGCTGACCAGGGTACCCAGGGCGGAAGGGGCGAGGATGGCGCCAAAGGCGCCCTGCAGCGCCCGGGCGGTCACGAGCATGCCGAACGAGGTGGCGGCGCCGCCGAGCGCCGATGCGAGGGCGAACCCGATCAGGCCGATAATGAAGATCCGTTTGCGGCTGAACATGTCGCCCAGCCGGCCGCCGACCAGCAGCAGGCTGCCGAACGCCAGGGCGTACGCGGTCACTACCCACTGCCGGTCGCTGTTCGGGAAGTGCAGGGCAAGCTGAGCCGACGGCAGGGCGATGTTCACCACGGTGGCGTCCAGCACCACCATGAGCTGGGCGATCGCCACAATGACGAGGATGAGCCAGCGATGGCTGTTTTCCGCGGGCCGCGGGCCGTTGGCAATAGGTGTGACAGATGACATGGCGAGCTATACCCCCGGGTGAAAGACGTGGGTCAGGGTCATGACGGCGGGGCGTAGCGTGCCGGTCATGCTGGGACCGCCGGTGCGCCCGGGGCGGCTGACGCCGCGATCAGCTGCTGGGCCGCCTCGTCCAGGCTGCCGAGCAGGCGGAGCAAGGTTTCCCGGTCCGTCTCGCTCAGCGAGCCGAAGATGTGCGTGAGCAGCCGCTCCCACGTGGCGTTCGCCACGTCCAGGGCGGTCCGGCCCGCGTCGGTGATCGCGACCAGCTTGGCCCGGCGATCTACCGGGTCCGGCCGGCGCTCGGCCATGCCGAGACGCTCCAGCCCGTCGACGATGTCGGTGATGGAGTGCGGGGACAGCGCGAAATCGGCCGCCAGCACGCTCTGCCGGGTCGGCCCCTGCTCGCAGAGACGCCGGAGTACCTTGGTCCGGGCCATGGACAGGCCGCATCCGGCCATCTCATCGTTGACGGCCCGGAACATCCGGTGGTGGACGGCGAGGTACCGTTCCCCCACCTGCTCAGGCGTGATCATTGCTGCCCCTTCTGGCATCCAACGACGGTGGGCTTCCTCACATTGAGGGCCCGCACGTTGATACCTGTAATAATGAGGCACCTCACGGATTTATTTCCGTGCGCTGGTCACTCGGATCCTTGTCGACCGGGCGGATCATTCTCGCCCGCGATGTGAAGCCCCGCTTCAGCGAACTCCCCGGAGTAAGCGCTCTGGATGCCTGACGAAGCCGCCGAACCGGGTTCCGGGCCGCGCTGTGCTCCGCGGTCGGCGCTATCCCGCCTCCCTGGCGCGGGCGACGAGGTGAAATACCCGGCTGAGCTGGCGGTAGGGGTCCCGGCGGCTGGCCTCCAGTTCAACGGCGGCCACGGCCCGGACCTCGTAGGGATCAGCGGCGACGTCCATCCAGTCGGTGAAAAGCCACACGCCATACCAGGCCGCTGGCTCCGCTCCGCTGGCCCGCAGCAGCTCTTCCAGCTCCGGGACAGTATCCGCCCGGGTATCGACACCAAGGACCCCTTGCTCACGGCGGGCGCCGAAGGCCGCCAGCGCATCGGCCCAGCGGTGTTCCAACGCGGGACGGACGGCCAGGGTCGCGGCGTTGAGGGCCATCACCGACACCACGCCGCCGGGGGCGGTGCACGCGCACAGCGAGCCGATCAGCGGGTCAGGATCTTCGACGTACATGAGGACGCCGTGGCAGAGCACCGCCGCGAAGCGCCGGCCTTCGGTCGCCGCGGCGGCGTCCTCACCGCGGGCCTGTAGCAGCCGGACGCGGCTGCGGACTTCCGGGGCTTCTCTCGCTCGCCGGTGCTCGGCCTTGCCCAGCATTGCCGGAGAGGAATCGAGCAGCGTCACCTCGTAGCCCGCCCGGGCCAGCGGGAAGGATTGATGGCCCGCCCCGCCCCCCACGTCCAGGACGCTCGCCGGAGGGCTGGGCAGGTGGTCCAGGAGCTGGTGATGGAGCACGTAGGTACGAACCTGTCCCTTTACCGTCGCGTACGCCCCCTCCACGAACTCGTCGGCCAGAGCTGCCCAAGGGTCGCCGTTCATGGGCCCCATCCTGGCATCGGCCGCGGATCGCGAGCGGTACTGCAGGCCGCCCCTGACGCGAGACCGTGACCCGGAGACTGGGTGCGGCCGGCCGTCAAGGCTTTCTGCCTCAGCTTCCTGGCCTACTTCCCGCTCCAGAACGGCCTGCACCATCGGACTGCTGGCACCCTGAGATGCGTAGCAAGGTTCCCTCTGGACGGGCTCAGAGGGTTCGTTGGCGACGGTGACTTCGTAGGCGACGGTGACGTTGGCGTTGGGAGCCCCGTCCGCCTCTGCCCGCGGTGCGTGGCAGGGAGCAGGCATGAGCAGGGCCGCCCCCGCCGCCTGCACTGCGCGCCCGTGGCGGGACACTTCTGCCCGGGTGAGCATTGACATCCGGGCGGCCAAGATGGTAGCGATTGGCTAAATCTATGCCTGTCCTAGACCCAGGTGACGCGACAGAGGCGAACCGGCGGCGCAAGGCGGACGGCCGCGGATCACGTGCGCCAATCCCGGTCGGCGGCACGATCGTGGCGGCGGCACGCGCAGCCAAATGTGATCCATGGCGGATCCTCGCCGCGGCCATCGTGGTGTCAGTGGTGACGGCGGTGCTGGACGTCGTGGCGAACGATCTCGTCGACAAAACGGACCTGCCGCTCGTGCTCGTGACCAGTTTTAGCGCCACGGGCGCGGCTACTTTCGGCGACGTCTTCCTGTCCGGCTTCCTGTGCCGGATCGTCGGCGACGCCGAGCACGGCACCCGGACCTCGCAGCGGCCCTCA
>Ga0182030_10024365_pt1 | contig 11122 bp, 8 predicted proteins | sample 812S3MmetaG_FD_121299 | JGI IMG/M metagenome (GOLD analysis project Ga0182030, IMG submission 121299) | Permafrost microbial communities from Stordalen Mire, Sweden - 812S3M metaG (Illumina Assembly) | ecosystem: Environmental > Terrestrial > Soil > Wetlands > Permafrost | place: Sweden...
ATGCCGCGGTGTGGTTCCGACGCGGACGTCTGGTCATCTGCTCTCCTCTTTTCGCCATTTTAGGCGGCTGGGGAACAGAGCTTCCACTTATCCGGCTGTCCGAATTTCCGAGACCGGCTCAGAATCCAGTTTTGCAAGGGCCGAACAGGCTGCGGAAAGCCCCGGAATGAATGACGAAAAGCTCGAAGAGCGTACCGCAGGGCCCAAAGGCCACGCTCTTGCTGCGGCATTTGCGGCACGATTAAAGTCGTGCCCTGTTACAAAGCCGGCTTGAATAGAGCTTCAGCCGACTTGAATAGAGCTTCAGCCGGCTTGTGCAGAGCTTCCTAGGTCTCTGACCGCATAATTTCGCACGTTGAGAGCGTGATTTCCCAGGTCTCAAAATCGAGACCTGGGGCACCCGCAATGGGTTCACGAACGAGCGATCAGAGACTTAGTCGTTCTCCGGCCGCTTGAAGGGCTTTTGCAGGTAAAGGCGGGCTTCGTTCACAGCGCCCTGGGTGTTGTCGTTCGTCTGTACTGCCAGCCGGTACTCGTTGACCGCCCGGTCGCGCTGGCCGGTCAGGTCGAAAATTTTGCCCAGGGCAATGTGGCTCCAGACTTCGGTCCAGCGCGGCTCGTCGTCGCCGCGGAGCGCGTCGCGGTAGGAGTTCACGCTGGCCTGGTAGTTGCGCTGCGAGAACAGCACTTCGCCGATGCGATAGCTGGCAAGGGAACTCTGCGGGTTGGCTTCCAATGCTTTTTGATACTCGGCCAGCGCGCCGTTCAGGTCGCCCTGGGCCACCAGTTGCTGGCCCTTCAGGATGGCGATGCGGACCTGCAGGTCGGGGGTGGATTTGAGCACCCAGTTCTGCGGGTCGATGCTGATGCGGCGCGGCCGCCCGAAGGTGTCCACCACGAATTGCGTGTCGGTGCCCACTACTTCGATTTTCTTGGTTTCCGTCTTGCCATCGGTTTCGACGCGCAGCTCCACCGGCATGCGGAACAGGTCGAGATCCTGCCCGATTTCACCGATGGTCCGGAAGCCCTTGTTGTTGCCCAGCCGGTAGACGGCGTACTTGTTGGTGAACTGCGGGGCGCCGGTGCCGTCCACCCATTGCGCAAAAAAGGCGGTCAACTGTTGCTGGCTTTGCGCCTCAGCCACTTTCTCAAAGTCCGACGCGCGCATCCCGGTGTCGGCGTACTGGCTCAGCGCGCCCTTTAGCGTCTCCAAAAACGCCTTGTCGCCGATCTCCCAGCGCAGCATGTGGAAGATCATCGCGCCTTTTTCCAGCGTCATCGACTGGAATTCTGGAGAGAAGGGATTCAGGCGGTTGATGCTTGACAGGGGCACGGTGTCGTAGGCCAACGCTCCGGCGGAGACGTCCTGCAAGGCCGCTCGCATGGCGCTCTTGCCGCTTTCCTCTTCCACATACATCAGTTCGCCGTAGCGGGCCATGCCGTTGATGATCCACGCGTCGCCCAGGGTGCGCGGACTCACTTCAGAGCCCCACCACTGGTGAGCCATGGTATTGGCCAGCAGGCGCACGCCGCTTTTATCGCCCACGCGCGAGCCCTGGATTGCCGCCAGTTCCGGCGCCCACACGGCTGGAAGGGTGTCGTCGGGAATCTCCACAACGTTCAAATGCGGGGTCTCGGGATTGCCAAAGCTGTCGGTAAAGAAGTCGTACTCCTTGGCCGCCGTCTGCGCCAACTCGTTGCCCGAGTGCTGGTGGCTCACCGTCAGGTAAACCTTCACGTTGCCGGGACCGGCCGAGACCGGGGCCACATAGCGGCCGGCGATGATGGTTCCCGGAAAGCCGGGCTTGTTCCAGTTGAAGTCGTATTGATCGCCGGGCTTGCCGTTGGCCAGCTTGACGGGTTTCGCCGCACCCTCAGCGCCGCTCGCGAAGACCCGCATTCCCTGCGGAACGCGGATGTGCATCTCGGCGGTGAAACGGTTGGTGAGGTAGCCGGTCATGGGGAACCAGCGCGCCGGGTAGAGCAGATAGCTGATGGGCTCCTGAATGGCCGCCAGCTTCAGGCCTTCGACCGGGCCGTCCTCATTGCCGGTGATCACGCCTTCGTACTCGAAGGTCCAGCTCACTGCCTTGCCGGGGAGAAACGGCGTGACTGGGGTGATGCGGATGGTGCCGTCCGCAGAGCGCTCGCCGGTGAGCACCTTGCCCGCGTCGTCGGAGATCTTGGTGACCCGCAGCGCGGGGTGAAAGCCAAAGCTGACCAACTCAGAATTTTCGGGCGCGGTAAAGCTCACCGCCACCTTGGCCGTTATGTGGTGGGTCGCCGGGTCGAGCTCGGCGTCGATGGTGTAGCCGACTACCGTCAGCGTTTGTCGTTCCACCCGCTGGGCAAACAGAGGAAAAGCCACAATCAACAGAGCGCAGGCCAGACCGCCTGCCCACGGCAACATCTTCATTCGTGTACGCAATGCAGCAATGATCGCAGCCATTTTTCTCATCTCATTTCCACAAATCTTCAGATGCCGGCAAACCAAAAACCGCTTCAGCGCTCAATTGCCTCACGCCCGTTCGACCTCTTCAACCGGCTGACGCCCAGCCGCGCCCATCAAGTCCAGCGTGATTTCCGCCACCCTGTCGATCGCGCCGCCCTCCGCGCTTCTTCCGGGCCGCGTGCTCAACAGACCGCGAATCCGCAACAGTTCCTCCATCATGGACTGGCGTGGAGCCCCGTCCGGTAGCAGCGGCTCCATTTGTTGGACGATATTTGCCGCGGTAAAGTCGTCCTGAATCAATTCCGGCACCACCCGCCTGCCGGCAATCAGGTTGGCCATGGCTACGTGCGCCACCGTCACCACCCGCTTGGCGATAGCATACGTCAGCGGCGACACCCGGTAGACGACGACAAAGGGGTTCCCGATCAGCGCCGCCTCCACCGTAGCGGTGCCGCTGGCCACTACCGAAGCGCGGGCATGAAAGAGCGCCCCCCGGGCATCCTCCACCAGCCGAATGGTCAGCCCGCCGCCCAGGTCGTTCACCACGTTCAGCACCATCTCCCGCTGGGCCGCATTCAACGTTGGCGCCAGCGGGACCAGGAACTCCAGATCTCTGGCCGGCTCCCGCTCTCCCGGTTTGGGTGCAGCCAGACGCCTGGCAGCCTCCAGCATCTCCGGCAAATTGTCGCGAATCTCCTTGGCGCGGCTTCCAGGCAGAAGGCCAATCCAGGTTTTTCCCGGGTCCAGCCGGTTTTCGGATGCAAACTGCGCGCGGCTCACGGTGGGCAGCGGCAGCTCCGCCAGCGGATGGCCGACAAACTCCGCCTCCACGCCCTGCCCGCGGTAGAATGGCTCTTCGAAAGGGAAGATCACCAGCATCTCCCGGATGTATTTCTTGACCAGCTTGATGCGATGCTTCTTCCACGCCCACAACTGCGGGCTGACGAAGAAAATGACGGGAATCCCGAGCCGGTGGAGTTCTTTGGCCAGCCGGAAGTGAAGGTCGGGAAAGTCGATGAGCACGGCTACCGAGGGACGCCGCTCCCGGAAGGACCGTTTGAGCTTGCGCAACTCGCCGTAGATGCGCGGCAAGTGCCGGACCACCTCGGTCAGCCCCATCACCGCCATGTCCTCCGAGCGCACCACGCACTCAAGGCCGGCGTCGGCCATGCGCTGCCCGCCCATGCCGAAGAAGCCGGCCGTCTGCCCTGCGGCAGCGAGCTGCTTCTTGAGCGCTTCTACCAGCAGCGCGCCATAGTGTTCGCCGCTGGCCTCGCCTGCCGAAATGAAGATGGTCGGGAGCATCTTTCCTTGCTGCGCGCCGTTTCGTCCCGCGCTGGTGACCATCATAGCGGCTTCGTGACCGCGACCGTAATTCCATGGTTTCCCGCGACCGCGGGTCATTCTTCCAGGCAGACGACCAATTGCCTGATAGGCGTTTGGATGTCCATCGAAACCGGCCCGGTTCGCCCAGCCCAGCGAGAGATTCGAACCGAGCGAAATCGCCGCATTCCATGCGCATTCAATGATATAAAGGGGGGAACGAACATGGAACGTGCTCACAACCATGGCAGATCGGAAGGCGGAGCCATGATTGAAGTTGAGGAGGCAGCAAGATCCCAGCGCGACCTGTTCGAGCATCACTTCGCCCGGCGATGATCGAATGCAGGCATCAAGGACGCATGCAGGAGATTCAAAGCCACGGTTGGAGCACTGTCCCCCTCTCGCAGGTGAAATTGCCGCGCAACTTCAACCCAGCAGAAAGAATCGCCGGAACCGGCTGACCTCCCGGGGGGCCGCTCGAGTGACAAAACTGCTGCGTCCTGAGCAACAGACACGGAGGATGCGAATGAAGCTCCAAGGAACTCCTGTACCGGCTCACTCCCGAGCAGCCATTACGCGGGAGACCGAAAGCCGCGCGGCTCATGCGGCATTCACCGCACGAAACACCAGGTTCCTTGCCCTGGCTTTGGCCTGCCTTGCGCTACCCGTACTGTGCAAGGGACAGGATGGGGCGCCCGCGCCGGCGGTCGAAGTTGCTCCAGCGTCGAAATCTTACGATTTCAACAACGACATCTTTTACCGGAACAAGCTCGAATTCTCCCAGGAATTCGGAGTGCTGCCCATCAATATTCCTTTTGTTTTCGACCTCTTTGTGGGCGACGATTATTCGCAAAAGCCCCTCCATTACACTCTTGTGCCCATGTTCCCCTCGCTCCGATGGCAGATGGGAAAAATCAACGGTCCCTGGATTCTGCGCGGCAATACCGATCTGACCTTGACCCTTTCGTTCACCGCGATTCCCAGGGGCCCGGAAACCCACTATGAGGCGTACGATATGGGTTTCCGGCGCAACTTCGTCCCCCGCAACTGGAGGGCCACGCCTTACTTTGAGACCCGCATCGGAGTCGGGTTCATCAACGCGAAGGAACCGCATGGCGTGCAATACGCGCAGGGTCAGGATCTTACCTTCACTCTCATGGTCGGCAGCGGCGCGCGTTATAACTTCAATCCCCGCTGGAGCATGGAGATTGGCTGCGAGTACATGCACGTCTCCAATCTCTACATGTCCGAACCCAAGTATCCCGACAATGGAATCAATGTCTACGGTCCATGGGCCGGGTTCAATATGCGGATCGGCAAGCCCAAGAGGTCCATGCAATAACGCCGAAATGCGGGGAGAGTTGTCAGCCTTGTTTGTGAATGGCACGGCGTGGGCGGCTGAATGGATGTTTGGCGCCGGCAGGCTGCGCTGCCGGATTCGGCTGACACGCCAACGCACGCGGACGCTGCTCAACCAGAATTGATGGTCAGGCCCGGCCGGATTTGACGATCAGGCTTCGCGGCGGGCGCGCACGGCGGCGGCTAGCTCGCCGAGCAGGGAATGGGTCTCGGCCCAGTCGATGCAGCCGTCGGTGATGCTCTGCCCATACGCCAGCGGCTGCCCGGGAACGAGCTTTTGCGCCCCCGCCACCAGGTTGCTCTCGATCATCACGCCGAAGATGTTCTTGTCTCCGGCGGCAATCTGCGCAGCTACATCGTGGCACACAATCGCCTGCCGCCGGAAGTCCTTGTTGCTGTTGGCGTGGCTGAAGTCGATCATGATGCGCGGCTCGATTCCTGACTTTTTCATTTGTGCCGCTGTCTGCGCCACGCTCCCCGCGTTGTAATTCACCATATTCCTGCCGCCGCGCAGGATAATGTGGCAGTCCGGATTGCCGGTGGTCACGAAGATGGCCGATTGCCCGTGCTTGGTGTGGCCCAGAAATGTATGGGAATTTGCGGCGGAGAGCACCGCGTCGATCGCCACCTGAATGTCGCCGGAGGTCGCGTTCTTGAAGCCCACCGGGCAGGAGACGCCGGAGACGAGCTGGCGGTGCACCTGACTCTCGGTGGTGCGCGCCCCGATGGCGCCCCAACTCACCAGGCCGGCGATATACTGCGGCGAAATCATGTCCAGGAACTCGGTGCCCGTGGGCACGCCCATTTCGGCCAGGTCCAGGAGCAGGTTGCGCGCCAGGCGCAGGCCGTCGTTGATCTTGTAGGACTGGTCAAGATACGGGTCGTTGATCAGCCCCTTCCAGCCGATGGTGGTGCGCGGCTTCTCGAAATAAACGCGCATGACGATGCGCAAATCCGCGGAAAACTCGGCAATGGCGGATTTCAGCAGCCCTGCGTACTCGCGCGCGGCCTTGGTGTCGTGAATCGAGCAGGGACCCACGAGCACCAGCAGTCGCGGGTCGCGATGCGCGAGAATCTCTTGAATCTCTTTGCGGGCGTTGAAGATCGTCGCCGAGGAGGTTTCGGTCGCGGGGCGTTCTTCCTCAAGAAAAACGGGAGGAAGAACGACCTTGGTCCATTGAATGCGAAGGTCTTCCGTGGTGTGAAACATGGCTCTCTTTCCAGGAGTGCGCAACAAGCCCCATCTCCGTACGAGGCACAGCCGCGCCCGATGAGATTGGCACACCCTACTATCAAAATTTACCAGCCAGAGCGGGTGCCTCAGACCTCGCCTTTGAGACCTGGGAAAGAACAGGTCTCAAAGGCGAGGTCTGGGAAATCGACAAGTCTCAATGCGCGTAGCGTTCCTCCCCGGCTTCCAGCGCCACCGGCAGCCGGTTTTGTTCCGGCGGCAGGGGGCAGGTGGCGTAAGGCGTGTAGGCGCAGGGAGGATTCTCCAGGCGGTTGAAGTCCAGCGTCAGTTCGCCCGGCTGTCCAAGTCCGTTGCTCGGCAATCCGGTGTGGAGAAACCGTGCCGCGCCGTAGGTGGTGGTCTGGCTGGTCGTGTCGCGCAGGATGAAGAACAGCGTACCTGCCTCGCCGGCCTCGATCACCGGCTCCAGTTGCAGGGTCTTGCCGTTCAGCGTGAACTCGGCGATGCCTGGCGCAGGGAGGTCGAGCGTGGTCCCGATGATGGTGGGAATCTTTTCAATGCGCGGCGGCGTGAAGGGAATCCAGCGCGCCGTGACGCGAAAGCGCGGGTCGGGCGCGTACCAGTTGAGGCCGTGGAAGCCGGTGCGGGTAGGCGCATCGGAGTCCTTGATGCGCAGGGCGAAGCGGTCGCCGCGGGGAAGCACCGCCAGCGTCAGTCCATGCCAGGCGATGGTCGAGGGCTTCGAGTCGATGGCCAGCGGGCCCTCGCGGGCGGGCTGGCCGTCAATGGTCAAATCGGGCGGAAAGCCGCCGGCGGGCGACAGCAACTGGATGATCGGTTTGCTCGCTGCTGCCTGCGCGCCCGCTTTTGCCTTTGTGTTCGTGGATTTGCTGCCCGTCGTACCGCTCACTGTGAACAGGCCCATGTGCTCGGGAGCCTTGGCGCGAATCCGGATCTGGTTGTCCGCGGCTGTGCCAAAGGAGTTGAAGCCGGGCTTGAGCCACTCCAGGCCCACCAGAGTAAGCCAGCCGTCGGGGGCTGCCAACTGGTGTTCCCGCTGCGCGCGCCAGGCGGCCAACTCCTGCCGCCAGGCGCCGTCGTCCTCAGTCCCGGCCGCGGCGGTCGCCGGAGACGACTGGGCCATCGCTGGCGCGGCTCCCAACCAGCCCCACACAGCGGGCAACACCATCACAGCCAGCGAAACCAAACCTGCCACGCGGTTTTTCATCGAGCGAAACTCCCAACCCTATTGCGGTTTTACTTATTATGACCTCGCAGGGCGCCGCGGTTAGACTTTGTGCGGGAATCAACGGAAGAGGCTTCGTGATGGGTTTTCGCTTCTGCAGGCGGATTGGTCTGGGTTCTGGATTGTTTCTTTGCTTGACGGCGCTGGTGGCTGGGCAGCCGGGCGCGGCGCAAACGAGCACCCTTGCACAAGTTGGAACTGCCCAGGCTGCGGCTGCGCCCACCCCACCCGCCACGGCGGCTCCGTCTGCTGCTGGCAGCCGTATCAGCCTCGATGTGTTGGTGACCGGCAACGCGGGCAAGCCGGTGGCCGAGATGGAGCCGCCCGACTTTACGCTTCTGGATAACAGCCAGCCGAGGAAGATCCTCTCCTTTCGCCGTACCGATGGAACGGTGGGCAGCAGAACGGACCCGCCGGTTGAGGTCATTATTGTGCTCGACGCCGTCAATCTCCCGTATCAGGCGGTTACGGCTCAGCGACTCGATATCGAACGGTTCTTGCGGCAAAACAACGGTCATCTGGCCCAGCCGGTTTCAATCTTTGTGTTCAGCAGCCAAGGTCTTCACGTCCAGCCTGCCCCGTCCAAAGACGGCAACGCACTGGCGGCGACGCTCGATCAATCCACGGGCGCGATGCGCTCCAGGGGTACAGCCGCGGGCGTGTACGGATTGGCTGAGCAATTCCAGAGCTCAATCCAGAACATCTCCGGCATTGCCGAGAACGAGGCGCGCAAACCAGGCCGGAAGGTCCTCATCTGGATCGGCCCCGGCTGGCCTTTGCTGAACGACAGGCACTTTATTGAGACCAACGAATCCAAACAAACCTACTTTCACTCGATCGTTTCCCTCTCCAAAAAGCTGCGGGAAGCGCGCATGACGGTCTACAGCATTTATGCGATCGTTGGGGTCGCAAGCCGGGGTCTATATGAGGCTTATCTGAAGCCCGTGCAAGATCCTCGCAAGACCGAGACCGGCAATCTGGCCCTGCAGGTGCTCGTCAACCAGACCGGCGGCCGGGTGATCGACTCAAGCAACGATTTGCCGGGCCAGATCGCAAGCTGCATCGCCGACATAGGCCCTTACTACACGTTGACTTTTGCCCCCCCGCCGGCCGCGCGCGCCGACGAGTATCACGACCTGAAGGTGCAGGTGGCGCAGCCGGGGCTGACGGTGCGCACCAATAGCGGCTATTACAACCAGCCGTAACATAGAGTCCGAGCATCCATCTGCCGCCCGCCTCATCGCTGGCCTTTGGTTGACAGCACTGTCGCCACTGCCTAAGATTAAAGAGGGAAGGTGTAGGATTTTTTCGGCTAAACACTGCGCAGAGAAGAGTTTAACCGGTTGATTCAGGGCCGGGCGCGTGAGCGGACGCTTCAAAGCGGCGCCGGTCGAGCCCGGACGGAGAGCAGGGAAGATGTCGGATGCGCGCGTCACTCCGCGAGAGCGGATGGTGCTCACGGCCATCATCGAGATGTATATCGCCAGCGGCGAACCGGTGGCGTCGCAGTCGGTTGCCCGCTATTTCGCCAACCGCGAAGGCCTCAGTTCCGCCACCATCCGCAACGTCATGGCCACGCTGGGTGATGCGGGCTTGCTGGATCAGCCGCACACCTCCGCCGGCCGCGTTCCCACCGCCGCCGCCTTTCGCTACTACGTCGAGCAGATTACCCAGCCGGGCCGCATGGCCGCCGGCGTATCGGGCGGTCTCGGTCACCTGCCCAAAGGGGCTTCCTCGCGAATGGCGCCTGCTCCCCTGAGTGAAGCCCGCCGCGAGCAGATTGAAGACAGCTTTTCCGGCGTCACCAGCGGCAACGACTACCTGGAGCGCACGTCCCATGTTCTGGCATTGCTTTCGAGCGGCCTGGGGGTGGCCCTGGCCAGTTCCACCGCAGCCCAGGTTCTGGAGCACATTCACTTTTCGCGCCTTTCGACCGGCCGTGTCCTGGCCGTGCTCGTCACCCAATCGGGCGCCGTGCAGGATCGTGTGCTGATCCTGGACCGCGAACTGACCCACGTCGAGCTGGAAACGGCCGCGCGCTACCTGAACGAGAGCTTCCGCGGATGGCCTATCGAGCGTATCCGCGCCGAAATCACCCGCCGCGTGGAACTGGAGCGCGAGGCCTACCACCAGATGCTGGCTTCGGTCGAAGAACTGTGCCGCAAAGGAGCGCTGGCCGGGGGTGAGTTCGGCCCCGCCATCTTCGTGGACGGAATGGCCAACCTGATTGCGGCCGAGGTGGATCGTGAGCGATTGCGCCAGATGCTGCTGGCCCTGGAGGCCAAGCAGCGGCTGGTGGAACTGTTGACCGCCTACGTGGACGGCCGGCAGCAGGAAGTGCGCGTAGTGGTGGGCCCCGACCTGGCGGGCCAGGTTGAGGCATCGCACGCGATGCAGGACCTGGTGCTGATCGGCGCCCCGGCCCGCCTGGGCGGCGACAACCTGGGAACCGTGGCCGTCATTGCGCCCACCCGCATCCAGTACCAGGAGATGATCCAGGCGGTGCGCTACATCGCGCGGCTCTCCGAGCGCCTGCTTGAGGTTCCCGCCGACTAGGCCCTGCTCACGCACCCAGGGCGATCCGCCCCGGTGGCGTGAACAGGTCATGAATGGAGCGCGCGTTGCTCCCCATAACCAGGAGAGAAGCCGGCCTCTGCCGGGGAAATTATCATTGAAACAGATACAAAAGTTCTTTCGGAGAAAACATAGAGTCATGCCAAAACAGCAAACGGAATGGAAAGAGTTTGAAAAAGGGGTGGCCGATCCGCTCGCGCCTGCCGATAACCCGGTAAAGGAGGACTCCGGCTCGCCGACGATCGTGAGCCGCGCGGAGCTCGAAAACCGGGACCAGCCGGTGAGTCAGGTTCAAGCAACTGATCAGGAGCCGCCCGTGAGCCGTGAGCAGTTTGACCAGCTCAAAGCCGAGCGCGATCAGTTGCTCGATCGCCTGGCCCGTCTGCAGGCAGAGTTTGAAAATGCCCGCAAACGGGGCGAGCGCGACCGGATCTCCGACCGCGACTATGCCACCGGCAGCGTGGTGGAGCAGTTTTTGCCCGTGCTGGATAACTTCGAACTGGCGCTCAAGTCGAACGGCACGCCGGAGCAGCTGCGTTCAGGGGTCGAGTTGATTGTCAAGCAGATGGAAGATGTCCTGCGCCAGATGCAGGTGCTCCCCATTCCCGCTGTGGGCGAGGAGTTTGATCCCCGCCAGCATGAGGCGCTTGGCTCGGTCGAACGCGACGACCTGCCCGACCAGCACGTGGCCGAAGAAATTCGCCGCGGCTACCGGCTGAGGGACCGCCTTTTGCGTCCGGCGCTGGTGCGCGTGGTATCCAACCCGAAACAGGAAAGCGAATGAGTTCTAATTCAAAAGTGAGCAAAGAAGATTACTACGAAGTTCTGGGCGTCTCCCGAGAAGCCAGCGACCAGGAATTGAAGAGCGCCTATCGCAAGCAGGCGCTCAAGTACCATCCTGACCGCAACCCCGGCAACCACGCGGCTGAAGAGAAGTTCAAAGAGGCCAGCGAGGCGTACCAGGTGTTGAGCGACG
>Ga0182030_10024367_pt1 | contig 11120 bp, 6 predicted proteins | sample 812S3MmetaG_FD_121299 | JGI IMG/M metagenome (GOLD analysis project Ga0182030, IMG submission 121299) | Permafrost microbial communities from Stordalen Mire, Sweden - 812S3M metaG (Illumina Assembly) | ecosystem: Environmental > Terrestrial > Soil > Wetlands > Permafrost | place: Sweden...
AGCAAATCTCCATCCGGTTCCGTCCCGCTGCAATCACGACGGACGCGGAGGCGACCATATGAGCATGAACCAGGAAGTCACGTACGGCGTCGATTTTTGCGCAGGTGGTAAAGGTCGGCGAAACAGCAAAGCATTTTCGTCACCTCAACTGCCCTCCGAAGTTTCAGCGGCCAGTTCCTCGATTCCCCGGATCGCGCGACTCATGGCCCTCGCGATCCGGTTTGACGGGCTGTTGCGTGCGGAAGAGTTTCGGGACTATGCCCAGCTGGCTCGACTCGGACGAGTGACGCGAGCCCGCATGACCCAGATCATGAAGCTGCTCGATCTCGCGCCTGATGTTCAGGAGCAGATCCTTTTCCTTCCGAACCTGCGGGGTCTCACCGAGAGAACCCTGCGGCCCATCGTCAGCCGGATCGATTGGAGCGAGCAGCGGCGCATGTTCCAGAAGATCATGGACCGTGTCGACAAAGCTGGGAACTCCGTCTGAGACGAGGGACGACTTAGTTAGCTCAGGGAACGGTCGTTCATTCGCGTCGACGTACCGCCGTCGTTCGTGTCTTTGCCTGTTCCGTTTCCTTCCTTGGCGGCGGCTCAGTTGGCTCAAAGTTTCTTCCTGCGCTGGAGCAGGACTTCAGCAATCGACACTCGATTCCCATCGGAATCGCTTTCCATCTGGACGCTTTCGATCATACCGGAGTGTTTCTCAAGGACGTTCATCATGATGAGCCCGTCCGTCGGAGTGATCTTTGCGCGACCCATGGCCTGCGTCACTTTCTCCGCCGCCTTGTCTACGTCCGCTGCTATCTTGATCGGCGGCAGCTTCATCCGAATGCAAGCCCCGTGGCGCGCTGGACTAATACGCTCCACGCACAGCCGCATCGCGCTCCGATCTCCTTGCATCGCAAGAACGATGCATTTGCGCATGATCGGTTCGGCATACTCGTCTAGCAGAGCCTGCCCTGGATTCGTCTTGTTGCGGCTTCCTTTGGGCCGCCCCCGTCCCATCTTATTACCGGGCTCGAACGGCCGTCCGCGCACTTGCTTCTTCGCTCCCGATCCAATCTCCACCACTTTCTTTGTCATGCCGCCACCTTCGCCCTTTCCCGTTGAACCGGCTGCGCCTTCCTCGAAGTGTGTCTGCACACCGCAACACCGCGTTTTTCGCGACTCCGGCACCCGCTTATGAACTCGGTGAACCTGCCTTCCGCGACGATCGCGCTCTCTTCGCTCCACGAAAACCTCGTCTATCGCCGAAGCCGCCAGGAAAAATCGGCATTCAAAACCCATAGCTAGAAGTCGCGTGCACGCCGCGCCAGCCGCTTCCTTCTTACGACTCGATCCGAAGCGCCCCGGTCCGAGCCTCGCCCTGCTATTCCGCGTTTGTCCGCCGGGCCGCTTCCGATAGAGATCTAGCGTCACACAGGCGCTACTTTTTTATTTGGGATAAAATCAAGCGTCACACCATGCCATTGGCCGTCGGAACGCGCTTAGGCAACATAGAAATCCTTGGCCAGCTCGGGGCCGGAGGCATGGGGGAAGTGTATCGCGGACGCGATACGAAGCTGGATCGCGAAGTCGCGGTCAAAGTTCTGCCTCCTGCGTATGCGCAACACCCGGAGCGCCTCGCCCGCTTCGAGCGTGAAGCCAAAGTTCTGGCTTCGTTGAACCATCCCAACATCGCGACGATCTACGCGGTGGAAGAATCGCCCGAAGGCAAAGCTCTAGTCATGGAGTTGGTCAAGGGCCAGACGTTGAAGGGTCCTGTGCCCGTGGATACCGCGCTGAAGTATGCGGCACAGATTGCGAGCGCGCTCGATGCGGCGCACGAGAAGGGGATCACGCACCGTGATCTGAAACCGGCGAACATCATGGTGACGCCGGACGGCACCATCAAAGTTCTGGACTTCGGCTTGGCCGCAGTGACGCAGCCTTCGCAGAGCGATGGAGAGATCGGCACCAACATGGCGACGCTCACCATGTCACCGACCAGTGCGGGGATGATCATGGGCACAGCGGCGTACATGAGCCCTGAACAGGCGAGTGGCCAGACGGTGGACCGCCGCGCCGACATCTGGTCGTTCGGCGTAGTGCTGTGGGAGCTGCTCACGGGGAAGCAATTATTCGGGGGCACGACGTTCTCACACATCTTGGCTTCAGTACTGAAGGACGAGCCGGATTACACGCAAGTCCCGTTCAGAGTCCGGCGATTGTTACGGCGCTGTTTGGAAAAAGATCCGCAAAAACGATTGCTTCACATCGGCGATGCGATGGAACTAATTGATGTCGATGCGGAAGCTGCACCAGTCGCAGCTAAGGTTCCGCCGTCGCGGTTCGGAAGATTGCCGTGGATCGCGGCCGGGGTGCTGGGCGCGGGCCTGCTTATAGGAATGTGGGCGCCTTGGCGCGAGACGAAACCGTGGGATCTGCCGCTCATACAGCTCGACTTGGACCTCGGACCCGACGTCAATATCGCGACGGCTCCCGGGAGCGGGTCCCGCATTGCCCTTTCGCCCGACGGAAGCCGGCTGGTTTTCATGTCGCAGGCTCGGCTGTATACGCGGCGACTCGACCAGTCCAACGAGACCGAATTGAAGGGAGCCGAAGGTGCATCCGCCCCCTTCTTCTCTCCAGACGGGAAGTGGGTAGTCTTTTTTGCCCAAGGCAAGCTCAAGAAAATTTCCGTCGAGGGCGGCGCGGCCCTTACTCTGTGCGATGCGGGAGGGGGGGCTACTGGAGGCGGCGGTTCATGGGGAGACGACGGCAACATCATTTTCGCCACTATCGGCCCCCTCACGGGCGAATTAATGAGAGTTCCATCGGCAGGTGGAGCCCCTACTCCGGTGATCAAAAGAGCACCAGGAGAAGTTAAACAGGGCTGGCCGCAGTTTCTGCCAGGGAGTAAGGCGGCGTTGTTTACGTCGAGCGCCTCCAGTTTAAACGGGCTCAGTGATGCCAACATCGACGTCGTCTCGGTTAAAGACGGCCAGCGCAAGACGCTGGTGCACGGCGGCACTTACCCCCGATACATTCCTGGGGTCAATGGAACCGGGTATCTCTTGTACGCGAATCAGTCCACATTGTTCGCCGTGCCTTTCGACCTGGACAAACTCGAAGTACGTGGAAATCCCGTTCCGGTTGCGCATGAGGTTGCTACCGGAAGCGGCGGTGCAGCGCAGTTGGATCTCTCGCGCAGCGGAATGCTGGCATACCGGCGGGGCACGGTAGAAGCGACTTTCCTGCAGTGGGTTGGGGCGGGAGGGCAGGCGCAGCCGCTGGGCTTGAAAGCGGGTAATTATAGGGAGCTGCGGCTATCGCCGGATGGCCAGAGGCTGGCACTAAACATCAGTGACGGACAGGATCAGGACATTTGGGTGTATGACCTGCAGCGCGACACGCTAACCCGATTGACGTTCGGAGGACTTAATACGAATCCGGTATGGAGCCCTGACGGGCGACACTTGGTTTTTGAGAACCCGACTGGGATTTTCTGGACCCGCGCCGATGGGGCGGGTAAGCCGCAGGCGTTGACACAGAGCAGCTATCCTCAGATTCCGTACAGCTTCTCTCCGGACGGAAAGAGACTCGCATTTGCAGAAGGCTATTCTCTGAGTACCGATTTGTGGACACTGCCGGTGGATAGCGACGGTGCGGGGCTGCGCGCAAGCAAACCGGAGGTCTTCCTGCAAAGCCCGTCCGAAGAACTGGCTCCGGCTTTCTCTCCCGACGGCCGATGGATCGCTTATCAATCCAATGAGTCGGGAAAATTTGAAATCTATGTTCGTCCCTTCCCCGCCGGAAGCGGTAAGTGGCAGATCTCAACTGGGGGAGGCGATAACCCCAAGTGGGCGCGCAACGGGCAGGAGCTCTTTTTTCGATCCAGCCGGACAACTATACTGATGGCAAAGTACGCGGTGAGAGGCGACAGCTTCGTGGCTGAGAAGCCGCAGATTTGGCTCACGGGAGACTTCGGGGCCTATGACGTGTCACCGGATGGCAAACGAATTATTACAGACAGCTCAACCAGCAGTGCTGGAAAGCCCGAGACAGGGCGACACGTCACGTTCCTGCTAAATTTCTTCGACGAGGTGCGGCGCAAAGTGCCGGTGGCGAAATAGCCTCAAATTTTTGTGACCACGCTAACGCCAAACCCCGAATTTGAAAAAAGTAGTGTCCGTGTTGCGCGTGATCAGGATCTATGTGCTTTCTGATCAGCTAAACTAAGCTGAATCAGCAAATGCCGCTATCTCCCGGCGACAAATTCGGACCGTACCTGCTCATTGCGCCCATAGGCAAAGGCGGAATGGGCGAAGTTTGGAAAGCCCGCGACACACGCCTCGACCGCGTCGTCGCGATGAAATTCTCTGAGGAGAAATTCAGTGAGCGATTCGAACGCGAAGCCAAAGCCATCGCTGCGTTGAACCATTCCAACATCTGCCACCTTTATGATGTTGGGCCAAATTACCTGGTGATGGAGTTGATCGAGGGACAGCCGATCAAAGGCCCGTTGCCCGTCGAGAAAGCCGTCGAGTATGCGGGCCAGATCCTCGAAGCACTCGACCACGCGCATCGCAAAGGGATCATGCATCGCGATCTGAAGCCAGCCAATATACTGCTGACCAAGCAAGGGATCAAGTTGCTGGATTTTGGATTGGCTAAGCTGAATCCCGCGCCGCTCAAGGAAACCGATGCGACGCTCACGCAGGCGCTCACGAAGCCTCTCACCAGGGATGGCCAGATTCTAGGCACCCTGCAATACATGTCGCCGGAGCAGTTGCAGGGCAAAGAAGCTGACGCACGCAGCGACCTGTTCAGCTTCGGCTGTGTACTCTACGAAATGCTGACCGGCAAGCGCGCGTTCGATGGATCAAGCGCGGCGAGCGTGATCGCGGCGATTCTGGAGCGCCCCGCGCCCTCCATATCGGCCATAGCGCCACCGGCGTTGGACCGCGTGCTGAAGACTTGCGTGGCGAAAGATCCTGACAACCGCTGGCAGACGGCTCGCGACGTTCGAAGAGCCATAGAGTTGGCTACTGACGTCGCTGTGCCGTCATCGGTAGCATCCAAGTCCAAGAGGTGGATCGCGACGAGCACCGGTGCCTTGTTCTTCCTCGTATTCGGAGTATTTCTGTTCGTCCGGCAAAGAGAAAACACGCCAGCTATCCAGTCGCTCCAATTTGAGATAGCGCCTCCTGAGGGTGGGAGATTTACGGCTCCGTTGCTCTTCGCGATTTCACCAGATGGCCGTCGCTTGGCGTTTCAAGCAGCTGGGAAGGATGGAATCCGGCGCATCTGGGTGCACAACATGGATTCCGCCCAGTCGCATCCTTTGGCCGGGACGGAGGGCGTGAATATCGCACCCTGGTGGTCGCCAGACAGTCGCTTCTTGGCGTATCTCGATAAGCAGCGCCACATAGTGCAGATGGATGCAACAGGTGGGCCACCCGAGGAAGTGTGTGATCTCCGGTCAGTCGGCACCGCTTGGCACGGTGGGAGTTGGAACAAAGAAAGTGGAATGATTCTTGGTTTAGACGGGATGTTCCGTTGTTCAACAACGAACGGGGTTCTGACGCGCCTGACAACGGTTGAACAGTCACGCAACGAGCTATTCCACGGGCGTCCTGTTCCTTTGCCGGATGGGCGCCATTTCCTTTACATGCGGTATTCGCGGGATGCCGAAATGACGGGAATTTACGTCGGATCACTCGACTCCAAGCCTGATGTCCAGGATCGCCATCTGCTGTTCCCGACGCAGTTCGGCACCGCGTATGCGCCTTCGCAAGATCCACTTTTGGGACATGTCTTGTTTTTGCGGGGAACTGCCTTGATGGCTCAGCCCTTTGACGTTCGACGTCTCAGACTGACCGGTGAGGCCGAGAGAGTGGCAGAGGCGGTAGGCAATAACGGTAACGTGTTTGGATTTTTCTCTGCTGCCGATAACGGCACGCTGTCTTATCGCCGCACCGCTTCAGCAGACAGCCAACTTACCTGGTTTGATCGCCAGGGTAAGCAACTCAGCGAGGTTGGAGAACCGGCCCCATACCAATACGTCCGCCTTTCTCCGGACGGTACGCGAGCGGCGCGCGGATTATTGGGGGGCTTCCTGCTCAATCCTGATATCTGGCTGCTCGAATTTGCACGTGGTGTGAGCACCCGTTTCACATTTGGCAATAACACTAAAGCGGATCCCGTCTGGTCACCGGATGGAGCCCATATTGCTTTTTATCGCGGTCGTGATCTCTATCAGAAGGCATCGAACGGTGCTGGTGACGAGGAACTTCTAGTGAAGTCAGCAGAGAGTAAAAGACCAACCAGTTGGTCATCGGATGGGCGATTTCTGCTCTACGACGTCCTAGACCCTCATACAAAATATGATCTGTGGATGCTTCCCCTTCAGGGCGGCCGCGAACCATTTCCGATTCTGCATAGTGAATTCAACGAGGGATCGGGCCGCCTTTCGCCAGGTATGCAGTGGCTAGCGTATCAATCTGACGAATCCGGAACCAATGAAATTTACATCAGGCCGTTGAATTTTTCCGTGACAAACACCGTGTCGCTTGGTGAAGGCAAGACTTTAATCTCAAAAGGGGGCGGCATCCGGCCAGTTTGGCGCGGCGATGGGCGAGAGTTGTACTACCAGGCTCCCGATCGCAAGGTGATGGCGGTGGAAATCGGCTCCGGACCGGCTTTGCAAGCTGGGATTCCGCAACCCCTGTTCCAGGTGCCAGATGCCGAGACTGCATGGGACGTTAGCATGGATGGAAAGCGGTTCCTGCTTCCCGTTCCGGTCACCCAAAGCGCGCAGACGCCGATAACCGTTGTCCTCAACTGGCAGGCGGGGTTGAAGAAATGAAACCCGGTGACAAACTCGGTCCGTACGAGATCCTCGCCCTCGTCGGCAAGGGAGGCATGGGCGAGGTCTACCGCGCGCATGACACGCGCCTGCATCGCGACGTCGCAATAAAGGTCTCCGACGCGCAATTCAGTGAACGCTTCACGCGCGAAGCCCGCGCCATTGCCGCGCTGAATCACACGAACATTTGTCACCTCTACGACGTCGGCCCGAACTATCTCGTCATGGAGTTTGTCGAAGGCCCCGATCTGCGTGGACCGCTCGACTTCGATGATGCGCTTCCTATCATTCAGCAACTGATCGACGGGATTGAGGCCGCGCACGAAAAGAACATCATCCATCGCGATCTCAAGCCGGCGAATATCAAGATCACACCCGAGGGCGTCGTCAAGATTCTGGATTTCGGATTGGCGAAGGCGCTCGCTCAAGAAGGGTCGCCTCTACCTCCAAGCGGCACGAATCCCGACAACTCGCCGACGTTGACCATGGGCGCGACAGCCGTGGGCACGATCCTCGGCACCGCGTCGTATATGGCTCCTGAGCAAGCCAAGGGCAAGCAGGCCGACAAACGCTCCGACATCTGGTCCTTCGGTGTGATTCTCTACGAGGTGCTCACGGGCAAGAAATTATTCCCGGGAGAAACCGCCGTCGAGATCCTCAGCGGAGTGCTGAACAAAGATCCGGATCTTTCGGCAGCGCCACCGCGCGTGCACAAACTACTGCGCTGGTGTCTAGAAAAAGACCGTAAGCAGCGGCTAGCTTCGATTAGCGATGCACGAAGACTGTTGAGTGAATCTGAAGTAACGGACGCCGCCCCGCAACTTGCCCCAGCATCGAAGTCACGGCTTGGTTGGATCATGTCGTGCGTGGCCGCGCTCGCAATCGCATGCGCGATTGGCGTGTCCCTCGTCCACTTCCGCGAAACGCCTCCGGTGCAGCAGAGCCTACGCTATCAGATTACCCCGCCGGGGACCACGGTGGCGCAGTATCTCGCGTTGTCTCCCGATGGACGCTACCTTGCGTTCGTGGCTAACAACGGCGGCCCGAACCAGGTGTGGGTTCGCGCCCTGGACACGCTCGAATCGCGGGCGCTGGCGGGCAGCGACGGCGCGACCTATCCGTTTTGGTCGCCCGATGGCGTGTACCTGGGATTTTTCACCGAGGGTAAGCTCAAGAAAATCGCCGTCGCGGGCGGCCCTCCCCAGACCTTGTGTGATGCGAATAGCGGCCGCGGTGGAACGTGGAATCGTGACGGCACGATTCTGTTCTCTCCCGGTCCCGCCAGCATGATTTTCCGTGTGCCCGCCGCCGGCGGCACTCCGGTTCCCGTGATCAAGCTCGCGGGGAAGGGCCCCGGCGAAGGGAACCGCTTTCCAGTGTTTTTGCCTGACGGCGTCCACTTTCTTTACAACGCGGGATCCGACCAGCAAGATGCCGCGGGTGTTTTTGCGGGATCGCTAGACGGGGCTGCGGCGGTACGACTCTTGCGCGACGTCACCAACGCACTTTACGCACCGCCCATCGCGCCGGGCGGTGCTGCTCATCTGCTGTTCCGGCGCGAGGATACACTCATGGCACAACCTTTCGATAGCAAGAGCCTGAAGACCACGGGGGATGCGTTCCCGATCGCAGAACAAGTACCGACTAGCGTCAACAACGGATTCGGGGCATTCTCCGTTTCAGAAAACGGCATGCTGGTGTTCCGCTCGGGACGCGCCAATGCCAGCCGTGAATTAGTGTGGATGGATCGCACCGGTAAGCGACTCGGCGTTCTTGGCAAGCCAAGCGCGTTCTGGGAGATCGCCGTGTCCCCGGATGAAAATACCGTGGCTGCGCGGATCATCAGCGGCTCCGGTTCGGACATCTGGCTGGTGGATGCCGCCCGGGGCGTCACTTCCCGTTTCACATTCCGCGCTGGACTCAACAGAAACCCTGTTTGGTCTCCGGATGGCAGCCACCTGATTTTTGCGCTTCAGCCGGTGGGCACGTATTCCTCGGAAATCTATCAAAAGCCCGCAGGCGGGAACGGCCAGGAAGAGCTGCTGCTCCATTCCGGCATCAACGGATTCCCGGAAGATTGGTCTCCCGACGGGAAGTGGATGATGTACCGGTTAACCGGCCAGAAGACGGCGCTAGATCTGTGGCTTTTGCCTTTGAACGGCGACCGCAAGCCGGTGCTGTACCTGCAGACTCCTTTCGACGAGACGAACGCGCGCTTCTCTCCGGATGGGAAATGGATGGCTTACCAATCCAATGAGTCCGGCCAATTTCAGGTCTATGTGCAGACGATTCCACCCAGCGGGGCGAAATATCAGATCTCGTCCTCGGGTGGCACCGCACCCCAGTGGCGGCGCGACGGGAAGGAGTTGTTTTACGTCGGGGCCGATCAGAAGGTAATGGCCGTGCTGGTGAAGCTAGGCGCGACGGTCGAGGCCGGCACGCCCCAGCCGCTCTTTCCTATCCCCCCGACGGGTACGAGCTTCGTCTATGCGCCCATGCGCGACGGTCAACGTTTCCTGGTGAACGTCCCTGCGGGCGGCGAGGCAGCGGCGGTCCCGCCCATGACCGTGTTGACCAATTGGCAGGCGGGACTGAAGAAATGAAACCCGGCGACGAACTCGGTCATTACGAAGTTCTCTCGCCGCTTGGTGTAGGCGGCATGGGCGAAGTGTATCGTGCCAAAGACACGAAACTCGATCGCGAAGTAGCGATCAAAGTTCTCCCCGCCGCATATGCGCAACATCCGGAGCGCCTGGCCCGCTTCGAGCGTGAAGCCAAAGTTCTGGCATCGCTGAATCACCCTAACATCGCCACCATCTATGCCGTGGAAGAATCGCCCGAGGGCAAAGCCTTGGTGATGGAACTCGTCAATGGCGAGACGCTGAAGGGTCCCATGCCCGTCGAGACCGCTCTGAAGTATGCCGCGCAGATGGCGAGCGCGCTTGATGCGGCGCATGAGAAAGGCATTACGCATCGCGATCTGAAACCGGCGAACATCATGGTGACCCCGGACGGCACGATCAAGGTGTTGGACTTCGGGCTTGCCGCAGTGACGCAGCCTTCGCACAGCGAAGACGAGGTTGGCACGAACATGCTAACGCTCACCATGTCGCCGACGCAGTCGGGAATGATTCTCGGCACAGCGCCATACATGAGTCCTGAGCAGGCCAGCGGCAAACCAGTGGACCGCCGAACCGACATCTGGGCTTTCGGAGTGGTTCTGTGGGAACTGCTGACGGGTAAGCGTCTCTTTGACGGTGAAACGATCTCGCACACGCTGGCGGCGGTGCTTACGAAGGAGCCGGATTGGGACCAGGTCCCCGCAAAAGTGCGCAGGCTCTTGCGAAGTTGTCTGGATAAGGACGTCAAGCAACGACTGCAAGCCATTGGAGATTGGAAGTTGCTTTTGGAGGATGCCCCGGTTGCCCCCGCGCTGTCGCCGCCGTCGAGACTCGGTTGGGTGGCGTGGACCGTAATCGGCGCGCTGGCGCTGGCCTTGGGCTTCGTGTCCTATCGCCATGTCACTGAGGAACCGGCTCAAACGGTCGAATTCTCAGTGCTGCCCCCGAGCGGCGGTTCATTCGATGTGACGAACGGATATGGAATCGCGGCATCGCCAGACGGCAGACACTTGGCATTCTTGGCGCTTGTAGACGGCAAGACGGGACTGTGGGTGAGAGATCTGAATTCGCCTGCCAATCGTTTGCTACCGGGCACACAGGGCGCCAGAGGCAGTCCCTTCTGGTCGCCCGATAGCCACTACATCGGCTTCTTCGCGGAACGCAAGCTCAAGAAGATCGAAGCCTCTAGTGGGCCCGCCCTAGTCATCTGTGATGCCGACCCGGGCCGCGCCGGTTCATGGAATAAAACCGATCTGATTGTTTTCCAGCCGAGCAATGCCGGTCGGCTGTTTAGTGTGTCGGCGGCAGGTGGCACGCCCACAGCAGTAACGACACTTGATGCTGGCGAGACCGCTCATCGCTTCCCATGGTTTCTTCCCGATGGACGCCATTTTCTTTATACCGTGCTCGCCGACGACCAGAGAAAGCGCGGGGTCTATCTCGGAGACGTGAGTTCGAGGGCGCGCAACCGAGTATTGTCAGACTATACCAACGCGGTCTATACGCCCCCGGGGTTTCTGATATTTGCTAGGGCGTGTTCACGCTATTCGTAGCGCTTCGACGATAAGTGCAAAGCAGAGGAATGCAAGAAAGACGACGTCGAGTTTTTCGAAGCGGGAGAAGATGCGGCGGAAGCCCTTGAGTCTGCG
>Ga0182030_10024369_pt1 | contig 11119 bp, 13 predicted proteins | sample 812S3MmetaG_FD_121299 | JGI IMG/M metagenome (GOLD analysis project Ga0182030, IMG submission 121299) | Permafrost microbial communities from Stordalen Mire, Sweden - 812S3M metaG (Illumina Assembly) | ecosystem: Environmental > Terrestrial > Soil > Wetlands > Permafrost | place: Sweden...
ACGCCCTCAATGCCCTGGAAGAAATGGACCCGCGTAAGGCCCGCGTGGTCGAGTTGCGCTTTTTCGCCGGCTTGAGCGTTGAGCAGACCGCCGAGGCCCTGAACATTTCCGCTCCGAGCGTGAAGCGGGACTGGAAGCTGGCGAAAGCCTGGCTGACCCGCGAGCTATCCCGGCGGTGATGGGCGGTTCGGCATTCTGCACGAGCGGCCGTTGCGGAATGCTCAAGGCCCCGCTGGACATCCTGGCCGACAAACTGCGGGGCTACGTGGCGCCGGCGTACGATCTGATGGAGATTCCGGACCAGGTGCTAAAGTCCTGCGAGGCGCTGATGCCGCACCTGGCCTGCCTTTACATCTGGCACGTGCTGCTCAGTTTCTGAGATTGGCAGGCTGAAGGCCTGCCCCACCAGAGAGGCGCGTCAGTTGACTAAGAGGTGGGCGATGCGTACGGCGTGGCCGGTGCTCTTGGGGTCGGCATCGGCGGAAACGCGCATGACCAGTTCGTGCTGGCCCGGAGCCAGGTCGGCATCCAGCACATAGGCCCAGGGAATGTGCAGGGTGGGGCTCCAGGTAGTGAAGAGGTTTTGCTTCCGCCAGGCGCCCCCATCGAGTTGGAACTCCACGGTGCCGGCATCCGGTCCGGCGGCTACGAAAATGCCCACCGCGGTGCCCTCAAAGGCAAAGCGGCATTGCTCGCCGGGCGTTTCGGCGATCAGCATGGGCACGTGCACGAAGCCCGCCCGGGTGCCGGCCTGGTCGCGCGGGGTCCAATCGGGGTCGGTGCGCCAGCCATTGGCCTCGGCGATATCCACCAGGCGGCCGCGGAAGTAGCTTTGTTCATCGAGCGGGGCCGGCAGCGGGTGCGGCTCGACAGCGCCTTCGATCATGGGAGGCTGCTTCCACGCCGCGTCGAAGAGGCGCTCGATGGCACGCGCGTAGACGCCCATGCCGAAGGGTGAGGGATGGAGGCTTTTGAAATCGCCGTCCCAGGTGAACTCGCCCGCGTCGATGCGTTCGGTGACTTCGCGCGCCAGGTCGATGGAGGGCGCGGCGTAATGGACGGCGACGCGTTCGTGCGAGGCGACGACCACGGGAGTCCGGCCGGCGCGCAGATCGGCCATCTTGTCGGGATCGACGAAATGCAGCATGACGATATCGAGTTCGGGTTGGAGCAGGCGGGCATGGCGCACGATGCCCTCCATGCCGCGCACCTGGTCGCGCGGCGGGAAAAAGTTGGTGGAATCGTTGACGGCGGCCTCTTCGAACAAGAGGTCGACGGGGCCGCGGGAGAAAACGTCGCGCAAGAGGCGAAAGGCGCCGGGGGTGGAGCCGGTGGAACTGATGCCGGCATTGACGAAATCGAATTTGGTTTGCGGAAAGCGGTCCGTCAACTGCTGGGAGACGAGGTCGCGCCATCCGGCCATCTGGGTGATGGAGCCGCCCAGGAAGACGACGCGGGCGCTGCCGCCGGCCTGGAAGCGGCGCCAGGCGTTGCGCAATCCGCCGCGCAACTGAAAGTACTCGCGGCCGTGCGGGGTGAGGCCGGTACCGGCGACGCGCTCCATCCCGGAGGTGTGCGCGAGGATGAAATTGACGATGCCGCCGGGATCGTTCAGCGGGAAGTGATGGCCGCTGAGAGAGTCCGGCATGCCGGTGTTGCGGTAGACCTCGATGGAGCCGCCGGCGCGCCGGTAGCGTTCGGCGAAGACGCCGGTGTTTTCCGCGGCGGGCACTGCCTGGTCGCGATCGCTGACCACGTGCAGGATGGGGATGTGGCGCGCGGCGAGGGGCGCAACTTCGTCGATGGGGTTGCCCTGGAAGGCGAGCATTTGGGCTTCGGTGAAGTGGTACGCGGCCAGGGCTTCCTGCCAATCCCTGGGGCTGCCCAGACCCTTGCCTTTGCCGCCGGGCCAGCTTTTCATGTCGCAGACCGGGGATTCGCAGTAGATGGCGTTGACCTTGTCGGCGTGTTGGGCCGTCCAGTTGTAGACGAAGAGTCCGCCGCGGCTGATGCCTTCCAGGGATACCTTGGGCGCGAGGGCGAAAGTCTTCACCACGTAGCCGTAGAACTCATCCCAGGCGGCCACGGACCGCGGGTTGCCGAAAATATTGGGCAGGTCGAGGTAGGCCAGATGGAATCCCTTGGAGAGCAGGCCGAGCGCCGGGCGCGGCTGATAGTCGGGGAAGCGGCCGCGCCAGAACCACGGGTTGCCGGGGGCAGCGAGGCGCGGAAGGACCACGTAGGCGGGGTAGCCGGCCAGGGTGAAGTCGCGTTTCTCGTAGCCGTTCCAGAGGCTGGAGGCAGGGCCGGGAGTGGTCTGGGACAAGAGCAGCGGCGCGCTGAGCGTGGACAGAAAGGCGCGCCGGGTGAGGGAGAGTTCGGTGGACATGAGAGGAACCAGACTCAGTATAAGGTAGAAGCGGGTCCAGGGAGACCCGCGCGGTGACTCGCGGCAATCGGCGGCGAAGCCCCGATTGCATCACGGCCGGCCCATCCCCGCGGTTTCCCGGTGCCGACATGTGCCATGCTGGAGTTTCTATGCGAGACCCAGAGATCATCGAAACCGAACTGATGGAAATCAGCGCCATCTTCGACGATACCGTTAAGTTCGAGCGCATTATTGCCTGGTGCGCATCGCATCCCGACGAGGTCCCCTTCGCCCTGCATCAGCTCATGGGCCGGCGTGACAAGCACCCGCCGCGAACGTCGTGAGCTTACCCGCGAGGAGCGTTGCCGCCGTAGAGGACAACTAATCCACTACGGCCGTCGTGTCTGTAGCACGTAATGCCCGGACGTTGGCCGATACTTGCGTCGCCAGTTTCGAATCGAATCGTGTATAATCCACCCATGCAAGGAATACCCTGGAGCACAATTGCGCTCGGCGCGCTGTTGCTCATCCCGGCCTGCATAAAAGGAGGGCAGGAAGTGCAATCTCCGCAACCTGAAAAGTCGAAGCCGCCGGTCAAAATGGAGCCGCGCGGGCGCATTCTTGGAATCGGCGGTGTCTTCTTCAAATCCGCTAATCGCGATCAGATGCGCGAATGGTATTCGAAGCATCTTGGACTCGCTGACAAAGGCCATGGCGTGATGCTTCCGTGGCGCGAACACGACGACCCGCAAAAGGAACACGTTACAGTTTGGACGATTTTTCCCACCTCCACCGACTATATCCCAGCCACGCAACCGTTCATGGTCAACTACATCGTGGACGATCTGGATGCCTTGCTCGACCGCTTAAAACAAGAGGGAGTAAAGATTGACGCCAAACGAATGAATGAATCCTACGGTAGCTTTGCCTGGATCTATGACCTGGACGGGAATAAGATTGAGCTCTGGCAGCCGGCGCCCGCAAAGCCCTAAGGGCCTTCCACTGCAGGTCAGGAGAAGGGCTATTTCAGCGGCCGGCGTTCAATAACTGCCGGTAGGCCTGATCGGCTTCGGGGTCGGGGGGGTGCGGGTGCTCCAGATAGATGCCCACCCACTTCCGCGCCCTGGAAAAATCGCCGGCCCGGGTGAAGATCTGGCCGAGACTGCGGGCGCAGCGCGTGGTTGCCGGCTCATGGGCGATGTGCAGGGCGCACTCGTCCTCCATGTGGGTCAGGACATCGAGCGGGTTGAGCGGCTGCACGCCGGGGGGAGGCGTTCGCATGAAGACCAGGGCTTGCGGGTCGTTGTAGACCAGTTTCCAGGCGGTCTGCGCCGGATCGGCGAGCGCCGGGGCCAGCAGGTACACCGGACCGGTGGAGTATTCGAAGGTGTTCATGACGATCGCCTGAATGCCGTAACGGTCCAGCAAATCCTCCGCGCTGGGCATGGCGTCGGACGAATCGTGATTGTAGAGGATGCGGACGTAATCCCGAAAGACCGATTCGCTGAGCGCCCTTCCATCGATGAAGGTGCGTTGGCCGGGCCATAAGCGCCAGATCAGGTAGCCGCCGTATTCGTAGGTATTGAACAGGGGCGCGGTGACGTGGTGCAGCGCCAGAAAATCGGCCGCGCCCTGGGGGAATTTCCACTCGGCGGCGCGGAATTGGAAGAAGCTGCCGCGCGCCATGCCGATGGCGAGGGCGGCGGCAAGCAGGGCGGCCAGGACGGGCGGACGACAGACGGCGAACAGCGATCGCCGGTCCCACTTCCACTTCCACGGCAGGTAGGCGGCGAGCAGGATGGGAGAGATCAACGCCATCAGGATGGTATTGCGTTGCGCGGCCAGGGCGGCGGCGGCGAAGGCCGCAAAGATCAGCCAGTCGGCGATGGGCACGCGGCGGCGCGCGCAAACGAGAGTGGCGGCGGCGGCCACCAGCAGGACAGAGAAGGGGCTGGGCGGCCACAAGGAAGGCCGCGCCCATTCGAGCAGGCGCGACGTCAGGTAGGAGCTTTGGTAATGCAGCAGGGTGCGGAAAACCGCGAACCCGTTGGGATTCAGACCGGACGCGAGCACGCTGAGGCCGCTCGCGATCCACAAGGCAGGATCGCGGCGGCGCTCCAACAGCGCTTGGACGCACCAGGCGCCGAGCAGGATCCATCCCAGGAAGAAGCCGGAGTGACAGTTTGCCCAGAGGGCGAAGAGTGGGGGCAACAGCCATAGGCCGCGGCGGAATTCGCGGCGGAATTCGAGGATGGCCAGGGTGGTAGCGAGCAGCAGCCAGGTGAAGAGGTAAGGACGGTCGAGGGCGAACTCCTGGGCGAGGGTGGCGGAGGCGAGGGTGGCGGCCAGGGCGGCGTAGAAGCTGCCGCGCCGCCGCCAGGCGATCAGCCCGGCGAGGGCGCAAAACGCGGTGAGCGTCAGCGCCCGGGCCGCCACGATTGCCGGAATGCCGCCGGCCCGCCACACGGCGTAGAAGACGACCTGCGCCAGCCACTCGTGCGTCAGGTTAAAGCGGCGCGTCAGGGCTTCGCCCGGGTAGGCGTCCGGCGCGCGGGCGGTGGTCCAGGCAAACGGGTCCGGGAAAGGAAGAGCGTGCTTCTCGACGATGTACTGGCCGGTACGCAGGTGCCACCAGAAATCGGTATCGTAGACTTCGCGGGAGAAGAGGCCGAGCAGCAGAAGGGCGCATAGGGCGAGCAACAGGGCGCGCAGCCGTGTCGTAAGGGGCGGTGCGGGCGGCGCGAGGGGTGGACGCACCGGCATCAGCGTTTACCGGGGCGGACGACGAAAGGAAAACTGGCGGAGAAGAGTACGAGCTTGGCTCGGATTGGCAGGCTGAAGCCTGCCCCACCCAAGCATTTACGAGGGGGAACGGCGAAGCGCACGCCCCCATCATAATGCAGTTCGCCGGGAGTGGCCGAAAGATACATCCCGCGCGCGACGGCGGTGGACTACCATGGGACCGGTCGTTAAAGCGCAACGCGACACATGACAGCGGCTGTCTCTGCCACTTCGGTGGTTTCCTTGGACGGCCGCTTTTTTTTGCGCGATCAATCGATGGTCACGGGGCGATCGAAGACCACATCGATGGTGGAGCCCTGGCGCAATTCCACTTCCCGGCCGCGGGTGAGGAGGACGGTGGCGAGTCCCACGGCCGATCCGGCGCCGCCGCCGATGCCCGCGCCTTTCCAACTGCGGTCGGCCATCCCGCCGATGGCGGCGCCCGCCCCGGCGGGTTCGGCGATGCGCACCGCGTCGGCGCCGTGCGAGGTCCCCTGCCGTACCTGGTTCTCCTTGCCCGCGACCTTCTGGTCCGAGCCTTCGGCATCTACCGAAGTCAGAGTCGGCGTCATGCGGATGACCTTGCCGGAGGGAAAGGTCAGGGTTTCGATGCGGATGCCGAGTTCGGCGGTTCCCTTGACGCGTCCGCTGCGCTTGGAGTGGGTGACGACGCCTTGCACGTAGCTATCCACGGGCACCAGGATGGCGCCGCCGTCGACGATGGGGGTAGCGGTGCGGAGGTAAACATAATCGCCTTCGCGGGCGGTGCGGGTGCTGACCGAGTTAACGAGGCGCAGCAGGGCGTGCGAGCCCTGGGGAACATCGGTGGCAAAGGTCGCGGCGGCGAGCAGGAGGGCCAGGACAGTCAGGCGCATAGTGGCTCCTTTGTCTACATGGTGGCACAACGGGACGATGGCGGCGCGAGAGGGGGGGAAGGGGTCCATTTGACGCGGAGACGCGGAGAAAACGAAAGAGAGTTGGGGGGAGCGGAGAAAAGAGAAGTCCGAGCTTCGCTCGGATGGACAGGCCGGAGGCCTATCCCACCTTACGTTCGGCGGTCCAGAGGACGCAGGCGAGAATCGCGGCGAGCACCGCGTCGGTGATCTCGGGCTGGCGATTGGGCATGTGGCGCTGGGCCGTTTCGAGCAGCACCAGGGGCACGGCTACGCACGCGCCGGCGACCGAATAGCGCAGGCCCGAGGCGCGCAGCAGCCACACCATGACGCCGTACTCGAAGGCCTTGCGGGCTAGGACCAGGGCGGCGTTCAGGCGCTCGCCATCCAGGGTAGCGGTGAAGGGAATCCACGCCATGGCGTGCACCGGGGCGGTAAATACGAAAGGCGATAATTCGCGGAGCACGATGCACACTGCCATGGCGGCCGCCCCGGCACGCAGGCGCGGACCGTCGGCGGGATAGGTCCACGCCAGCATGGCGAGGGCGGCGCCGGCCAGTTCGGCGGGGGCCAGGGTGCGGTCGATAATCAGCAGGCGGAGCGGGAGGCAGAGCATGGCCAGCAAGAGCCAGGGGGCTTTCAAACGCCCGGCGACGGCCCGCGCGACGAGCGCGAAGGCGAACCACTCGGCCGCGCCGGCAGCGACCTCGACGAGGGAAAAGGGTATGGCCAGGGATCGTTCCACGGTGGCGCGCAGCCGGCCGCGGCTGAAGAGCGGAATGAAGGGATACAACTGGTAGCCGAGCCAGCAACCGGCGAGCATCATGGCGCCGCCGGCGCCGCGCTCCACTTTGCGGCGCTCGGTGAGCGCGTAAATCTCCTGCCGGAAGACCAGCGCGGCGGCAACGCCGCCCACCGTGCCGGCGAAATTGCAGGCGACGTCGAGCAGGCTGCACGTGCGGCTGGCATCGTAGATCTGCAGCATCTCGATGGATGCCGAAAGGGCGACGCCCAGCCCGACGGTGGCAAGGGCCGCGGCGGCGCGGGGCCAGCGGCGCAGGAGAACCAGTACCGCGGTGAGGCCCAGCGGGAAATAGAGCAGCACGTTGACGCAGGCGTCGCGCCACAGGAATTTGTCGATGGCGGCCGGCCAGGCGTGCAGCAGGAAGAGCGGCGGGCTGACGCCCGGACGACGGCCGAAATCGAATTGGAACGGATAGAGCGAGCCGTAGAGGATGAAGGCGGCGACGGCCAGCAGGAGGCGCTTCACTTAGCGTCTCGCAAAGCGCCGCAGGCGGAAGATCTCGACGAAGGAAATATAGAGATTGACCATTCCCAGGCCGCTGATGGCGCCGCGCACATACAGGTTGTCCCAGAAGTCTCTCATCCGCGGCATGAGGGCGGAGAAATAATTGCCGTCCCAGTATTCGGTCCACGGGAAGATCAAAAGGAAGAGTCCGATCTCCAGGCAGAAGGTGATGAACACCACGGCGGACATCTTGTGATACCAGTGATAGTTGGGCCGCGGAACGGCGACGGGCGCAGGCCGGGTTTCGTCCATCCCGGGCGGTAGCGGGTCGGGGGGCATCATGCGGCGCCCGCCGTGTCGAAGAGAAGTAGTTGGCCGGCGGCGTCGAGGGGGAAGCGGGAGAGCGCACGCACCGGTTCATAACTCAACCGGTGCAAGGGAGTAGGCCCATACTGTTGCAGGGCGCGGAGGTGCTCCGGGGTACCGTAGCCCTTGTGGGCGGCCAGGCCGTATTCGGGGAAGATGCGGTCCCAGGCGCGCATGCAGTCGTCGCGCCGCACTTTGGCAAGAATCGATGCGGCGGCGATGGCATGGCAGCGGGCGTCACCCTTGATGAGGGCGCGCTGGGGTAACGGAAGCTCGAGAGCGAGGGCGTCCACCAACAGGAAATCGGGCGGCGGATTGAGGCGGGCGACCGCCAGGCGCATGGCCATACGCGAAGCCTGGTAGATGTTGACGCGGTCGATGGTGGCCGCGTCCACGGCGCCGATGGCCCAGGCCACGGCACGCTGGCGAATGCGTTCGGCGAGCACCTCGCGGCGCTCGGGGCTGAGCAGTTTACTATCGTTGAGGCCGCGCACGGGGCGATCTTCGGAGAGGATTACGGCGCCGGCGAAAACCGCGCCGAACCAGGCGCCGCGGCCCACTTCGTCCACGCCGGCGACGGCGTGGAAGCCGCGCGCGCGCAGTTCTCGTTCCAGAGTCGCTGCACACCGGAATTTGCCACCCGCCGGAGCCGGCTGCATGGCGAGACCGAAACTATTCGCGCTCTTTCAGACGGGCGGCTTTGCCCTTCAAGGCGCGCAAGTAGTACAGCTTGGCACGGCGTACGCGGCCGGTGCGGATGACATCGATGTGATCCACCACCTTGGCGTGTACCGGGAAGATACGCTCCACGCCCTGGCCAAAACTGACCTTGCGGACGGTGATGCTCTCGCCCATGCCGGTGCCATTGCGGGCAATCAAAACGCCTTCGAAGGCCTGGAGGCGCTCTTTCTCGCCTTCCTTGATCTTGACGTGAACCTTGATGGTGTCGCCGGGGCGAAACTCGGGGAATTCCTTCTCCCGCTTATTCTTGATAATAAACTTGGTCAACAGCGCATTCTGCATGACGATGTCCGTAATCTCCTAGTGTACAACATGTTTGAGGTTCGCGGGGGGCGATTGAGGCCGGGGCGATTGAGGCCGGGTGCAGTGTTGGCGACACTGGCAGGCGCGGACCGCTCAACGCTTGAGCGCCAGTACGACGTCGACCGCCAATATGATTATGCCGGCGCAAAGAAAAATGATGGCGCCGGGGGCCTTGCGAACCAGGACGGCCTCCGACGGTTTCTGCGGATTGAAGTAAACCACGACGGGCAAATCGACCGGATAAAGCGCGATCTCCGCTTCCGCCTTCCAGCGTGAGTTATAGCTGCGCTCGACGTGAGAGATATGACTGCCAACGATCGTTACGCCCTCCGCTACGTATCGGTATTGCACCTTCGGCGTGTACGAGGTTTGATAACCGCCGTCATGGTCCCTTTCGTTCCGGCTTACTTCGATACCGCCGCCGATGATCGTCCCCGTGACCTGCGGCCAGCTCATGCTGGCCTGAAGCTTGCGCCGCTTCCACCCGCCGAAAAGCGTCAGGACCACACCGACTACGGCGAGAATCACCACTGGGACTACGGGCATTTCATCCTCCGCAAGAAAGGCGCTGAATGAAGCATAGTACTCCAAAATTGCGGACGTGGGTATGGGGAAAAACGGCCGGCCGAGAGAGTCCGCCGCGAAGCCACCTCCCGAAGCGGCAGGGAGGCATTCCGGCGGAGGAACAGGCCAGGAGGCCTGTCCTACTTCATCAGGACGGCGACGGCGGAGGGGGAAACATCGATGCGGTCGATGCCGCAGCCGAGTTCAAAGGGCTTGCCGACGACGGCGTCTGGGTACATGGGGAGAAGGAAGTTTTCCATGAGGAAATCCAGCGTGCGGCCGTCAATGACTATGCCGGAGATCTCCACGCGCTGAATATCGACGGTGGCGCGGCCGGCGGAGGAACGGATCCGGGCGGTGACGCTGACGGGGCGCTCCCCGTCGAGGAGTTTGGACATCAGCCACCCGGGCTGGCGGCCGGCGGAACGTTCCAACTTGCCGAAATCGACTAGCGCGGCGCCGGTGGCGAGGTCGCGGGCGGTGGCGCGCAATTGGGGATCGCGCACACCGGTGGGCGCTTCTTTGGCGGCCCAGGCGTTGAGTTCGGGATAAGTGAGGATGACCCGCGCGCCGGAGCGCAAGCGGCCGGCTTCGATGGAGTCCACCTTCCGTTTGGCGGAGTCGTAATCGTTGTACGAGGCGCCGGCGAGGGATGCGGCGACAAACAGGGTCGAAATGGCCCACCAGCGGCGGTTCACGCTGGATTGGACGTGCTGGGCAGCACGCCAGTTGCGGCGGATAGCGCCAAACCACCCAAGCCTGGTGAAAAAAACCACACAGGGAACGTCCGTGGCAGCCCATCGGACGCTGGAGATGGCGATAATTTGTTTTAAATTCAAAGAGATAGACGGTCCTAGCGATAACATTGACAACGGTGGCCGGAGTGCTAAGATGATTTCGGAGTTTCTTATGCCGGTATCTGTTTTGATTGTGGCGGCAGTCATTTTGGCCGGGGTGGCGGTGTGGCTGGGCCGCACCTGGTTGAAGTACCGGGGCCAGCGTGTCATCACGTGCCCCGAAAACCAGCGTCCGGCGGGTGTGGTGCTGGACGCGGCGCACGCGGCCGCGACCGTCATCGGCATGGGCCCTGAATTGCGGCTGAGCGAGTGTTCGCGCTGGCCGGAAAAGGCGGGATGCGGGCAGCAATGCCTGAGCGAGATCCGGGAATCCGGGGCGGATTGCCTGGTGCGCAACATCATCGCCAAATGGTACCGCGGTAAGGCCTGCGCCGCATGCGGGCAGGCAATCGGAGAAATCGACTGGACCGGGAGCCATCCCGCGGTACTGGTCGCCGATCGTGAAACTGTGGAGTGGAACCAGATTCCTGCCGATAAGCTGTCAGGGACGCTGGCGGCCGCGTTGCCGATCTGCTTCGCATGCCACACGGCGAATAAGCTGGTGAAGGAGCACCCCGAAGTGGTGACCGACCGGCATCGCGCTGGCGCATGATGTAGCTTTGCGAGGTCTTTACATTGAGGCTGGCTCTGTTTTGCCTCCTGGCGGGCGTTCTTCCCGGCTGGAGCGAAACGCGGGGGGCCCCGTTCGCCCCCATCACACTGTACACGCAGTTTCCGCAGGCGCCGCCGGGAGCCGTATTGCACGCCCTGCAGGATGAAGTGGAGTCGATCATGACCCCGATCGGACTTCGTTTCGAGTGGCGCGACCTGAATCAAGCCCAGGGGTACGAAGTGTCCACGGAACTGGCGGTAGTCACGTTCAAGGGAAGATGCGACGCCACGGGCCTGCTGGCGCATAGCAAATCCGAAGGAGCATTGGGCTGGACGCACGTCAGCGACGGGCAGATCCTGCCGTTCACGGACATCAGTTGCGACCGCGTACGGGAGTTTGTCCAGT
>Ga0182030_10024371_pt1 | contig 11119 bp, 6 predicted proteins | sample 812S3MmetaG_FD_121299 | JGI IMG/M metagenome (GOLD analysis project Ga0182030, IMG submission 121299) | Permafrost microbial communities from Stordalen Mire, Sweden - 812S3M metaG (Illumina Assembly) | ecosystem: Environmental > Terrestrial > Soil > Wetlands > Permafrost | place: Sweden...
AGCTGGATTTGATTCAAGGTTCGGGCGCGCAACGTTTGGCAGCCCAGGAGACTTCTGCTCTTCTAGTTTCTCATAAGTGCGGCGGAAGCCGGATTTGGCAGGGATTCTGGCGCCACGGCTGACAGGAAGAGGAGGCAGATTTGCGGTTTCAATAATTATGTGCAAGGCAATCTGTGGAAAACACAAATAAAAAAGGTGGGGGGGGTACCCCACTTTTCCCGGTTGAGGGCGGGACTCGGCGCTGGATGGCCTATTGGGATTGTGGACCCGGTGGTGGCAAATTTCTGCAAATCGATTCTGAGGGGCGCAGTCCGGGCTCGAGCTGATGAGTCGGGTGACCTGCGGTCTGGCCGGCCAACCTCTCGGAGCATGCGGGAACCAGTGAAGCAGTCGAAAAGGCGACATATGGGGATTGACCGGGGGCACCCTCATTTGTGGTTTGGAAATATCCGGAATCGGGGCCACCCGCCTTTCCGAGACCGGGTCTGTGCTCTCCCAGGTGCCCAAAGGCGAGGCACCTGGGGCACCCATCTTCATTGGTTATTCTCACTTCTCCCGGCACCTGGGCCACCCGCGGTTGATTGAATGCGCCACCCGCCAAATTATTGGTGATAATACATTTGACGCACATGCGGGACCGAGCGTAACCTCGCTTCGAGCATCAGCGGGGACAATAACGTGGATTATTTTCAGAAGCACTGGTCAAGTGCTGTGACCTTAGGATGTGTGGTTATTGCGGCCCTTATAGAAGCGTGGCAGCAAGGCGTGAGTGATTTGCCTTCGAACATACCTCTGCCTCGCCTTCAAGGCGTTTGGCACTATGTTCCATTGATGCTTCTCATTGCTGCTGGCGTCGTGTGGCTCATTGGCAGACGGGGAGTAGCTCCTCCATTGCAATTACAAACATCTGGGGTAATCCCAGGAATACCGACTCTGTCGGCGCTGCTGGGACAAGATCCGAACGTGGGTTTCAACGCGAAGCAATTTTTTGCGCTTGCGCACTACAGTCCGGTGACGGCGGAGGCGGAAAAGAACGTAAAGATCATCGCTCAGCAATACTCTCCAAACGATAAAGAAGCCTTCTATGCTCGCTTTATAGGGATTGGCGTTGTCGCGTATCAACACGACATAACATGGTTCACAATTTACGGCAGCCAATTGATGGCGCTAACGGAGCTGAATTCTCGCGGGTTAATTCCTATTGCGGATTTGAGGAAGCATTATGACAAAGCGGTTGTTGATTACCCGATAACATATGCAGACTATTCATTTGAACAATGGTTGGATTACATGCAATCCCGCATGTTGATCGCGAGATATCCGAGTCAAATGGTCGAAGTGTCTTTTAACGGGAAAGATTTCCTGAAATATCTCGCGCATGTCGGACGGAACGCCGATGCCAAGGCAAACTAAACTTCGAAAGCGCCGCCGTTCTCTTCGCGATTTCGTGCAGAGATTGTAATGCCTATGTGGTGAAGTCGGCGATCAGTACCTCCCGAGCCCGACGCACCACAGAATCATGCCCAGGACGGTGCGGCACCGACTCCAAAGCTATCGCAGGTCGAGCGGAAAGCTATCCCAGAAACGCCATCACCACATGGTTGACGACGAAGGCGGCGGCGTAGGCGAGGACGAGCATGTAGGCGAACTGGAGGGCGGGCCACTTCCAACTGTTGGTCTCGCGGCGAACGACCGCCATGGTCGAGGTGCACTGCATGGCGAAGGCGAAGAAGATCATCAGCGCCAAGGCGCCGCCCAGGGTCATGTCCTGGTGCAGGGCGGTTTGCAGGCTGAGTGCGTGGGTGTCTGCCTCCGCACCATAGAGGGTGCCCATGGTGCTGACCATGACTTCGCGGGCCAGTACGCTGGACAGCAGGCCGATGCCGATCTTCCAGTTGAAGCCCAGCGGCGCAATGACCGGTTCGATGAAGTGGCCGAGGCGTCCGATGAGGCTGTCCGCCAGCTCCGGCGTGGAGAGGACGCCGCCGGCGGTGTGGATGACGGGCAGATGCGCCAGAACCCATAGCGCAAGCGTTACACAAAGAATGATGGTGCCGGCCTGGCGAAGAAAGACGCGGGCGCGGTCGACCAGACGCATGGCCAGGGAACGCAGGGTGGGCATGCGGTATTGCGGCAGTTCAAGAATGAACGGCGCGTCGTTGGATTTGAGGATGGAACTCTTCAAGAGCCATGCGGTGGTCATTGCGCCCACGAAGCCGGCCAGATAAAGGCTCAACATGACGATGGTGCGCAGGCCGAGAACGCCGTGGAGATAGAAGGTGTTGGGGATGAAGGCCGCGATCAACAGCATGTAGACAGGCAGGCGCGCCGAGCAGGTCATGAACGGAGTGACGAGGATGGTGGCGAAGCGGTCGCGCTTGTTCTCGATGGTGCGCGTGGCCATGATGGCCGGAACGGCGCAGGCGTAGGCCGAGAGCAGGGGAATGAACGCCTTGCCGTTCAATCCGATGGTACGCATGACGCGGTCGGCGATGAGCGCGGCGCGGGCGAGGTAGCCTGAGTCCTCAAGAACTCCGATGAAGAGAAAGAGCAGAAGGATCTGGGGGAGAAACACCAGGACGGAGGAGATGCCCTTCCATGCGCCGTCGAGTAGCAGAGATTGCAGCCAGCCGGCGGGGAGCAGCGGGCGCACCAGGTTCCCGATATCGGCAAGGATCGCCCCAAAACCGTCGGAAAGCGGCTGGCCGATGGAGAAAACCACTTCGAATACACCGACGACGACCAGAAGAAACAGGAGCGGTCCCCAGATGCGGTGGAGCAGGACGTTGTCGATGCGGCGCGTGCCCTCGACTGAGAGTGGGGCGCGGTAGCCGGTGCGGCGGCTGACCTGCGCGGCCCAGGTGTGTGCGCTGGCGGCATTGCCGATGACCGGGAGGGCCAGAGGGCGCTCGGTTTGGCCTTCGGTGTGGCGATTGAGGAACAGGGATACGGCCTCGAGACCGGCTCCATGGACGGCGCTGATCTGGGCGACGGGCACGCCGAGTTCGCGCGCCATTTTGAGCGGGTCGATCTGACCGCCGCGGGCTTCCATCAGGTCGCTCATGTTGAGCAGCACAAGGGTGGGAAGGCCCAAGGCCAGGACGGGCGCGGCGAGCATCAATTGACGGGTGAGGTGCAGGGAATCGAGCACCAGCAGAACGGCGTCGGGCTTGGGCGTGCCGGGCATCATGCCGCGCAGTACGTCGATGGAGACGCGGGCATCTTCAGAATAGGGCGAAAGGGAATAGATGCCGGGCAGATCGATGAGGGTCAGGTCTTCGCGTCCGACGCCGGCCATCAGACCCAGTCGCTGCTCGACGGTGACGCCGGGAAAGTTGGCGACCTTCTGGCGGAGGCCGGTCAGCCGATTGAAAAGAGTGGATTTGCCGGAGTTGGGCGGTCCGATCAGGACCACGGTCTTCAGCGCGCCTGGAGGCGGCGGGGCGGTGGGAGGCTGAAAGGGGGGAGGCGTGCAGCAACTGCTCATCGGGCGGCCTCGAGCAAATCGGCGAGGTTGTCGTGTTCGGAGACTTCCTGATCGTCCGGCTCGGCGGATTTCATCCGGATGGCTTCGGCGGTCTCGTGGCGGAGGGCAATCTCCATGCCGTCCACGCCGTAAACGGTGGGGTCGCCGGCCGGGGCGCGGCGCAAGGCTGTGACCAGCGCATCGGGGACAAAACCCATGTGCATCAGGTGGTTTTGCACGGACTCGGGCAAGTCGAGGTCCACCAGGATCCCGCTCTCGCCGACCTTCAACTCACTCAGCACGCTCACCCGCCGTACTCCGTTGGTTCGCTCAAAAGGCAGAACCTTGAAATTAGGACCAGATTGGTCGGACTTCAGTATACGACCATTGGCGCCGGGGTCGCAAACTCTTGTTCTCTCGACTTCTGTCCTCTGTGCGGGCACGACTCGACCTCCCGGAGTGGAATGGAGGTCGCCTTCGGCACCAACCCTCCCCAAACCCCTGGGTGGACCCCACTCCCTCAACTTGCCTGAATGATGATTTATTTCTATCAGCGGACAACCTTTGGGGAAGTGATCTGGATCACGCAGTTTGGGCAGAAAAGCCTTGTAATGCCCGGAAAGCGGGTGGTACAAGGATTCCATGACTGACGAGGAGTTTCGGGCGTCGATTGCGGGTGAGTATCCACCGGAAGAATTGCCGGTTCCACTGTCGGCATTGTGGTGGGACGCAAAAGGGGATTGGACGCAGGCGCACAGCCTTGTGGATGAGCTCGAAACGCCGCATGGCATGGCGGTTCACGCTTATCTGCACCGCAAGCAGGGTGCGGCGTCCAACGCCGACTACTGGTACGAGCGTGCGGGACGCGGGTTTCATCGCGCGGCGCTTGAGGAGGAATGGCAGGCGCTGGTCGAGGGGCTGCTGGGATCTGAGCAGGGAACTCTCGAGGATGGGCAGAAAGAATACGGCCGGCGGAAGTGAGGGCGATTCCGACCGGAGACACGGGCGTTCCCTCTTTGTCTTCCGAACCTGGCAGGGGGCAGGGAAATCGCACGAACGCTATTCATCATGAAAGTAGAACTTCGATGCGGCCCTTGCGGGACGCGCGGATTTGTATGGCCCCGGGTTCCCAGGGGCGCGCTTCGCTTCCCCTGGGCTATCATCGGCCCCTCCCTACGGGAGGAAAGTCGCCTGTTCGGCTGATCAAGGCGAGATCAGGCACCAGCTCTGGAAACAAGATTCGTTCATGCGATTGCCCTGGCCTGAAAGGATGCATTCGCCGTTTCCACTTGCAGCTGGGCGTAGGATTCTAGTTTGGAAGTGGGGAAGAGGGAACGACGGTGCAATACCGCAATTTTGGAAGACTCGATTGGAAAGTTTCGGCGCTGGGATTTGGCGCCATGCGATTTCCTACTCTGGATGGCAGGCCGCTAAGCGCCAACATCGATGAGCCGAAAGCTATTCGGATGCTTCGCCACGCGATCGACAACGGCGTGAACTACGTCGACACCGCGTATCCGTATCACGAGGGCCAGAGTGAAATTGTCGTGGGCAAGGCGTTGCAGGACGGGTACCGGGAGAAGGTCCGGTTGGCCACTAAGCTGCCCACCTGGCTGGTGAACGAACCGGCGGATTTTGACCGGCTGCTCAACGAGCAGCTCAAGAAGCTCCAGACCGATCACATTGATTTCTACCTGATCCACTCACTCAACCAGAGCCGTTGGCGGGACATTGTTGTGAAGCACCATCTGTTGGCGCGGGCTGCCGCGGCGCTGGCAGACGGGCGCATTGGGCATCTTGGCTTCTCGATGCACGACGATTATGCGTGCTTTGAGGAGATCGTAAACGGCAGCGATCTGTGGAGCTTTTGCCAGATTCAATACAACTACATGGACATAGAGAACCAGGCCGGGACGAAGGGCCTGAAGCTGGCTGCAGACAAGGGGTTGGCCGTGGTGATCATGGAGCCGCTGCTCGGCGGCAGGCTGGCTGACCCGCCGAAGGATGTTCGCGCGGCGCTGGAGCGTTTTGCGGTGCAGCGTTCACCGGCGGAATGGGCGCTCGATTGGCTGTGGGATCAGCCCGAGGTTTCTGTGGTCCTGAGCGGCATGAGCACCCTGCAGCAGGTGGAGCAGAATCTGAAGTCGGCCGAGGGGTCGCGCGTTCAGACGTTTGGGGAGCCGGAGCAGGCGCTGATCGCGCAAGTGAGGGAAATGTACCGCGCGCGCACCGTGATTCCTTGCACCAAGTGCAGCTACTGCATGCCGTGCCCGAATGGCGTGAACATTCCGGGCAACTTCGAATTCTTTAATTATGCGCACTTGTTCGACGATGTTGCGGGGGCGCGTTTCCGGTACCAGGTCTTCCTCACCGAGGAGCAGCGGTCGGGCTCCTGCATCGATTGCGGGGTCTGCGCGGACTTGTGCCCGCAGAAGATCCCCATCGGGGAGTGGATGCCCAAGGTCACCGCGCTGCTGGCTTGAGTCGGCTGGGCGCGCCCTCGGGATGCTGACGATTGCCCGGGATCTTCCAGGACTCTGACCGGATGATTTTGTCCGTTGACTTGATGCTTTCCCAGGTCCCCAAAAGCGAGGGACCTGGGGCACCCGGCACCCGGCAACTGTAGTACTAGGACTCTGACCGCTTGATTCTTGCCTTTTCCTTGAGCAGGTGCGGGCAGGGACGCCCGCACGACAGCCGGTCTGGAGACCGGCGCTACCTTCCCGAGGAGAACAAATTCAATCGGTCCGGACCTGGAGTGTTGCGCTTTCCCATCCATTCGCGATGAAACCTGCGAATGGTGGCGATCGCGGTCGGAGTGGCCGGATGGGCTGCTGGGTGTTTGGCGCGCGAGACGAATGAAGGCCAGGCCGTAATGGGACTGGAGACGTTATTCATATTATGAACATTAGTTCATAATATGGGATTCGGGCGTCTTCTTGTGTCAAACATCACAGCCGCTTTACCCCCCTCAGGGAAGAGACTCGTACAAGCGGCTGATCTCCACCGGCCAATTAATGAGGCAAAGCGAATGAGTGAAAAGAAAATGGTAATCCTGGATGGTAACGAGGCAGCTGCTTCGGTTGCCTATCGTCTCTCCGAAGTTGTCGCCATCTACCCGATTACCCCCTCGTCGCCGATGGCCGAGTGGGCCGATCAGTGGCGCTCGGAAGGAAAGAAGAATATATGGGGCGCATTGCCCATCGTGGAAGAGCTTCAGAGCGAGGGCGGCGCTGCGGGCGCATTGCACGGCGCGTTGCAGGCCGGCGCTTTTGGAACCACGTTCACGGCCTCTCAGGGCCTGCTGTTGATGATTCCCAACATGTTCAAGATTGCCGGCGAGTTGACCCCGGCGACCATGCACGTGACGGCCCGCACGCTGGCCACACATGCTCTCTCGATTTTTGGCGATCACTCCGATGTGATGGCCTGTCGCTCGACGGGCTGGGCGATGCTCTGTTCGAACTCGGTGCAGGAAGTTGCCGACATGGCGCTGGTGGCGCAGATTGCCACGCTGGAATCCCGCATTCCTTTCATCCACTTCTTTGACGGCTTCCGCACGTCGCACGAAGTGGGCAAGATTCTGCCCATCTCCGACGAGACCATCCGCGCGTTGGTGGATGACAAGTACATCATCGATTATCGCCAGAGGGCGCTCAGCTCTGACCGCCCCATTCTTCGCGGTACGGCGCAGAACCCCGATGTGTTCTTCCAGGCTCGCGAAGCCTGCAGCCCCTTCCATGCAGCGGTCCCGGGCATTGTGCAGTCGGTGATGAATCGCTTTGCGGACCAAACCGGCCGCGCTTATCACCTGTTCGACTATTACGGTGCACCCGATGCCGAGCGCGTGATCGTAATCATGGGCTCCGGCGCAGAAGCGGCGGAAGAGGCCGTTGACCTGATGGTCAAGCAGGGCGAAAAGATCGGCATGGTCAAGGTTCGCCTTTTCCGGCCTTTCGACTCGAGCGCCTTCCTGGCCGCGCTACCTTCGACTGTCAAGTCGATTGCTGTCCTCGATCGTTGCAAGGAGCCCGGCGGCGCCGGCGAGCCTCTCTACCAGGACATCGTGACCGTTCTGGCCGAGAACTCCGCCACGCTGCCGTTCGCCAAGCCCATTGTCATTGGCGGCCGTTATGGCCTGTCCTCCAAGGAATTCACGCCGGCGATGGTCAAGGGCATCTACGATGAGCTGACCAAGAGCGCCCCGAAGAACCACTTCACGATTGGTATCGATGATGACGTCAGCCACACCAGCCTGACCTACGACGACTCGTTCTCCACCGAAGACCCGAAGACCGTGCGCGCGTTGTTCTACGGCCTGGGCTCGGACGGCACGGTTGGCGCGAACAAGAACTCGATCAAGATTATCGGCAGCGAGACGCCGAACTTCGCGCAGGGCTACTTCGTGTACGACTCGAAGAAGTCGGGCTCGATGACTACGTCGCACTTGCGCTTTGGTCCCAATCCGATTCGCTCCAGCTATCTGATTACGCGCGCCAGTTTTGTGGCCTGCCACAACTTCAGCTTCCTCGAGAAGATGGATGCCGTGGAAGCAGCCATGCCCGGCGCGGTCTTCCTGCTGAACTCGATTTATCCGGCTTCCGAGGTCTGGAATTACATCCCCAAGACCACGCAGCAGGAGATTCTGCGCAAGAAGATCGAGTTCTACGTAATCGACGGCTACAAGGTGGCACGCGAAGCGGGCATGGGTTCTCGCATCAACACCATCATGCAGACGTGCTTCTTCGCCATCAGCGGCGTGTTGCCCAAGGATGAAGCGATCGAGCAGATCAAGAAGTCGATCAAGAAGACGTATGGCAAGCGCGGCGAGGCTGTTGTGGCCAAGAACTTCGCGGCTGTCGATGCGGCTTTGGCGCATTTGGAAAAGGTGACGTTGCCGACAACTGCTACCGCCGATTTCGATATCGTTGGCGCCATCTCCGACAAGGCCCCCAAGTTTGTCCACGACATTCTCGGCCAGATCGCCGGCGGCAAGGGAGACCTGCTCCCGGTCAGCGCTCTGCCAGCAGGCGGCGCGTTCCCGACGGGAACAGCGCAGTACGAAAAGCGCAACATTGCCCAGTTCATTCCGGTGTGGGACAAGGATCTCTGCATCCAGTGCGGCAAGTGCGCCATGGTCTGCCCGCACGCGGTCATTCGCGCCAAGGTGTACAGTGCGGACCTTGCAGAAAAGGCTCCCGCAACCTTCCAATGGGCCAAGCCGAAGTGGAAGGGCATGGAGGACGATCACTACACGCTGCAGATTGCTCCTGAAGATTGCACCGGCTGCGCGGTTTGCGTGGAAGTTTGCCCGGTGAAGAGCAAGAGCGACGCCAGCCACAAGGCCATCAACATGGCACCGCAAGTGCCGCTGCGCGAAGCAGAGCGCGAGAACTGGGACTTCTTCCTCGGACTCCCCGAGGTGGATCGCTCCAAGCTCTCGCACACACAGGTGAAGGATCTGCAACTGCTGCAACCGCTGTTTGAGTTCTCCGGCGCCTGCGCGGGTTGCGGTGAAACTGCCTATGTGAAGCTGCTGACCCAGTTGTTCGGCGATCGCCTCTATATCGCCAACGCTACGGGCTGCTCGTCGATCTATGGCGGTAACCTGCCCACCACTCCCTACACCAAGAACGCGGAAGGCCGCGGACCGACGTGGGCCAACTCGCTCTTCGAGGACAATGCCGAGTTTGGCTTTGGCATGCGCATCGCCCTCGACCAGCAGAAGATCTTCGCGGAACTCCTGGTAACGCGGCTGACGGCCATGATCGGCGACGAGCTTGCTACCGCTCTGTTGACCGCCTCGCAGAAGACCGAGACCGAGATCAACCAGCAGCGTGAGCGCGTGTTGATTCTGCGTCAGAAGCTGGCGGGCGTCGATTCGTCGGATGCGCGCAATCTTCTGGCCGTGATCGACTCGCTGGTTCGCAAGAGCGTGTGGATTCTGGGTGGAGACGGATGGGCCTACGACATCGGCTTCGGCGGTCTGGATCATGTGCTCGGCTCCGGCAAGAACATCAACGTGCTGGTTCTCGATACCGAGGTTTACTCGAACACCGGCGGACAGATGTCCAAGTCCACCCCCCGCGGCGCGGTTGCCAAGTTTGCCGCCAGCGGCAAGGGAAACAGCAAGAAGGATCTGGCCATGGAAGCCGTCAGCTACGGTTCGGTTTACGTAGCGAAGGTTGCACTGGGCGGCAATGACTCGCACGTCGCCAAGGCCTTCCAGGAAGCGGAAGCGCACGATGGTCCGTCGATCATCATCGCCTACGCGAGTTGCATCGCTCACGGATACGACCTGGTTCACGGCCTGGAACAGCAGAAGCTCGCCGTTCAGTCCGGTTACTGGCCGCTGATGCGCTACAACCCGGACCTGCGCGACACGGGCAAGAATCCCTTCCAGCTTGATTCCAAGGCACCGGCGATCCGGCTCAAGGATTACACCTATCGCGAAGCTCGCTACACGATGTTGGTGCGCAGCAACCCCGAACTGGCTGCAAAGCTGCTTGTGGAAGCGCAGGATGACGTCGAGCGCCAGTGGCGCGTGTACTCCGCAAGGGCTGCAATGCCGGGCCGTGGCGAGACGCCGAACATCGCTCCCCAAGAAATCATTGAAGACAAAGTGACGGCAGGGACTGCCGGAGGACCCAAATGATCGATTTCTCAACGCAGTATCTCGGCCTGAAGCTGAATGGCCCGGTCGTCGTCTCGTCCACTCCGCTTTCGGAGTCGCTCGACAATATTCGGCGCATGGAAGATGCAGGAGCCTCGGCGATCGTACTGACATCGCTGTTCGAGGAGCAACTGGCACTGGAGTCGCGCGCTTTGGATGAGGACCTCTCGCGAGGGACGGAATCCTTTGCCGAATCGCTCGGCTACCTGCCGGACATGACCGACTACCGCATGACGCAGGATGTCTATCTCGACCACCTGCGGAAGGCCAAGGAAGCGGTCAAGATTCCGATTCTGGCCAGCCTGAACGGAGCCACGCCCGGCGGTTGGGTGCGGTTCTCAAAGGATATGGAGCAGGCGGGCGCGGATGCGATCGAACTGAACACGTACGCACTCGCCACCGACCGCAGCCAGACCTCCGCGGAGCTCGAACTGCAGTTGCTCGAATTGGTCAGCAGCGTTTGCCGCGCGGTGAAGGTGCCGGTGTCGGTCAAGCTCTCGCAGTCGTTCACCTCCGTGCCACATCTTGTGGCACGGCTGGAGGATGCGGGCGCGCGCGGAGTGGTGCTGTTCAACCGCTTCTATCAGCCTGACTTTGATATTGAAACCCTGGAAGTGCGGCCCACGCTGCACTTCTCCACCCCTTCGGAGCTGTTGCCGCGCCTGCACTGGGCGGCGATTCTCTACGGGCATCTCAACATCGACCTGGCCATCTCCGGCGGCGTTCATTCCGCCGAAGATGTGCTCAAGGGGATCATGGCCGGAGCAGGCGTGACCATGATGGCGTCGGCGCTGCATATTCACGGCATCGACCACATCAAGCGGGTGCTGGCCGACATGCAGTATTGGCTGGAGAAGCGCGAATACACGTCGCTTTGGGAGACCCGCGGCTGCTTGAGCCGCCGCTCGGCTCCCGACACGTCTCCGTTCGACCGCGGCAACTACATCAAGACGCTCAGTTCGTATAGCCTGCGTCAGACG
>Ga0182030_10024373_pt1 | contig 11118 bp, 16 predicted proteins | sample 812S3MmetaG_FD_121299 | JGI IMG/M metagenome (GOLD analysis project Ga0182030, IMG submission 121299) | Permafrost microbial communities from Stordalen Mire, Sweden - 812S3M metaG (Illumina Assembly) | ecosystem: Environmental > Terrestrial > Soil > Wetlands > Permafrost | place: Sweden...
AGCCGAACTGCCTCCTGCTTGAACTCCAGCGTGTATCGTGCCCGTTTCGCTTTCGTCATCGTCAGCTCCCTTACTGATCCTCAATCTCTCAGCTAAGGGATACGTTTTTCGCGGGCAAGCTCACTGAGCCCTCCCTCAAAGAGCTCGATGGTATCTACCGCGACGTTCTTTCGGCCACCAATCGCAAGACTTTACGAACGCGGTATCTTGACCTGCTGAAGAGGTTGAAGCGTTCTCTCAGCAGTCTTCAAGCAGACAAGGCAATTGAGCTGTCTACCGCTCCACAGCAGGCACCTACGTCTGATACTCCCCCACCATTCACTTCAATCGCAGCCGACGCAGAGATGCAGCAGCTTTTGGCGAACCGCTGGAACGAATGTGTTGGCTGTGTGGAGCACGATCTGCCGCTAGCCGCCACCGTCATGATGGGGGGCTTGCTCGAAGCACTTTTGATAGCCAGGATCAACAGACTTTCAGATCAGGCCCCAGTTTTTAAGGCCAAGGCCGCGCCCAAAGAAAAATCAACAGGAACCGTCTTGAAGCTACGAGAATGGACTTTGAGCAACTACATCGATGTTGCTCACGAGCTCGGCTGGATTTCGGATACGTACAAAGACGTTGGAGCCATTCTCAGGGACTACCGGAACTACATTCACCCTTACAAGGAATATCAACACAAAAAGAGAATTACCGCAGACGACTCCAAGGTGCTCTGGGAGATAGGCAAAACCATCGTCCGGCAAGTTCTCAAACCCTGAGCGGGCACTCTTGCCTTTATGTCGCCGATTGCCGCGATCAATGCCCTAACGAACCATTGCCTATCGCATTTCCTGTGATGATCGACAGAACAAGATACGCCACAGCAAAACAAAAGAACGCACTGAATCCAAGCGCGAATACGAGGGACGATCTAAGCGCCGTGAAGCTCGCAGGATTGAACAGAAACATTTCGTAGAAATAGGTCAAGAGAGCCATGAACAACAACGCATAAACGACCGTAAATCCCAGAAGGACCATTGAAAACGCAAGCTTCGGCAGCAGAGACGAAACGTGCAACGTCGGGATGAACACCAATGATGCCGAAGCGAGCGTGATAAGCACTTCGGCACATTTCATATAATGCCCGTGGCGGGGATCGAAACTGACCTCCTCGGTTCCTTCTATAATCCCGCCCGTTTGCGGATCACGCGTCCTCTTAAACGGCGTCAAGGTGACATACGCTGCTTTGCGTTCGATGGAATACTCGAATGCGAAGAAGGCCGCAGGAATAACCAACCCCATAGCGATCCCAAACCAAATCGTCCCCGGAAGGGCCATTCTCGTTCCTCTTGAGTCTCACCTGAAATTGTAAACCTAGGGTCTCTCGGACTAATGGCACTCTCCGCCCGGCGCTTCTCTTCCGGCCTCTTTCCAGCGACCCCATGACGGACGGGGCGAAGGCACTTTAGCCGCCGCCGCTTGCTGTAAATGACTTTTTTGGTTCCCCCGCGAGCGGTCCCCCCAAAAAGCGTCATTGACCGCGCTCAGTTGCGTCGGCCATGGCGTGCCCTCTTTCGCCCCCGCCGTGGGGGTCACCCAAACGAAAGAGGCAGATCATGACGAACGCAACGCAGCCGGAAACGGTATTCACTCTGAATATCGACGCTCAGGACATCAAAGTCCGTTACCAGCCCTACTACATCAACGGTCTTGACCCTTACGCAATCTTCGAGTTCACAAGCCCGCACGAGCCACGCCGCCGCATCCCCGTCAGCGAAACCGGCTATCGCAGCTACTTCGCGCCCATGCACGAGATCGAGGCCGCGCCGAACGTCGAGGAATACATCCGCATGGTTGCCCTGGCACTCGTGGCTACAGAGTCCGGGCCGCCCGCCGAGGACGCTGACCAACCCACGCTGTTTTGATCGGAGGGCACCGCCATGACCAACTCACCCCCTGCCCTTCACAACACCATCATCAACGGCGATTGCGTGAGCGTTTTGCCGCAGCTTGATCCCGGCAGCGTCAATTTCATCCTCACAGACCCGCCTTACGTCGCACGTTACAAGTCCCGTGACGGAAGGACAGTCCCGAACGACGATAACTTCGCATGGCTGAAACCGGCCTTCACCGCGATGTACCGAATCCTCAAGCGTGACAGCTTTTGCGTGAGTTTCTACGGATGGCCGAACGCCCACAGGTTCGTCGAGGCGTACCATGCGGCAGGGTTTCATGTCGTCGGGCATTTCGTGTTTCCCAAGCACTACACGTCAGGCAAGGGCCGCGTCCGCTATCAGCACGAATGCGCCTACTTGCTGGCAAAAGGTAGACCGCCCGAACGTGCCCAACTCATCGGCGACGTTATCCCGTGGAGAACATACACCCACAACAGGCTTCATCCGACGCAAAAGCCGCTTGCCATACTCACGCCACTCATCGAGGCTTTCAGCGATCCCGGTGATCTCGTTCTTGATCCCTTCACCGGCTCCGGCTCCTCTCTCCTCGCAGCAAAGAAGCTCGGACGCTCCTGGCTCGGCATCGAGCTTGACGCTAGATATCACGCCATCGCCAGCGAGAGACTTGAGCAGCCAGCGTAAAGCTCACAGCCCGCGCCGGCAGCACCGGCGCGGCTTGGGGCCGGATTTGTACGCCGGTTCCTTGCTGCTAAAATGCAATAGTGATGCCTGTGATTGGACAATGCAAACTTTGCTTGCGAGGCGCTGTCAGCCTGCAAGATAGCCACTATCTTTCGGCGGGCATATACAGAATACTTCGCGACGACAACGAGGAGAATCCTAACCCGTGGTTGCTTACACCGAGGACAGCCGTTCAGACCTCCCGGCAAATGACCGCTCCGTTGCTCTGTCGGGATTGCGAACAGCTCCTTTCCAAACATGGTGAGCATTGGGTCCTAAGTCATTGCCTCAGACAGGACGGCAGTTTCCCCATGGCCTCCATTTTGGCTTCGAGAGACCCAGACGTATTCTCGGACACAACGACTACGAGGGTTTACTACGCAGCCAGAATTCCTGAGATTGATGTTTCCGCGTTGGCGTACTTCGCCGCCAGCATATTTTGGCGCGGCTCAATACACCCTTGGAATGAGGACGGCTCGATTCCCGTTAGGCTGGGTCCATTTCAAGAGCGGTTCCGGCAATATCTGCTCGACCAAGAGGCTTTTCCCAAGGACTGCTGTTTGTTACTTGCGGTTCGAGAGGGCAAAGAGATTGATCGTCTGACTTACGCCCCTATCGGCAAGCGCGAGGGGAACCTTCACGTCTACAAATTTCCAATGCCTGGATTTGGATTCTCATTGGCGGTGAGCAAGAATATCCCTCCTAACTTCCGCGCGAAGTGCTTCGTTCATGGTCGCGAAAACCCTATCATCGTGACGACGCTGATCGAGAAAGGGCTACAGGAGGACGCTGTTAGGCTGCGCACGAAGTCCTTGTACGGAACTCCTGCCTAACAAATCGCGCTCCTGAATGCTCACGCTGTCCCCTCTTCTTTCGGTGCTTCAAGCTGCAACTCCGGCTGATAGCCCGAGCCTTTGAGATGGTAGGCTTTCACGAAGGCCAGCCGGTCGCCGTTGAACATGCACCGGATGTTGACGAAGAAAACGCCCTCGACCGGACTGCGGAAGATAACCTCTTTGTCGAGTAATTCACGCAGCCCGCGCCGGTACGTTCGTTCAGCCAGATTCGGCAAGCGGTCTTGCGCCACCATAAGGCTCATTTTGATTTCATCGTTATTCGGGTTTTCACGCACCTGGTGGTAGATCAATTCGAAGATCATGAGGCCCGTCGTGGAAAGACCCGCCGTCTTCCTGACGCCGTCCAGAAACAACTTTACGAAGCGCTCCTTGTCCACTTCCTCGAATTCGTACATGTACGCGCCGCCCCGGCCCAAAATCTCGCCCGAGCCACCGTCAATCACCAGCCCCCTATGCTCATTGCCAAATTGAGTTCGCCGCGCACGGCTGATTTCGTCCTTTGCCGGGACGCTCGGATTCGTCGTGTAGATCGTAACCCCCCTCTTCTGCCGAATCACAGGCAGCGGGTTTTGACTGTTTTCGGCCATTTTCAGCCCTCCATTTTGTCCGTGAGCGGACAACACCCTGTCTGTTTTCGGCCACAATAGCAAGTGGTTTTTGGCCGTTTACGGCTAAAGTCTGGCCGTGAACGGACAAAAAATGGCCGTCACTTTCTAGGTTTTCTGCGGGGTTCAGGGCTTTCCCCTTTCTTAATAGAAAAAGGATATTCAACGAGGACTTATCCACGCCGCGACGGAGTGCCCCAAGGCCGACGAAGGCGCGGGGTGGGTAAGTCCCCCTCGGAAGAACGAATGCGACGGTAGGAAAAAAGGTATGCATTAACCTCTGGCTCAATCCGAGACAATCAGTCTAATGAGACTACACAGACTAGGTATAAAGGGGAGCTTGCAGAGTCTAACGAGAGTATGTAGACCAATGTCGGATGAACATCACACTGCTCGCAAAAAAGGGTGGCGTAGGCAAAAGCACCGTCTCCCTGCTGCTGTTCGAAGCCTTTCGCCAGGCCGGTAAGACCGTCATTGTGCACGATTGGGATGCACAAGGCACGAGCACCAAGGCTTTAGAGCTGATCGACGGCGACAAGCCCAAATTTAGCGGCAAGCCCGATATTGTTATTTACGACACACCGCCAAGTCTCGACCACAACGCCACTGCAACGGCTGTCCGCAGCGCCGACATTGCCCTGATCGTGGCGACCCCTGCCCCGGCTGATATATGGGAGGCTGAAGAAGCTGTCCGATTCGTGCAAGGGCGTAACGGTAAGGCCGCAGTGCGGGTTGTGTTCAACAAGGTTCGCAAGGGAACCGTTCTTGGGCGGCTGGTCGATGAAAGCGCCAAACAGGTGAGTGTCCCTGCCCTGCCCGTCACGTTGAGCGCCCGTGAATGCTATCAGCATGCGGTTGCACAGGGCTGGAAAGCTCTCGACAGCGCGGCCCGCGAGGAAGTGCTGCAATTTGCGGTTGCCTTGCTCTCGCTGACGTAGTAGTAAACGTAGACTCCGCAAACAACACAGTCTCAATAGATTGATCTAGTAAACGTAAACTCCACAGTCAACGCAATCTCAACAGACTAATGATTATGAGTAGTAAACCGAAACCCAGCGACGTTCGAAACAACCTTCTGGCCGCAATCCAGCGGAAGGTTCCGAGCAGCCCGGTCGCCGTGCCAGAGCCGACAGAGCCCGCCGCCGTGACCGTCGCAGAACCGGAACCCCGTCGCAAAGAACCACGACCCGTTTCCGTGGCGGATCGTCCCAAGCGCAGGATCGGAAAGCAAGTTCAGGTCTGGTTTCATGAGGAAGACGGGCGGATCGTCCGCGAACTGGCTGCGTGGCTTGCCGGGCAGGGGGTTCGGCCCACGGACAGCTTGGTAATTCGTGCCGCGCTTCGCACAGCCAAAACAGGGGGAGAACTCTTGCAAGCCTACCGGCAGGCATCCGACCTGGACGGCAGGCTGAAACGGCACAAAGTCAAATGAGACTGCGTAGAATACTCAATCTCATTAGTCTCCGTAGACTACGTAGCAATTCAAATCGACCAACGAAACGCCGCAAGATCAACGGATGGAACAGGGCAGGGGCTTCTCAGCAACCCGCCACGAGATAGCATCAACCCAATTACAAACGTGGCCCCCTCAGACCTCGCTTGGCGCGCGCCATTGCAAGTTTCGGGTTTCGCTTGTGATGAAGGCAGGCGATGACGATGGAGTTATCCGGCTCTACTCGATACCACAGGCCATAAGGGAAGCGCTCAACACTGCATCGGCGCACGTCTTCAATAATTTTGCGATGCGATAGTGGATGTTTCGAAATGCTCACGATGGCCTGCTCAACACGCTCGACGAATTCAAAGCCGAGGTTTTCCTTTTTCGATTCGTAGAAATCGAAGGCCTCTGCAATATCGGTTTCCGCGAGAGGTGTAAGGCGAACAGGATGGATCAAGGTTGTGGATGACGCGAGAGGATGCGGCGCTTTACATCAGGCCACGGCGATGCGGATTTCTTGTCTTCCTCAATGGTTTCCAGCCGCTCCCGCACGGTTTGCTCGACCTCGGCAGTCACGGGGATTTCGGCCTGTTTTTCTTCCGTAACTTTCATGGCCATATCGTAGCGCCGCCCCTTGCCAATCGCAATGGCTCTCCCTATTCTCCCCGCCCATGTCATTCCGCCATGCAACCAGAGAAATCACAGAGCACCGCGACCCCATGGCGGAGCTTACGCAACGCATTATTGCAGAACTGGAGGAGGGCGTTAAGCCATGGGTGAGGGAATGGAACCCAGATAAATGCCTGGGACCACAATCACCGTTTAATCCGGTCACGGGGAGCGTTTATCACGGCATCAACGTCCTGATCCTAGGAATGGACCTACGAGCCTTTCGCAGCGGAGATCCACGTTGGGTGACTTACCAGCAGGCTCACGAAAAAAGCTGGCAGGTCCGCAAGGGTGAGAAATCGACCACAATTTTTTTCACCAAGAAACATCAGGTTGACGACAAAGACGCCGACGAAGAAGACGGCAAGAAAACCGTACGAGTTCTAAAACACTATGCGGTTTTCCATGCCACGCAGATTGAGGGTATTCCACCATACCGGCCACCACCCGTCGAGGAAGCGCCTTGGCAGCGTCCGGAAGCAGCCGACATCATCCTTCGCAATAGCGGCGCTCTTATTCGCATCGGCGGCGACAGGGCGTTTTATTCTCCCTACAGCGACCACATCCAGCTTCCGCCCGAAAACGCTTTTCGCGGTCCTCGCGAATGGGCTGTAACCGCCCTCCATGAATTGACACATTGGACCGGCCACAAATCACGCCTCGACCGCGATCAATCCGCCACAATCGGTTCAGCCAAATATGCCGATGAAGAACTCATTGCCGAGATAGGTTCGGCATTCGTCAGCATCGCGCTCAATATCCCCACCGAACTCACCAATCATGTCAGCTACATCGATCATTGGCTGACCAAACTGCGGAACGATAAGAAGGCGATTTTCAGGGCAGCCGCCGCCGCTCAGCACGCTAGCGACTTCATTCTCGGTTTTCACCCGGAATACGCAGCCAAAATGGCTAGCGATCCTCACCGGCCGGAATCGCCTGCGACCATCCCAGCAGCTTCCGATATCGATCCGGCATAAGCTCTGGCCGTCCCGGCCCGCCTGAGGCGATTCCCGCCGAGTCGTAGGGCAGGGCGGTACTTTGCCTACAGCCCGTCGACAAAACGAACCAGCGGCCATCCGAGCGCGAAATTTTGTTGCTTTCTGGTGGGATATCGATGGCCATGAAAGTAAAAACCGGCTTGCTCGACAGGTCTCTGTCGGTGTAGGCTACGCGACCATTTTGGTGCGTTGAAAATGACGGTTGGACTTTATTAGAAAAGTGATACCACATGACCCAGATCGAACTAATGGGTGCTAGCCATTCAGGTGTGGATATTCTAAAGATCGGGAACGAGCGCCTCGATCCGGTGATGTCAACGGATCGACCACGAATTACCGAAGAACTGTCAAAAGATAACGTCGTCATGCAATTGGCAGGTCGTCGCTTGGGCGACAACGGGCAGATGGCGAAGAGGACGTTTGCGATCATCGAAAGGCTGGAGCCACCACAACAAGTAACTGTATTGCAAGGGTGGAATGCTGTGCGGGGACTAGCCAACAACGGACAGGCGGGACAGGTGGTGGCGCTCATCGAGAAACTCTCGCCCGAACAGCAGACCGCTGTATTGTCCGCGTCTGAAGCCGTATCGAGTTTGGCTTTTGACGGACAGGCTGCGGAGACTACCGCCCTCATCCAACAACTAACACCCAAGCAGCAGGCCACCATACTGGCGGTACAGGATGTCGAATACAGTTTAAGAAAAAATGGGCAGCAAGAGGGCCTCAAAAAAATTCGGGAAAGCATCCAAACCTCAGCGACATCTTCGCCTCGCGCACGAGCACAGATCAGTACACCGGGATTTTAGCGTTGCCGGAACCCGTCGGCCCTTGAAACTCGTCACCAATTCGTCACCAAAATCAGACCGTTCTAGGGCGTTTTCGCGGAAGTGTGAAAGCGGAAAAGCAAGGCAAGCAAAGGGTTTTAGGTTTACGACTTCAAAATTCACACGTTGGCAGTCAGAGGCAATACAAAATCGATCCGATCAGGTCAACTCTTACGAACGCGCGAACCATGTGCGAACATCGAGCAGCCGAAAACAGCCCACACCATCCTACGCCATCCTAAATAGGGTAATAACTAACTTGACAGACCACGATTCTTCTGTCATACTGGGTTCATGAAAGCCGAACCCAAGACTCTTCAGGAAGCAATTGTATACTTCGATGATTTCGAGAACTGTAAGAAGTTCATGATGGAGCTGCGCTGGCCTGATGGCATCGTGCGCTGTCCGCAGTGTGGCTCGGATAACGTGAGCTATCTTGCCAAAGCGCGAGTGTGGAAGTGTTACGCCAAACATCCCTGCGCTAAGTTTTCTTTGAAAACTGGAACCATCTTCGAGGACTCGGCGCTCCCTCTAGACAAGTGGGTCGCTGCCGTTTGGCTGATCGTAGATTGCAAGAACGGAATTAGCAGCTATGAGGTAGCCCGCGATCTCGGCGTATCCCAGAAGTCGGCATGGCACATGATGCACCGCATTCGGTTTGCCCTTCACGGCGAGTCTTCCGGGAAGTTCTCCGGCGAAGTGGAAGCTGACGAAACTTTCATCGGCGGCAAAGCCCGCAACATGCACGTCGCCCAACGCAAACGCCGGATTACCGGGACTGGCGGCAAGGACAAAACCGCAGTCATGGGAATTCTTGAGCGTGGCGGCAACGTGCGTACCGTTGTGGTTCCGAATCGCAAGAAGTCTGCCCTGCAAGCTGAGGTCAAGAAGCATGTCGAAGCTGGCGCGGCGCTCTACACCGACGCTTTGCTGTCCTACGATGGCCTCGAAGGGGATTATGCACATCAGGTAATCGACCATGCCGTGAAGTACGTCGATGGTAGGGTTCACACCAACACTCTTGAGAACTTCTGGTCTTTGCTTAAGCGCGGGATCAATGGAACCTATGTCTCAGTCGAACCGTTTCACCTGTTCCGGTATTTGGATGAACAGGCATACCGATACAACAATCGCGCAACACTGCACAATCCAATGAACGATTTCGACCGCTTCAAGATGGCGATGTCTCAGATCGTCGGCAAGCGCCTCACCTGGAATCAACTCACCGGCAAGCTGACAGATGGACAAACGTGCATTAACTGACAAGGAACGCCAGCGGCAAAAGCGAGGCAAGCGAAAAGCCAGTTAGCCTTTGTGGGCGGCTGGCCTTCTCTTTTTCGGCGTGCTTTTTTTGAATGGACTGGGCGGGAGTGCGCTCTTGGGAACTGACAGAATGGTCTTCATCGCATTGCGGAGGCGCTTAAACGCCTCCGGCCCTTCGATCATTTCTGCGTGTGGCTTCATGCCCTATAATCACTGCCTGGATAATTGCGCGTATCACCCTCGGAACTCTTGGCGGGGGACTCTGGGCGATGCGTCGGCAAGCGGCTCCTGATTGAGAGCGCAGTGCGGCTCTCTCCGTTAGGAGAGTGCGCCGATGTCCGTTCAAAGTCAAGCGCTTAAACTGTTTCGGTTTGCGCAGATCGCAAGAGTTCTGAATCCGGTTACGCGAGAGAAAAGAATGTTTGTGGTTCTGACGTTCTACGCTGACGAGAGCTATAGCAACAATTCCTTTAACTTTGGGGGATGGCTGGGGCTCGAATCTGAGTTTTCGCGGTTAGAGTCACAGTGGTTAAAACGCATTGAGTTTGAGCGCCGCCAACACGGCAAATTTGAGCGGTTTCACGCGACCTATTGCAACGCCAAAACCGGAGATTATGAGGGATGGAGCGATGACGACAAAATTGAGCATACAAAGGCCCTGCTTCGAATCGTAACGCGCAGGAAAGTAGCTGCGGTATGTGCTGGATTAGATCGGGCCGCATTGCTGAGAGTCTACCCAGAGGAAGTAGCGAGCGATCCACTAGAGTCTGCCTACAATCTGACGGTCAAGCAGCTCATGATGATGATTGCCAGATATGTGAAAAAGAATTCTGGATATCGCGTCGCCATCATCCACGACTGGGCAGGAGAACGCTACAACGGAATCATCCAGCAAGCATTCTCGAAAATGCGGGACGATACCCGATGGACGCACCGAGACTTGTTTGTATCTTGTACCCCACTCAAATGGGAGGACTGCGTTTTACTCCAGCCTGCCGACATGATCGCCTTTGATACCCGCAAACTTTTGGATCAGACAATCATTCGGTCCTCTCCGCAAATGCGTCGCTCTTTGCAAGTTCTGCTCGGCAAGGGTGTACCCGTGATGGCGAGATATTTTAACGAGGCAACGCTGCGCCGATTACGAGAATTGAGCGCGCAGAACCACGAACGACAAGAAACGGAGGCATAACAGTGCCAGCACCAACGTATCTATCCAAGCACTATCAAACGATGACGCTCCACGTGAAGAAAGACGACTCGCGCCTTGATGCCAGTTACGAACAAGGATGGCGTGTCGTTAAGATGGCCCTCCACCCTGACGGCGAGCGCATCACGCTTCTACTGGAGAAACAGTTTCCGACTCCAAGCTAGGGCTCAGTGCCACATAAGAGCAGTCATCGGCCATCGCACCAAGATACATTTCCCCGATCTTGCCAGCTCGCACGAGGGCTTTCACTTTGTGGTGATGCTCCGCATCGGATCGCCGGACGATCTCTATAATCTCAGCCAGTAGTTCGTCTCCGAGGTCAATAGCGGTTTTCATACTACAGATGTAGCACAATAGACTCAGCCCTGTCACGGCTCCCCAATTGCATCATTTTGGGCTAAGGTCAGTCAAATTAGTTGTTACCCTAAATAGCCCACGGCACAAGCTCTTGCCCCTCAGTAACATCCGCTGATTCCAGACCACTTCGCCAGTTCGGTAGGTGGCCCTGAAAAGGGTAATTATATCGTTGACTAATACACGATTCGGGGCTAGTATTAGAGCATGAAAGTCGCTAACAGTGAGCCCCAAAGCCTCCAAGAAGCAATCCTCTATTTCTCGAATCAAGAGAACTGTATG
>Ga0182030_10024374_pt1 | contig 11118 bp, 16 predicted proteins | sample 812S3MmetaG_FD_121299 | JGI IMG/M metagenome (GOLD analysis project Ga0182030, IMG submission 121299) | Permafrost microbial communities from Stordalen Mire, Sweden - 812S3M metaG (Illumina Assembly) | ecosystem: Environmental > Terrestrial > Soil > Wetlands > Permafrost | place: Sweden...
ACGAGCCAGTACCCCTTGCCGTCCGGCGTGGCGGCGATCCCCACCACCGGTGCGTTGAGGGTCGTCGTGTCGAGTCCGCCCAGAGGCACCGCGTCGCCGCACCCCTCAACGCCTCCGTTCGAGCTCGTCATGAAGAATCCGTTGCCCGTGGGCGATGAGGCGATTCCGGTCCAATGGCCCGTCGCTCCGTTCGCCCCTGTGCAGCCAGCCTGGAGGGCTTGACCGGCCTGACCGAACGCCGTGGAAGACCGGAAGGCATTGAGGAGCCAGTACCCGTTTCCGCTTGGTGTCGAAGCCATGGCGTCGCACCCGAGCACCGGCGATTCGGTGCTCGGTGCTTGAGGAGAGAAGTCGCATGCTCCAAGAGGGGTTACGCCGGAACCATAGAACGGGGCACCGAAGGAGAACACGCCGCCGTCAGCACCTACCAGCCAGTAGCCGGGTGCCGGCCCGGGTATTGCGGCATCAGCCGGTAGTGCGCCTCGTACCCCTGCCCCTACAACCAGAAAAGAGGAGTATGCCAGTACGGCCAGCGTTCGACGCAGTGTCGTCACGGCAACCTCCCTCAAGGCTCGCTCGGGGCGAACCTACCAAACCCGCCGTTCCGCCTAGGGTTGCGCACGTGGGACAAGCGGACAGCCCGTAGATCTCTGTCGACTCGTGACCACTCGCCAAGGCGATGGAGCTCCTCTCGCCTGTCGACCGATATATTCCAAAGCATGACGGCGCACAACGTGCAATCGATCCGGCTCCGGTCACTTGTCCTTGATTGTCCAGATCCTTCGAGACTCGCCGCCTTCTACGGTGACCTGCTCGGTGGAGTTGTCGACTCGACCGACCCTTCGTGGTGCGAAGTTCACCTTGACGGACTGCCCTTTAAGCTGGCTTTTCAACGTGTCCCTGAGTTCGTGCCCCCCGAGTGGCCGGACGGGCAGCCACAACAAATCCACCTTGATCTCACCGTGACCGATTTGGAGTGGGCCTCGGCGCGAGCGGTCGAGCTCGGTGCCCGCATCCTGGCCGATCCCGTTGAAGAAGAAGACTCCTTCTTCCAAGTGCACGCTGATCCGTCGGGACACCCATTCTGCTTTTGCGTGGAGAAGTAGAACAACGGGTGGGATACACCGTCCGCGCTCGGCGGCAGAACGGTACGGGTCGAGGTGTTCGTCCACGACCCGGACCGATTCATTGAACGGGCGGTGGCGGCCGGAGCAGACGGCACCATCGACCAGATTCGCGACCACGAGGTGCTGTGGGGAATGCACCGCCAAGGTGGGTTCGTCGATCCATTCGGGCACCTCCGGCTCGTCGGCCACCGCTCGCCGTTGAGCCGCCATCCCGGATCATGAAGGACGGCCCAACGGCGTGGCGGGGCTGATCGGATCGTCTCAGCACGAAGAGCGTTAGCATGACCGCGATGGCTGGACGTGAGCCTGCGGCGAGCTTGGGCAAGCGCATAGAGGCTCTCGCCCTCACCCCGCTCCTTTTCGTCGTGACGCTGGGAGTCGGCTGGCTGGTCTGGTCCGTCCTCGAATGGCGCGACGGCAGGACGCCGAGCTACCGGCTCCTCGGGCTGCGCGTGGTCCGGGCGTCTGATGAGCGACCGATTCGTCTCGCCAGATCCCTCGCCCGCGGCGGCCTCTGCCTTCTGTTGGTTGTCCCCACAGTCGCGATCTGTTGTGTGATCGGTGTCTGCTTTGTGTTCGGGGCTTCGCCACCCGATGACCTGTTCGAACATCCCCGCACGGCGCCCTGGGACTACCTCACAGCCACACGGGTCACCGACGAACGCACTCAACCACGCCCAGGTGGTGACTTTGGCCACGGGATCTTGCGCCCCATCGACTTGTCACGAGCGACACGGCCGCCAGGGACACCGAACAATGGACGTGTCCACTGACGACGGGCAACGGGTGGAGAACTCATTCGTCTCGAGGAGGTGGACCCGAAGCGGCGAGATGACGTTCATGCCGCCGTCCCGGAGTCGATAATGGGAGGGGTCCGTCACACGTAGGAGGGAGCCGCCATGGGAGTCCAGCTCAACCACACCATTGTTCCGGTGCGAGATAAGCAGGCGTCAGCCGTCTTTCTGGCCGAGATCCTCGGTCTCGACCCCCCGAAAGCCTTCGGGCCGTTCGTGTGCATCGAGACCGCCAATGGGGTCAGCCTCGACTACGACGACCGTTCCGGGCCGGCTCATCACCACTACGCCTTCCTCGTCTCAGAGGCGGACTTTGATGCCATCTTCGCCCGAGTGACAGAACGCGGCCTCACCTATTGGGCCGACCCCGGCCACCTACAAGAGAACCGCATCAACGACCACGGACGCGGGTTCTACTTCGAGGACCCCTCCGGCCACAACATGGAGGTACTCACCCGGCCGTACGGCAGCTGACCCGCAGGGCCTGCGTCGCTGCCGTGGCAACGGTCTACGTCGGGCCGTAGTAGCGGCCTGCCCATGCAAAGACCGGCGGTCGCCTGCAGGGTTCTCCACGAAATCGAGTCGGCGTGCCTATCGACCGCCCCGAGCAATTGGTCGGTCCTCTTGTTCGGGAAAGGCTTGAGCGATGCGGACACCGATCAGGCGCTCCACGAGGGGCTTCGGCAGCGGTGAGTCGATGGGGAACTGGAGCGCCCCGCTCGACGTCTTGTAGTGGGACACCTCGGCCCCCAACTCGGGGAACACGGATCCACTGTGGGGCAGGTAGCTCAGATGGTTCTTGAACGCGGCGAATCCGGCGATGACCTTGCCTCCCAACCTGAAGGCGGGAAGTCGATAGGAGATCCCCTCCTCGGCATCGGGGACCACGTCAAGGATCGTCTGGCGCAAGTGCTGGAGGGTGGAGCGTTTCGGTTCTTCCAGGCCTGCGAGGTAATCGTCTATTTCCACACTGGACATGGCCCAGATTCTTGGCCGAGTATCGATCAATGGTCAAGCGACCAACCGACCGGGCCTCCATCACTTCGAGGTCCGGCACGCCCGTCCTCCCGCTGCTCGACCCTGGCGTGAACATCCGAAAGGACCGACCCCTACCGTTACTGCACGATGAGTGAGCCCATCATGTACTGGTGGATGTTGCAGATGTAGTGGTAGCTGCCCGGCTTCATCGGTGCCTTGAACGTCTTCGTCTGGTTCTGGCCGATGTCACCGGTGTTGAATTGACCGCCCGTTGCGGTCAAGGTGTGCGTGGCCGAATCCTTGTTGGTCACACGCACGGTGACGCCAGGTGCGACGGTGAGCGACATCGGTTGGTACATGAAGTTGGAGATGGTTATCGATGTCCCGCCACTCGAGGATCCCGAGGTGGACGGCGCGCCGGTCGTGGCGCCCGATCCGCCGCCACACGCGGCCAGGAGCAGGGCGCCTGCGAGTACCAGCACGCCCGCTCCGACTTTCAACCGCGCACGCATCTTCCTACGCCGCCGCGCTGGTCGAGCTGAAGGCGATCGGCGTACCAGCCGTGGTCTGCGATCCCGGGTACATACCCATGACGTAATACAGGATGGCGATGTGCTGCATCTCGACCGGCTCGATGGAGGCGGAGAGACCGATGGCGGCAGTGCTCTTGAGCTTTGAAGTCTCGGCCTGGTACGTCGCCGCAGCGGCATTCTCGAGGGAGAGGGCCAGTTGGGCCAGACCCGTGATGTCGGTGACCTTGGCGAAGTTGGCCTGAATCGTCGGAGTCAGCGTGGGATTGGTCACGGTCACCTTGGCCTTGCCGCTCGACTTCAAGACGGCGTTCCACGCCGCCGCGTGCTGGGTGTGGTGACTGAGCGCGGTGGTGGCGAATGTCCCGATGGCCGGCGGCACGGTGCCGAGCTTGCCGGCCGTCGCAGCGGCGAGGCCGGACTGGTAGGCAAAGACGGCCAGGTTCTCGAGGCTGGCAGCCACGGCGGCCACAGCCAGGTCCCCCTCGAGCCCTGCCGGGGGAAACGCTGCGTCGGACAGATGAAGCCGCGCATCGACCCGTGTGGCGGCCGCAGCCAGGCCCGGCGTCGACCCAACCGCGAGCAGCGCCGCGCCGGACGCCACTGCCGCACCCGTTCCCATGAGAAAGACCCGGCGACTGGTTGGCCGAGCTGTCGCGCCCCGCATGCCATCGATCATGTTGGACACACCGGCCCACATGGACGGTACGGCAATGTCGTGATGGAGCTCGTCGAGGTCCCTGGTCATCGCAGTGAGTTCCGTCTCACTGCCGGCGAAATCGACGTTCTTCGTACGCTTGCTCACTTGACAGCTCCTTGTTTGGCGGGGGCGGCATTACTGGTCTGGTAGAACGCATTGGGAAATCCGACATTGCCGGCAGTGGCCGGGAGTGCCTCGAGCGTGGCCGGCTCGCTCAGGGAGATCAGCTGCGGCGCATCGGCCTTCAACAGAGCCTGGACGGCGAGGAGCACGGCCACGTGCTGTGCCTCGATGCCCATGATGCTGGCGAAGAGCGCCTTGTTGGAGGTCGAGCTGACCAAGGTCGTGTCCTTCACATAGGTCTCGGCCGCGATATTCTCCAGTTCCAGGGCGAGACCTACGACACCCAGGGCCCCCTGTGCCGCGGTCGCACCACTCAGGCTCTTGACGGCCTTGTTGACCACCGGGACGAATGCAGGGTCGGGCTTGTGCTGCGGCTTACCACCGAGGGACGCGATGGCCGAGTTGAAGGCATCGGCATGTTGGGCGTGCTGTCCCATGGTTACCTGTGCGAACTTGGTGACGACGCCGTTTGCCGTGGCACCCCCGATGTAGGGGAGTGTCAAGGCAGTCTTGTAGGTGGCGACCGCCAGGTTCTCGATCGATGCGGCAGTTTGGAGGACCTGCGCGTCCTTGGAACTGGATGCACCGGCCGCAGAAGCAAGGACACCGACCAGGGCGGCGCCTCCCGCCGCACCGAGCAGGGTCGCGCCGCCAAAGGTTTGGCGCAGCCCACGTGCGTGATCCTCATGGAACTCGAGATTGGACCTGAGGTCGTCGTCCCGTGACGAATGACTCCGTTCGACCAACTCGTCGAGCGTTTCGTGTGTGGGCCGCATCGCGTCTGCGTGAAGATCCTGGGACTCTTCGAGCAACTCGGCGAGTGCTCTCGGGTCTGCGGTCATGGTCAACTCCTTGTGTATGGGTTCACAAGCTATTCGGAGTCAGCACACGTGAGGATGTGAGAAATGTTGCGACTCTGCGTCTCACGACACCTGAGGTCGTTGTGCGGGCGGGAAGAATGCCGGGTTCACATTCGTCCGACATCTCAACGTCGTGCTGCGTACGAATACACACCCGATGCAGCAGCGCGAAGACGTGAGCGATGCCCAACTCATCACCACGGGCGGGAACATCGGGTTGGACGAGCTCTATCGCCGGCATGCCGCCGCGGTGTACGGACTGGCGTGGCGCGTGCTCAAGAGCACTTCCGAGGCCGAGGACGTCACCCAGGAGGTGTTCCTGCGCTTGTGGCGACAACCCGATCGCTTTGATCCCGCCCGAGGCACTTTGCGCTCCTTCCTTCTCGTGCAGGCTCATGCCCGTGCCGTGGATGCCATCCGGACCCTGAACGCGCGCCGGGTCCGGGAAGCGGGAGACGCCTGCACCGGTGCGAACGCCGAGTACGACCTCTTACACGAGTACTGGGAACTGAACCGCGACGACTACGTCGCGCGGGCACTCGAAGAGCTCCACCCCGAAGAGCGCAGAGCAATCGAACTCGCCTTCTTCGACGGGCACTCCTATGTGGAAGTGGCGCAGCTCCTTCAGCAACCCGAAGGGACGGTAAAGAGCCGCATACGCAGCGGCATGCGCCGCATGCGCCAGGCCCTGGTCGAAGCCGGGATTGACAGTGTCAACGCATGATGACGCACGAAGAGGCCAGCGACCTGCTGGCTGCGTTCGCCCTTGATGCCGTCGACGACCACGAGTACGGACTGATCGAGAGCCACCTCGCCATCTGTCCTCGCTGTCGGGCCGACGTCCACGCGCACCGTCAAGTGGCGGCTGCCTTGGGTACCTGTGTCGACCCCCTGCCAGGGTCCCTCTGGCAGACCATCTCGAGTCGTCTCACCACTCGTGACAACGGCGGGGGCCGGCTCGCTCCGTCCTTGTCGCCTGTGGTACGCACCGGCCGCGGCGACGTGCGGGCCGGTTGGATGCACGTGTCGCGGGGCCGTATGGCTGCTGCGGCGTGTGTCGCCATCGGGTCCGCCGCTGTGGCCTCAGTGGTCGGGATTCGCCTGGCCAATGTTGACAATCAGGTCGCGCACCTCCAGGGAGCCGTAAGTGAGAGTGCCCTCACCGAAGTCGTGGCCGCGCTGGAGACCGCCGGTCACAAGACGGTCACGCTCACCGATGCGCACGAGCGCGACGTGATGCAGTTCGTCCTCCTACCCAACGGGCAGGGATATTTGGTGACATCCAGTCTGCCCGCGCTCTCCTCGAGGGAGACCTACCAGCTCTGGGGAATCATTGACGGCAAGACGATCTCCCTCGGACTGCTCGGGAGCACTCCGCACCTGGCGGTGTTCAGCGCCGCCGGGTCGCTACGTCCGCACGCCTTCGGGGTGACGGTCGAATCCGCCAGTGGCGCGCGCCGACCGAGCGGACCGATGCTGGCCTACGGCGTGCCGGACTGAGAGAGGCCGGCTCCACGAGTCCTTTCGGCACGCCGCGGGGAGAGAGCAGGCACTGCTTTCTTGCTCGATCCTCCCACGACGCACAGCACACCAGCGAGAGCGAACACAGCGAGAGACACCAGTTCGAGTCCGAAGGCCAGGTGGGCCTCGGGCGCGGACCAAGAATCCGTGAAGCCGAAGAGTCCCACCTCAACGGAAACAATGAACCCGAGGAGAGTCGCCAGGACGAAGCCTGCACCAAGAAGCGCCGTCCACACCCGGCGCACCGTGACAATGGTGAGCCCGAGGAGCAATCCGGAGATGGATTGGATGAGGAACAACGGGCCTATGGTCGGGATGTGGCGGTAGCCGAGGCTCTGCCAGAGATGGAAGTGGATGTAACTCAGCCACATCATCAGGAGCCCTCCGGCGATGAAGGCGGTCGTGCCCCCCGCCCCGATGGGTTTGGTCAGCGGGCCCGGCGTACGGCGCAAGATGTCGATGTGCACATCTCTGATTCGGAGCCAGAAGCGTGGAGGGATGATGCAGGGCCCTCAGTTGAGCCCGGGATCGACCACCGGGGTGGGGGCGACCCGATGCACCCGAACTGGTGTCGTGAGCCGGGACGGCATGTCACGGGCCGTGACCTCCGCCGCGGACTCAGCGACACGCTCGACCTGGGTCTCGCGCGGCGTGACCTCAGGTGTCAGCTTCGCCCCGTCGGGGTCGGACGACATGGTTGAGAGGTGATCGAGCAGGGCGTGTGGCGAACGAGCCAGGCGGGCGATCTCCGCTGTGCTCGGTAGATCGGGCATCGAGCTACGGATCTCGGTCTCCAGGCGATGGCGATAGGCGGTGAACGAGCGCCAGGCTCCGCCCACCTGGCGGGCGAACGCCGGGAGCCGGTCGGGCCCCAGGAGAATGATGGCCACCACGGCGATGATCAGGAGCTTTGACGGGTCCAGGTTGAGCATCTTCGATCAGTTCACACTCATGACGCCTTGTATTCGTTCCGGATCCGGGGACGGATGGGCCTTTTTCGCGGCCAGAGCACATCCGGAAGGTCGTGCGCACCGAATACAGAGGCAGCCCACCTCCATGTGGACCAGGCAAAGGAGAGTCAGATGCTGGCAGAAGTGTTCGGAGTCGATGGAATCATCGTTCTCATCGTTGTCGTGGTACTCCTCTTCGGGGGGGCGGCCATCCCGAAGTTGGCCCGCAACCTGGGTTCGGCCAAGAACGAGTTCGAGAAAGGCCTCGAGGACGGCAAGAAGTCCTCGGCCGCTGTCGTCACCACCGACGTGACCCACCGTGACGCCACCGGCACCCCGCCGGTCCCGTCCACCCCGATCACCGAGCACGCCACCCCGGCGGGTTGACCACGTCCCTCCGTCGCCCGGTTCGAGAACGAACCGGGGATGGGGGAGAGTGTGTGGCGTGATCAAGACGCACCGGCCCCCACCCGCGGTCCCATGGTGGGCGCTCGCCTCCGCGGGCACCGCTCCAGTGCTGCTGGTCGGTGGGTTCACGATCGCGGCCGATCGGCAGCCGTCGGGCTTCGATTCCATTCGTGACACCATCAGCTCGCTCGCCGCGTTAGGCGCGACCGACCGCTGGATCATGACCACCGCTCTGGCCGGGCTGGGTGTGTGTTATGCCGCGACCGGGATCGGATTACGGCCGGCCGGCCCCGTCGGCCGGACGTTGCTCGTCGGCGGGGGACTGGCCACGGTCCTGGTCGCCACGTTCCCGCAGCCGGCGCATGGGAACGCCGTCTCCCATACCGTGGCTGCCACCTTGGCTTTCACCACCCTCGGAGCCTGGCCTGTCTTCGCCGCCAGGCGTCGCACCGGCGTACCGCTGTTGTCACGCCGGGCCTCGGGGGTGGCCACCGTTGCCATGTTCGGGCTGCTGCTGTGGTTCGTCCTCGAGGCCAACGGTTCGCACCGCGGGCTGGCGGAACGCAGCGCGGCGCTCGCCGAGGCCCTGTGGCCGCTCCTGGTGGTGGTCAGCAGCCGCTGGGCCACGCGGGGCAGCCGTGGCATCGGTCGCGAGGGCGCGTTGCAGCCGGGGCCGGCTCCCACGCCGGGCTAGTACGCCGAAGCCGGGGAGCAACCCAATGGGCTCCAGCCGAAAGGGTCGACCTCCTATGCCGGAGGAGTCCGCAGCTTGAATACGGCTCCCGCCGGGTCGGCCACCGTGGCCAACCGACCGTAGGGAGTGTCCTGCGCCTCAGCTATGACCGAGCCTCCGAGCCCCTTGAGGGTGGCGACCGTGGCGTCGGTGTCGTCGGTGTGCCAGTAGATCGACCAGTGCGCCGGTTGGCCCTCGGGGAGGAACGCGCTGGCGTCCATCACGCCGGCCAACTCTCCTTCGCCGTCGGGATTGCGCATGGTCGAATAGCGGAACTCGTCGGTGTCGCCCTCGACCTTCGCGTCCCACTGGAACACCGAGGTGTAGAAGTCGATCGCAGTGGAGAAATCACGGGTGAACAGCTCGGACCAGGTCGGCGTTCCCGGTACGTCGAGCACCGTGAAGCCCGGAAAGGTTCCGGGCTGCCATGCGCCGACCACCGCACCGGTGGGGTCACTCAGCACGGCCTGCGTGCCCAGGTCGGCCACGGCCATCGCCGGGACGATGACCTGGGCCGACGCCGCCTCCGCCGCCTTGATCGTCCGGTCGATGTCGTCGGTGTTCAGATAGATCTTCCACGTGTTGTCGGCGTGTGCGTCCCCCATGTCGCCCATGCCCCCCGCCACGGGGACGCCGTCGCGGGTGAACATGAAATAGCCTCCGAACTCGGGGCTGGGCTCTTGCGCTTCCCATCCGAAGAGGTCGCTGTAGAAGCGCCTGCTCCCTTCGACGTCGGAGGTCCAAAGATCGGCCCAGCAGGGCGATCCGAGCGGGGCACTGTCACGTGTGGTCATGGTGCTACTCCTTTGATCGTCTCCATCCCGTCTTGTTCCGACGGGACGGATCGAGGGAAATCATCGCTCATTCGACCGGCCGACGTATCCGGCCGACATATCCGGCCGGCATATCCGGGGCGGGCATATCCGGCCGACCGATGAGAACGGCCGCTGCCCGCCGTCCTCCACATGATGGTGACGTGGTGCCGAGTGACGACGGTTGGTCCCGATGGCGTCGCGTTGGCTTCCGGCCTGCTCGAGGGCCCTGTCGCCCCGGACATGAGCGTCGTCGACGACGTGGCGCGCCTGGCCCTGATGGCCAAGCGCCTGGGGGGGAGCATCCTCCTCACCGAGGTCTCCGCCGATCTTCGGGCGCTCCTCGAACTGGCGGGTCTAGGCCTCGAGATGGAGGGGTAGCCCGAACGACGGGAACAGCCGCTCGGGATCCAACAGGTCCAGGAAGAAGGACATTTCCGTGATCTTTCCGTCTGAGATCTCGAGGACCTGCAGGGCCCACGGCACATACCCACCGCGCGGATCGCGGCGGTACTGGCCGAAGGCGGGACAGCCGTTGGCGGTGGTGGCGACGAGGCGCGAGCCGCGGCATGCGCTCGGGCCGGGCTGCACCATCCAGCGCCCGATGTTGGCCGCCCCCTGGATCCACATGGCAAATGGGGGCATCGACTGCACGGCATCCTCCCGCAGCAGGGTGACCAACCGGTCGATGTCGTAGCGCTCGAAGGCATCGACATACCGGGCCAGCAACTCGCTCTCCGCTCCGTCAAGAGTCTCTGGCTGCGGGCCCGGTGGCACTGCGCTGAGCGTGGCCCGTGCCCGTTGCAGGGCGCTGTTGATGGCGGGCACGCTCGTATCGAGGAGCTCAGCCGCTTCGGTCGCCTGCCAGCGCAGCACCTCGCAGAGGATCAGGGCCGCCCTTTGCCGAGCCGGAAGGTGCTGGAGCGCCGTGACGAACGCCAGCCGGATCGACTCGCGGTACTGGGCGACTTCGGCCGGGTCCGCGCCCTCGGGCGCCACGCCGGCGTCGGGAATCGGGGTGATCCAGGTGGCTTCGGGCAGTGTCGGTCCGAGGTGTGACTCGACGGGGGGAGACGACGGGCCCATCTCCATCGGCCGGGCCCGCCGTTGGACGTTCCGCTGCATATCGATGCAGACGTTGGTGGCGATGCGATACAGCCACGAGCGCACGCTCGAGCGACCCTCGAATTTGTCGGCGTTGCGCCAGGCCCGCAGCATCGTCTCCTGGACCGCATCCTCGGCCTCGAACCCCGAGCCGAGCATCCGGTAGCAATATCTCGTCAGCTCCCGACGAAACGGCTCGAGCGCAGTGTTGACCACTGTGGATTCGCGAACGGTCACGCCTTCACACTCTACAGAGCCGACCTCGAGCACGACGTTGGACATCACCCCTACGACGTGACGGGGAGCGCGAACTCATCGGTCCGTCCGCGTTCCCAGCTCTCACCCAGCTCTCACCCAGCTCTCAGCCACCGCGTCGTCTTCTTGGAGGAGAGGGAGGACCACACGCCCCTCCACTCGTGACGCAACGTGCGCTGTAGCCGCCGTTCATGGGCCACCCGGAGCCCGGCGGCGAAGCCCA
>Ga0182030_10024375_pt1 | contig 11118 bp, 5 predicted proteins | sample 812S3MmetaG_FD_121299 | JGI IMG/M metagenome (GOLD analysis project Ga0182030, IMG submission 121299) | Permafrost microbial communities from Stordalen Mire, Sweden - 812S3M metaG (Illumina Assembly) | ecosystem: Environmental > Terrestrial > Soil > Wetlands > Permafrost | place: Sweden...
ATTGGTTTCGGCCCCGCCTCCCTCGCCATCGCCATCGCCCTCTCGGACTCCCACTCCTCCCACCCCACCTCATCACCTCCCAAAACACTCTTCCTCGAAAAACAACCCCACTTCGCCTGGCACGCGGGGATGCAACTACCCGGCGCAAAAATGCAAATCTCATTCCTAAAAGACCTCGCCACACCGCGAAACCCGCGCTCTAAATTTACCTTCCTGAATTATCTGTTTGAGAAAGGGAGATTGAATCAGTTTATTAATCTAGGCACGTTTTTGCCGAGGCGAGTGGAGTATGAGGATTATTTGAGGTGGTGCGCGGGGTGTTTTGAGCGGGAGGGGAGGGTGGCGTATGGTGTTGAGGTGCTAGGTGTGAGAGAGGGGGGAAAGGGTGTGGATGGGAGGGTAGAGAATTGGGTTGTGAAGGCGAGGGGGAGTGATGGGGAGGTCGTAGAGAGGAGGGCAAGACATGTGGTTATTGCCGTTGGTGGCCGGCCCGTCATTCCTAGTAATCTCCAAGGGCTGAAACACGTCAGCCATTCATCCCAATTCGCGACCACGATTTCTCGGATCGAGGAAACGGAGAAAGAACGAGGGGTTCACAAGAAGTTGAGATTTGCAGTTGTGGGAAGCGGCCAGTCTGCAGCAGAAATCTTCAATGATCTCTGGGAACGGTTCCCAGATGCGGATGTGAAACTTATTATTAAAGGCGCGAGTCTGAGACCGAGTGATGATAGTCCTTTGTAAGTCCCCTCTTCCTATCTCATCACGTGCATGTCCATTATCCCCTTAACTAACAAGACCAGCGTCAACGAGATCTTCGACCCCGACCGCGTAGACGGTATTTACAACCAAAACGCCGCGGAGCGAGCAGCAGCTATAGCCCTCGACCGCGGCACCAACTACGGTGTGGTACGGCTCGAACTTCTCGAGCACTTATACGAGAAAATGTATATGCAACGCCTGCAACACGCAAATGAATCGCAATGGCGATGTCGAATCATTCCTAATCGGGCTGTGCTCTCCACTTCTCAATCCAAAGACTCGGGAGTAATGCTACATCTTGGTATTCCGGAAGAGAGACGTGTGCATGATGAGACGGGGGATGAGGAAGTGTTAGAGGTTGATTATGTGTTTACGGCGACGGGATATAAGCGGAATGCGCATGAGGAGATGCTTTCAGAAGTTAAGGATCTGCTACCTGAGGAAGATAGGGAAAGGAGGAGGTGGCCGGTAGGCAGGGATTATAGGGTGGGCTTTGAGGAGGGAAAGGTTAGTGAGAGGGCGGGGGTTTGGTTACAGGGGTGTAATGAGGGGACGCATGGTGTGAGTTTTCCCTTCCTTTTCCCCATTCCCTTATTTTAGAGTGGCACTGATGTGGACAGTTGAGTGATACCCTTCTTTCGATCTTAGCGGTGAGAGGGGGAGAATTGGTGCAGAGTATGTTTGGACACGATACCCGCACCACATAAGTGTCAAGTTCGGTTCATAGTATTGTAAACATGGTTGGCGTATGGTGTTTATCACATAACTCCCTCCCTCATTTATCATAGCGGAGGGTAGCAAGTTGTTGAGTATTAGAGTCAGCGGCGGTTGTGACAGGAATATATATATCTTCCTGATAGATGAGTAGAATAAAGATACATTTTCCATAACAAGTTGTTTAGGGTCAAATAGGTAAATTAGAAGTTTATTTAATGCATTGAGACCTAATACATTTTTACCATCTAATTCACGTATCTGAATTTAGTTGCTTGAAAATGGAAGGTTGGGGTGTATGAACACAGGTAGAAGCATGCATTTATACTCATTCATTTAATACAAGTATATCTAGCCCGAGCCCTTCAGCTCCTCTAGCCTTCCCTTTAAAACCTCCCACTCTGGTGTTTCCTCCCAAACATCCCTCGCCTTACCCATGATACCCCTAACCGCACTCCTGGCTTTCGACTTCCAGGCTTTTTCTACCAGCTCCTCCCCTCCCTCGGCATTCACCACCTCCATGCCCCCGTAATTCTCCAACGCGCTAACTAAATCCCCCGTAACAGCAACCACAGCTTGCCACGCCTCCTCCTTCTCTAACCACCCCTCCCCTTTCGTTGCTCCTCGCCACGCCTTCTCCGCCGCCTCTAACGCACCTTTATAATCTCTGCGCCAGAAAGCGAGTTTTTCAATTAAACTGTATAACTCCCAGCGATCTGTGATAAGCGGTTCGATTTCATTGCTCACCACTTCACACACGACCCGCCCCAGACTCCCTCGCGGAGGAGTCCAGATTCCGTTGACGACTTCCCCTCCAATGCGCTCGCGGGAGGTTACCTCGGAAATCAAGGCGCGGAGAATATCGACGTCGATAGCGGCTTCGCCGATACTCGGTGCACGTATACGAATCACGTTTCGTAGACCGAGAACGAGGTCTGGGTAGCTAGGAGGAGACATCCGGGCTGCTATTGTTATGACGTTATCCCATATTTGCCAGGTGGAGTGCGAGAGCGAGGCGCCGCGTTTATAGGCTATGAGTGCTTGTCTCAAAACCTCCTTCGGATCCTCCCTCCTATCTTTCCCTGCACCTGAGACCGGCTCTTCATCGGAGTCGTCGCCACGTTCGATGGCTGTGTCTACTTTTTGTAGAGAGATTAGCTCAGCGTGTTTTGAAAGCAACGCAGAACCGAGATTCGAATACGTTTTCGCATCCGTATCATCAAGCATAATAGCCTGCTGAAACGCCACAACAGCACCATCCCAATTGCCGACCCGTAAATCCAGATCTCCAAGTCGAGACCAAGTATCCCCGTTTTGTCTATTCACGACTGTGGCTTTCATATATGCTTCTCGCGCTTTATCTAGCTCAGAGGCCTTGGTGTAATATTCACCTAACGAGCGCTGAGCGCGCGCGTATCGGTTTTTAGAGATACTCCACGCGCGTTCCCAGCACGCGGGATCAGCATCCAGATCACCAAGGATGCACCATAGGCGCGGTGCATGTGGGGGTGTAGGCCTCATCTCACCCTCCCAATTCTCGTTCAACAATTCAGAAGCGTCAATATCATAGTCATCCATCTCTTTTCCTTTCGACGAGTAGAAAAGTTGGCGACGGATAATCTGCCGTGCTTTATCTTCTTGCGAGACGGAGTGGTAGCATAGAGCGACCTCAGCCCATAATTTTAACCGCTTGAAAATCTCGAGCGCGGAGATGAGGGATCCGGCGCCGGACCAGGCGTATGCGAGTTCGGTTTCGAGTTCCCAGCGGGTGGGCGTGTTGAGTTGATAGATGTATTGGAGACGTTCTGTAACGGGGGCGGATTCGGTGGGTTTGGGTGCTGGAAGGAAGGAGGTGATTTTGATTTCTGGGATGGAATCGAGGTTGTTGGGGGAAGGAGAGGAGGTGGTGGAGGCGATGATTTGATCGACGATTACTTGGAGTTGGAGAACGCTACGTTCTAGGGTTCTGGAGCGGTGGGATTCGATTCTGGATCGGACGAGGAGGGCTTGGGTGTAGATTTGCCAGTTTGTGGGTTTGTCGGAGAGGACGCGGATGGCGTAGGGGAGGATTTCTTCGCTGTTGAGTTTGTCAAGTGGGGAAAAGGTGTCTTTGAGTGTGGCTTCTGTGAGGAGGGTGATTTGATCTAGGGGTTTGAGTTGTGGTTGGTCATCTGGTTGCATGCCTACAAGTTCGGGGGGAAGAGCTGAGTTATCGACTTTGTCGGAGGCATTCTTTGTGAATTCGATGTTCTCAAGAAGAGTGTCATCATTCAACTCCAATGCATTTGGTACATTTCCTGTGCCCTTCGAGATTTTGCTGTTCTTCAAGGCACTAGAGAGATTCTCATCTCGAGATCCATCTTCACTGCTCTTAGCGAAGACAACCAACTGCGAGATATCCGTTTGTTGAAATTTTGTCCTCTTTCCCAGCGCTCCAGACAACGCATAACTAAATCCCGAAACCGTCTTAGCCAGCTTAACGTTCTCATTAGCCTTCAAATCCAATCCCTGCATGATATAAATCTGAGCCTTCTCCAGCAAAAACTGAACTTTGCCTTCCGTCGAATATTTCGACTCTGGCCCCAGAACTTCTCCTTCCAACTCTTTCAAATCCTTCTGAATAACATCCTGCAATGCCGATGAGTCACTTAATCTTCCTCCAGACATTCCCGATAAGAGCCGCTGATGATAGGCATTAATCCTAACACGCATCCACTTGCAATCCCTAAAATCCGTATTGATAATGCGTGGAAAATAAACTGTGAACACAATCCTTGCAAGGCAGAACAGCTCAACATGCGGAATATGCTGATACACAGAAACACCATCAACATCCAAGCTCTTCAGACATTGTTCTCTCAGCTCATAGTTTCCTTGGGTTGAGAAGACATCCCCAAACTCGAGTGGCGGTCCCGTGACGTTGGCTTGAAGAAAAGCATTGAAAGCTGCAAGTCCCGATATCAGAACGAGAAAAATTGCTGTCTCGCTTGAGAAATCGCCATCTTGGAAGATGGCACCTTGTTTCTCGCGTGGAAGAGAAATGGTTTGCGACAACTTCTCAAATAAGGCTTGCGAGGTAGGGTTTCGAAGAATTGCTTTGTAGTCACCATCGAGATAGGTAGAACCCTCTTTAGGAAGCTCGATATGTTTCTGTAAGCTTGATAGGTCACAGATTAGTAAATCAAGCGTTCGGTCATCCAATAAAATTTTCATTTTAGACATTATGCTCGTTGGTTGCGAAATTCTTTGGGGCTGCATTCATTACCTCAAGTGAAGAATTTTTGAAAATCGACCTATCTGATTTGTCAGCACGTGATCAGGAGCATTTTAGCACATTGGATGGAATTATTTAAGTGATTTTAGCAGCATTTATCAATAAGTATGAAAGTAGCAATAGTAATCAAGTACTCCAGAGTGGTGATTTTATAGGTATACAATAGGGGAGAGTGGATCTAAAGCAATCGGCTTCACCTTCACATTTGATCCAGACATTCCAAACTTCCAAACAATTATGCTATGCTAAACAGTTTTGTACTACATAAACAATCTTTGCTACGCTCGACATGCACCTATCCATGAATACATAACGCTATGCTAGTCAATCTAGCTATGCAGAGTTGAGTATTTATACATAATTATACAACCCCTCATTTCTTCCCCTTCTTCTTGTTTGGCACGACCTTGAAACCAGCCGTTGATTCTTCTTTTGGTGGACCCTTCTTAGCTACTTCACTCCAACCACTAGATTTCTCGCCCCCACTAGAAAATGAAGTGCCAGATCCCGTGCTTGAAGGCTCAATGATGCCTTTCTCAGCAAGCTTACGACGTCTCGTGAACTCGTTAGCAAAGTGACTACCATCAATCAATTGAGAGTTTTCGTAAACGCTGTCTCTGATCAATTCTGATGGGAAGCTGGAGATCGTAGTAAGGAACTCATCGACTAGATACTATTAGCATAAGCACAAAATATCATCTAAAGCGATGCTCACCATTGATACCAGCATTTAGGCCACCCTTGCCAGTCAAGTATGCTTTCGCCCACTTGTTTAATTCATTCATCGCTGCATTGATACCGGTCTGACCAGCCGTAGTCACGCTGCGAGTAGGTGCAGGGCGAGCAACGCTTGGCCTAGCTGTTGGTGTGGTCACACTGCTGGAGGCTCGTATAGCCTGAGGAGCTGCAGCGGCAGGCCCCGTTGGAATCTTTACTTTTCCACCAGCGCCAACAGTAGCCCAAGGACCGCCAGGGGCAGGACCAGTTGGCTTGCTAGCAAGATCAGCATAGCGCTTTCCACCTGTGGTTGCTTGTGATGGTTGGGTGGCAGCCGTAGCAGCGGCGAGCTTCTGCTTGCGTGTTTCTTCTTCTCGCTGAATATCGGCTAGGGTCTTCTTGGCCGCAGCAGAAGTGCTTACGGCTTGTTTCAGGGCAGTGCTATTTGCCCATGCAGTAGGGACGCTAGGAGTGGCTGGAGTGCCACTATTTCCCCAAGTGGATGTCGTGGGTAATCCTGGAGCGGGTGCAATCGCCGGATTGGCAAGCATCTTCATTTGCTGTTCATTGGCGAGACGACGAGCAGCAGCAGCAATTTCTTCCTGCTTTGCAGCCTTCTTTGCTTCAGCTTCTTGAATTTCTTTCAAAGACGGTCCCTTTGGAGCCTCAGCTTGCTCTTTGGCCCATGGTGCAACAGAAGGGGTATTAGCAGTAACATCCGGAGTCTCTGATCGAGATCGAATATCAACGTTCAAGGCCTCTGGTAAATTCGAACGACCTCTTTGAGCAGTTGGGGCTGGAAGAGGAGTCGTAGATTGTGGAGGGGGTGGGAATGGCATTGGGAGCTGAGTTTCAACCTTTCCCCAGGGAGATTCTGGCTGAGTTGCTGGGATTGGCGATTGTTTCGCTGAAGCAGCCTTCTGAACTTGTTGGGTAAGGGTTAATACCTCTGGAGCCTCATGTTCAGGTTCCTCATCATGCTGGTATTTTGGCGAGTCATGATACTGCTGCGGGTGTTGTGGCGGGCCGATAGGATCACCCAGTACAGAAGCAGATTGGTTATGTTCCTCCATTTCGCGCTGCGCTTGGAGCTGGTTGAATTCCTGAAGGCGTGCTTTATAGCCTTGGGGATCATTTTGGGGAAGTTGTTCCATTCTAGCTGCATCCTGCTGAGTAATTCCTTGTTGTCCAAACAATGAACTGATCTGTTGAGCATGCGATGGCTGAGATCCTGGCGCGCCTGGACCAAATAGTTGCTGGCGATCTTGTAGACTGAGGCGACCCAACTCTTCCTCACGAAAGAAGTCAGGACCCATCCCGCTTGGATTTTGAGAAGGGACTGGACGAGGTGGGCCCTCAAAGAAACCAGGCATGGGAGCAGGGGGAGCCATTCCGATAGGAGATGTCATACTTCCAAAGCTGGGCTGGCTTTGAAGGCTATGAGCGCTAGAATGGTGATGTAAAGAAGCAGGAAGTCCACTCATTTGCATCTGCTTCATATTCACCTGCTGCTGAGCAAGGAACTCTCTTTGGCGAGCCATCAGATACTGCTCTTCCTGCTTACGTCTTTCCAAATTGTTCTGCTGTTCAGCAGTCAAGGTGGTACCAAAGCTTGGGAAAGCTCCAGCAAATGGAGGTTGAACAGCTCCGGCTGGTGCTGCAGTGTTTCCAGGGGCGGCAGCGGTCGGTGTGAAAGATGTTCCAGCCTGAGTAGTGGGTACACCGTGGGGAATGCCTATCTGAGGGACGAGGAAAGGTTCCCTTGAGTTTCCAATGCGACGAATCAGCTGGCCAAGGGGTTCGAATTCAGTATCTTCGACTTTCTTGACAGAAAGATCCGGAGTAAAGAATGATGCTTTGTACCAATCATGCATTTCAAGCCCGGACCATGGACCTTGCACTTGGCCTTGCGGGTCCAAATAAACCCATCTCATACGATCCGGCATGACCATCATCCGCTGTTGAGCTGTGGGAAGCTGATTAGGCGCAGAATCAGATGACGCCTGCGATTGTTGATAATTGGATTGGGTAGAAGTTCCCTGAGCAAAGGACGTAGCTGTCTGCGCGTGTGCGCTATCTGATGAGGAGAAAGGTCCCTGAGTTCGAGAATGTTCGGGCTGAGGGAACATGTCTTCAAAAGCATTTCTACCACTTCGAATAGGGCTGTCTGTGTCACGAGGGAAAGCATTTCTGCCAATACTGCCAAAAGCACTGTTCTGCCTAGCATCATTGCCATCCCCAGAATTCTCATTCTCACCGCCTTGCATCTGAGCCTGCATCGCGGCTGGAAATAGTGAGCCTAGCTTACTGCCGCGACCTACGTTATTGGCACCAGAGGAACCTGGACCGAACATACCGCCCAATGCCCCAAAACCAGGCGATTGGAGATCACCTGAAGCGCCGAAGATAGAATTACCGAAAGCACCAGGAAAGCCGGGTCGATTTTCCCTATCAGGAGTCCCAATAGGATTTGCGCTTGTCGGCCAGCCACCCATGCCACCGAGATTGCTGAGAGAAGGAATTCCGCCAAGTGGACCAGGAAACCCTTTGGATGCGCCAACACTTGAGGTTTGACTGCGATCACTTCCATCAAAAGCAGCACTAGGAAATCCTCTCGGAAGATTTCCGAAGGTGTTTGGTCCATGTTCAGGAATGCCTCCAAGACCACTTCCACGATTGTTCTGATGAGATTCGCCGTCATAACCTTCATCATCCTGCTCACTCTTATCCTCGGGAGGGCTACGATATGGATTGGTATCTGACGGACTTAATGGCTCATGTTCGCCACGGTGACCTTGAGGGGTTTGTTGACTATGTCCACGAGAGTCTCGAAAGCTTGGCACTTCGGACATGCCAAAATCACTCGATGCGCCTCTGATTGGTGTATCAAGGCCTGGAGCTCGACGCTGGGAAATCGGTGGCGGACTTGTGTCCTGACCACCGCCCAAGGCTGCACTTCCACTAGGAGTGTCATCGCCAAAGGGATCAGTGTCAGTACGTGGCCTAGATCTCCATGATCGCTCGGCCGCTTTCGAAGAAATATCCTCCGAACTCTCCTTTGGCATAAGATGGGCAAGGCGGCTTTCTCCTCTCATGCTACCAAAAGCAGGTCTCTTTTCTCCAGGAGTAGGCGGATTGATCGAGTTTCCTAAGCCAAAGCTACCAAAGCTTCCCATCGCTGCACTGCCTGGAGCTGCACTCCAGGGTGAGCTAGGTCCATTGCCAAGAATACTTCCAGCAGTGTTGCTTCGACTTAGTGTTCCAAAAGGTGAGCTAGTCTTTGGATCTTCAGCTCGGTCATCGCCATCTTTGACATCAGTGAGTTTTCGAGAGAAGAATGGGGACGGTTCATCTCTAGAAAAACGGCCTGTGCCTGCCGGCGATCCCAGTCCCGTGATCGAATCACTGGTCTGTTGGCGGCGAGTACTTGGTCGACTTGATGATGGGGAGGCGAGTCCAAAGGCGTTTGAGCCTTGCGAGAGAGATGTCCTTCGTCCATTTGTGCTCTGTCCATTCGAGTCTTTGTTTAGGTTTTGAGGTGGTGGTTTCAGAGGAGAATTGACGTCGCTGGCAAAAATCTAATACGAGTAAGCATTATGTCGAAATTTATGGCTAGGGAAACTCACGCTTCGTTCAGCTTCGGTCATCTCCTCCAAGCTAATTGGTTGGACACTGCCGTCTGAATCCCAGCATGTGTGAGGGCCGTGAGTATCTCTCCCATCATGTTTTCCCCAACCGCTGCGACCGTTTGCGCCGTTAGAATGTCCCGGGTTCCAGTTATTGACGAACAAACTCGAAACATCCCTACTTGTTGCCTCTAAGTTCTGCTGTGCTCTGAAGACTTCAAGCATTTGATTCTTTGAGTATCGAGTGTCTGCCGATTGTTCGTAGAATGATATTGATTGCTGTGATTCTTCAAGCTCTGCCGTGGTCTCGAGACTTCCGTCTACAGCCGAAGACTTAGTAAACGGGGTGGTGGATGAGCGACGAAGCGTCACTGTACCATTTGTTCTATTATTCTTCCGATCCCTTGATGGCCCACCATTGTCAGAAAGTCGGTTCATCCAATATTCAAGGGAAATATGACGAGGTGGGGAGCGCATCTTGCTAGGGAATGCTCAAGTCAAGATAGAAAAGAGCGAACGGTATTCGGTAATACAAAGATATAGTAGCAGATATAACAATGATAGGAACCAGATGATGGGTAAATAGAAAACGGGAATGTTGAAAGTGTGTGAGGAAAACGTACCAGTCCCCGCTTCCTCGTCCATCGCCCCTCCCGCTTCGAGAATCGCGAGTCGAACCTTGGCCTGCAGCCGCAGATGCAAAGCTTGATGGCATGTGTGAAGGCATAATTAATCGCTAGCTTGCTGAAAATGGCAAACGGGAAAGAGGTTGATACAGTAGTTAGGGCAGTCGCGGTGCGGGTACAAATGACGCGAGATCGGATTGCAGAGCAGGAGTTTGGAGATTGGTGTAGAGATTGAGACAAAGTCAGATTAGATTCTGAGATTGCACAGGCGTCAGATAGATGTTGGATGGACAGAAGATCGTGAGCAGATTTGGTTGGTGTAGTTGTAGGGTCGCGAGCAAGGGGATTTCTCTTTGGTGGAGGTGAAGATTGAAGAAGACAAAGTTCAACGAGCTCTTTCTCAAACGAAGCCCTAAGTGGTTTAGCTTATTTTCTCGCGCAGGTCCCCAAATTTGCACACGCGACTTGCGCAATCGTGATGTTCAATCGACCTGCAAACTTCTAAATAATATTCTGTTATTTCACGATTCTGGATACAATCACAGGATACATGCTGGTCAGCGAAGCATAGGTAGGTAAAGGTTGTTATTCAATCACGTGGAATCAATCTCCTCGAGGTCATTCCAGATTTATCTTATGGCAGCCGCGTCAGAACCGAACGATGTTATTTTTGGTACATTTACCCTAGGCCTAAGAGGCTGGCACTGTATAAGATTGAGCGAGACAAGCTAGGATCCAGTCAAGTATTATCCTCGGGTCGTACGAAGCACAAGATGACAACTGCTTTATCCGGTCCAGATTGCACAAGGCCCTCGATTCGGACTGCCCTTAGTTGACAAAGGATGTCCTCCAGCTGGCTAAATCGAGACTTAAGTGTATCACGATGGCAACGATTGTTTGCTTCCTGCAAGAGGATGATTTTCTGGCAGATCTGACCTCAATAAGATGCTTCTGAATCCAGTATCTTTGGCTGAGCTTGCAAACACAGCATATTGTACTACGTTTCCACATAATCCTCGTTGCACCGGCCTTCTTCATCCAATTGGCAATAGCTTGTCTATCTTTTTAAGGCAAACACTGTTCTATAGGCCTTAAAAGCACCTATATGTCCATGTGCGATGTTCTTTGACACATCAAAGAGGCTGCTGGCACCTTCATGTTACCGCTTTCTGTTTGCATTTAAGATGGCCTATATTTGCTTACATTTAAATACTGATGAATGTCCACTTCCTGCTTTTTGGAATGACATGAGAAACATCACGCAGAAATTCTGTTCGACTTGTACGACTTCTCCTGTACACAACATCAGCAGTTTTGAGTTGTAGAATAGTAGCACTGGTATCTAAGAAATCTTTCTATTGGACAAATTCGATATACTCTTCCAAATGTATTCTGGAAACTC
>Ga0182030_10024376_pt1 | contig 11117 bp, 12 predicted proteins | sample 812S3MmetaG_FD_121299 | JGI IMG/M metagenome (GOLD analysis project Ga0182030, IMG submission 121299) | Permafrost microbial communities from Stordalen Mire, Sweden - 812S3M metaG (Illumina Assembly) | ecosystem: Environmental > Terrestrial > Soil > Wetlands > Permafrost | place: Sweden...
CGGCGGACACCGACAGCCTGCTCAGTTGAACGCTGGATGAGCACCAGCCAGCCATCTGACCGTTGGGCCGACCTCGGCGAGTTCATCCGCCAGCAGCGGAACACCGCCCGGCTCTCACTTCGCAGGCTCTCTGAGATCGCGGGCATCTCGAACCCTTACTTGAGCCAGATCGAACGCGGGCTTCGCAAGCCCTCAGCGGAGATCCTCCAGCAGATCGCGAAGGCGCTCCGCATCTCTGCCGAGACGCTCTATGTGCGCGCCGGAATCCTCGAGGACGAGCGCGGTGACGACGACCTTGTGCGCCATATCCTGACGGACCCGTCCCTCGTTGAGGAACAGCGTCAAGCGCTAGTGCGGGTTTACCTGTCCTTCCGGAGGGAGAACGGCCTGTGGGAGGCCGACTCGGAGGCGCCGCCGACTGGGGCGCGGACCCCAGGGACCTGATCGCGAGGCTTGCTCAGTAGGCTGGCCTACGATGCGCAGGCTGGCTGTCCTCTCCATGCACACTTCTCCGCTCGCCCAGCCGGGCGCCGGGGACGGCGGTGGCATGAACGTCTATGTCCGTGAGCTCTCCTCGGCGCTTGCCCGCAAAGGCGTAATGTGCGACGTCTACACGCGGCGCTGGTCCCCCGAGCTTGCTGACGTCGTGACGATCGAGCCAGGTTTCGCCGTCCACCATGTGGACGCGGGGCCGCCCGCTGCGGTCGCGAAAGAGACTCTCCAGGACCATGTCCAAGAGTTCACCGAGTCGGTCATTGACAGGATGACGGATCCGCGTCGAAGCAACGCCGCTGGGACCGGCGCACCCGCGGATGCCATCCATGCCAATTACTGGCTGTCGGGGCTCGCCGGACATGCCATCAAACACCGGCTGGGACTGCCCTTAGTCTCGACGTTCCACACCCTCGACAGGGTAAAGGCCGAGGCGAGCCCCGAAGAGGTGCAAAGCGCTGAGCCGGGGCGCCGCGCCCGAGCTGAGTCGGAGATCATCGGGTGCTCGGACGCCCTGTTGGCCTCGTGCTCGGTCGAGGTCGACCAGCTCTGCGAGCTCTACGGGGCCGACCCGGACCGAGTCGAGGTCGTCCCGCTCGGTGTCGATCATGCCTTTTTTTCACCGGGCGACCGGGCGCATGCAAGGCGCGCCCTAGGCCTTGGAAGTGACGGCCCCCTGCTGTTGTTCGTCGGCCGGATCCAGCCCCTTAAGGGCGCCGACGTAGCTGTGAGGGCGTTCGCGCTCTTGTCCCGGTCGCTACCGAGCGCCAAGCTCGTCGTGGTAGGCGGTCCGAGCGGGCCGAGAGGTGACGCAGAAGTGGCGACGCTGCACAAGACGGCCGACGAGTTGGGTCTCGCCGAGAGCGTGGTCTTTGTGCGCCCACAGCCCCACGAGCTGCTCTCGACGTTTTACAGGGCGGCCGACTGCTGCCTTGTGCCCAGTCGTTCGGAGTCCTTCGGCCTCGTGGCCCTCGAAGCGGCCGCGTGTGGCACGCCTGTTGTCGCGGCAGCCGTCGGAGGTTTGACCACCCTCGTGGAGCACGGTCGGACCGGTTACCTCGTCGAGGACGGCGACGCGGAGGCCTACGCTCGCTTCGCCGCCGAGATATGCACGGACCCGTTGCTACAGGCAGCGCTAGGTGCCGGAGGAGCCCTGATGGCTTCTGACTACAGCTGGTCGATCACCGCCCGCAGATTGAGCTCTCTGTACGATCGTTTGACCTCGCGCACCTTGGTCGAGTGTTGAGCCTGCGATGGTGACTCGCCTGCTCGTTGTCGGAGGCGGCAGGATGGGCCACGCCTTTCTCGGGGGCCTGCTCCGCTCGGGCTGGGCGGAGCCGGGTGATCTGGCCGTCGTCGAGACGGTCGCCTCGGCTCGCCACGAGCTTGAACAGCGCTACCCGGGAGTCGTCGTTTGTGAAACCGGTTGTGCCGCCGAAGCGGCCGTTCTCGCCGTCAAGCCGGGCGACGCCCTGGCTGCCTGTCGGACCATCGCCGGGTCAGGGGCGCGGCGCGTCGTGTCCATCGCGGCCGGCGTAACCCTCGCTCAGCTCGGGGGTTGGCTCGGACGCGACGTGGTCATTCTTCGGGCCATGCCGAACACCCCCGCCCTCTTGGGAGCAGGTGCGTCTGCGCTCGCTGGCGGCGAGTCGGCGACAGAGGTCGACCTCACCTGGGCGGAAGGAGTGCTTTCTTCACTTGGAGTCGTGGCACGCTTTCCTGAGTACCAGCTCGACGCCGTTACAGGGCTGTCGGGGTCGGGGCCCGCCTATCTCTTCTTGTTGGCCGAGGCTCTCGTCGAGGCGGGCGTCCACGAGGGTCTAGAGCGGGAGGTGAGCCGGATGTTCGCCGTCCAGACATTGCTCGGCTCGGCCCGGCTCTTGGCCGAGACGGGCGACCCACCCGAGGTGTTGCGGGCGGCGGTCACCTCTCCCGGCGGCACGACCGCCGCCGCCTTGCGCGTTCTCGAGGCGCACGGGTTTCGTTCCGCCGTGCTCGAGGCGGTCTCAGCGGCCGCTAAGCGCTCCCGGGAGCTCGGCCACTAAGACCCTGAGAGGGCTCGTAGTCGGGCCCTAGGAGAGCCCACGGCCTCCTCTCGGTTTCCTCCCACTTTGAACTTCAGCCACAGTGGCGTACATTCGTGACTGGCGGAGAGGGGTGATGCAACTGTCAAACATCGAGTACGCCAAGGCAAGATTCTCCACAGTCGCAGAAGTAGCCCAGGCGCTTCGCGTTTCCAACATGACTGTCTACCGACTCATTAAGGCCGGGCAGCTCCCGGCAGTGCGGGTCGGCAAGTCGTTCAGGCTCAGAGACGAGGACGTGGACCGCTACCTCGCGGAGCGGTTTACCGAAGCAGGTTGAGACGTCTCGTCCCGTTGCCGCGGACGAACGCGCTTGTGAGCGAGTGCACGAAGTAGTTACGATTCGCGCCAGATGGCTGAACGCTTGGCTAGGCGGATACCGGAGCCCACAGTTGTACGGCTGCCGTTATACCAGCGCGCCCTTCGCGAGCTCTCCAGGGACGGCACTGCGACAGTGTCGTCGGCCCAGCTGGCTGAGGCGGCCGGCGTCAACGCCGCCAAGGTTCGCAAAGACTTGTCTCATCTCGGCACATACGGCACTCCCGGCACCGGCTACGACGTCAACTTCCTCCTTGGCCAGGTCCGCCATGAGCTTGGCCTCGACCGCGAGTGGCAGGTCATCATCGTCGGCATGGGCAATCTCGGCCACGCCCTTGCCCACTCGCAGAGGTTCTCGACACAGAACTTCCGCACCGTGGCTCTTTTCGATGTCGACCCCGCAAAGCTCGGAGAGGACGTCGACGGCCTCGAGATCCGCCCCCTTTCGGAGTTGTCGTCACTCGGCGACACGAGCCGGGCGATCGGTGTTATCGCCTGCCCTGGCCCTGCGGCCCAAGACGTGTGCAGCCGCCTCGTCGATGCCGGTGTCGGGGCGATCTTGAACTTCGCCCCGACCATCTTGAGCGTCAAGCCCACGGTGCTCCTGCGCAATGTCGACTTCGCCGTCGAGCTGCAGGCCCTGGCCTTCTACGTCGTGCATCCCGAGGCCCTTAGCGGCCCGGAAGGCGGTTCCTAGCCCGGGCCGTGCTGGAAAGCGCACGATGAGATGAGAAAGCTCCGCATCGCCACCCGTGGCAGCAAGCTCGCGCTCCGCCAAGCCGAGATCGTCTCCGAGGCCATCGCTGGTCTGCGACCCAAGGGCTCAACAACGGTCGAGCTCGTTGTGGTCGAGACCTCGGGCGACCTACACCTCGAACGGCCGATCGGGGAGATAGGGGGCCAGGGAGTCTTCGTCAAAGAAGTCGAGCGCGCCATATTGGACGGCCGGGCAGATCTGGCGGTCCACTCGGCCAAGGATCTCCCCTCAGGTACCCGCAGCGACGGACTCGCACTCGTCGCCGTGCCGAAGAGGGCTGACCCGAGGGACGCGCTCGTGGGCTTAGGTCTTGACGACCTAGGTCCCGGGGCGCGTGTGGCCACCGGCGCCCCGAGAAGGCGCGCCCAGCTGGCTTGGCTCAGGCCGGACCTCCGATTTGATGAACTGAGGGGGAACATCGCCACCCGTCTTGCGAAGATGCCGCCGGACGGCGCCGTCGTCGTGGCCTTTGCCGCGCTGCAACGGCTCGGTCTCACCGAGCTGGCGGCCGAGGTTCTGTCCCTCTCGACGATGATTCCTCAGGTCGGCCAGGGCGCTCTTGCCATCCAGTGCCGATCGGGGGACGGGCCGACCGCCGAGCTGCTCGGAGCCATCGACGACCCTGACTCACACCGCTGCCTCGATGCCGAGAGGGCTTTTTTGGCAGAGCTCGGGGGCGGATGCGAGCTTCCCGTGGGGGCGCTCGCCGTCGTTGACGACGACGGGGTAGTTGAGCTCGAAGGAGTCGTCGCCAGCCCCGATGGTCTCGTCCTTTTGCGGAAGGCCCACAAGGGCCGGGACGCCTTCGCGCTCGGACGTTTACTCGCGCGTGAGATCCTCGACCGGTGTGGGGGGGCCGAGATCCTGGCGGGGACTACAGAGCTCGTGTGACGGGCGAACTGTCGCTTTCGGGATTGCGGGTAGCGGTCACGCGTGCCGCCGCCCAGGCACCCGATCTCGTCCGTCGGCTCTCAGATCTCGGCGCCGTAGCTGTGGAGGCGCCCTTGATCGAGATCGCCGAGCCGGCCGACAACGGTGCAGCGCTTGGGGCGGCACTGTCCAAGATCGCGGAGTTCGACTGGGTCGTCCTTACTTCTACCAATGCCGTGGAGCGGTGCTGGCAACGGCTCGGCGTCGGTGCGAAGCTCGGTAGGGCGCGTGTGGCCGCCATTGGTCCCCGCACTGCCGAGGCGCTCGCCGCCCGGGGTGTCGTGGCCGATCTTGTCCCGGAGAGCTACGTTGCCGAGTCGCTCTTGGAGCTGTTTCCCACACCCCCGGACAACGGGGCGGGCTCGGTGCTGCTGGCATGTGCGGCCGGAGCACGTCAAGTTCTCGCGAACGGTCTTTCGAACAAGGGCTGGAGGGTCGAGGTCGTCGAGGCCTACCGAACCATCCGGTCCAGGCTCGACGAGGATGCTCTTCAAGCGGTCGCCGATTGCGACGTCGTGACCTTCGCTTCGTCCTCGGCGGTCATCGGCTATCTCGAGCTCGCCGGGCGCGGGCGTGTGCCGTCCGTCGTCGCCTGTATCGGCCCTGTCACGGCCCGTACTGCGGCGGAGGCCGGTCTAAGGGTGCAAATCGTGGCACGAGAGCACACCGCGGCCGGGCTCGTGCAGGCGCTCGTCGAGTGGCAGGCGGAGAGGGCCGTTGCAGACGAGCGGCAGTAGTCTCGGCGCAATGGGGTTCCCCGTTCGCAGGTTGCGCCGCTTGCGACGCCTTGAGGTGTCGCGCCGCCTTGTCGCTGAGTCGCGCCTCAGCGTCGACGATCTCGTGGCGCCGCTTTTCGTCCGTGAGGCTATCGAGGCCCCGATCCCTATCACCTCGATGCCAGGCGTCGTGCAGCACAGCGTCGCCTCACTGGTCAAAGAGGCACGCCGGCTTGCCTCGCTCGGCATCGGGGCCGTCGTGCTTTTCGGCGTGCCGAGCCACAAGGACGCTGTGGGCTCGGGCGCCTCGGATCCCGACGGCATCGTGCAGATCGCCCTCCGGAGGCTTCGCGACGAGCTCGGCGACGAGATGCTCATCATTCCCGACTTGTGCCTGGATGAGTACACCGACCATGGCCACTGCGGGCTGTTGAACGCTCGGGGCGAGGTCGACAACGACGCCACTCTCGTGCGCTACGGGCAGGTTGCCGTCGCCCAGGCCGAGGCGGGTGCCCACCTCGTCGCCCCGAGCGGAATGATGGACGGCCAGGTCGCCGCGATAAGAGCCGCCCTCGATGCCTCCGGGCACGAGGAAGTGGGGATCCTCGCCTATGCGGCGAAGTACGCCTCGGCCCTCTACGGTCCGTTCCGTGACGCGGTCGACGTGACCATCGCCGGCGGGGGTGATCGCCGGGGCTACCAGCAAGATGCGCGCAACCGGCGCGAGGCGCTCGAGGAGGTCCGCCTCGACTTGGACGAAGGCGCCGACATCGTCATGGTCAAGCCCGCTCTTGCCTATCTCGACGTCATCTCAGCGGTACGTGCGGCCGTCGACGTGCCTTTGGCCGCTTATCACGTAAGTGGCGAGTACGCCATGGTGGTCGCCGCGGCCGAGAGGGGCTGGGTCGATCGGGAGGCCGTCGCCCTCGAGCACCTTGGCGCGATAAAGCGGGCCGGAGCCGACCTCATCCTCACCTACTTCGCTGGCGAGGTAGCAGAACTGCTCGGTGGCGGCGCTCAGCGCTCGGGCATCTGACGCGCCAGGGCGGCCACCGTCTTATAGACCGCCTCGGCCGGACCTAGCTCGTCAGGGCGCATGAAGTTGCCCATGATCCTCAGCAGGAACTCCATGGCGGACTGGCTGTAGATGCCCGTGTTGACGAAAAGGCGCATGAGTCCGGGTCGGGAGAGGATCCCGATGAAGGCGCGCGCCACGCGGTAGTAGAGCCCGTAGATGTCCTGCAGGGCCTGTTCGTAGGCGAGGAGCAGGCGTGGGTCATCGGCGGCCAGGGCGTCGCAGACCGCGCCCGCGGCCAGGCGCCCTGTCTCGTACCCGTAGGCGATGCCCTCACCGTTGAAGGGGTTGATCGTCCCCGCCGCGTCGCCAGCCGCGATCCAGTCCGGGCCGACGCGCGGGCCGACGGCCAGGCCCATGGGCAGGCGGCCCCCAGTCGGCGCCCCGCAGGCTGTTTCCGGGCAGAGGCACCACGAGGCGGGAGCTTGGGCGACGAAGGCGTCCAAGAGTTTGGTCGTGTTGACGTTCTTCCAGAGGCCCTTGGTGGACAACAGCCCCACGCCGACGTTCACACGGCCGTCTCCTAGGGGAAAGATCCAGCCGTATCCGGGCACCACTTTGCCATTGGAGTCGCGGATGTCGAGGAACGAGTCGATGTAGGACTCCGCGTGGCGGGGCGAGCGGTAATAACCGCGCAGCGCCATACCCTGGGGCCAGTCCCGGTTTCGTGCCGTGCCGAGCGCCCGCCCGAAGCGAGAGAGAGAGCCGTCGGCGACGATCACGTACCTCGCCCGGACCTCGGTCGTCTTTGAGCGCGCCCGGTCCCGCACGAGGGCCCCTCCCGCCCGTGCCGTGCCGGAGCCGGCATCTGCTTGCGGGCGATCTCTTTCTCCCGACAGTGGTTCCAGTGCTTCGACGCCCTGCCAGATGACCGCCCCTGCCTTTTCCGCGCGGGCGGCGACGATCCCGTCGAGGTCGGCCCGCCTGATCACATAGCCGTACCCGGGAAGCCCGCGGTGCTCGGGCCAGCTCATCGTCACGGTGCGACCGTAGGCATTGGCGCGAAGACCCCGGTAGCGGTGGTAGGCCACCAGCTCGTCGCCGATGCCCATTTCCTCTAGCTGGTGGACTGAGCGCGGAGTGAGGCCGTCACCGCAGGTCTTCTCCCGCGGATAGTGCTTTTTTTCGACCACGAGCACGTCGATGCCGGAGCTCGCGAGCCAGTAGGCGGCCGCCGCCCCGGACGGACCTCCTCCGACGACGAGCACGTCGCAGTCCCATTGGCTCGGGCGGGGAGGCTGCAGTTCAGCCGCGGCACCGTTGGCTGCAGTCATGCGAGCATGATAGGAGCGCTGGCGGGCGACCGGTCCCGATGTGCTCGCCAGTAGCCTGCGTGCTAAAAACCGCCGAGGACATATGGCCAGCCTGGACAGCTATCTCCCAATCTTTTTCATGATCGTGCTCGGGATCGCCTTCGCGAGCCTTTCATTTGCCGCGTCCAAGCTTCTCGCCCCCCAGCGTCCCACCTCGGCCAAAGAGGCGCCCTATGAGTGCGGCATCGTTCCCGACCACGAGCCTGCCCGGCGCTTTCCCGTTCGCTTCTACCTCATCGCGATGATCTTCGTCGTGGTCGACATAGAGGTCATCTTCATCTTCCCCTGGGCCGTCGTCTCCAACAGCCTGGGCCGCTTCGGCCTCGTCGAGATCCTCGTCTTTGCCGCCACCGTCTTCGTGCCTCTCGTGTACCTCGTCGCCAACGGCGCCCTCGACTGGGGCCCGGTCAAGCGAGTGCGGCCCGTCGAGACGGAGTCCGAGCGGACGTCGTCTTCGACTGTGCGCCGTGTCGGACCTTCGAGCGGCGAAGCCGCGTAGGGGTCGGCGTGGGCCTCCAGGACCTCAACCACAACTTCCTCACCGGCTCTCTCGAAGAGCTCGTGAAGTGGGCGCGCCGCTCGAGCGTCTGGCCGGCGACCTTCGGGCTCGCCTGTTGTGCCATCGAGATGATGGCGGCTGGGGCGGCGGACTTCGACCTCGCCCGCTTCGGGATGGAGGTGTTCCGCAGCTCGCCCCGACAGGCCGACCTCATGGTCGTGGCGGGGCGCGTCTCCCAGAAGATGGCCCCGGTGCTGCGTCAGGTTTACGACCAGATGGTCGAGCCCAAGTGGGTCATCTCGATGGGCGTATGTGCCTCTACGGGCGGGATGTTCAACAACTACGCCATTGTCCAGGGCGTCGACCAGATCGTCCCGGTCGATGTCTATGCGCCGGGTTGCCCGCCTAACCCGCAGACGCTTATCCACGCCATCTTGACCCTGCACGAGAAGATCCGCCTCGGCGAGCTGACAAAGCGGCGCCCAGGCGAGACGGGGGCGGGCATCGACCTCGCCGCCGAGGCGGCACCTCACGGATGGGTCGCACCCCCGACCGGGATCCGCCTGGGGACGCCGCGCTGATGGCGGGCGTGGTTACGACAGCGGCCGAGCTCGTGGGAGACCGGGCCATCTGCGATCCGGGCGTCCTCGGCCAAGAGGTGCTCCACGTTGCCCGCGAGCAATACCTAGAGGTCGTCGAAGTGTTGCGCGAGAGCGGCTTTGAGATGTGTGCTGACCTGTGCGCGGTTGACTACCTCGACCACCTCGAGCGTCACCTTCCCCGAGGCGTATCGCCGGAGCGCTTCGAGATCGTCGTCAACCTGCTCTCACTGCAACGCCACCAAAGGGTGCGCTTGAGAGTGCAGGTGCCCGGGTCAGACCCGGTCGTGCCGACTCTGTTCCACCTCTACCCCGGTTCGGAGAACATGGAGCGGGAAGCCTTCGACCTTTACGGAGTGCGTTTCGAAGGCCATCCCGACCACACCCGTATCCTCATGCCGGACGACTGGGAGGGTTACCCGCTGCGCAAGGACTACTCGGTGGGCCGAGTGCCGGTGCAGTTCAAGGAAGCGCCAGGTCCGCGGTGAGCGACGAGGAGCTGATAGCAGAGACCTCCGAGGGCCTCCAGGAGCTGCACGACCTGGACGAGACCAGTCCCGAGGAGCTCGAGATCGAACAAGGCAGCGCCTTACGCCTGCCAGAGGGGCTCGTTTTCGACCCTGAGGACATCGATGTCGAGTTCGGGGCCGACGAGACCATGATCATCAACATGGGGCCCCAGCACCCCTCGACCCACGGGGTCCTACGCATCATGCTCGAGCTCGAGGGCGAGACCGTGCTCAGGTCCAAGCCCATCATGGGCTACCTGCACACCGGCATGGAGAAGACGGGCGAGCAGCTCACCTATGTCCAGGGGGCGACAAATGTCACCCGCATGGACTACCTCTCGCCGCTGCACAACGAGCTCGTCTACTCCCTTGCCGTCGAGGCTCTCCTCGGCATCGACCTCCCTCCTCGGGCGACCTGGATCCGCATGCTCATGACAGAGCTCAACCGCATCTCCTCCCACGTGATGTGGATGGCCACCAACGGCATGGACCTGGCATCGACGTCGATGATGATCTACGGGTTCAGAGACCGCGAGATGGTGCTGTCGTTCTTCGAGAAGACCACTGGCCTTCGCATGAACCACGACTACATCCGGCCTGGAGGTGTGGCAGCGGACTTGCCCGACGGGTGGGAGGACGACGTCATGGCGATCGTCGAGACCATTCCCGGGCGCGTCGACGAGTACGACGAGATGCTCACCGGCCAGCCGATCTTCAAACAGCGCACCGAGGGCGTAGGGATCATCACTCCCGAGCTGGCCGTCGCCATGTCGGCGACCGGGCCAATCCTGCGCGCTACGGGCGTCGCCTGGGACCTGCGGCGTGACATGCCCTATCTCGCCTACGACGAGGTCGACTTCGACGTCATTGTGGGCACCGTCGGCGACACCTACGACCGTTACGCCGTGCGCCTCAATGAGATCCGCGAATCGTGCAAGATCGTGCGCCAGTGCATCGAGAAGATGCCGCTCGGGGACTACCGGGCCCAGGACAAGAAAGTGACGCCACCGCCGAGAGCGCGCATCGACGAGTCGATGGAGGCCCTCATCCACCACTTCAAGATCTTCACGAGAGGCTTCGAGGTTCCCGCCGGAGAGGTGTACGTGGCGATTGAGTCGCCCCGCGGCGAGCTCGGCTGCTATCTCGTCGCCGACGACTCGAACAAGCCTTACCGCATGCACATAAGGGGCCCGAGTTTCGTGAACCTGCAGACGCTGCCCCCTTTGTTGCGCGGCGGGCTCATCGCCGACGCCATTGCCGTCATCTCCTCGGTCGACCCTGTCATGGGCGAGGTGGACCGCTGATGGGCCATTTTTCCGCCGACAACCGCGAGAAGGCTGAAGCGATCGTGGCCTGCTACCCGCGGCCGCGCTCCGCCCTCATCCCGTTGTGCCACCTCGCCCAGTCCCAGGACGGCTGGCTTACCGGTGAGGCAATGGAGGAGATCGCCGAGTTTGTCGGCTGCACCCCCGCCGAGGTGCGGGGCACGGCGACCTTCTACGACATGCTGCATACCGAGCCCGTCGGTCGGCACGTGCTCAGCATCTGCACCAACATCGCCTGCATGCTCGAAGGCGCCTATGAGGTGCTCGACCACGCCGAGACCGCCCTCGGCATCTCGGTCGGACAGACAACCGCAGACGGCGAGTTCACCCTGGAAGAGGCGGAGTGCCTTGCGGGCTGTAACCAGGCTCCATGTGTGCAGGTGAACCACCGCTTTTTCGGTCCCTTGGACACGGAGGGCCTGGACAGCCTCATCGAAGACCTGCGCTCAGGGCGACTCGCGGACACGGTGCCCGCCCACGGGACCCTGAGCAGGGTGCAG
>Ga0182030_10024377_pt1 | contig 11117 bp, 9 predicted proteins | sample 812S3MmetaG_FD_121299 | JGI IMG/M metagenome (GOLD analysis project Ga0182030, IMG submission 121299) | Permafrost microbial communities from Stordalen Mire, Sweden - 812S3M metaG (Illumina Assembly) | ecosystem: Environmental > Terrestrial > Soil > Wetlands > Permafrost | place: Sweden...
GGCGCCGTTGGAATTCGTCACCTGCACGTTCACTGAACCTAGACCCAGGTTAGACGGCGTCAGCAGATTGATCTGCGTGGGGCTGACGTACGACACGTACGCCGCCACGCTCCCAATGTTGACGGTGACGCCATCCAGGTTGGTGGGCAACGCGCCGTTGACGATGTGTGAATCCCAAACATCCGAGACCGTCGACAGGTTCGTGCCAAAGAGGCTGATATAAGTGTTGGGGGCGATGGTTGAAAGTCCCCCGGCAGTTGCCACGGAAGTCACCGTGGGCGTGGTGCCGGCGCTGCCCGCGGCCAGAGTAAACTGCGTCGCATAGATGTGGTCGCCATTGGCGTTGGGCGCGCCACCCACACCGGCGTTGCCCGCAATATAGAAAATGATTTTGCCGACGTTTGTTGCCGGCGGCGTCCAATCGAACTGATAAGTGCCCGAACCGGGCCCTTGCGTGTGCACGTAGCCCGTATAGCTGTGCTCCATATACTGCAACGGATAGGTGGCAGAGCAGGCAGGCGCCGCAGAGGAGACAGGGCAACCTTGCGTCCCAGCACCCGGCAGGCACTGGACATTGAGGACCTGCAGGTTGGATTGCGAACACATAATTTGCGTGTACTGGTCGTCAGGCGTGAAAGTGCCGGCCATGGTCGCAGGGTTGTTCGCCAGTCGTGCGCTGGTTTCAAATCCCCAGACCACCTGTGTCGACACCGGGTCCGCAACAGTCACCGTCAGGTGTTGCTTGACGCCCGGCGTATAAAACAGGCCGTTGGGAAAACTGATGGAGACACTGCCCTTGTTGGCTGAGTCGTTGGTGGTGCCGGTATGGCATCCCGTTGCCGTGCAGGTTCCGTTCTCACCCGGTACGCCGCATACGCCGGGATTGGGCCCATACTCATAAGCCCAAAGGATCACTGAGAACGCCCCCATCAGTACTGCCAGTTGCGCCAAGCGCAGTTTCCGCCGCTTATTCATAAACATCTGTAACCCCGTTTCGACGAATTTGACTCGCACCACTCCATAGGAATAAATGCGGTCCGTTGACTATAGGTTACCTTGCCAGACGTAAAGCCTTGCGGGCGGTGGTGCTGAGTGGGATGTTTTGCCACTGTGAGGCATCGAACCATTGAAAACCCGCGCCGGGCGCGCGCGCTGTCGCCATCTTCACCGTGAAGGTGTAGTGATGATGCGTGATGGTGTGGCGAAACGTGCCGACGGTCTTGCCGATCCGCGCATCAGGCAGTTGTTCCGGCGGCGGCAGTTCCCAGAAGCCGGCCATCCGCCGCGCGCCCGCTTCGGTTTTCCGCAATAGGATGCGCGTGCCCCTGCGGACGAGCAGAAGCACGGCGGCGATCTGGACGGGTTCCGTTTTGCGCAGCTTCACGGGATATTGCGTGACGGCGCCTTGCTGGTGCGCCGCACAGTGGGAAGCCAGCGGACAGAGCAGGCACAACGGATTCCTGGGCAGGCAGACAGTGGCGCCTAACTCCATCAACGCCTGGTTGAAGGCGCCCGGCTGTTTGGGGTCCAGCCACTCTTGTGCAATCGCGCGGAAGCGCTGGCGCGTACGCGCCGAAGCGATGTCGCCGGAATCGGCCTCGATCCGCGCCACCACGCGCATCACGTTGCCATCCAGCACCGCGTGCGGCCGGCCGAAAGCGATGCTCGCAATGGCCGCGGCGGTGTAATCGCCGACCCCCGGCAGCGCGCGAATGGCTTCATACTCGCGCGGAAAGCCGCCAGCCTGCGACACATGCTGAGCCGCGCGCCGTAGATTGCGCGCGCGGGAGTAATAACCCAGCCCGCTCCAAAGCGCCAGCACTTCTTCTTCCGTTGCCGCCGCCAGTGCGGTCACAGTGGGAAACCGCTCCAGGAAGCGCTCATAGTAAGGGATGGCGGCCTGCGCCCGGGTCTGCTGCAGCATAATTTCCGAAACCCAGATGCGGTAAGGCTCCCCGGTGCGCCGCCACGGCAAATCGCGATGGCCTTTGCGATACCAGTCGATCAGCAGTCGCGAGAGTTTCACTCGATGACGCGCAGCCATTCCGCGACCACCGCAAAATCCTGCGGCTCCACGTCCCAGGCTTCATACTCCGGGTTCAGCGGTTCCAGGCGAATGCGCTCATGGCGCCATTCATCTTCGCCGCTGAAGACTTTCCGGCTGGTATATTTCTTCACCGTGTAGCGCGCCGTATCATCGGTGACGCCGAAGCGCTGGATCAGCAAAATCTTGCCCTGGCGGGATCCAGCCGGGTGCAGCCGGAACAGGTTCAAACTGCCATCCGGGATGCGCGGCTCCATGGAACGCCCCACCACATGAGCCACAAACAAATCGGGCGCCAGGCGCATGCCATCTGGTGCGGGCACCCAAGCCTCCGCCGCTGATTCCATCTCTTCACCCAGGTTGCCCGCGGCCGCGCGCAGGCTGTAAAGCGGGACATGCGTCTGAAACGGTTGCACCGCGATTTTCTCCACATGCAGGTTGAAGAGGTGTTCCAGCACGCGCGAAAAAGCGTCCACGTCCACGCTCTGCCGCTCGGTAACGCGTAGCGTATTGGACAGCGAATCTTCGAGCGAGACGAGAAAAGCCTCCGCGCCCATTTCCGCCGCGCGCACGCGGATATCCTCTTCGAGCGCTTGCAGCACCTCGGCATCTTCCGGTGCGGCGATGGCCTCATAGTTCTGCCGCAGCCTCACCCAGGCCCTGTCGGCGGCCGGGTCCACCAGCAGCACGCCGATGGTCTCGGTGGGCCGCGCGGGCAAAGCAGCTTCAAGGAGCACATAGATGCCCTTCCGCCGCGCCGAGATGGGAGTGACGCTTGCCTGCAAAATCAGACTCCGCTCTTCATCCTATTCTACCTATCGGCCAATCCACAAAAATGCCCCTGGCAGGCGCCGCATCGCGACTCCAAACACGGGACCTCCACCCCATACAGGGATTTAAGAATCGTTTTATCCTATTAGATAGGAGGCGTGATATGAATTCTTTCGCCCGCATCCTCTTGCCGGTCGATTTTTCTGAACGCTCGGCCGGCGCCGTGCATTGCGCCCGCTCGCTGGCCTGCCACTTTGGCTCCGAGCTCACCCTGTTGCACGTCCTGATTCCCCCGCAATACGAGTTCGGCGCCGTGGATGTCGCCGGGTCTCTGCTTGCGGAATTGTGCCGTGACCGCGCCCAGCAAGCCAAACTGGAACTGGATCAATTCGAAGCCGTGGCCCTCCATGGCCTGAACGTCCGCCGCGTTCTGCTCGAAGGCGACCCCTCCACGGTGGTCGTCGACTATGCCCACCGGGAACAAACTGGCCTCATCATCATGCCCACTCATGGATATGGTCCGTTCCGCCGGTATATTCTCGGTTCGAATACGGCCAAAGTGCTGCACGATGCCGATTGTCCGGTGTGGACCGGCACCCACCTCCCCGATACTCCCATTACAGCCACGATGCCATTCCGCAACGTGCTGTGCGCGGTGGATCTGGGACCGCAGAGCGCGAAAGCCCTCGCCTGGGCGGCGCACCTGGCGCGGGAATTCCAGGCGAATCTCCAGCTGTTCCACGTCACCGCATGCGATCCGCAGTTGCGCTCCCGGGCGGCCGAATCTCTCAACACCTTGCGCAGCCAGGTGGGCGCCACCCAGGCCGAACTGGCCCTGGAATCCGGTGAAGCCTCCCGCCAGATCTGCGCCGCCGCGCTGCGCCTTCACGCGGACCTGCTGGTGATCGGCCGCGGCTCCGCCGCCGGCGTGTTCGGCCGGCTGCGCACCAACGCTTACGCGATCATCCGCGAATCTCCCTGCCCCGTGGTGAGCGTCTAAACGGGACCGGCTCCCCGTGTTAAATTGCGGAGGTGCCGCCTAGCACCCTGTACCAGGTTCTCGAAGACGCCGCGCGCCGCTTCGGCGACCTGCCCGCGCTGCGCCAACCCACCGGCCATGGCTACCTGACGTACTCCTGGAACCAGTATCTGGAGGCGGTCCGGGAGATTGCGCTGGGTCTTCGAGCGCTCGGCATCGGCAAGGGTGACGTAGTGGCGCTGAATTCGGAAACCCGGCTGGAATTCTATCTGGCCGACCTGGGGACCATGACGAACGGCTCCATCGCCGCCGCTCTGTATCCCAGCTATCCCACCAAAGACCTGCTCCGCAACCTGGATGCCGCGGGCGCGCGGGCCGCGTTTGTGGAGAATCCCAAATCCTTTGAAGCGCTGCGCTCCGCTCCCATCGGCCACTGGATTCTGCTTACCGGCCAGGCCGCGGGCGCGATGACGCTCGACGAATTGCGCGCCATGGGCCGCGCGGCGCTCGCGCGCGGAGGACAACCGGCCGCAGCTGAGCCGGCCGATCCAGCGGTTCTCTACCTGACTTCCGGCGCAACCGGAGAACCCAAGATGGCGCTGGTCACGCACCAGGCCATCTGCGCCAACATCGCCATGGGGCCGGCCGTGTTGCCGCTGGGGCCGCGGGATTCCACGGTAGCCTTCCTGCCTTCGGCTCACATTGCGCAGCGCGTGGTGGTGGAGTTCCTACCCATTCCCGCAGGCATGCCCGTGACCTTTTCCGAAAGCCTGCTCCAATTGCCGGCGGAGATTCGCGCCGTCCGGCCCACCCTGCTGCTGGCGCCGCCGCGCATGTGGGAGCGCATCTATTCCACCGTGTGCACGGAATTGCGCAAGCGCCCGGCTCTGGCGCGCAAGGCCTTTTACGCCGCCCTGGGGCTGGGCTTGGCCGCGGCGCGCAGGCGGCGTAGCGGGAAACGCGTGCCGTGGCACATCCGCATCCCACTCGGCGCCGCCGACCGGCTGATGTTCCAGAAAATTCGCGGCCGGTTCGGGGGCCGCATCCGCGTGGCCGCCTCCGGCGCCGCGCCGTTGAGCAAAGACCTGGCTGAATTCTACGAAGCCATCGGCATGCCGCTGGTGGAAGGCTACGGATTGACCGAAGGCGGCGTCGCCACGTTCAACCCGCCGGACCGGACCATGCCCGGCAGCATCGGCAAAGCCCTGCCGGGCGTTGAGGTGCGCTTCACCGAAGACGGCGAACTGCTGATCGCGAGCCCCTGCCTGTTCTCCGGCTACTGGAAGGACCCGGCGACCACCGCGGAAGTGCTGCGCGACGGCTGGCTGCACACCGGCGATGTGGGTCACGTCGACGATGAGGGGTACATCTTCATCACCGGCCGCAAGAAAGAGCTGATTGTCTCCTCCACCGGCAAGAAAATTTATCCCTCGCGCGTGGAAAGCCTGTTCAAGATGGAGCCCATTGTCAGCCAGGTCTTGCTGATTGGCGACCGGCTGCCTTTCCTCACCGCGCTCATCACCTTTAATCCGGCGGCTGCCCAGGCGCTGAAAGGAATGGACGAATGGAAAGGCCGGCCGGCCGGCGAACTCGCCGACGCGCCGCCTGTGGTGGCCGAAATTCGCCGCGTGGTCAAGCGCGTCAACACGCAACTCGCGCCTTTCGAACAGGTGCGCAAGTACCGCGTGCTACCGCGTGATTTTTCCATCGAAGCGGGCGAACTCACGGCCACCATGAAACTGCGCCGCGTCCGCGCCCTGGAAAACTTCAAGGAAGACATCGCCCAGTTGTACGCCGGCCGGGAATAAGCGCTCCCCTCGACCACGCCTTTCGCATGGCGCCGCTCTGTCATCCGGCTGTAACATTAGTAGGGAGAGTCAATGATCCGTGCTGAGATGCACCGCCGCCTGCAAGCGCATGCCGGTCCGTGGGACCTGATCATTGTGGGTGGAGGCGCAACCGGCGTGGGAGTGGCGATCGATGCCGCTTCCCGCGGCTACGACGTGCTGCTGCTCGAGCAGAGCGATTTCGGCAAGGGAACTTCCAGCCGCAGCACCAAACTGGTTCACGGCGGCGTCCGTTACCTGGAGCAAGGCAACGTATCTCTGGTGATGGAGGCGCTCAAGGAGCGCGGCCTGCTGCTCCAGAACGCGCCCCATCTGGTCCGCAACCTGGGCTTCGTGGTGCCGAATTACGACTGGTGGGAAGCGCCTTTTTACGGCATTGGTCTGAAGCTCTACAACCTGCTGGCCGGCAAATACGGCTTTGGAGCGTCGCGCATTCTCTCGCGCGAAGAGACCCTCCAGCTCATTCCCACCCTCAACACCGAAGGCTTGCGCGGCGGCGTCATTTATTTCGACGGCCAGTTTGACGATTCCCGCCTGCTGATCAACCTGGTTTCAACGGCCAGTGAGCAAGGCGCTGTTCTTCTGAACTACGCGCAGGTGACCGGCCTCACCAAGGACGGCGAAGGCTTCGTCAACGGCGTCGAGTTCCGCGACGTCGAAAGCGGGCAGGAATTTGCGGCATCCGCCAAAGTGGTGATCAATGCCACGGGACCGTTCACAGACGCCTTGCGGCGCCAGGCCGACCCATCCGCCGAGCCGATCATCGCTCCCAGCCAGGGCATTCACATTGTGCTCGACGGCTCCTTTCTGCCCGGCGACAGCGCCATCATGGTGCCGCACACCAGCGACGGCCGCGTGATGTTCGCCATTCCGTGGCACGGCCACACGCTGGTGGGCACCACCGACACGCCCATTCCCCAGCCGGTCCTGGAACCGGTTGCGCAAGAGCAGGAAATCGAATTCGTCCTGCAGACCGCTTCTCTCTATCTGGCGAAAAAGCCCAGCCGTGGGGACGTGATGAGCGTGTTCGCCGGCATCCGTCCGCTGGTGCGCGAGGGCGATTCCGGCAACACCGCGGCGCTTTCGCGCGGCCATACCATTCGCATAGAAAACTCCGGCATGATCACCATCGCTGGCGGCAAGTGGACCACTTACCGTCACATGGCGGAAGATTGCGTCAACCACGCCGCCACGCTGGGGCGACTGGCGGAGCGCCCCTGCGTCACCGGTCACCTCAACATCCATGGATTCCATTCGAGCGCCGGCCGCTTCGGTCCGCTAGCCGTTTATGGCTCTGACGCGCCCGCCATCCAGAAATTGATGACCGATGATCCTGCACTCGCCCAGCCTCTGCACGCAGCTTTGCCTTACGTGGCGGCCGAAGTGATCTGGGCGGCGCGCCAGGAAATGGCGTGCACCGTGGAAGATGTTTTGGCGCGCCGCACGCGCGCGCTCTTTCTGAATGCGCAGGCCGCCCTGGAGATGGCGCCGCGCGTCGCAGCCCTGCTGGGGCGTGAAATGGAACGCGATGCCGCCTGGGAAACGGCGCAACTGCAGGCGTTCAGCGAAGTGGCGAGCGGCTTTCTATTGGCGCCGCTCCATGCCTAGTCACTGACGCGCTGCCGAAGTCTAGAAATGAATGGCGCGCACCAGCAGTGCGGCCAGGCTGCCGCCGAGCAACGGTCCGACGATCGGAATCGGCGCATAGCTCCAGGCCGATCCTTCTTTGTTCGCAATGGGCAAAAGGGCGTGGGCGATTCGCGGGCCCAGGTCGCGCGCCGGATTGATGGCGTACCCGGTGGTGGCTCCCAGGCTCAGCCCGATGCCCCAGACCAGGCTTCCTACCAGGTACGGTCCCAAGCCCGCGGCCAGTCCGGTGGCCGACACGGTCTTGGAGAAAATGGCGCCCGCTACCAGTACCAGAACGAACGTGCCGATCACTTCGCTCATCAGGTTCGACATGGGACTCCAGATGGCTGGGGATGTGCAAAAGCAAGCACGCTTCAAATCGGCATCGGGCGTTTCCTTCCAATGCGGCAGGTAGTGCAGCCATACCAGGAACGCGCCCACAATCGCGCCAGCCATCTGTGCCGCGATATACGGGCCCAACTTGCTGAAATCGCCGGTAGCAATTGCCGCTCCTAAAGTCACCGCGGGATTCAGATGGCCTTCCCCGCCGCATGCCACCGACGTGAAAACGCCAGCCATCACGGCAAGCCCCCAGCCCGTCGTAATCACCATCCAACCGGCGCCTTCGGCTTTCGACTTCTTAAGCAGGACGCCGGCCACCACGCCATTGCCCAGAAGGATCAACACCATGGTTCCCAGGAACTCTCCGAACACCGCGTTGTGCATCATTCCTCCAGCCAATCGAACGACCGCGTCACCGCTTTCTTCCAGAACCCGTACATCTTTTCCCGGCGCTCCGCGTCCATCCGCGGTGTCCAGGTCTGGTCCACCGACCATTGCGCGCGCAGGTCATCCACGCCGGCATAGAAACCCACCGCCAGGCCCGCCGCGTAAGCCGCTCCCAAAGCCGTAGTCTCTTTCACCGCCGGACGCACCACGGTGCGGTTCAGGATATCCGCCTGGAACTGCATCAGCAATTCGTTCCCCACCATCCCGCCATCGGTCCGCAGCACGGCCAGCGGAACGCCCGAGTCCTTCTCCATAGCCTCCACCACTTCGCGCGTCTGAAAGGCTGTCGCCTCCAGCACCGCGCGCGCCAGGTGGCTCTTGTTGGAATAGCGCGTCAGTCCTGCAATCACACCGCGCGCGTTGTGCTTCCAGTAAGGCGCATACAGTCCGGAAAAGGCGGGCACAAAGTAAACTCCGCCGTTGTCTTTCACCAGTCGCGCCAGCGCCTCAATTTCCGGGCTGGAGCCGATCAGCCCGAAGTTATCGCGGATCCACTGCACCAGCGCCCCCGTGATCGCGACGCTTCCTTCCAGCGCATAATGAGCCGGCTGTCCTTTGAGTTGGAACGCCACCGTAGTCAGCAGGCCGTACTTGGACTGCACAATGCCGGTTCCCGTATTCATCAGCAGAAAACAGCCCGTGCCGTAGGTGTTCTTCGCCTCGCCCGCCTGGAAGCAGGTCTGGCCCACCAGCGCGGCCTGTTGATCCCCCAGGATTCCGGCCACGGGCGCTCCCTCAATCGCTTTCAGCGTCGCTGCGCCATACACTTCGCTGCTGGAACGGATCTCCGGCAGAATCCGGCGCGGGATTCCGAAAGCGCTCAGCAGTTCCGCATCCCAATCCAGAGTCTGCAGATTCATCAACTGCGTGCGGCTCGCGTTGGTGCAGTCGGTGACGTGCAGGCCGGTCAGGTGCCAGAGCAGGAACGTATCGATGTTGCCAAACAGAATCTCGCCCGCTTCGGCCTGCTGCCGCGCGCCGGGAATATGCTCCAGCAGCCAGCGGATCTTCAGCCCGCTGAAATAAGTAGCAAGCGGCAACCCGGTCTTCAGACGGAATCGGTCGGCGCCACCTTCGCGCGCAAACTCAGGAATGTATTCCGCCACCCGCGTATCCTGCCAGACCAGCGCATTGGCCAGCGGCTTACCGGTTTTGCCACTCCAAAGGATCGTAGTTTCGCGCTGATTCGTGATGCCGATGGCCGCCAGGTCGCCGGGCTTCAAGCCGCGCTGGTCCATCGCCTCGGCAATCACTTCCTGCGTACGGAACCAGATCTCTTCCGGATCGTGCTCCACCCAACCGGGCTGCGGATAGATTTGCTGGTGCTCTTTCTGCGCGCTGGCGACAATGTGCCCAGCCCGGTCAAACACCAGGAACCGCGTACTGGTGGTTCCCTGGTCGATCGCTCCAATGAATTCTGCCATGGCTACCCCATTTTCGAGACTCTCTAGCTTAGCTCCAATTCTGCCCGGCACAGTAGGGCTTCGCTGACACCGTCAGGCATTGGGCCGGTCGCCGCGGGATAATAGTGCTTCCGAATGCGTCGCGCCGACCGGCTCTTCCAGATCGCTCAACACCTGAGGGCTCGCCGGCTCACCACCGCCGCGCAACTGGCGGAATCTCTCCGAGTCTCCGAGCGCACCATCTACCGCGATGTCCGCGACCTCTCGCTTTCCGGCATTCCAATCAAGGGCGAAGCCGGCGTCGGATATTCCGTCGACCGTTCGTTTGAGCTGACGGCTCTGATGTTCACCCGCGACGAAGTAGAGGCGGTGGTGGTGGGCCTGCGGATGGTGGAAGCGTTCGGCGGCCCCAAACTCCGCGCCGCCGCCGTTCCGGCCTTGAACAAAGTAGTTCTGGCGTTGCCGAAGAACCGCCGCGACGAAATCGAGCGTCCGCAGATCTACGCTCCGCTCTCGAACGCTCACCGCATCATCGATGGACTGATTGAAACGATGCGCGCTGCCATTGACGACCACGCCGTCCTGGAGCTGACGTACCTCGACAAGCACGGCCGCGAGTCGCAGCGCGCAGTTCGCCCACTCGCCTTGATTTTCTGGGGATCGGCCTGGACACTAGCCGCCTGGTGCGAACTGCGCCAGGGTTTTCGCAATTTTAGGATGGACCGAATCAGAGCTTCCGTGCGCACCGGCGCATCATTCCGCCAGGAGCAGGGGAAAACACTGGGCGACTATTTGCGACTGATCGGCGCGGAATGAAGGGGACTTAGAGTTCGGAATGCCGCGCCGGCAGGAACCTTAGCCTGCCCTACGCTTGCCGAGACCCTCGGCGATCAAAAGGTGCCGGTCTAATCAGACAATGAATCCACCACTGAACGGAGTTGCTCAGCCAAGGGTGCGAGGTGCTCGGTGACGATTCCCCAGACAAGCTCAAGATCGATCCCAAAGTACTCATGGATCACGACGTTGCGAAATGCAATGACCTGGGGCCACGGAACTTCAGGGTGAGTTTCGCTAAGCGCGGATGACACGCCACGGCAAGCTTCACCCAACAACGCCAGGCGGTGCAGTACGGCGCTTTGAAGAAGGACGTCGCTGAAGAACGCATCGCGGGCCCTGGCGGGAAAACTCGAAAATCAGTTCAATCTGCTCAAGGCCATCAAGAAGACGGAGCCGATCCGTCCTCACAATGAAACCGCGTCACGCATCACTTCAGATGCCAGGCGGGGCTTAAGCCCACGGCTGGAAACAACGTCGACCTTGCAGCCCAAGACCGCCTCCAGGTCGAGCCACAAGCCTGTCAAATCGAGCAGCGACCGCCCCGGCTCGAAATCTACCAGAAAGTCGACGTCCGAGTCGTAACGCTGGTCGCCGCGAGCAACCGATCCGAAGACGCGAACACTGTGGGCGCCGCGACTTTCTGCCGCGGCGACGATCCGGTCGCGAAATCGAGAGCGAATTTGCTCTAGCGTCATAGGGACAGGTCCCTGACAAAATTTCTGGCGGAGGAAGAGGGATTCGAACCCCCGAACGAGTCACCCCGTTAACGGTTTTCAAGACCGCCGCCTTCAACCACTCGGCCATTCCTCCAATACCCA
>Ga0182030_10024378_pt1 | contig 11117 bp, 8 predicted proteins | sample 812S3MmetaG_FD_121299 | JGI IMG/M metagenome (GOLD analysis project Ga0182030, IMG submission 121299) | Permafrost microbial communities from Stordalen Mire, Sweden - 812S3M metaG (Illumina Assembly) | ecosystem: Environmental > Terrestrial > Soil > Wetlands > Permafrost | place: Sweden...
CAAGCCGCTGTATCCTTTTGGTCATGGCTTGAGCTATACGACGTTCAAGTATGCCAACCTGAAAACCAGTGCGCCGACGCTCGGGCCAGACGGCGCGCTCACGGTGAGCTTGGACGTGAGCAACACCGGGACGCGGGCCGGCGAGGAAGTCGTGCAGCTTTACGTCAAGCATGAACGGTCTGCGCTGGAGCATCCGGCGCAGGAATTGCGCGGCTTCCAGCGCGTCGCGCTGCAGCCGGACGAGACGAAAACGGTGGAAATCCCTTTGACAGCCAGTTCGCTCGCCTATTGGGACACCGGTAAGCACAGCTTCGTGGTTGAATGCGGGGAATTGGAACTCCGGGTCGGTGCTTCTTCAGCGGACATCCGGCTTAAGAAGACTGTCAATGTCAGCCATATGAAGTCGGTTTTATGAACATCGGTACAAAATGGAAGATGCAGGGGAGTTGGGACCACGTCTCGAATCTGCTGGCTGCGGAGCGAAAGAAAGTGCGATGAAATGGGAGTGTGCAAGAAGGGAGAACTGACCCCTCGTAATATCCAAAACATTTACCACGACAACGTGGCTCGGCAGGATTTTCTCAAAAATTCGCGCAAATCCCTGAAATTCGCGTCAAAGTCTTTTTCGTTTTATCTGCGTCCCTTCAGGACGAATTTAATTTCGATCCACACCAGACACTGGCGTGTCTGGCTAATATCCGATGTCGCTCCGCGACAATTCCCTTACCTTCTTCCACGTCAAAGGGGTCGTTCCAACATGAGGCGGCTGGGCGGACTGGGAAGGACATTCGCAGCGGGACCTTCCGGCACCGCCTGCCGGGGTGCGGGAAAATCGGGGCCGTTTACCGGGGGTATCGCTCCCTGGTCGCTCAACCCCCGGCTAAGTTCCGGAACGCCTCCGGCGTTCGAGTGAAGGCGGTTTTCCAGGTAGCGCGGCCGTCCTCGGCTGCGAGTTCTGGCACCGTCCCGGTGACAGGCACAGGCGCGAGGAAACTTCCCGCGCAAAGAACTGGCGGCGAGACGCCGCCAGAACTCGCAGGCGAGGACGCCCGCGCTACAGGCTTGCACGTTGACCCCTGCGCGCCGATTTCGTGCGGGCGACGGTCCTCAAAGGCTCGTGGCTCGCGCGCGCGGGCGAAAGCGCCGTCGCCGCTGACGCTCTGCCGGCGCAGTCCATGACGCGTGCGGAATTGCCGTGAACCGCAGAGGCGCGGAGGCGCAGAGACAAGAGCTGCCGACGCAGTCCCAGACGACGCCGTGTCCGGGCCTGCTTCGACTTTCCCTCTGCGTCTCCGCGTCTCTGCGGTGTTTCATAGTGACCCCGCGTCCGGTGCTGATTTAACCGCCATCGGGGTAGGGGGAAATTTGCGGGGTCGTGTACCCTGCGTAGCCGCTGCGCGTCAACGCCGGGCTGGATGATTCAATCCCTCCGGGATAGGTCTGGCCGGGCGCACACCTTTGGCGTTCAGCGTTTTAGAGAAGTTTTTGCACTTCAGACCCTTCTTTTTGGCATGGTTGCCCCCTTTTGTGAAACCCGGCTTCCAGATACGATTCTTCTGTATTCCGGTCGTCTCCAACACATGTCTTATTGCGGGCCTGAGCGCTGGTGGATTCAATCGATCATTTATGACCATAAAACCAAATTGGAAAACAGGCCTGGCCCTGGTGGCGGGCCTCTGCTCGACCGCGGTAGTGCACGCCGAAATCAGGCCCAACAGCTTGTTTAGCGACAATGCCGTGTTGCAGCGCGACCAGTCCGTGCCGGTATGGGGCACAGCCCGGGAGGGCGAGAAGGTGAGTGTAGAGTTTGCGGGTCAAAAAGTGTCAGGGGTGGCCAAGGACGGAAAGTGGATGGTTCGTTTGCATCCGCTGGCAGCGGGCGGGCCGTTCGACATGGTTATTGCCGGTGAGGACAACTCAATGACATTGACTAATATTCTGGTGGGCGATGTCTGGGTTGCCAGCGGGCAGTCCAACATGCAGGACCCCCTGGGCCCCAGTTGGTGGGCTGCACCCGTCAAGAACTGGCAGGCAGAAGTGGCGGCGGCCAACTTTCCGCAGATTCGACAGTTTAAAGTGCCGATGGTGGCGGCCAGCCGGCCGCAGGCCGACGTGGATGGCGCGTGGTCGGTCTGCTCGCCGCAAACGGTTCCGGCCTTTACCGCGGCGGGCTATTTCTTTGCGCGCGATCTCCAGCAGACCACCAAGGCTCCCGTGGGCATCCTGTTTTCCGCCTGGGGCGGCACCGTGGCCGAGGCCTGGACCAGTGGGGAATCGCTTGAGCGCGTGCCGGATTTTACCAACGGCGTGGCCGCCATCATGGCCGCTGATCCCGCGGCCTATCCCCGGATCCTGGCGGATTGGTATCGCACGAACGATCCCGGTTCGGCGGCGCAGCCGGCTTGGAGCGATCCGGGTTTCGTGGCGAGCGATTGGAAAACGATGAAGCTGCCCACTTATTGGCAACATGCCGATTTGCCGGGCTTCAACGGGATCGTCTGGTTTCGCAAAGTGATCGACCTGCCGGCTGTTTGGGACGGAAAAGGCGGGAGTCTGCATCTGGACACGATTGATGATCAGGATACGACCTGGGTCAACGGCGTTCAGGTCGGGGCCATGGCCTTATTTTCGGACGTGCGCGACTACCATGTTCCCGCCGGCGTCCTCAAGGCCGGACGCAACGTCATCAGCATTCGAGTGCTGGACACGGGTGGGTTGGGCGGCATTTGCGGACGGGGGAAAAATATGAAGCTGGAATTGGCCGGGAGCGAGGACGTGGCGCCCGTTCTTCTGGCGGGCGACTGGCAATACCGGGCGACCACGGCGCTGGCAAAACTTCCGGCCGTGCCGGCCAATCCCGCCGGCAACCCGAACGTGCCCACGGTGCTCTATAATGCGATGGTCGCGCCGCTCGTGCCGTTTGCGATGAAGGGTGTCGTTTGGTATCAGGGCGAATCCAACGACGACACGGATCATACTTTCCATCGCACCACGCAGTACCGGACGTTGTTCCCGCTCCTGATCAGCGATTGGCGGCAGCATTGGGGGCAGGGCGATTTTCCGTTCCTGTTTGTGCAAGTCGCGCCGTATCGCGACTTGACGCCCCGGATTCGCGAAGCCCAGTTGATGGCCTTGAAGCGCACGAAGAACACGGCCATGGTGGTGCTCATGGATGCCGGAGAGGCCGCGAATATCCATCCCGCGAACAAGCAGGTGGTGGGCGAGCGGCTGGCGCTGGCGGCGCGGGCCCTGGCTTACGGTGAAAAGATCGAATACTCGGGCCCCATCTTCAAGAACATGAAGGTCAAGGGAAACAAGGTGGTCCTGCAATTTGACCACGTGGGCGCCGGCTTGCTGGCCAAGGACGGCGAGTTAAAAGGCTTCGTGGTGGCGGGGGCGGACAAGGCCTTTGTTCCCGCCCAGGCGGAAATCGTGGGCAAAACCGTGGTGGTCAGCAGCGGCCAGGTGGCCGCGCCCGCCGCGGTGCGCTATGGCTGGGAAAACATTCCCGACGTGAATCTTTTCAACCAAGCGGGACTGCCCGCATCACCATTTCGGACCGATGTGGACTAAGGAGCCTGATGCTTAAATACGGGCACGTTCGTTGCGTCGCATTTGACCTGTGCCGGCCTTTCAGGCCTGAAAAAGATCATTGGTGGGGGCGGGGTTCCTGGGCCTCCAGCCCAGGCTTTAACATCGCGGGCGTTCAGCCCGATTGTTTTCGTGTTGTTCCCTGCCAGTGTTTGAGGTGACTATTTGAAGGAGGTGGTGCGGGCGGCGAGCCAGGCGAGGTCGCGGTTGTTGGGGGAGGGGACGTTGTGGGGCAGGAAGGTACCGTTGGTGAGACGGACGAGGGTGCGGGGATCGAGCCAGTGATGCGTTTCGGTGTGGCCGTCGGCAAAAACAAGGACGCCACGCTGGCGGTGGAGGCCGGAGGGGTAATGGATCCAGATGTTGGCGTTGACGTCCACGCCGAAGGCTGGCGTACAGAGGCTGGCGGGGTTGACGTCGGTGAAGACGAAGCGGTTGGCGGGGGAAGCAGCGCTGATTTGGGCGGTTTTGGCGTAGGTCTGGGCGGCGGCCAAGATGGAGAGGGGCGCGATGTTGGCCGTGGAGGCGAGGGAGAGTCCCATGTAGGAATTCATGGCGTAGCTCCGGAGTTCGGGAGCGGCAGCCGTCGAGGTGTTCCAAAGCGGCCAATTGGCGTCATCGGCGGGGCATTTGTAAATGGTGTCGGCGGGCAGATATTTGGCGAAGAGGGCATAGTTGGGGCCAGTGAGGTACAGGGCGTTGGTCAGGCTGTCGCCGGCAGCGGGGCTGGGGCGGCCGCTTTCGGATGCCCCGTGGTTGCCGCCATAGATCCAGAGATGGGGCTGGGCCGAAACGGGGGTGGGGTCGCCGCCATTGAGAGCGAGTTGGTCGTCGTTGTCGCCGGCATAAAGGATCCAAGCGACGATGAGCTGTTTTTGGTTGGAGAGGCACCGGACGCGGACGGCCTGCATTTTGGCGGCGAAGAGCGAGGGAAGGAGGAGGGCCGCGAGAATGGCGATGGTGGCCAGGACGACGAGCAGTTCCACCAACGTGAAGGCGAGCGGGGAAGACACCGCGGCCAAACGCGGCCGAAAGATTCCGGCTGAGGGACGCCAGCCCGCTGTTATACGCCTTCGGGGCATGGTTTGACTTCGATCTTTTTGAGGCTTGCGCAATACGGTGATGGAGCGCGGGCTTTAGCCCGCTTCAGTGTCCAAACGCACGAGCCCCGTAAAATGCGCCGCCCACTTGAGCTTCGCACGCTGAAGCGGCAGGAACGCCGCGCTACGGCCACGCTCGATGCATGTCGCGTGGTTTCGCGGCCTCCAATAAGCCGGTTCTGGTGCAATGTAAACCGGAAATGATTTTTGTAAACAGGATGCTTGCCGGTGGCGGCGCGGTGAAGCAAGCTTCCGGGGATGTCCGAACGCCCGGTTTCCACATTGAACAACCCCGACGCCGCGCTGGAAATGACGCTGCGTCCGTCCCTATTCACGGATTTCACCGGCCAACCGAAGGTGAAGGAGCGGCTGGAGATATCGGTGGCGGCGGCGCGGGGGCGGGGGGAGGCGCTGGATCACATTTTGCTGAGCGGCCCGCCGGGGCTGGGGAAGACGACGCTGGCGAACATCCTGGCGAAGTCCATGGGGGCGAACTTGAAGAGCACGAGCGGGCCGACGATCGAGAAGGCGGCGGACTTGGCGGGGCTGCTGACGAACCTGGAGGCGGGGGACGTGCTGTTCATTGACGAGATTCACCGGCTGCAAAAGACGATCGAGGAATATTTGTATCCGGCGATGGAGGATTTCAAGCTGGATATCATCATTGACCAGGGGCCGAACGCGCGGAGCGTGCGGCTGAACCTGCCGCGGTTCACGCTGATCGGAGCGACGACGCGCAGCGGGCTGCTGTCGGCGCCGCTGCTGACGCGGTTTGGGATGCGGGAGCGGCTGGATTACTACGTGACGGCGGACCTGGAAAAGATCGTGGTGCGTTCGGCGAACCTGCTGGGGGTGGCGGTGGACGCGGCGGGGGCGCACGAGATAGCCCGGCGCAGCCGGGGGACACCACGCATCGCGAACAACCTGCTGCGGCGGGTGCGGGATTATGCGCAGGTGAGGCACGACGGCAGGATCACGGAGCACGTCGCGGACCTGGCGCTGGCGATGCTGGAGATCGACAAAAACGGATTGGATGAGATGGACAAGCGGATTCTGGAGACGGTGATCGTGAAATTCGGCGGCGGGCCGGTGGGCGTGAACTCGCTGGCGGTATCGGTGGGGGAGGAGCCGGACACGATTGAGGAAGTCTATGAGCCGTATCTGATCATGGAAGGCTATCTGAACCGGACGGCGCAGGGCCGCGTGGCCACGGAATTGAGCTACCAGAAGCTGTGGTTGAAGCCGGGGGGCGGAAACCAGGGAAAACTGATTTAGCGCAGAAATTCCATTGTCACCGGGCTGCCGGACTGGTTTCATGAGGGTGGTCACACTCAGATCAGTTTAATTCTCAGAATGCTGGGCAGCCTGCCGAAGAGCGTGAACGAGCCGGAGACTCTGGCGCCGGATGCGTTTGAGCGCGGCCTGGCCCTGGCGAAGAAACTCCGAAGCACCGATCCGGAAACGGCGCTGGACGGGCTGAGGGCGGCGGCGGTATTGGATCCGCAGAATCCGTCGGTGGCGCCGCTGGAGATCGAGTTGCTAAAAGGAATTGTGGCGGCGAAGCCGGACGACACGAACCGCGTGGTGGAATTGGCGGTGGTGTATGAGAACCACAACGATCTGCCGGCGAGCTGGAGTTTGCTGCGTCCCTACCGGGACCGGCTGGGGGCGACGGAGGGGGCCCGGATTTTGGGCCAGAAATTATTACAGGAGCAGGATTACCCCGGGGCATACCGGCTGTTGTTTCCATATGTGGAGACGCGGCTGGCGCGGCTGCACGGGATCGAGACATCCTATTCCAACACCCTGGCGGCGGTTTCGGAGGCGGCGGTGGCGGATTTGAACGCGGGCCGGGGGGAGCCGGGATTTTACAGCGAGTACAAGACGGCCACGAAGGTTCGCCAGAGTGAGATGGTAAACGAATACATCGATTCGCGGATGAAGACGGATCCGCGCTGTTTGCGGGCGGTGGAGGACTTGAAGGAGGCGAACCAGATCGTGCCGGTGGCGCTGGACTTGGGGGTGGTGCAATTGAACCGGGCGCAGGCGCTGAGCGAGGCGGCGGCGCGGAAAGCGGAACTGGAGGCGGCGGAGAAAACGTTCCTGGCCATCCGCGGATTTGCGGGGGAGACGGACGAGTACCGGCTGTTTCTGGGGCAGGTATATTACTGGCTGGGGCGGTCGAACGAGGGCCGGGAGCTGTTTGATCAATTGCTGGAGGGGCACCGACGGAGTTTTACCATCCTGATGTCCGTGAGCCAGTCGCTGCGTTTGGTGGGCGAGCAGGCGGCAGCGCGGAAGTTGGGGGAGGAAGCCTACCGGGCCGGGGCGGCGGCGGCGGACAAATACGCGGCGGCGTCTTTCCTGGCCCTGATGAGCAAGGACGAGGACGATCGGATCCAGTGGCTGGAGAAAGCGGACCCGCAGGCGGCGTGGGTGCAGGCTGAATTGAATGGCGCGCGCGGGAAGAAGGCACTGGAGCAGTCCAACAAGCCGCTGGCGGCGCAGTATTTGCGGAAGGCGATGGCGGGGTACGAAGCGCAGCCCAAGACGTCGGCGAGCCTGAATAACTGGGCGCTGGTGTGTTTTGACTTATACGCGGCCACGGGCGAGGCGGCGGCCCAGCAGCAGGGGACGGCCCTGATTGAGGAAGCGGTGGCGATGGAACCGGGCAACAGTATCTTGCTGCAAAACGTCGCCTATTTTTTGATCGGCCAGGCGGTCCTGGACGTGAACCAGGAGGCGATCCATTTTGCGCAAGTGGGCGAGCAGCCGGGGCTGGAGGCGCTGGCGCTGCTGTACCAGGATGAGACGGGACGGACGCAGATTTTCCAAGCATTGAAGGATTCCGAGGCGATGAAGACGGGGCTGGGGTACCTGGACAAATCATTGCTGCTGGCCAGCTTCCCATCGTGGGTGGGCAGCATGGAATGGGCGATGTTACGGAACATGGACCCGGCGCTGGCCGCCGAGGCCGCGCAGCGCCTCAAGGCAAACGAAACCGTCCGGCTGGTGCGCTCGCTGGAAATGCAGATCAACCCGTGGGGCACCACGTCTGTCCTGGGCGAGTATTGGATGCAGCGATTGCTGGGAGATGAGAAACGGGCGGGCGCGATTTATCAGAAAGCACTCGCGGACGGCGTGCCGCTGCCACCGCTTTAAGGTTTCTCGGCCGTAGGCTCCCGCTGTGAACGGTTTTTGCCGATAGGGGCAAGAAAAGACACTTAATGACTGCGAAAAAGGCACCGGCGCGATGGATTTGTGCGTAAAATAAGCCAGCTAATGGCTGGCATGGCGGCTGCTTAAGGGTTGGCATTGGATTGAGTTGCTCTGCCAGTAGATCTTGCAAGCTGCTTCGTTCTTCCAATCCCGGTCTGGGGCCCTCCCTCTGGCCGGGATTTGTTCTTTTATTTTTCTGCGGGGTTTTTCGTTGGGCGGGGTATTACCAACATCCGCAACGCAATCAAGCGTTGCCCAAAAGAAAATCAAAGAAAATATGAATATTAAAATCCTCGTTCTCGGCGCCGTCCTCACCACTCTTGCCGGTTCCACCTTCGCCGCTGGCGCGCTGCTTTCGCCGCGGGCCCAAGGCAATCAAATCAAAGTGGCGGCGACTTCCGATGCGTCGGCGGTGACCACCTTGGCGTATGTGGATTCGGTGACGCCGCTTTCTCCGCGGCTGGCCGCCGCGCAGACCAAAGTGGTGAAGGGTTTGGATAACGACCGGAACCCGAAGCTGGAATGCCTGCGGACGATGAACGGCACACCCAAGGCGGTGGGTGCCTGCATCCAGAGCACGACGATGCCGGGCTGCCGTTGAATTGACCGGGGCGGGGCGGGACGCAGCTACAGACTGGAAACATCTTGTGCTAAACGGTTTAACGCTCACCCTCACCCCGGCCCTGCCCATGAACCGAGAAAACATTCAACATTCAACTTCCAACCCTGAACGAAAGCGACAGCGCGAGCCCCTTCGATATTGGGCGTGGAATGTTGAATGTTGAATGTTTCTTTTGCGGTTCAAAAGTTCAATGCGCGAACTCAGGGCCCGGGGGTTGTCCCGGCGGGATTAAAATGCTAATTCATAGGCGGCGGCGGAATGCCGCCGCCTGTGCTACAGACCATGAAAAAAGAAAATCAATCTTCGGCGGACCCGCGGCTGAGCGAGCTGTTGCGGGAAGCCCGGGTGGCGCCTGGGCTGCCACCCGGATTCCAACAAAACGTCTGGCGGCGGCTGGAAGCCGCGGAGGCGCCGGCGCGGCCGGCTTCGTGGCTGGAGGTGCTGGCCAACCTGGTCTTGCGGCCCCGGTTTGCAATGGTGGCGGCGGCAGTGGTGTTGCTGGCGGGGATCCTGGCGGGGACCTGGGAGGGCCGGCAAGTGGCGCGGCAGGATGCGCGGACGAATTATCTGGCGTCGGTGGCGCCGGCAACGCTGCGATGACGATGGGCCGGTCGCTAATCATTCTGCTGGGGGCGGTGGCGCTGGGTGCGGCGCTATTTGCCGGGTCGTATGTGACGGCCCGGCGCGCGACGGTGATGTGTTGCGCGCGGCCGGCGGACGATTTGAGCTGGCTGCAAACGGAATATCATTTGAGTGACGCGGAGTTCGCGCGGGTGCGCGCGCTGCACGAGGAGTACCGGCCGAAATGCGCGGCCATGTGCGCGAAGATCGCGGCGGAAAAAAGCGAGGTGGACGCAGCGCTGGGCGGCAGCACGAATGTGTCGGGGGCAGCGCAGGCGAAATTGAACGAACTGGCCGCCTTGCGGGCGCAATGCCAGGCGCAGATGCTCGAGCATTTTGCCGCGGTGAGCCAGGCGATGCCGCCGGCCGAGGGGAAGCGCTACCTGGTAGAGATGAAACAGCTCGCGGTGGGCGGGCAGGAGGGGATGGAAAAATCCATGTCGGGCGACCCGGGCCATGAGCAGCACCACTGACGAAGACGCGCTCGACCGGGCGGACATGGAACGATTGCAGGCGGGACACGACGCGGCGCTGAATGAATTGATGACGCGGCATGCGTCGCCGGTGTTTCATTTTTTGTGCCGGCTGACGGGGAATGAGGCGGATGCGAACGACCTGGCGCAGGAGACGTTTGTGCGCGTGTTCAAGTCGTGCCGGAGCTACCGGCCGGGCGAGAAATTTTCCACGTGGCTGTTCACGATTGCGGCGAACCTGGCGCGTAACCATTTCCGGTGGCGGTCGCGGCATCCGAACCTTTCGCTGGACGCGGAGAATCCGGAAACGGAACAGACGCTGGGGAACACGCTGCCGGCGAGTGCGCCGGGGCCGGCCGAGGCGGCCCTGGCGGGGGAGCGCGCGGCGGCGGTGCGCCAGGCGGTGCGGAGCCTCCCGGAGGATTTGCGGGAGGCGGTGGTGCTGTGCGAATGGGAGGAGCGGAGCGTGGCGGAGGCGGCGGCGATTGCGGGGGCCACGCCCAAGGCGGTGGAATCGCGGCTGTACCGGGCGCGGCAGGTCTTGCGCGAGCGGCTGAAAGCGTGGCTCTAAACCGAAAAAATTCATTTAAACCACAGATGAACACAGATGGACACAGATTTAAAACGGAAGAGTTTGACGCGAATTGCGCGAATTCTCGCGAATTAATTCTGAATGGATCAACTGATTGGCGCCGGTCACCGATTGGTACGCAGGTTTTTTCAGTCTTCAAGTGTTTTCGGATCTGTGTCCATCTGGGTTCATCGGTGGTGAATTCATTCTTTAACTGAATCGTTCCGGCGGGGGCCAATTTCCTGATTTAATCCGGCGGGGATTCCGTTTAGATTTCCCTTTGTGAACGATGGAGACCGTCCCAATCCGGATGCCCTGCTGGCGGCGTTGCAGAGCGAGGCGGCGCGCACGCAGCGCGGGCGGCTGAAGGTTTTTCTGGGCATGTGTCCGGGCGTGGGGAAAACCTACGCCATGCTGGAGGCGGCGCAGCGCGAGCTGAAAAAGGGGCGCGATGTGGTGATTGGCTACGTGGAAACCCACGGGCGCAAGGAGACGGACGCGCTGGTGGAAGGCATTCCGCAGGTGCCGCGCACCCAGAACGAGTATCGCGGGATGGTGCTGACGGAAATGGACCTGGACGCGGTGCTGGCGCGCCGGCCGCAACTGGCGGTGGTGGACGAATTGGCCCACACGAACGCGCCGGGCTCGCGCCATCCAAAGCGCTGGCAGGACGTGAACGAGCTGCTGGACGCGGGCATTGACGTCTTCACCACCCTGAACGTGCAGCATCTGGAAAGCCGGGCGGACACGGTGCGGCAGATCACGGGGGCAGAGATCCGCGAGACGGTTTCAGACGGCATCCTGGACAACGCGGACATCGAGCTGGTGGACCTGCCGCCGGCGGAATTGATTACGCGGCTACGGGAGGGGAAGGTGTATTTGCCGGAGCGGGCGGCGAGCGCGGCGCAGAATTTTTTCCG
>Ga0182030_10024379_pt1 | contig 11117 bp, 12 predicted proteins | sample 812S3MmetaG_FD_121299 | JGI IMG/M metagenome (GOLD analysis project Ga0182030, IMG submission 121299) | Permafrost microbial communities from Stordalen Mire, Sweden - 812S3M metaG (Illumina Assembly) | ecosystem: Environmental > Terrestrial > Soil > Wetlands > Permafrost | place: Sweden...
ACGAAGCTACGAAAAGTCTTCCCCCTTCTGTTTCCTCTGTTTGCTCGTGTTCAAATCCTTTGGTTGCGGCTCTCCGCGCTGCGACTTCGCGATTATGCGGTGAAATGTCTGTCTTTTATCCGTATAATCCGTGTAATTCGTGGTAATTCTCCCCCCCGTCCACAATCGTGCCCCTGCTATGGATCAGTCATCCCCTTGAAACATTCTTGAATATTGTTGTGGACAACAATTAGAAACAATGTCATACTTCTACCGTGAAGGCCAATTCCACACACCTTCACCATGGAATGAACGGATATGGTAACATCAGGGTTCGGGACATTTTGCCTCCCATCCCCGGCCGGCTGGCGCTGGTGCGCCGCCCAAGAGTTCAGGACGGAGCATCCGCTCCCTCCTGCCGGGAAGGACTGCGTACTGACCCCGCCCCAACACACATAAATCAGGAGATCAACATCATGGCGCGTAATGGTAAAATCGCGAGGCTGCCCCGGGCAGTCCGCTCTCAACTCAACTCCCGCCTCCAGGAAGGCGAACAAGGCAAACCAATCGTTCAATGGCTCAACTCATTGCCGGAGGTCCAGGCGGTTCTCAACGAATCCTTCAGCGGACACCCCGTCACCGAGCAAAACCTCTCCGACTGGCGTCAGGGAGGCTTCGAGGAATGGCGCGTCTGCCAGGACCTCCTCTCCCAGGCCGCCGAACTGTCCGCCCACCGGCAGGAACTCGAATCCGTCGCGCCGGGCCAAACCCCGGCCGATCTTCTGGCCGAGGCCGTCACCTTCCGCTACAGCGCCATCCTGGCCGGCCAAGGGACGGACCTGGACGAACAGGCCCTCACCCAACTCGGCGCCCTGGGCCGCATCTGCCAGGCCGTGGTCCAACTGCGCCGCAGCAACCAGCACGCCACCCGCCAGAAGATCCAGTCCGAGCGGTGGGAACTGGAGAAGGAGCAAATTCGCTCGGATTGCGCCGAGGCGATGCAACGCAAAATCCGGGCGGCACTCGAGGCCCGGATCACGTCCGTGATGAAAATGCCGGAGTGGACCGAAAAACTCGGCAACACGCCGGATGCCGCGAGGACAGCCGCCGTGCTCAGGGAAATACAAATCTGCACCGACCCGGCCAACTTCCACAGCGACGTCATAGGCAATCCCGAATGGGATGCCTGGGTGGAAAAGATCAAGAGGGAGGCCCCGCCCAAGAAGACCGAAATGCAGGCCGCGTTGGACACCTACCGCGAAATGGAAGTCGGCCTGGGCCTTCGCCCATCCGGCAAAAAAGCCCGCCACGCCAAACCGCGCCCAAAAGCCAGCCGCCGTGCCCGCCGCCGGCCCCGCGCCCGCCCCCACCACCACAATCCCGGCGTCGCCCGGTCCACTAAAGTCCATGACGTCCATGCCGTCCACACCGTCCATGAAGCCGAGGAGGCTCCTTCAGCCCCTGAAGTCCCACCGGCACCAGCCCCCGCAGCCGAAACCGCCGCCGTGCTTGATGTAGCGTCGAGCCTCCGGCTCGACACCCCGCCATCCCTCCCGCCGTCCACCGGCGATTCCGAGCCGCCAATCGTGCCCAATCGTGCCCAATCGTGCCTAATCGTGCCAAATCAAACCTGACTCGATCTGCCAAGCATCACCCCATCCAGTTGCGAAAGCCGGGCTAAACTTTGGACTCGCGCCACCGGGCGGATTTGCTAAATTATCCCCATGCGAACGGCGATTTATCCGGGCAGTTTCGATCCCATCACCAATGGGCACTTGGACTTGGTCCAGCGCGCGGCCAAGCTGTTTGACCGCGTCATCGTGGCCGTGGCCGTCAACGACGGCAAGAAGCCGCTGTTCACGCTGCCGGAGCGGATGGAGCTGGTGAAAACTTCGATCGAGGCGTTTCCCAGGGCGGAGGCGGACTCGTTTGACGGCCTGCTGGTGGAATATGTGGACAAACAGGGCGGGCAGGCGATCATCCGCGGGTTGCGGGCGGTGTCGGATTTTGAATTTGAGTTCCAACTGGCGCTGATGAACCGGAAGTTGAACGAGCGCGTCGAAACCATTTTCATGATGCCCAAGGACACTTACACCTTTCTCAGTTCTCGGATCGTCAAGGAAATCGCCCGGCTGGGCGGCGATGTGAGCAGCTTCGTGCCGGGGCCGGTCCGGCTGGCGCTCGCGGCAAAATTCAAACAAAAGGACCCGCCATGCCCCTGACCATCAATACCCGCCATCTGGAAGAAGAGGCCCTCAGCATCAAGGGTAAGCTGCCAGCCCCGGAATTGGAGCTGGACCACGCGGACGACCTAGCGCGCGCGCGGCTGCCGTTGTATTTTGACCTGACGGCGCGCCTGACCGGTCGCGACGTGCTGATCAGCGGCCGGCTGGAAATGGTGCTCGATTGCGAGTGCGCCCGCTGCCTCAAACCCTTCCCCTTCCGGCTGAAAATAGCGGATTGGCTCCTGCATCTCCCCGGCGACGGCCCTGACAAGCCGGTCTTGAAGGACGATTTGCTGGACTTGACGCCGTATCTGCGGGAAGCGATTCTGCTTGAGTTTCCACAACATCCGTTGTGTGATGGCAGTTGCGCCGGGTTGCCCAAGCGGGCAGACGGCGGTAATGAACAAGAAAAACGGGACGGCCGGACGCCAGAGACGTCGGCCTGGGCAGAATTAAACAAATTAAAGTTCTAACAGATAACAAGTTATGGGAGTTCCAAAACGCAAGCCTTCACACAGCCGGCAGCGCATGCGCCGCGCCTACAACAGCGTCCTCAAGCTGCCGCAGCTCAGCGCCTGCCCGCAATGCGCCGCCCCTTATATCCCCCACCGGGTATGCCCGTCCTGCGGGTATTACAAGGGCCGCCAGGTCATTTCTGTCCAAGTCAAGGGCTGATCCGGCTCCGCGGAGCGCGGACGCCCTTTCTCCGCGCTCTTTTGCTTTATGCGAATCGTTGTGGATGTCATGGGTGGGGATCACGGCCCCCAAGTCATCATCGAAGGTGCAAGGATGGCCCTGCAATCCAATGCCGCCATCACAGAGCTTTATCTCGTCGGCCGCGAGGACGAAATCAAAGCCGCCTTGTCCCACACCGGCTGCGCCGATCCCCGCGTCAAAATCCTCCACGCCGGCGATGTCATCAACATGGAGGACAAGCCGGTCGAAAGCTTGCGCCGCAAAAAGGACAATTCGATACTGCGCGCCGTGGACCTCCTCAAGGAAGGCAAAGCCGACGCCTTGATCTCCACTGGCAACACCGGCGCGATCGTCGCGGCCTCCACCATCCGCCTCCGGCCGCTGGCGGGCTTGGACCGCCCGTGCATCGCCACCGTCATCCCGGCCCCGGAAAATGAATTCGTGCTGCTGGACTCCGGCGCGAGCGTCGAATGCCGCCCGCGGCATCTGCTGGATTTCGCGATCATGGGCAGCATTTACTCGCGCGAGATTCTTGGCTACAAGTCGCCCCGCGTGGGCGTCCTGAGCAACGGCGTCGAACCGAACAAAGGCACCGAGCTGACCATCGAAGCCTGCAAGCTGTGCCAGAAGGCCAACTTGAATTTCATCGGCAACGTCGAGGGCCACGACCTCTTTCACAACCGCGTGGACGTCGTGGTCTGCGATGGCTTTGTGGGCAACATAGTGTTGAAGACCCTGGAGAGCTTCTTCAGGGGCCTGGGTGTCTGGCTCAAAACTGAAATCAACAAAAACCCCAAACGCCAGCTCGGCGCTTTGCTCGCCAAAAACGCCTTCCGCGCAATCGTCCGCCGCCTGGATTCCGACGGACGCGGCGGTGCGCCGTTGCTGGGCCTCAACGGGACCATTCTCAAAGCCCACGGCTCGTCCCGCGAACGTGCCATTATGAGCGCCATCAATATGGCCGCCGAGGCCGTCCAGCACCACATTAACGACATCATTCAGGCGGAGGTGGCCCAGGCCACTGCGCGCCTGGCCGAGGCCAAATCATGACTCAGCCCCCCAAGAACTTCATCAACCCCCGCGGCCTGCACCAATTCAAAAGCCGCACCTGTTCCATCGTCGGGGTCGGCTCCTACGTCCCATCCCGCATCCTCTCCAACGCTGATCTGGAAAAGATGGTGGACACTTCCGACGATTGGATCACCTCCCGCACTGGAATCAAGGAGCGCCGCATCGCCGCCAAGCACGAGCACACCTCCGATCTTGCCGCCAAAGCCGCCCAACTGGCCATGCAGCGCGCCGCCGTCTCGCCCGAACAGATTGACCTCATCGTCGTGGCCACCATTACGCCCGACATGCCGTTCCCTTCGACCGCCTGCATCGTCCAGCGCAAAATCGGCGCCGCCCGCGCAGTTGGCTTCGACATCGAGGCCGCTTGTTCCGGCTTCCTTTTCGCGCTCGAAATCGGCCAGAACTTCATCACGTCTCATACCTTTGAAACCGTGCTCGTCATCGGCGCGGAAAAACTCTCCACCATCACCGACTGGAAGGAGCGCAACACCTGCGTGCTCTTCGGCGACGGCGCCGGGGCGGCGATTTTGCGCCACCGCCCAAACTCCCGGGGCCTCTTGACCACTTGCATGGGTTCCGACGGCAACAAAGCCGATTTGATTTCCATGCCTGGAGGCGGCTCGCAATCCCCGGCCAGCATCCATACCGTGACCTCCGGGATGCACTATTTGCGCATGAACGGCAAAGAAACCTACAAAAACGCCGTCACCGCCATATGCAGCGCAGCCAACGAAGCCTTGCGCCGCTGCCAGACCGACATCACCCGCATCAAGTGCATCATTCCCCACCAGGCCAACGGGCGCATCATTGAGGCCGTCGCGGAGCGTCTGGGCGCCAAGCCGGAGCAAGTCTTCATCAACATTGAAAAATACGGCAACACCTCCGCCGCCTCCGTCGCCATTGCGATGGACGAAGCCTCCCAGTCCGGGCGGTTCAAGAAGGGCGACCTGATCCTGCTCTTCGCCTTCGGCGCCGGCCTCACCTGGGCCGCGTCGGTCATCGAGTGGTGAGGGAAGTGTGAGTCAGTGAATCAGTGAATCAGTGAGTGTTCAGCGGCCATCAGAAATGACTTTCATGTTTTTTTCAAATTGCGCCAGTGTCACCGCCTCGGCTGGGTTGGCAATAGCTTCGCGGATCCGATCCTCCAGCCAAAGTGGAGGCGGTTGAAATCGCGCGTTAAGCTCATCGCTGATGTCCATTTTGGGCAACGTTTCCATGCAAGTCATTTTAACGTCATTTCGCCATTCGTCAATCGTCTTCAGCAGGCTCCAGAAATCTGCAAAAGCGTTCGCCAATAGCTCTCGGGAATAATGAGTGGCTTGCAGTTTTGGAGCTTTAGAACCATCGCCTCACAAATCTTATTCCCAAAGTTGCCTTCAGCCCAATTTGGATTTGCGTCGTGGCCGATGACCAGCACGTCGGTCTGACTGTTGACGTGCTCGCTGACACGGCCACCCCGTGATAGAATAGCGGCTTGGCATTCCTTGCGGGTGCCATATTGGAACAGGCCCGTAAAACAGAAAGCTGTACCAAGGAGCGTGATTTCTGGCAAAGGTTCGTCGAAAGGCGAACCGTCAGTTAAGATCTCAGTCACCAATTCCCTTTTCGCCGTCAACCTCCTTCTGTCCGTCAATTTCCTTAATGAATTATTACTTGATTGCTTCGGGTGCCAGTCGCTTGGAATTTCAGTTTTAGAGAGAACAGTTCTATCGTGCGGACGGAGTTCCGCCGACGTATGATCCTCGTCACCAGTCGTATAAACATAGGCCGCCCAGAGGTGCTCATTTGCTGGGTCCGAAAACAGACGAGCTATGATTCCTGAAGCCCTTCCCTTTGTGAGTGGTTTCGATACGTCGGTGCCAAAGAATCGCAATACTTTTAATTGACGAGCTGTCGCAATATCAAAGTGCCATGCTGGGACCTCAGATGGTTGGTAATTTAGGTAATATGCTTTCACAGCGTCCTTGGATATTGAACCGGGTTCAAAATATCAAGTCCCCTTGCTTCTTTGGCGCTGGTTTGGCGTGCGCAGTTTCTTGTTTCCTCCCGATCTTCTCGAGGAATTGTTCCTCGCTGATTGTCGGAACCCCAAGTTCTTTGGCTTTCTCAAGTTTTGAACCGGCCTCTTCGCCAGCGACCACGAAATCAGTGTTCTTGCTCACAGAACCAACAACATTTCCGCCACGCGCGCGAATCTCCTCAGCAGCTTTATCCCGCGTCATGGATGTCAAAGCGCCGGTCAGAACAAAGGTCTTTCCACTGAAAGGCAAGTCAGCAACGGTCTGGCTAGTAGCGCTCTTTTCCAAGCCGCCCGGCGGATTTATTCCTAGCTTGTTGAGCCGGGCAAGCAACTGATGTCCGGTTTCGGACCGGAAATAGTCCACGATACTCTTCGCCACTTTGGGGCCGACTAGAGTGAGGAACTCCGGCATGGCTTTGCTGTCCTCTTTACGGGTCGCCCATTTTACACTTGGCTTGGCAAGCCCCTGCTTTTCCAAGGCTTCGCCCAAGATTAAAATCTTGCTCTTTAAGCTTTCATACTGTTGGGTTCGTTCGCTGTCTTCCATCTTGCTCTTTGGCGGGTTTTTTTTCGAGTGAGGCGAAACGGCTAACGATTCATCATAAAATGCGCCTAATCGTGCGATGTCATGTAATGCCCTAGACGTTGCGACATCCTGCAAATCCTTGTGAAACTTTGCGACCTCGTAAGTGATCGTCTCGCCTGCATCTTCAATCCCCAGCGCCAGCAGCCAGCGCGCCAGCGGAAAAATTCTGGCACGTTGAGCCGCCTCGCAAACTTTAGCAGCGTTTTTTTCGCCAAAAGTGCGCGGCTCCTCCTTCGTGCCGAGATTTAGTGCGCCCAGTTGTTCTACTGACAAATCAAACACATCCAGCCACTCTTTGATGAGGCCGCTCTCAACGAGCTTTTCGGCAACAACGCTGCCGATGCCCTCTATGTCTAGGGCGTTCCGTTGGGCCATGAACTCGACGCGCCGTACGCTTTGAGCAGGACATCCGGCGATATTCTGGCAGCGCCAAACATAAAAATCCCTCGGCAATTCCAGCGGATACGCATCTTCGAGAAGTATACGGTTTAGATCTGCCAATTCGGATCCTTGTGGATTTTTCCCTATCAGTTCGGCAGTTTGTGGCCGCAGAAGAATCCCTTTGAACCGGTCGACTTCGTAAATACACGGCCCGGAAATTATTTTATTAAGAGCTTTAACAAAAGCCCTGTGATCCGGATTTTGCCCCGTTTTTGTCACTGGCACCGGCGGCTTATATCTCGTCAACAGAAGTTGATCAGTTTTTGCCAATGTCTCAGACAGAAAGGTGGATATTGGGTTGGGGTCTTGCCTCAATCTCTTCACGAATTTCGAAAAATCCGTGAGAATGATTTCTGAAAACGACGCGATAAATGAGGGATAACGGGCTATGGCACCGCCGCAGACCGGGCACTTCCCGCCGACGGCCTTGCTAAGATCGAACTCCTTCGCATCCGCCGGCCTCTTGGATTTCACCACATCCACCACCTCGGGTATCACCATCCCCGCCTTCCGAATGATCACCGTGTCCCCGACGCGAATGTCCTTCTTCCGGATCTCATCCTCGTTGTGCAGCGTGGCCCGCGAGACCGTCGAGCCTTGCACTAAGACCGGGTCCAGCACCGCGACCGGCGTCAACACTCCGGTCCGCCCGACCTGCACCTTGATTTCCCGCAAAACCGTCTCCGCCGGCGTTATCCATGGGATCGGTTTGTGGACAATGGCGTATCCCGGCGCGCGCGTTTTCGAGGGAATTTTCTGCTGGTCGGCAATATTATTGACCTTCAACACAATCCCGTCAATTTCGTAAGGCACCTTCGTCCTCAGATCGTGTTCCTCGTCGTAATGGCAAACCACATCATTCCGGTATCGCTCCAAAACCTCCTCGATTCCGGCACAGACCCACCAAACCGGCTGCGTTGGCAACCCGGCCTCCTTGAGAAATTGCAGCGACTCCGCATGAGTCCCAAATCTCCTGCCCTCGCAAACTCCCAAAGTGTAAAACACCGCGCGCAGCGGTCGTTTGGCAACGATCCGCGAGTCCAGTTGTTTCAGCGAGCCGGCGGTGGCGTTGCGCGCGTTGGGAAAGGGCGATTCCCCTGCCCCTTCGAGTTTGGCGTTCAGCTTCTCGAAATCTTTGATCGCAATGAAAGCCTCGCCGCGAACCTCGAGCAATTCCGGAGGGTCCTTGAGATTGAGTTCCAGCGGAATAGCCCGGATCGTCCTGATATTGGCGGTAATGTCGTCCCCCACCTTTCCATCGCCCCGTGTGACCCCCTGCGCCAGCCTGCCATTCTTATAAATGACGCCAATCGAAACCCCGTCCACCTTCGGTTCCAAAACATAATCCACCCGTGCCTTCCCGGTTTGCTTTCGAATCGTCGCGTCAAAACCCCTCAACTCCTCCAGCGTATTCTCGTCCTGCTTCCGTTTGCGCCGGTCCGCGTCAGGCTCCTCCTCCGAAGTCGGATGCGTGGCCGCCTTGATCTTCTCCAGCGACAACATCGGCTCCCGGTGCCGCACCCTTTCAAACCCCTCCACCGGCGCGCCGCCGACCCGCTGGCTTGGCGACTCCGGCGTCTGAAGCTCCGGGAACTCCTTCTCCAACCCCGCCAACTCATCAAACAGCCTGTCATAATCCCAATCACTCGCCGTCGAAGCGCCCACATCATAATAAAGATGATCCAACTCGCGAATCTTCCCCGCGAGTTCCACATGCCGCGCTTTGGCTTGAGCCAATGTCATGCGAACATTTACCCCCGCCTCCCGCCGAGATGCAAATCCCAATTGCAAATGTCAAATTGTCAATTTTCAATTCTCAATTGGGCGGAATACCGGCTCTTTGTCGAAGTGGGCGACTTGGTGCCCTTGCTGCAAGTCAAAGCCCGCCGCTATCTGTCAGAGTATCCGGCGTGATCTCCTCCCGCATTCGCCAACATGTCCGCGACCGCGCCCGGCATCGTTGCGAATCGGATTAGGAATTGAAACAGGAGGACGCAGAGGACGCAGAGAAGTCAAAATGCAAGACCCCCTCTGCGTCCTCTGCGTCCTCCTGTTTAAAGGAATGAACATTAAAGCCCAGTCGGCCATTGGAGCCACCGCCTGCTCGCTGAGATTGGGAAAACCGGGGACTTCAATCCGTGTGATGGTCGAATAGATTACTGAGACTTCCGGACGCTTCGGAGCCTCTTGCAAAACGCGCACGCCGTGCGGAAGTCCGGCCAACGCGTCAATAAGCACGTTGCTGTCCAGGAGCCAGCGCATCAATCATGACCCCATTCGGCGCGAACCTCGTTCTGCCAGACACTGCTGTCCAAGTTGGGCCGATGAAGGACGCCAAGACACGCTTCAACGGCATCCCAATTGGTGCGGTGGGGCGCTTCCGGCAGCAACGTGACCAAGGCGCGCCCCCGCTCCGGCAGTTGAGCGCCTTCTGTCGGGACGACCCTGCCGCCCGAGATCTCAGCCTCAATAGTCACGTATGTCATGCCAACACAATGCCCCATAATTCCGCTTAAATCAAGCGCGGATGCGCCTTTCGGGACACCAAGAGCCACGAGCCATACGCCAGCAGGGCCATCAACGGGACCAAGGACGCGCTGACCGCCTGGATCAAGTATCCGCGCCCCAATTCAGCGACGACCGAATCGCGGAAATATGTGTCCGCAACAAGGTCACGCCAGCCTAAATACGCCCACCAGACGGCGATGGCAACCATGAGCAGATTCAGCCACTTCGAAACGCGGCAGCACCCAACGCCAACCAGCGCAAAAACGCACGAAACAAACCAAATCTCCCACACCGCCGGCATCTTGTCCCCTGTCTCGGCCATCACGGGAATGAATGCCGGCGCGGTCATCTGTTACAATTCGTTCGGGGTTTAGTTAATGGTATTGTCATGTGCAACATCATTGGCACTGCCAGCGCGCATCCAACAATAGCGTGGGCGAATCAGATCGTCCATAGAGAGTCCCAACCATTTCCTGCACGATCACTTTTCATGGTGCTTTTCAAGGAACTCCTCAACCTCATGCCGAAATTCTGCGGGCGTCGTATTCGTCACGTGTGCCGGAGACAGCAACTTGCTCACATCGCCGCCAATTTCGTTCGCCTTTCGGATGAGTGAACTTTCCGCCGGACAAAAAACACCATTCGTGCAGGTAAAAGCGTCAAGAAGAGTTCCATCCTTTGTGCCTATGGCAGCGGAAATCACCTCGTTCGACGGCCCAAACTGGAAACCGACGGAATATGGCGAACCCGCCTCGGAGGTGAAACTGAAAGAATCCTTCATGGTGATGAAATCACCAACCAATGACCCCTCATGATAAAACCGCTGAACCCGGATCTCCACTTTCCCGGCGGTTGTCTTGCTGTCACGAACAAGGTTGGTCTGCCCGTCCCGCGTGAAAACGTCTTTCGCGAAAGCGCTGCCTGACTCGTTGGTCCGAACAGTGCTGACGACACTGATGCCGGGGTCTGCGCCAAGCACTGACGCACACGAGAAAATCAGGAGGATGAGTGCTTTCATGGTGTGTCCTTAATTCATAAATTCAATTCTCATGCAGCCTCAGCAAGACTCCGCCAAGCAGCGTCAGGCTGGCCGCGACGAAAACGTAAGCCATCCAATAAATCCGGCGATGCTTCCGGTCCAAATCCTTCGGACCAGCAGTCCAAAACTCGCGCTCCTTGTAAAGGGGGAGCCGGGCAAGGAAAAGCAGGGCAACGCCGATGATGCCCGCCGCCAATCCAACCCCATATAGCGCGCGCACGTCGGCGGTCTTCAGCCGGGCAACAAACGGCAGCAACAAGCCCGCCAAAACCGCCACGCAGGGAACGCCAAACTGCAAGCCCAGAATCCATCGCCAATCCGACGGCATATACCAATCTGAGTTGCGTTTGCTCATAGTGCGGTGCCAGTTCAAATTTATCCCCCTTTGCCTACGCCTGGCAAGTTCTCATCCCTCCAAAGCCAATCTTTCCACGGCCAATTCACGAAGATGTCTTAAAGCTTGGCTGGCGGGCATTAAGGCAACGTATGGCATAGCGATGATGCTCGGCGTTCATGGCGGTGAAGAAGTCAGTGGTGGTTTTATGCTCGGGC
>Ga0182030_10024381_pt1 | contig 11116 bp, 8 predicted proteins | sample 812S3MmetaG_FD_121299 | JGI IMG/M metagenome (GOLD analysis project Ga0182030, IMG submission 121299) | Permafrost microbial communities from Stordalen Mire, Sweden - 812S3M metaG (Illumina Assembly) | ecosystem: Environmental > Terrestrial > Soil > Wetlands > Permafrost | place: Sweden...
ACGCCCGGCGGCAATTCGTCATACTCATGCTCAAATAGCGCCGCTCCTGCTTGATCAACGAGTCCTGGCTGGACACGAAACTGACGTTGTTCGGAAAACTGCCAGTCCCGTTGCGCTTTTTCCTGAAGCTTGCTCATCAAGGTCTCGCGCGATAGCGGTCGCCCCACTCGCACGCCGCTTAAATACTGCGCAATCGTCCAGTGCACGCACTCGCCGCGCCACATCGCGATGTTCTTTAGCTTCTTGAGCATTGCGATCCCTCGCAGCAACGGGTCTGCGCTATTGATTCGCGCTCCCGACAAGTACTGAAAGTAATACTTCCTCTCGCACGTCTGAAGCACCTGATCGCGGCTGATTGACCACGTCGGCAACTTACCGACAGCCTTGCTAGACCAGGCAATTTGCATTGTCACGCGCTCTGTTTGCGATTCTTGCCTCGGCGCTTCCCGCCGCTCCCTGAACTCTTCGACATTGAAGTGCTACTCGATTTTCCCGACCGCGCCAAAGCGTTTGCCGGCATACTGCCGGCCACGGTTGGATCGAACTTGCCGAGGAACTCACAGATCTCGCCCTTTGTCTTTTTCACAAGCGCATGGATGCGCGCGCCAGTCCCCGCCACTGAAGGTTGTGACGCCTGCACGACAGCACCAAGGCGGTTCAGGAATTCATCAACGCTGACGCCCTCTGCCTCCAATTGCGCGCACAACTGCACCTCATCAACCCCCTCCACATCCGCGAGAAACTCATGCAATCGCTGCGTTGCGCTTTGATAATGATTTCTCATTTTGTCCCTCGTCCTTTCTCAAATTGTTCAAAACCTTTTCCGCGATGTCTTTCAGTTGTCGGCGCAATTCGTAAACCCTCGCCTCCGACAACCGAGTGTGCTCACAAAAGTCTGCCACCTCGACCGCGCCACTTTCAACAGCCTTCACCATCAATACAAGTTCGGCGTTCTTCTTCACCCGCGTCTCCGCATAGAGACGCTCGAAGAAGTGCCGGCAGAAGTCCTCGCTCTCGACTTGTTCGCCCGGGTTCGGACGCCCATCTGCATACGGCTCAAAAAACTCCGGTGCCTCGCTGCTAGTGAGACGTGCATCTTTCAGCCGGTGCAGATTCCATAGATCACTCTTCACTGCACTCTTTAGCTGCACGATCATTATCACATCTGGACGCAGCTTCCGCTTCCCCGTGCAGTAGGCTTCGTACACTTCCACAGCGATGTCTTCAGGCGTTTTGCCCTTCGGCAGCGATTGGCCCTCCTGCCAGCCATAATGGGTTTTCGCCCAATAACGCGCGAAAATTAGCAGCCGCAAGCCGACAACCTTCCAGTCGGCCTTTCTAAACTCCTGCTGGGCATTTGCTGACATATCGTCGTCCAATTACTCTAGGCTGACAAATCTCTATTTTTTGGAGAAAATTTCTCCGGGGCGCATCTTTTTCAAACCCAAAAACCCAGTCACCGTTAGCCCTTAGTCGATGAGGACGGAAAGCCTCAGTGAAATGACTCACGGGCGTAACCCCGTCCTAGATAGCCCAACATATGTTAACACAAACGCCTGTTAATTCCGACCCTCAAGACAAGCATCCAAATACTACGGACACACACCAGTGCGCCGCGCCAAAGTGGGCTGCCGTGGTGGACGACCGCTTCATTCCGATGCCAAGGTCCAATGTCCCAGTGGCCCTCATCAAATCCGAAGCGGGTATCCGAGACTTGGCCCTCGTGCGTGACTATGGTTCACCCCACGATGTCATCCTTGACGACACGGCAACCGTGGACCTCGCCGATGGCAATGTCTTCTACTCGATCCCTCGTTGCGATCTCACAGAACGTCCTTCATGCGATGCGCCGCCGAAGCTGGCCTATTTCACGAACGATGCGTGGGAAGTCTCTCTGAACCCGCGCCACACGGGTCGTGCGTTGCGGGAACTGTTTGACCTCTCGACGGAGGTCGAACTCCTTCGCGACTACGAGTCGCCCCATGACATTCCCATCGGCCTTGACGATGTGGCCAATTTCAGCGACGGCCCGGTGTTTCGCACGCGCGCGGCGCAGTTGCACATCTTCGTCAATAGCCTGCCTTTCACTGAGGCGGACGGCGTGAAACCGAAGATGACCGGGCGCGAAATTGCTGGCTTGGTGCACCAGGACGCCAACCAAAGTGACATCAAGAAGCTCGAAGGCGACAGCAAGCACGTCATCGGCCCGGACGAAGTCGTCGAAATCAAAAACTGCGACCGGTTTGAGGTGATCCGACGGAACGTGACTGCGGGATTCGAAATCGCCCGCGTCGAAAGGGAACTGGCGCTGCTCCGCAAAGGCGGAGCACGCATCACCATCATCGCTGAGCCAGTACCCGCCGTCATTTATCACGACTTGGCCGTTCATAGCGGCCAGCCGGTTGCCACCACCGACGTGCTCGTGACAATCCCCTCCGGGTATCCAGGAGGCCGACTCGACAACGCTTGCCTACCGGTGGGTTCTCCAGTGATGAACATCCTTCCCGGTGCCGTGCAACATGTTGTCACCGCCGCGCTCGGACGCACGTGGCAACAAAAGAGCGTCCACCCACACAACGCGCCGGGTAGCCAGTGGGATAAAAACCGTCACGGCTTCCATACATATTATGGAGAAATGCTCGCGTGGGTGAACAGTCGCCAATGAGAACAGTCGCGTGCGACACAATGAGCGGCTTGCGCGTGCTTTTCCGCATCGCCGCGTCCGATCAGCGGAAGCTGGAAAGGTTGGTGTTCCAGCGACACCCCGGGCGCGAGTGGGGTACTTTTTTCACATTCGGTTTCCGTCGCACCCACTGGGGTTGGGCGCTAAGCTACGTTGATGCGCTGCCGCCGGGGCCGGGTGATCTTGACCGCAATAGCGGCGTCGTTCAGTTTCGCACCCAGTATATCTCGCGCGCGATGCGACAACTTGAAGACAGTTCACTTGGCGTCGGCGTCACTCATTCTCATCCACAAGGCGTGGGAACATTCCCCAGCGCCTCGGATGACGACATGGATCTGTACTTTGGGACGGATTTATTTCGCGGCCCCGGCAAAGGCAGACCGTACTGTAGCTTGATCCTCAACCGGACCGCCGACGGCAGGCTCGAATTTTCGGGCCGCGTGCATGCTGAAGGTTCTTGGCTGACCGTCCGTAATCTAATAATTCCCGGTGATTGCCTTGAGCGCATCGAATCCGCGACGATGGACGATGAAACGACTGTGTCAGAACCAATCCATGAGTCCGTCACAGCGCGGCTGGAAAGTCTCATCGGGGAAGCTAGCAAGAAACGCTTGGAGCAGGCCGTCGTCGGTGTCATCGGTTGCAGCGGCACCGGCTCACCCGCAATTGAAATGTTGGCCCGTGCCGGGGTTGGCGAACTCATCTTGGTCGATCCTCAGCGCCTCAGTCCTTCAAACCTAGAGCGCGTTCATGGCAGCAAATGGAACCACGTTCACTCCGACAAACCGCCATACAAAGTGGAATGTCTCACCGACTTGATTAGCGAAATCAACCCGCACTGCCATGTGACCGCCATTGTGGGAAACATCCTTCACGAGCAAGTTCAGAATGAACTACTCCGCTGCGATTTGCTACTCGGCTGCTCCGATAGCTATCACGCCCGCGCTGCCTTGGGCGACCTCGCCAGCTTCTACCTGCTGCCGACGCTGGATGCGGGAGTCTTGATGGACGGCAAACACGGTCAAGTCGCGTTGCAGACCGTCGAATTACTCAAGCTCTCACCCGATCTCCCATGCCCATTCTGCCAACAACGGATTGATCCGGTTGCTCTTGATGAAGAGTTGATCACTGAAGAAGAGAAACAGCGCCGGCAGCAAGCCGCGCACGACGCGCTCAAGCGCGGAGACGCCCCCGACAATTACTGGCACGGAACACCACGCCAACTCCACACTGTCGGCTACCTAACCACAACAGTCGGTGCGATGCTGAGTGGCTACGCCATCGGCTGGCTCACTGGTGCCTTCCGCATGCCATATGACCGGTTTCAATTCGACATAGGCAAACCGAATTTCGCGATGACCGACGCGACCGCGCCGCGCCGAGCGGACTGCGTTTGCGCCAAGCTGAAAGGCCACAGTCACCAAGCAAAAGCAGATCGAAGCGTTACTCTCCCCAAGCACTGGTCGCCGCCGATCTTCCTTTCCACCATGCGCGCGCTTAAAGCTTGACGGACTCAGGGTGCCATTCAAAGACTCGGACTTTGCTGCTTCGGCTCCCCCCTTTGCCCTGTGCCGCCGCCCGCAAAGTTCTGAGACTTTGTTTTGGCATGGGCTATCTGATTCGCTGGCGATGTCGCCGCTTGCACATCACGCGCGGCCACATCGCTTCTCAGGATGGCACCCGCCATTCGCCATACTACTGCTGGCGGTTTAGTTTCGCTGAAAGGTTAAGCCGACACTACCCGTGCGGGCCGCCAAAGACATTGAGGTTTTTCGCTCCGGCCCGCTTCGCTCTGCTCCGCTGCAAAACCCCAAAGACTTTGTCTGCGCCTTTGGCGATCAAACTGCACTGCGATGTCCCCGCTGCGAGCCGTAGTTTCTCGCGGCCACATCGCTTTCCGAAATCTCAACTCCGTAGCGCATTCGCGCTTTCTTTGTCGGCTTGCGTGAATCGCCCTTCTATTGTACGGCTCGCTGCGCTGCGGTCCACCGCCACTACGACCGCGCGGAGCTTGTCCTGAAACTGCATCAGAGATACACTCGCCTCTCGTTGCGATGTGATAAATGGCGAATCTGGCGACAGAACTGTTTCACGAGATCAAACCGGACTTTTTCCGCGTCCTGACGGGTACGAACGCGGCCATTTACGTGGATGTGCTTGATGCTCTCGAAACCGAGGCGACGGAACGCAACGAAGGGATGAACCGTGAGGAAGCGTTGGCCATCGTCAGCGAGGTATTGGCACAACACCCCGACTTTCAGCCCGATGAGGATACGCCGGTTAGACCCTCCGATCCATTGCCGCTTCGCGAGAAGGCACGGCTCGTTCTCGACCGCCTCGTTCGCGCCGGTTGGCTCAAGACGCACACAGGCGCAGACTGGCAGCGGACCGTTTACTTCGATGAACACGGGGTGACGCTGCTGACTGCTTTACGCAAGATTGCGTATCCCGATGCTGCAGTATTTACGGATAAGCTGGTCGGTGTGTGTGCGGCACTCGCCAACGCCGCCGAGCTGTCGCGTCAGCCGTGGGAACACATCCAAGTATGTCGTGATAACGCGCGGCAGGGGCTTTCAGAATTGCGCGGATTGCAAAAGAGTGTGGAGCGATTTATTGGCCGGCAACTGGAGGCGCAGACACTCGGCGAAAACCTTATCGTCGTGTTCGATCAGTACGCCGAGCAAGTCGGCCATACCTGTTACGCCGAACTGGTCCGTTCCCAACTTCCCACCCGGCTCGACGAAGCGCGCGATCGGTTACAGGCCATTCTTGACGACACTGATTTACTACATCGTATGCAGGCCGAGGCGCTCCGCCGTGATCCCGGCTTGGATGCAGCCACGGCAATGGCGCGTGTTCGTGGACAACTGGACGATTTGGCTCGCACATTGGAGAGCGTCTTGCCGCTAGCCGATGCCATTGACGCACGGACCGCTGAATTTACCCGTCGTTCACTCGCCCGGTTCCGCTACTTGCAGGACGTAATCGGAGAGCGTCGCGGCCAGATGAAGGAACTGTTTGAAGGTCTCAACCGGTCCTTTGTCGGCCGTCGGTTCGTGGATTTGGAGGAAGCCCCTGCGCTACCACCGCTGCGGTTGCCGGATACCCGGCTGCTGGCGGGGCGCGACTCGCTTTACCAACCGCCACGGCGTCGCACGCTGGAGGAGAATCTGCCCATCGACGACGAGGCTTCTGACGACCTGCGCGAGCGGACCCGGCTCCAGATGGAAAGCGCTCTGCGCGACTCTCTAACCGTCACCCGCGCCAATCGTTTCATCGAACGTATACCCGGCGGTAAGGGCGTCCGTATTGCCAGCGGCGATTTCCCGATTCATACCGAAGACGACCTGGCCGACGTGATCGCGTTGTTGCTGCACGCAGAGTCTGCCGACGCCCGCTACCGGGTTGAAGTTCCGCGCGTAGCGGAGGACACGGATCACACCGAAAGCGATAGCAGAGCCGCGTGTGAATTGGAGCGGTTCTTCGTGATCAAGAAATGAGCGAACCCACTATACCCGCCGGCATAAACGCGCCCGGCGCAACACCGTTACTGGCGCAGTTGACGGACGCCGACCGAAACCGTCTGGCGGAGGCGATGCAGACATTGCTGGCACGCGGCTCGATTCTTGGTTTGGAGCACGGCCAGGGCGAACTTTACGCCTGGTGCCGGCAGAACTCTGATTGGCTGCGTGAAATAATGGCGCTCGCGGGCTTTCAAGTTTCCAACGAGCACGAGAGTCGCTTGATCCAAGCCACGCCACAAAAAGCATCGCTGACGTTGCGATTGCGGCAGGATGCCACGGTCGTATTGCTCGCGCTCTGGTACGAATTCGACACGCAGGTACGCGATCACGGTGCGACTACCGTGTCACTCACGGTCGAACAACTCAATCAGCTTCTGCACGAGAAACTGTTACCCGACTTGAAAGAACCGCCGAGTCCCACCCGCCTGTCGGAGATCCTGCGGCAAGCGCATCGCTTCAATTTGGTGAACTTAGATATTGCTGAGCCATTCGAGCAATCCCAGATTGAAGTGCTGCCTACGCTCAGACGCGTGATCCCGTTCCAAGACTTAGCCGACTGGGCAAAAACCGCCGAGTTGCACAAGAACCCGGCTACATTGGACGGCGAGGACGCCGGTCACTCTGAAGAGGCTGACTCATGAGTCGTGCCATTCGCCTCAGTCGCATTCACGCCATCAACTGGTATGGCTACAACGACTCGCTGCCCGTTGACGGTCACCTATTGCTCGCTGGTGTGACCGGCTCTGGCAAAAGCGTGTTGATGGACCTCATCCAGCTTGTTCTCGTCGGCAGTGAGCGGGCGATGTTCAATCGCTCCGCCACCGGCACCACGAGCGACCGCACATTGAAAAGCTACTGCCTGCTCGACACGAAGCGTGAAGAAAACGGCTTGCCGCAGTACGTCCGCCAAAGCGCCAAGAGCTACGTCGCCCTGGAGTTCGCTTGGCCGAAAGGCGACCGTGTTGAGACATGGGGGCTTCGCATCGAATACCGTAATCCATCCGAGAACCAAGGCCACGTCCGTGCTTTCTACTGCGACGGTGCGCTAACCAAAGCTGATTTTCTCGATAGCGAGCGCATTCCCTTGGAAGCTGCCGCCTTCAAGCGGTTCATTGAAAAGGAGCGCGATGGACGCGTGTTCGAGACGCAGGAGCAATATCTGCGTGACATGGCCAACGAGCGCCACCTCAACTTCAACCGCGATGTGCTATCGAGTTTGCTGCCGAACGCCATGTCGTTCACGAATCTTAAGAGCTTTGATGAATTCTGTCGGCGCTTCATTCTTCATGGCGACAAGCTGAACGTCGAAGATGTGGTTGCCAGCTACCGCAACTTCCAAGCATACGAGCGCGACCTACGTGAACTTCGCGACCAGCTCGACCGTCTCACTCAAATCAGCGACCTGCACCGTCAGAACACCGAAGCCACGCGCGACCGCATCGTTGCCCGGTGGCTCGCCGCAGCTTTGGCGCATGAACATGCGACCGGGCTGGTTGCCGAATGCCAGCAACGGCTGACGCAACTGAGGGCCGATTTCGCGAAGGAGGAAGTACGAATTGCCGCACTCGACAGAGTCATTCCCGACCGCAAGAACGAGATCAAGCAGGCTCAAGCGGCGATCTACCAGATGCCGGGTGGTGCGGATTACTTGTCGATCAAAGCGCGCAACCAGATTCTCAACGCTGAAATCCAACGACTAAAAGAATCCGGCAACTCGCTGGAGACGGCATTACGAGCCAGAGTGAAGAATGCCCGGGCTTGGCTTGGACAAGTCCAGGGCACACGACTACCTGCACCTGTCAAGACAGACGAGTTGTCGCTGGCAATCAAGCGACTCGATAGTTGTGAACTCGATCACAGCGAGCCGTCGCTGCGAGCTGTGGCGGAGACGGTCGAGCAGATGAAGGCCGACATCAGCCGCGTGATTCGTCCGACGCGCGAGCGCCTGGACAATCTTCGCGAAGAACTGGGCCGGTTGCGTGAAGAAATCATGATGCTAGATCGCGGGATTCCGCCCGGCCCGCGCTTCTTGCTTAACGCGATCAATAACGCGCTGCCGCGCAAGGGCCAAGAGCCGATAGCCTGTCAGTTGCGCGATCTCTGCGAAGTCATGGACGAAAAATGGCGCGCAGCGGTAGAAGTGGCATTTACCCGCAAGTTTGCAGTGGTAGTTCCCGAAGGGCACTATGCGCAGGCGTTACAGGTTTACCGGCAATCTGCCAGTATCACATTGAAAAGTCAAGGAAACCACTTCGGGCGTTCCAGATCGGCGGAGGATCAGAATTGCGCCGTGACTGCTGCGCGGACTTGAATCGGCTCGACGGGGTGGAAGACATCGCCAAACTGCGATGCGCCAGTCGGCGTTTGGCGATACGTATAGGCGTAATCAATGTCGTGGTCGCGTCGGTCAAGCAGGTTCAATACTTCGACGGAAACGCGCCACGTCTTGTTGATCTGATAACCGGCTTCCGCGTTGAGCAGAATCGTTTCGCTGGAGCGATAAACTCCATCCGATGTCAGATCACGCGGACCGAAATAGCGCAACCGCAAGCTCGATGAAAATCCATTCAAATCATGTAAGGTGATACCCGATGAAACCACCAATCCGACTGCCTCTGGTACGCGAGTGCCGCCGGGGCTGTTCGGCGCGGCGTCCGTGGCGTCAACCCCGATGAATCGGGCAATGGAATCCGCGACGTCCAGGTCAAGCACGAGATGCTTTGCGGGCGTGACGTAGTTCGCCCATTCGACGCCGTAACGTTGGCTTGGATTTTTGGAGGCGAATGTGCTTCCCGTGTCGCCATCCTGCTGTAGCTCGGAATCGCTGTACAGGTACCACAGGGACAGGGTACTCTGCAGATGCGGCACGATCGAGGTGCGCGCGCCGATTTCTCCGCCCTTGGTTTGAACCAGGCCGGGAATGGGCTTACTCGGCGTGTCGGAGTTGGGATTGTCCGCCGAGATCGGTTCCACGTTTTGCGTCGCGCCGCGTCCGTCGTTGCTGTGAAAATCGAAACCACCTTGCACGTAGTATTCCGTTTTTGCCCAAGGGCCAAAAATCAAACTCAACTTGGGGCTGGGCAACGCGCTGAACGCGGTGCCCGAATTGACCGGATTGTTGAGACACGTGACATCAAAATAGTCTATGTCGCCACGCATCGCCGCGACCGAACGGAATTTTTCCGTCCACTGGATTTTGTTTTCCACCCAAAAGCCCGCTTGCGTGTCGGTAAAATCGTCCGCTTCCGTGGTGGCCGGCAAGATGCTGCCGCCGTTTTGGCTATCCGTTTTGTCCGTACGCACGCGATCAGATGTCTGGTACAGGCCGTTGTCGATCCAATCGTTGCGGACTTGCAAGCCGAAGGTGTTTTCGACTTCGCGGCCCCACCATTCGTTGAACAGGGTGTGGCGCGCATCCAGCCCGGCCACTTCGCGCCGATCCTGTTGCTCGAACTGATCGCCGAGAGTGGGGTCGGTGAGGAAGTAGGTGAAGTCGGAAAACAAATCGAGATCGTAGTAGAATCCATATGTGGTGATTTTTGTCTCGGAAGCTCCGTCCTCTCGGTGCCATTCGCCTTGCAAGCTGTAGCGTTGCGAATTTCCCCCGTCGGTAGGGTTGAGCGTGCCGAAAATACCCACGAGGGGCATGGCGCTCTCGGGAAGCTGATCGCTTGAATTCCATTTGCCGTGATAGCCGCGCGCCGTGAGGCTGAGACCGTTGGCGTCATCACCCTGACTGTAGGTGAGAAGGCCGTTGTATTTGAAATAGTCATCCGGGTGCACCCACGGGCCGTCGTCATGATACGCTTCGCCCCCGTAAAGCAAATTGCCCTCGCCCAGCTTTTGCGAAAAGCCCGCGACACCGCGCTCGTAACCATACATGCCGCCTTCGACGGTGACGAAATCTTCCGGCAACACCCTGTAAAACACCAGGTGTGCCGAACCGGCGGAACCGTAGTTCCCAACGTCCGCGTAGTATGGTCCCTTCTCGTAATCCACCCGCTCGACAAACTCCGGGATGACGGTGTTCATGTCGGAATAGCCCTCGCCGTGCGCGTGCGATGGCAGGTTCAGCGGCATGTCGTCTAGGAACACCGCGAAGTCGGTGCCGTGATCGAGATTGAAGCCGCGCAGAAAATACTGGTTCGCCTTCCCCCCGCCCGCGTGCTGCGTAATGATAACGCCCGGCACCGTCTCGAGGATTTCCCCGGCCCGCAAAATGGGACGGTCTTCCAATTGCGCCTGGCCGGTTGTGCCCTGGGATGCCGAACTGGCAACGCCCACTAGGCTGTCAGCGCGTCCGGTCACCACCACTTCCGGCAGGCGAACAACCGCCGAGGTTGACGTGGCGGCGGCCGCCACGCTGTTTGTTTGGGCACGTGCAGTCGTCAGTAGCAATAGCCCGGCGAACAGGTGAATTCCCAACACAAGTTTGCGCAGTTCGCTGGTTTTGCTCATGTGACCAGGGTTATTTCGACGTGAGCCGATATTTCCCATATGACCTACGCCCCGCGACCATCGCGGGCCATTCAGTTTCATTGATCGCAGTTTATCCCTCCTGACACTGCAAGCAAGCCTTTTCGAGGCTCCGGAGACAATGCCTTCGGCTCTGGATAGCGTTCCGCACCGGTTTTCGACCGATCGCAGACAAAGCATCGCCGTCAGTCATTTTGCTTTCCCGTATTTGCCGCCCTGCGGGCATCAGCCGGTCGGCGGCATGGGCAATCTCAACCACCCAATCCTTTCCAGAATAGTTCGGAACAATTCCCGTGGGATTGCCACCTCCGCCATCTGAAAGATCACCTGCCGCGAATGGCGCACCACCTTCGCGCCGATCTTGATGAGTTTCTCCCGCAACGTCGTCAGCGTCCAGTGCCGCACCGCTTGGGGCAACACGGCCTGACGCAGA
>Ga0182030_10024383_pt1 | contig 11116 bp, 11 predicted proteins | sample 812S3MmetaG_FD_121299 | JGI IMG/M metagenome (GOLD analysis project Ga0182030, IMG submission 121299) | Permafrost microbial communities from Stordalen Mire, Sweden - 812S3M metaG (Illumina Assembly) | ecosystem: Environmental > Terrestrial > Soil > Wetlands > Permafrost | place: Sweden...
GAGGATGGAATCATGGAAAAGAAGCGAACTGGATATAAGAGGTATCCGTCTGAGTTGAAGGAACGTGCGGTGCGCATGGTCCTTGATCTCCAGCGGTCAGATCCTGGCGATAAAAGTGTCATCTCGAGGGTGGCGCGACAACTCGGGGTGGGTGAAGAGTCGCTGCGCACCTGGGTGAAGCGAGCTCAGATCGACGCGGGTAATCGACCGGGTCTCACGACCGATGAGCGTGAAGAGCTGAAGCGGCTTCGCAAGGAGAATTTCGAGTTGCAGCGAGCGAACGACATCTTGCAAGCCGCGGCAACTTTCTTCGGGGCGGAGCTCGACCGCCGACAGAAGAGGTAGTTACCTTCATCGACGCCCACCGGGATAATGAAACCCGTGGGCGTCGTTGGGGAGTCGAGCCGATCTGTGTCCAACTGCAGGTCGCCCCCAGCACCTTCTACGACGTGAAGTCCCGACCAGCGTCGGCTCGTCAAACGCGCGACGAGGAACTCGGACCAGCGCTCGAGGCGATCTGGAAGAAGAACTACTCCGTCTACGGGCGACGCAAGCTCACCAAGGCCGCGAAGCGGCGGGGACTGGACTGTGGTCGCGACCAGGTTGAGCGACTCATGAAGCGACAAGGCATTCGCGGGGCGTCGCGCGCCAAGAAGCGCTTCACCACCCACGCTGACGCCAGTCACCTTCGTGCCCCCGATCTCGTGCAGCGCGCGTTCGTGGCCTCACGCCCCGATGAGTTATGGGTCGCCGATTTCACTTACTGCTCCACGTGGAGTGGCGTTGTCTACGTGGCCTTCATCGTCGACGTCTTCTCACGACGACTCGTGGGTTGGAAAGCGAATCGCACCATGACCGCGTCGCTCGTCGTCGACGCGCTCAACATGGCGGCCTGGACGAGGCGCACCAACCTCAACGGACTGATTTGCCACACGGACGCAGGAGCTCAATACACGTCCGTGAGCTACACCGACCGCATCGACGAGTTGGGCGTCTCAGCATCGATCGGCACCGTCGGCGATTCCTATGACAACGCCATGGCCGAATCGGTCATGGGCATCTTCAAGACCGAACTGCATCGCAACCCCGCGGTCCTTGCCGACAACGGCGGGCACTGGCGAGGGCTCGACGACCTCGAGGTTGCGACGTGTTCGTGGGTGTCGTGGTTCAACGAAGAGCGTCTCCACGGCGAACTCGGCGATCGCACGCCGGCAGAAGTTGAGGAGGAGTATTCTCTCTCAGATCAAGCCAAGGTGGCGTGAGATTTCCAAGTTCGGAGGTCTCCAGGAAACCCAGGCCGATTCAATATAACTCGATTTCTTGATCGGAGTTCGATAACGTGCTCACACCCAATCAGGCGTTACCGGTCTGAAATCTACCATCGTACGAGGTAGCCCTTGAGCATCCGGATCGATGCAGCCAGGTTGAATGGAACCGTGGTAGCCGCCAGCAACCCAATTGAGGTTGGATTAGTTGGCTGATTAATCAAGCGGTGACGGTGGCTCGAGGGGCGCAGGTGCCAAATCAAGGCTCGCGAAATGCCAAAAGCATTCTGGAACCTACCCGTAAGTGCGAACACGGCGGCCACAACTATGCAACATGCTATGTGGACCGGCAACACTTGAAGTTTGAGTCGGGTATCACCATTCTTCCTAATGGTGCTAATTCGATTACGAAAAGAGAGATAGTCAATTCGCGCTGAAGGGAAGATAGCAGCAGTCGTACGGCCTACATCATGAATCGCGGAAGCGTCGCTAACATGTTCTAACCGATAGCCTAACGACAGCAATCGCCAGCACAGATCCGTCTCCTCAAAGTACGCAAAATACGTTTCGTCGAAGCACCCAGCACGGTTGAACAAGTCCGCCCAAACCAGTAAACAAGCGCCCTTTAGTGAAAAGCGAAAAGGACCAAATCGTGCGGATGACAGGTCATCCTCGGATAAGTGGTGCAGAAACCCCGTCCTGGTAAACATTGAGCCAGCGCTGTCCAACGATCCGTCATCGCGCCGCGTCGTGGGCGCGCAGGCCGCTACTTTAGAATCCGTTTGAAGGGCGGCGACCAGACGCGTCAAGGTTCCTGGCAATAGGCGAGCATCATTATTTAGAAACAGCAATAGTTCGCCGGAAGCCAAAGCCGCTCCCTGATTTGCTGGTCCCGCAAAACCTCGATTCTCTTCATTTTTGATCACTTTGACACTTGGAAAGAGGGTGTTCATAACCTCTACCGAGCGGTCGGTTGACCCATTGTCGACGACAATGATTTCGGAGAGCTGGCTCTGCGTGAGCACGGAGGCGATACACGCCGGGAGAAAATCTTCACCATTTAGATTCACTACAATGACAGAAATCGTTGGCTCAGCACGCGCCATACTCGCAGATTGACTGGCCATCAAGTCACGACACTTCAAGCTCGTCAAGACTTTTACGCTCCCCATCCCGGCGCCTAAGGCGCGCATAAACGAAAGGCCCAAAGAGCAAGAGGAGCAACGCCGGGAGTGAAATTGCAGCACCTAAGGCGTCAAACGATGAGGATCTGTTCGAGAAAGTAATTGACACGTGACCGCGGCTTAGCGCCGGCAAGACAAACCCATTCGCGAATCCGTAAACCTGGCGGTGCTCCAGCGGAATGGTCCGGCCATTCTGGACCAGAGTCGCGCTCCAAAGCGTCGAATACGGAACTCGTAGCGCAACAAAACAACTACCAGCAGCGACGCGGTGAGCTATTCGGGCCGACACCTCCGGTACGCCTTTGGCACTCCTTCCACCAGTGACGCTGGGGCAACTATTGCGCAACGAACCCTGGTAGATGCCAGCGGCGACTTGACTGATGCCATCCGATGACAATGAGAAATCAGTCGCACGATCGATAGAGACTACCGAACTCCCAAAGCTGGCTGGTACTCGAAGTAGCGCGTAGTTGCCCTCTCTCGCTACAGGAACAGCGTGGAGATTCTGCTCCACCGCCCTAGCGAAAGTCAGTGCTGCAGCAGGAGTGCTTTGAGAATTCACTGTTGAGAAGTCAACTTGGTGAACAACCGACAAATCTGTAACCACCCAACGGACTCCAAGCATGCCAACGACACGAGCAAGTATGTCGGCGCGGCCAGTTGTAATCGAACTCTCTAGATTCGTCGAAAAATCAGGAGCAATGGTACTAGCGAATGAGGACACCCCCACATAGTTCTGAACTCCGTAAAGAGAGTACAGCGGCGGGATGCCAATATAGGTGCCTGCGCGACCGTTTGATCCGTCCCCAACAAGATAGGTCCATGCGGGTTGCAACAGTGGCAGTGACAGTGCGGGGGCCCCTCCTGACTTCACGATGCGTGACACCATGGCCGAGTATCCAGACGGTAATGATGAGAGCACCCGATTGGCCGGCGAAACGCTGTAGTACGGGCTACGATACGGGGCTCCCGTTAGTAACGGCGCCCCGTAGATGCCGATCAGAGTTATTACAATTAAGCCAACGGCAGTCATGACGGTTCTAGAAGCGATCGTAGCAAGGTAATAAAAGCCGAAGCACGCCGCAAGCGCGACCGCCAGCACGTAAGGGATGGCGAAGGTCTCGTAGAAGTTCTTTACCGCCACCCAGCCGGGCAAATGGACAATCAAGAAATCAAAGACTTCATGCGCACCCGGCGGGAAGAGTAGTGAAATAAAGCCGAGCATTACCATCGACACAACCAACAGAGCCAAGAGCGGTATTTGGCTATCTTCCCTTCGACGAGACCCAAAGAGCCCCGTGAAAAAACCGCCAAATGCTATACCAATCGGGAGAAATCCGACTGGCCACCAAAACTGATACCAAGATGACAAAGGTAGCTGAGACCAGGTGAAAGCGACCATCATCGGGACCGATTCCCGGAGAGCTAGCAGATCGGAAAGCTGTTGATAGGGAGCCAACGCGGCAACAAGCACCAGTGCCCCAGCTTGTCCGGCGCTTGACGTGGTGGAGACGGCTTCTGCCTGCCCGGCCAACAATCCCGCTCCAAAAGGTACGAGCCAATAAGCGTTGACAAGCGCTGCCACTCCTACAAAGATCAGTAAGCGCCGTGTGTATATCCAGCCGACCAGGTGTTCGTGCGAAACGAATACGATGACCAACATGATGATCAGTAACAGCACAGGAATTAAGCCTGGAATGTCCGCAATTCCAGCTGAAGCCGCCGCAGTCATCAGAGCACCCGCGACCAAATACCTCGCCGAGCCAGATCGCAAAAATTTAATGCAGGCATAGATCAACCACGGCACTAGAGGCAGGAGATAGAGCCGCGGCTCAAAGTCTGCCCAGAAGTTTTGGGCAATAAGTGGCGCGACTGCCGCAATCGAACCGCCTACAGCTGCTGACATATGCGACATCCATGGCGCCCGGCGAGGAAGAACGGTAATGGCTAGGACGTAGACGCCAAGATAAGTAAAGGCCAGTACGAGTCCTGAAGTTACTAACTGAGGAGCTAGTCCGACTGCCTTCAGTACGAACGCAATTAGCGCCAAGGACAAGTAGGGCAAAAAGGTGTCAGATCCAGTCAATCCAACGCCAGTATGTTGGCCGATCAAATGGCTGAGAAAGGCTCCTGGATTGAGAAAGAGGGTATTGGGTATATCGCCACCTACGCTTGCTGTCGCACCGCCGGCGGAGCCGCTCCAAGTGAACGAGGGAATTATAAGCAGTAGCAGTACCGGTAGCACGACAGTGACTATTGGAAGAAGGTCGCTGTTTGTCCAAAACTGACGGCGCCGTGCATCTGGGTGACCGCGTTGAGAGGGAACCAGATTGAAAAGGAATCGGTTCACGGTGGATCAGTCGTCAATGGCAGACAATAAGGCGCTGGCCGACGAAACAACATTGGCTGGAGCGGATTTGGCTGCGATGATGGCATTCAGTAGCTTGACCGCCCCCTGTGAATGATGCTGATCCGCGAGAGCCGTCGCTTCTGTGAGTTCCAAATTGTACTGGTCTTCGTCGGTCGAAATAGCTATTCCAGATTGAGCAGCTGCAATTGCCGCCGGATACCGGCCAAGCTCGATGTAGCACTGAGATAACTCGGAATAGACGCTTACAGTATCGATCTGTTGGTCCATCGAAAGAGCATTCCTATAAGCATTCGCGGCATTTTCGTATTCCGACGCTCCAACATAAGTGTTACCGAGGTCAACGAGTATCGAGGCACGTGTGGAATGCGGAGAAAGCCGGGCGGCCCGTATTGCAGCAGTCACCGCAATGCGGGGATTACCCAAATCAAGTTCAACCTTAGCGTCGGTCTCATACCAAATATATGTTCGATGAGAATATTGCGTGCGATAGAGCGCCGTCCCCGCGATCGAATAAAGACCATAGCTACTAGCGGCGTCCGCGATTGAAAGAGAATCGCTCGCAGTGATGGCATGAGCAACTGCAACTTTCAGAGCGGATTGGACTAAGGCGGTGTTGCCACTGAAGAAGGCAGCGTTGGCGACGGCCATCTCATTCGAGAGATCGGGCGCTGACGAAGCCACGTCTTGGAGCAGAGCCGTAGCAGAGTCGAAGTTGTGCTGGGCAAGGTAGCACCCCGCCAGTGCTTCCTTGGTGACGAGATCGTTGGGATAGCTTGCGATAACCCATGTGAGCAGGATGATCGCTTGGGCGCATTCGCCAGTTCCGGCGTCCGCCACACCCTGTTGTTGTTCGACCAATATCCATTTCGCGTCGCCGGAGGTTGAAATGAAGTGCGCGACAGCGTAGGAAGCCGACGCCACAGCCAGCAGCGAAATAATCACTTTCAATGCGATCAAGAAATGCCCACGGCTTCGCTTCAGGGTCGTCGACCTCGCGTCGCCATTTTCCACTTCCCTAGGCTCAGACAACGTAGAAACAATCCCACTTTCGATGAGGTGATCCTTCATGGAATAGTCGCTCAATCCCACCGATAGTTCGAAGGTAGTCCAACATCAGCACATGATATACGAACGGTTGTTACGTGCAGAAGGCTTACCAGGAAGACCTAACCGGCGTCCGAAAAGTACCCAATCCATCATCCCCACCATCACGGTGGCTTGGCTAACCTTCAACGCCATGGGACCCGGCCACAAGGGTCAAGCCAACGCGGTTGCCGCAACTATTGACGTCGTGACATATCGGTTAGGCCCGGCATCCCATGTTTTCGAATTTATAGAGTCACGCCCGGTGCGCAGTGCGTCTTCTACCGGCAGATATTAAAGTATCTGGCCCTCATGATGAGTGACTTTTGCGCTCATCCGACCCGCAGTCGTGCCTCGGCCGTCCGCGGCAAGGTTGGTGACGATGGTAATCTTAGAAACTCTTGTGGCTTGAAGCCTGGCGCCTCACCGGACTAGCAGCATCAGGGAACGGATTCGCTATATATGAGTGAAGAAACCAATCGGTATACGATACTCGTGCCTTCGACCGATAGATATTCGGATTTGTGGCGACCCTTACTGCATTACTCGGACAAATTTTGGAGTTGGCGCACCTCGACGATACTGTTGGGATCTAATTCGGTCAGGGATCAGTTGCCAGGTGCAGTGGTATGCGCGGTAGGGAGTTCAGAACATTGGGGTGAGCATGTTCTGAAGTTATTGGACATGGTGAAGACAGATACGGTCCTATTGATGATGCCGGATTTCTTTCTTATTAAGCCCGTTGATCGTCGGCTGTTCGATCATTATCTTGAGTTGTTTGAGCGGGAGCAGTTGAAATGTCTGACTCTCACGCCGCGCTCCATCCATACTCGGCGTCCCCTTATTTACAACGGTTGCAAAACGGTGGATCTAATGGGAGCTTATAGTGTTACCTTGGAAATGTCGTTTTGGAAGGTTACGGCACTGCGAGATGTGTTGAGGCCAAAGGATAGTCCCTGGAGTCTGGAACGTTCAGCAAGAATTACAGCTGAAGATTCTCGGAAGTGGTGTTTTACTACCGAATCGGTTTTTCATTATGTGTCAACGGGTGCCTTGATACGAGGCTCATGGACACGTCGATCACAGAAGATGCTGACTCACGATGGTCTTCAAAGTTGTTTGGGTGAGCGAGCGATCCTGACAAGGAGGGCTAGCTTCCTTTATGGATTACGGACTCTCGTCTTTCGATCTTTCTCGCTACTTTGGCCAAGGCTAATTCGCAAATACAATTTATATATAGTAAGGGCTAGTCGCCAAACCTGAAGGAAAAGATTACACGTGCGACGATTCAATGCATTGGCGAAGAAGATGTTTTGAGGTTGCCCAGAACAAGTGGACACGGTTTGTGCGGCTTGATCGAGTCGAGCCAAGGCTAACTCGTAGCGGGTGGGGCTGACACCGCCGGTCTTCGCACAGCGACGCCAATGGTTATAGAAGTTTATGTAATCGACGATGCCCGCGCGCAGTTCGTTCATCGTCGCGAACGTGTGTCGGTAGAAGTACTCGTGCTTGAAGATCGACCAAAAGCTCTCGGCGCTGGGCCTCGTGCCAGCGGTAGTAACCGGCGCGCGAGGCGTCTAAGAGTCGGGCCATGCGAGTCACTTCGAAGTTCGCGCACTCCATGGCCATCAGTGCAGATCTCTCTGCTTTGGTGGCTTGAAAGCGAAGTACACGGCAGCTTTTCCAGGAAGGCGAGGTCCTTCTCCTGTTCGGTCACCTGGCGGCGCAGCCGCAGCAACTCCCCCCGCCGTTGGCGATGAGTGGCTCATCACTGGTTCCTTCGATGGCCTCCATGCGTCAACGTTCGTCGCGTTCCGACTTGCTCAGAATGTTCTCGAGCACCGAGAACTCGCGCGCCACGTCTCAAATCATTCTTCCGGTGTCGATCGCACGATACGCTGCCTCAGTCCTCAACTCCAGCGTGAACTTTCTCCTGGTTGCTCCCATAGTGACATCCTTCCAGCCGGCCCTCGAGTTGGCTTATTGGGCGCCTACTCTTTCAGGGGAACCTCATTTCCAAGCGTTTCTGTTTACGAGATAGGTTGCAATTCAGGATTTACGTCTGGCTACGAATTTGGTGTGAGTCAATCTAAGGTGGACACGATCCTTCGGGCGTCAAGTGGCTTAGGAATCGGGATCCCTTCAAGATGCACACTCATAGAACACACTAAATTATAGTTGCGTCACAAATTTGACAGTTCTTACGACGCTGAGGGAGTACTCGGTCCGATAGTGAACAACGCCGACCCGATCGTTTCGATCATTATCCCGACCAAGAACAGCGTTCGGTTTCTTCAGAACCTGCTCGAATCGATCGAGCGGCAGACTTTTCGATCCATTGAGACGATCGTTGTCGATGGTCACTCGACTGACGGAACGGTCGAAATGGCGAAGCGCCATGGGGCACAAGTGCTCACGTACGACCCCGGTGTCGCGAATGGCAAGTTCGACGCCCCGCACCGTCGAAACTTCGGAGCGAGGATGTCCGCCGGTAAGTTCGTCTACTACGTTGACGCCGACATGGAACTTCATCCCGACACGATCAGGGAGGCCGTCGAACTCTGCAACGCCGGCGCAGCAGCAGTCATCGTCGCAGAGCACTCCTTCGGTTCAGGCACCTGGGCTCGCGCCAAAGCCCTGGAACGTCTGGCCTACCTTGGAGACGATGTCATCGAGGCACCACGATTCTTCAGTCGCTCGGTCTGGGACGAACTAGGGGGGCTGGACGAGACGCTCGGGGGCGGGGGCGACGACTGGGATTTGCACGAAGCAGTCAAGCAGGCGGGCTACCGAGTCGAGCGGACACAGAACGCAGTCATGCACAACGAGGGCGAGTTGCGGTTGATACCGCTCCTCCGAAAGCGATACATGTACGGGCAGGACTCATGGAAATACATCAAGAAGCGTCCGCGCGCCGCCCTACACTCGTATTTCCCTATCCGGGCTGCATACTTCCGTAATTGGCGCCAGTTCGCGGCGGATCCGATTGCAGCCCTGCTGGTGATAGTCATGCGATTCGGTGAATATGGTGCGGGATTCGCCGGAGTATTGGTCAGTATCATCCGCGACCGCAGACAGTCCCGGCTCGGCCAGTGAGGGACGACCGATGAGCCATTGGCGAGGGAAGACCGTCCTCGTTACGGGCGGTTCGGGCTTTTTGGGATCGCACCTCGTTCGTGCTCTCGCAGACGAAGGCGCCATTGTCATTTCCGTCTCCCGCAACCCATTGGCGCTGAATGGCAGCTCGACCATGGGGGGTACAGTCCAATCTTTTCAGACAGATTTACTCGACTCATCCCATATCGCGGCATTGTGCAAGGGCACTGAGCCGCCAATCGACGTGTTGATTCATTGCGCCGCGCTCGACGGCAACGCCGCATTCAAAAGCCGTCATCCTGCGGAGATCGTCACGAACAATGTTCGACTCGCCTCGAATGTTTTGGAAGCCGCACGTCTGAGTGCGATCGGCGACGCAGTGTTAGTGAGCTCTGCCGAAATTTACGCGCGTGATGCTCAGAACCCGGTTCGCGAGGCCGACGACTTCACGACTCTGTTCAGGTATCCTGGTGATGGCTACGTGCTCTCCAAGGTGATGATCGAAATGATGGGCCATGTTTATGCCGAGCAATTTGGACTCAGGATCTACGTTCCGCGTCCGACCAACCTCTATGGACCGGGCGACATCTCGGGCGCTGAACGCGGCCGGGTCATACCGACCATGCTGGGAAAGATCCTGTCGGGCGAAGTGGTCGACATTTGGGGAGACGGACAACAGTCCCGGACTTTCATCAACGTCGAGGATGCGGCACGAGCAATCATGTTGATGGTGGAGAAGAGACAAGTCGGACCCCTCAATATCGCGACCCTGGAAGCCATCACCATAAAGGCGCTAGCGAGACGCCTCTTCGAGTTGGCTGGCAAGCCTCAGCGGATTCGGTTTGACGCTTCCAAGCCGGTCGGCCCCCGGGACCGAATTCTCGACGTGCAATCGCTCTACGAAATCCTCGACTTTGAGCTCCGTCCACTTAGTGAAGGCCTCAAGGAGACTGTGCCCTGGTACGCGGCTCTTCGAGATCAGTAGGCCCTCGGTTCTCTGAAAGTTCCGTCATGAAGTGGTTATCACGTGCAGCGGAGGCGATAAGACCTGTCTTGCCGCTGGTGTTAGCACAGGTTGATGAACGCATGGTTTCAAATCACGTTCCAGTTTCGTCGAGGAAATGTACTTTCCTTGTTTGTGATAACCGAACCCGGCCTAGTGACAATTGAGGATGCAAGCCTCCTCGAGCAACGGCACATGTGAAAGCGCAACATCAACTTCGACGAGATAGAAATCAATTTCGGCATCAGCAATTAGCGCGTTTCGAGATGCGGAAACTCGTTGTCCATTGAATCGAATTAAAGGAGTTCACGACAATGATGATCGTCATGTCGTAATTCAACGGAGTAATTGAGATCTACAACAGTCTTGCTTTTCATCAATACTTCCAGCTCAAAGCGAAGAACGACGACTTGCTTATGTTTGAGAATGAGATTTCGAGACTGGCTAGAGCTTCCCAATGCCCTTAATGTACGGTTATCCAGCATGTTCATCGCGACGGTGGCAATGGACCAACCAATTGGGCTCACTCCCCACTTTCCGTTCAGCGTCTCCATCGAATCAATTCGATCGTAGCGAGGAAATTGAAACCTTCCAGGCAGAGGAGTCGGAAACCTCCAACCACGACGGTCGAGTGAAATACGAAAACGAAACAGTATTAACGATGCCTTAACCGAAATGGCCACTGGAGGTTCCAAAGCGCTTGACCCCCTCTATAGAGGGGGTCAAGCGCAAGTTCCTATGGAAGAAGTAACAATTACTTCACTAAGTAGTTAACCTTGCACGACTTACCATCGGCCAGGCGAATAGTGAAGGTGTGCTCGCCCTTACGCGAACCAGCGGGAACCGTCACGCGCACTATGAGCAGGTGGCCGTAGTCGTGTTCGACGACAACACTCGTACCGAATTCATTGCTGGTGATCTTCGGTCGACCGTAGAATCCCTCTCCCGTGATGGCGAGCTTTACGCTCCTTCCCACCAGGGCATAGCCGTATACCTTAATGGCGAAGAACCTCTTGGACTTGTGCGTAGGTAGCGTTGTAGTTGTAGTCGACCCCAATGTGGTTGTAGTCGACCCAGTTATGGTTGTAGTCGTTCCGCCGCCGCCGCCGCCGCC
>Ga0182030_10024385_pt1 | contig 11115 bp, 7 predicted proteins | sample 812S3MmetaG_FD_121299 | JGI IMG/M metagenome (GOLD analysis project Ga0182030, IMG submission 121299) | Permafrost microbial communities from Stordalen Mire, Sweden - 812S3M metaG (Illumina Assembly) | ecosystem: Environmental > Terrestrial > Soil > Wetlands > Permafrost | place: Sweden...
AAATCCTGGCGCGCGGCAACGCTGTGGTCGATTGTCGTGGTCATGGGAGAAGTTCCTTCTCCGCCCTCTCAGCTCATTGATTCGTTTGCGCGAACCGTCTCACTGGAGGTTGACACAGAGGGGCATGCACGATATCGGCGATGACGTCATAGCAGGCCAGGGGGCCGAGCAGACCAGGTAGGTCTCCCTTGTTGGCGGAGGTCACCATCACGACCCGGGTTCTTTCGCCCGCCACCTTGTATGAGTTGGCGCGCGCCCGGGAGCGGACGGATGAGCTCCTGCAAAGCGGCGAAGTGCCGTCCGTGGGCTTTGGCGACGGACCGGTCGTCGGCACCGAGCAATCTCGTTAGCAGCTCACTGCTCCCCATACCGATCAGCGGTTGAATTGCGAACAGCGGAACCGGTTGGTATGCGTCGCCCAGCGCTCTCCACCACGCCAAGGTGTGTAGGTAGGTTGTGTCGGCGAGGGTGCCGTCGATGTCGAACAGGACAGAGAAGATTGAGCTTTCGCGCTTGTGAGCCACGCGCCACAGATACCCGTGGCTCCAGTAGCAAAACGGCGTGTTCGGCGGCCCGCCCGCCTCGCCAGTTCAGACTCGGTCGCGACGGTGTCGCTTGTGGAGCCGCACCACCGTGCCGTCCGGCCCGGTTCGTATCTGTACTAGATCGCACAGCTGGTTTGCCATCCACAAGCCACGGCCGCTCTCGCCGTTGAACTCCGGCCGGCTGCGCCCGGCCAAGGGGTTGCTGAAGTGCCCGTCGTCACGGACCTCGCAGATGATCGCCTCACTGTCGGTCCAAATCGAAAGTCGACCTTGGCCGCCGCCATACTTCAAGCTGTTGGTTATCACCTCGTGGACTGCGAGGGAGAGATCCTCGGCAGCCGCTTGCGAGAGGCCGAAGTGTTCGCCGTGAGCCCGGACTGAGTGTCGGGAAATGGCGACGGAGGAATGATCAAAGCTGGAGCGAGACGCGTCTGTTGGTTCTCGTGGCAAGTCCTCCCTCACCAGCGCATTACGCGCCTCCCCGGCAACATATTGCCCGTTGACGACCGGCATGTGAGCCAGACCAGCGATATACGCGTGGCTTCTTCTCGCCTCCTCGAGCACTGCCTCGTCGAGGATCGTGGTGTCGTAGGGGCACAGCAACCAGAATGGCGGACATCCCGCGAAGGCAAGGTTCAAAAGGGATTCGTGGATCTGGCACTCGGCCAGCTCCGCGGGCCCCCTTTGGGCGATGACCGGCTCGCCGACCCCGCGGGCAAGCTGGCCAGGCTTCAGCCCGTCGACAAAAGATCTCCAGAGCGGGATGATTCTCGCTGGGTTGGCCCCGACCGAGTCCATGTCGGCGAAGCTCACCAGGGCTGCCTGCGCGCCAAGGGATTCTTGTAGTGCATTGAGCTTGGCCGCGCTCAAGACGACCAGCACCTGGTCGCCGGCAGCCACTCCGTTCCGCACGAAACTGTTTAGGAATGCGGTGAGCACTCGGCTGCCAGCGTAGAAGAGTGCCTCATGACAGAAGTCTCGTATGGTCGTGGCCCGCGGTGGGGCGGTCGAGGTCACCCCGTATTCCGCACGGTACCCAGCAGGGCCGCCTTCACCCGACAGAACACGGGGGGCAATGGTGCCGGCCCCGCGTGCATCGGACCCTCGCCGTGCGTCACCTTGCAGGCGGGACGATCCATGAAGGGTTCGCCACCCTTCCGCCGCTCGAGCCATCACTTGACAAGCCATACCCTGATCGCTGGGCCATCAAACGGCCGGATGGGCGTGCAATACTAGTTACGTTCCAAGGGGGGACACCGAAACCCTGGCCGTCGGCTAGCCGCGAGAGGAAGGGGGAACTTCGTGCCTGATCACTCGGTTTCGCAGGCAGCAGAGCTGCACGAGGGTATGCCAGTCGTGGTTGTGACCGGTGAGATAGACCTTGCCGTCGCGCCGTCACTGCGAGAGAGCCTTACTGAGCTTTTGGCGGCCGGTCACTGCAATATCTTCGTCGATCTCATCGACGCGACGTTCCTCGACTCGATCGCCCTCGGCGTCCTGGTTGGGGCTTTGGAACAATGCCGGGAGGCGGGCGGGGACTTGAAGCTATTGGTGACCGAGCCTCGCATCTTGAGAGTTCTCGAGATCACCGGCCTCTCCGCGACATTCTCGATACACAGCTCTCGCGACGAGGTTTCGTCGTCGAACTCGAATGGTGGGCTGCGCGAACGCCTGGAAGAGGCATCGCAACAATGATGGAGCCGGCCGGCGACGCTCTCATACAAGAAGACCATGAGCTTATAGAGCTGTCGTTCCCGGCTCATCCCGATCTGGTTGTACTGGCCCGATTCGCGGCCGCCACTGTGGCGGCCCGTGCCGGTTTCGACGTCGAGGAGATAGAGGATCTCCGTCTCGCCGTGGATGAGTTGTTCGTCTCGCTCGGGCCGATGACAAGAAACGCGTGTGTCCGAATTGAGCTCGACCGCAGGGGTGACACTGTCAGCATTGTGAGTTCGTTCGAGGGCGTCACGGCAAGATCGGCTATGGAGCGAGCCATGGGACAACAGGACGAAACCTGGGAAAAGGCGGCTGAACTCTCTGAGCTCCTCTTGGACTCGCTCGTAGACGAGCACGGGCGCGAGACACGCAGCGGCGGTCCTGTTGCTTGGCTGAGCAAGCGTCGGTCCTTCGCTCAGTGATGGAAAAACTCGCTCCCGAGGCCGGGAAAGCTCAGGAAGACCGCTTCGCCGATTATGCCCGTACCAGGGACGCCGCGACTCGTGACGAGCTCATCTCGACGAATCTTGGTCTTGCCCACCAACTAGCACGCCGCTTCGCCAACCGTGGTGAACCCCACGATGACCTCGTTCAAGTCGCTTCACTGGCACTGGTGAAGGCGGTGGACCGTTTTGATCCTGACCACGGAGCGACGTTCAGTAGCTTCGCCGTAACTTCCATCGTCGGAGAGCTGAAACGTCACTTTCGCGATAAGGGCTGGGCGGTGCGTGCTCCACGGAGAATCCAGGAGCTCTACCTGGAGCTCGGTCATCACATCGACCAGTTGTCCCAGGAACTTGGGCGCGCACCTACCGTCGCCGAGCTCGCCGCGGCTTCCAGCACGACCGAGGATGCCGTGCTGGAAGCGCTTGAAGCCGGCCGAAGCTATCGAACGGCCTCCCTAGACGCGCCGGACCGCGATGAGCAGACTCTTGCCGAATCGCTCGGCACCGATGACCCGCAGTTCAACCACATAGAAGACCGCTCTGTTCTAGCCGTAGCGCTGCAAAGATTGTCTCCGAGGGATCAACGCATCTTGCAGTTGCGCTTTGTGGACGGACTTACTCAATCAGAGATAGCCGCCAGGCTTGGAGTGAGCCAGATGCAGATTAGCCGTTTGTTGGCGTCAAGTCTTCAGATACTACGAACTAGTTTCGACTCGGCTACGGCCGAAGCAGCCGAGTCGTAGCATTAACGGTTGACGCGCGAGTCGCTTGACGTGATGCCTGAGTTTAGGGCGAGGACTTTCACCATTTATTATGAGCAGCTTCACCAGCGATAGAAACGGTGGCTCCCGGCGCTCTCTCCGCGGCCAAGGGCAAATCCGACGAGCCAGAGGACAAAGAAGACTACGGCCGCTATCCACAACAAGTGGACTGCGAAGCCAAGCCCGAATAGCAGCAACACAACCAAGAATGCGAGCAACAAGACCACGTTCTCGTCCTTTCGGATTTGCGTACGGGGCCTTTCCCCGATCTTCAGCAATTGTTCCCCGGCTGAGGGGCTTCAAACTAAGGACGCGAAAGTGCTGCAGTGGCGGAGCGTGCCATTGAACAGGGGAACGTTTGTGTCAGTATTGCCAAGAACCCGCCTCAGGGGTCGATCGCCAGGCGTATGAGCGCGCCCGTGGCGCGAGCAACGAAAGGGGTCACCACGATGACGAGCGGGACAGGCTCCAGGCCGTTCCAAGCCCTAGCAGCCGATCTGATGGCGCCTAATGGCATGAGCGGCTCGCGAACCCGACGCTTGCTCGGGGCCGCAGCAGCACTGCTCACCTGCGCTCCTTTCCTGGCGATGCTCCCAGTAGCGACGGCGGGCGCCGGCTCGCGGGCCATCTCGATGGTCGCAGTCTCAGCCTCTCCCCAGGTGCCACTCGGAGACCGCAAGCTCGGAGCAGTGGCGGCTGACTCGACACAAAGCGGCATGGTCGTCCTCAGGCCCCAGAGCGCGGCCGCGTTGACGAGCTTTGTCGCTGCGGTCAACGACAAGAGCTCCCCGCTCTTCCATCGATACTTGGCGCCGGGCGCCTTCGCCCTGCGTTTTGGCCCGAGCCAGACGACCATAACGGCGGTGAAATCCGAGCTCAGCGCCGAGGGCCTCCGCGTCACCGGGGTGTCTCGTGACGGGCTTTTCGTCAGTTTCAAAGGCTCGGCCGCCAGAGTGGAAGGCGCCTTCCAGACAGGCATCGCTCGTTATCGACTCGCCGATGGCGCAATCGGGCAAGCAACCACGAGAGCGGTAAGGATGCCGTCGTCGCTCGCTTCCTCGGTCGTCACTGTCATCGGCCTCGACGATCTCGTGCACGCACAGGCGGCCGACATCCGGCCAGGGCCGGCCTCGGTACAACGTCAATTCCTCAAGGCTAAGGCGCCGAGTTTCAGCCATCCGGCGGGTTCGCCGACAGCCTGCACGCTGGCACAGCAAGACGCCCAGGTCTCCGGTGGCCTTACCGACGACGAGATCGCCAATGCATACGGAGCCTTCGGCCTCTACCAACTCGGCGACTTCGGCGGAGGACAGCACGTCGCCGTGTACGAGCTGCAGCCCTTCTTGCCGAGCGACATCCAAACCTTCGACACCTGCTTTTTCGGGGCCGCCGAAGCAGTTCAGATGGCCGGCACGGACGGCAAGCTCGCGGGCAGCAGGCTCTCGATCGTCCCCGTGGACGGCGGGGAGCCGCAGCCCGACCCCGGCAGCGAGAACGACGAAGCGACCCTTGACATCGAGGACGTCTCAGCCATCGCCCCAGGCGCAAGAATCGATGTCTACGAGGCACCGAACTCCAACGCGGGCGGCATCGACGAGTACTCGCAGATAATCAACAGCGACACCGATCAGATCGTCACCTCGAGCTGGGCGGCTTGCGAGCAGCTCATGCAGCAGGGCGACCCGGGCGTGCAGCAATCCGAGAACCTCCTTTTCGAGCAGGCGGCCGCCCAGGGCCAGACGGTCCTGTCCGCTGCGGGCGACACCGGTGACGACGAGTGCAACGGCACTCGCGCCGACCTGCCGCCCGCGGGCCAGAACATGCTTTCGGTGCTCGATCCAGGCAGTCAGCCATACGTCTTGTCCGTCGGAGGCTCCACAATCGACGACGCCACCCAGCCCGCCTCGGAGCACGTGTGGGACGACGGGGCCCAGTGGGGTGCCGGGGGCGGGGGCATCTCTGAGTCCTGGGCGATGCCTAACTGGCAACAGCCGGTTGCCAACACGGCGGGCAATTCTGCGGACATCATTCATGCCGAGGCGTTCGAGAAGGCGACGGCGACCACCTCGGCGCCCTTCACGACCCCGACGTTCTGTGCCGGCGTTCTTGGACTTCCCGCGGGCACTCTTTGTCGGGAGACGCCTGACGTCTCGGCTCAAGCCGACGAGTTCACCGGTTCGGCGACGATCTACGGCCGCTCGCTCGGCTACGGCCCGGCTAACGGGTGGGCGACCATCGGGGGCACTTCGTCGGCAACACCAATTTGGGCGGGCTTGCTCGCCCTCGTAAACGCCTCGCCCTCCTGCTCGACGGACAAGGTCAACGGGGTGCCAGACGTCGGCTTCGGCAGTCCGATCCTTTATGCCATCGCCGCCAACCCGACGGCCTACGGGAAATCCTTCAACGACATCGTCTCGGGCAACAACGACGATTACGGCCTCGACAACGGGCTCGTCTTCCCCGCCCAGGCGGGCTACGACATGGCCTCCGGCCTCGGCTCACCGGAGCTGACTACCCCGACGGGGGGCAATGGGCTCGCTTTCTACATGTGCGACTACGCCGGACAGCTCGCCGCGCCGAGCGTCACCGGCCTCAGTCCGTCCTCGGGCGCGACCGCAGGCGGATACACCGTCACCGTGTCCGGCTCCGGATTCGGCACCGCTTCGAATTCGGATGTCGCAAGTGTCGAGGTCGGCACGACGCGGGCTACGAGCGTCTCTGTGGTCGACTCGAAGACTTTGACGGCCGTGTTCCCTCCGGCTGGGGCCACGACGCCTCCAGCTCTTCCTAGCCCCCAGGACGGTGCCGGCCCGGCTGCGGTCGTCGTCAGGCTGAAGAGCGGTGCCTCGAGCCTGCCGGGAGCAGGCTCCGAGTTCGAGTACGTCGACGAGACCTCGTCACCCTCCCCGGTCCCGAGCATCTCGAGCATCGGCCCTTACGGCGCCCTCGAGTCCGCGCCCAAGCCGGTCACCATCTACGGCTCGGGGTTCACTGGCGTGACGAGTGTCAGTTTCGGCGGCGTAGCGGCGACCAGCTTCTCGGCGAAGAGCCCCTATCAGATCAAGGTGACGCCGCCTGTGTACTCGACCCAAAGCTGTGCACCGCTGCCGACGACTGGCGTGTACGCAGGCGAGAACGCTGGTAACGACATATGCCAGGTGGAAGTCGTTGTCACTAACGCCAATGGCTCGAGCGCGACGAGCACCATCCTGCCCCCCTACGAAGGGGCGATCAATTTCGACAACATGGGTGGGGAGAATGTGCCGGCCGGTTACGAGCTCGCGCCACAGCCCACCGAATTCGACTACGTCCCGGCACCGAGGATCACCTCGGTCTCGACTGGGTCGATCGCCGATCTCGGCCACTGCGTGTCGCCGGCCACCGCGGCTTGCAACGCCGCCGACCTCGCGAGCGAGGCGGGCGGACCGGCCAACTTGGTGACGCTCTACGGGACTGGAATGAACCCCCTGACCCTCGACGAAGCCCTCGCTGGATCGTCGCTCAACGAGAACGCCGTCACGAGTCCAGTGGCCGAGACGGGAACGACCCTGCAGCTGGTTGCGCCCCTTTTGCTCAAGACGAACCAGCAGCCCACCACTTCGCCGGTAGCGCTCCCCGTCCGTTTTGTCACGATGGGCGGCGCCTCGAACGAGAGCAAGGTCGTCTATGCCGGTGTCCCGAAGCTTTCGGGCGTCGTCAATGCCGGAACCGACCAACCGGGAGTCCCTGACGCCGTCGCCTGTGCCATCTCGCCCCCCAAGGCAGGTTGCGGTACGTCGATCAAGATCAGCGGCGAGGGCCTACTCCAGGCCGTGACACCGCTCGCCTTCGTGGACAACTTGACTGGCAACTCGCTCGGCACCCAGCACGTCTTTGCCGTCAAGAGCAATAGCGAGATCACGACCCAGTCGGTGGCGCAGAACCCCGGCATCGTCGATGTGGAGGTTTGCTCGGCAACCGGGTGCAGCTACAACCCGGGCGTGGACGAGATCGCCGTGTACCCACCGGGAGACCCGAAGATCGAAGCTATTTCTCAAGCGAGCGGGCCGGCGCATGGTGGCAACACCGTCGTCATCACCGGAGCAAACCTCGGTTGTGTCGTCGCAGTCGCCTTTGGTCAAGTAGCGACGTTCACGGCCTCAAACGCCCAAGCGCTGTTGAGCTGTGGCACTACCGACGAGGTCGTGGTCATCGCCCCACCGGGGACGGCGGGCAAGACCGTGCCGGTGAAGATCGCCACGGTGGAGAGCTTCTTCGATCCGAAGGGCACGGCGAGCAACTCGATCAGCTACAGCTACACACCGAGCAGCCCCAGCGCGCCGGATCGGGCCACCGCCCAACCGAGCGCGACCGGAGTGACTGTGAAGTGGTCCCCGCCCGCGAGCGACGGTGGCAGCCCCGTGACGGGCTATCTCGTTACGGCCTCGTCTCCCGGTCTCGTGAGCACGCGCGACATTGCCGCCGCGACGGCGAGGCAGCTCGTCTTTGCGGACCTGCAGGCGGGCGCCTCATGGACCTTCAGCGTGCGCGCCACCTCCAAGCTGGGCGTCGGGCTCAGGACTCTGACCAACCCGGTCCTGCCGGCCCTCGGTGACAACGGGTACTTCGTCGTGACCCGCGACGGTGCCGTGCTCGGCTTCGGTGATCTCCACGCCCACGGGGGCCTCGCCGGCGAAGGCGCCGACGTGGTCGGCTTTGCACCCACCCCCGAAGGGCTCGGCTACTGGGTCGTGACCGCGAAGGGGGCAGTGACGCCGTTCGGCAACGCCGTCTACTACGGCCAGACGGCGCGCAAGAACGTCACGGCAATCGCCTCCCTGCCCGATGGCAGGGGCTACTGGATCGTCACCAAGGCGGGGGCGGTGCAGGCCTTCGGGGAAGCGAGCACCTATCCCGGCAAGGTGCCAAAGGGTTCCGACATCGTTGCCATCGCATCTTCGTCCACCGGAAAGGGCTACCTGCTGGTGGGAAGCGACGGGTCGGTAACGGCCTTCGGGGATGCTCGCTCTCACGGGTCGCTCATTGGCAAGACCTTGAGCGCGCCCGTCGTGGCAGTGGCGCCGACGCCGGGCGGAAGGGGCTACTGGCTCGCGACCTCAGACGGCCACGTCTTCTCCTTCGGCGACGCTCCCTTTGACGGATCCCTCGTCAACAAGGCTCTCAGCGCGCCCATCGTGGGGATCGCAGCGACGCCCGGAGGAAACGGGTACTGGCTCGTCGGCTCCGACGGGACTGTTTACAACCTCGGTGCTGCCGAGAAGCTCGGCCATGCACCGAGCGCCTTGGCGATCGGCTTGTAGAAAGCTCGACAAGGCTGTCGTGGGCGCGTGGCTCTCGGGCCACCGCCCCGGCAGCGCCCGCTGATTGGCCAGAGCCGGCTGCGAGGCGCTCGGCGAGCTGGGATGGATGGGGTCACAGTTCGTTAACCTCGCGGGACAGGCCTACCTAGTCCGGCGGACTGCCCGCGGGAAGGTGGCATGAGCAGGATCTACTTTCAAGGAGAAAGCATGCTTGGTATCGGTGACCGTTTCCCAGAGTTCTCGCTCACAGCGCTCGTCCCCGGCGAGCTGAGCGCGGTCGACGCCAAGACACCCGACGACTACTTCACCAAGATCGACTCGTCGACCTATGAAGGCAAGTGGCGCGTCGTGTTCTTCTGGCCGAAGGACTTCACCTTTATCTGCCCCACCGAGATCGCCGAGTTCGGGCGGCTCAACACCGAGTTCTCCGATCGTGATGCCCAGGTGCTCGGCGGCTCTGTCGACAACGAGTTCGTCCACTACGCCTGGCGCAACCAGCACGAGGACCTGAAGAACCTCCCCTTCCCCATGCTCTCGGACCTCAACCGCAGCCTCATCGGCAATCTCGGTGTGCTCAACGCTGACGGGGTTGCCGAGAGGGCGACCTTTGTCGTTGACCCGGAGGGGATCATCCAGTTCGTCATGGTTACCGCCGGGTCGGTCGGCCGCAACGTCGAAGAGGTACTTCGTGTGCTTGACGCTCTGCAGACCGACGAGCTGTGCGCCTGCAACTGGCACAAAGGTGCGGCGACGCTCGATGTGAAGGCGCTCATGAGCTCGAGCGTCTGATGGGCCTAGCTGCGCTCAAAGAGGCGCTGCCGCCATTTGCGAAGGATCTCAAGCTGAACCTCGACTCGACCATCGCCGTGTCGACGCTGCCCGAGCAGCGCCTTTGGGGCACGGTGCTCGCGACGGCGATCGCCTCGCGGGGAAGGCGAGCCCTCGTCGAGCTCGCCGGGGAAGCCAAAGGGCATCTCTCCGAAGAGGCCTTTGACGCGGCCAAGGCGGCCGCTGCGGTAATGGGGATGAACAACATCTATTACCGCAGCAAGCACCTCTTGGCCGATGAGGGAGCCAAGGACTACGAGGACATACCGGCTCGACTTCGCATGCAGGTGATCGCCACTCGTGGCGGCGCCGCGCCGGAGGACTTCGAGTTCTGGTGCTTCGCCGTGAGCGCTCTGAACGGCTGTGGCGGATGTCTCGCGGCTCACGAGCGCAAAGTGCGCGAGCTCGGTCTTCCCAAAGAGCAGCTGCACGAGGCGCTGCGGATCGCCTCGGTGGTGCACGCGGTCGCCGTCACGCTCGAAGCCGAGGAGGCGACCTCAGACAGCGTCGTTGCCTGAGGTTGGACGTGCGCGCCTTAGAGCGCGCACGTCCAACGGGACGACGTCGGTTCGTGTCCTCAGGCCAGCAACCTGCCACAGGCAACCGCCAGGGTTCGCGCAGCGGCGTGGAGCTCACTGACAGCGACATGCTCGTCGGGCTGGTGGGCAACGGTCACATCGCCAGGGCCGAAGACGACGGCCGGGCAGCCGGCGGCTTCATACCAGGCCGCGTCGGTCGCGAACCGCATGCCCTGGTCCTCGCCGTCCGTAGTCCCCCCGAGGTCAGCGATGGTCCGCTCAAGGACCCCTTTTATGTCCTCGGTGCCCCGGCCACGCAAAGGCGGGAAGGCGACGGTGCGCGAGAGCTCCCATGACAGTCCCGGTCGTTCGGTTCCGAGGAGGCCCAAGAGGGCTCCCAGCTGTTCCTCAACATCCTCCAAGGTCTCAGTAGGGAGCAGGCGCCGGTCCAATATGAGCTGGCAGCGGTCGGCGACGGTCGAGCCGCCTCGGCCACCTTCGATGAGTCCGACCGAGTACGTAGCCGGCCCAATTCCCGCCATGGACACAAGACTAAGGCGCCCGGTCTCCTCCTCTATGTAACGGATGAACGCGGCGGCGTCACAGATGGCGTTCCTGCCGTCTTCTGGGTGCGAGCTGTGCACGGCCTTGCCGTGAAATGTGATCTCGAAGTTAGCCTGACCGTTACCGATCGTGAACACCCGGCCGCCCGAGGGCTCGCCGACGATGACGAAGTCGCCTGGGCGTCGGGAGGCCGCCTCTTGGGCGCCCGCTGAACCCACCTCCTCGTCGATGACCCCGTGAAGGGCGAGCGTGCCCCGCAAGGTGACACCCGAGCGGGCGACGGCGACCATCGCCGCGGCCATGGCGGCAAGGCCGGCTTTCATGTCACAGGTCCCCCTCCCGTAGGCGAGGCCGTCGAGGAGAGTTGCTTTGAAAGGGTCGTGGGTCCAGCCCTCGCCGGCTGGGACGGTGTCAAGGTGGCCGCACAGGACGAGATT
>Ga0182030_10024386_pt1 | contig 11115 bp, 10 predicted proteins | sample 812S3MmetaG_FD_121299 | JGI IMG/M metagenome (GOLD analysis project Ga0182030, IMG submission 121299) | Permafrost microbial communities from Stordalen Mire, Sweden - 812S3M metaG (Illumina Assembly) | ecosystem: Environmental > Terrestrial > Soil > Wetlands > Permafrost | place: Sweden...
GCCCTGCCAACAACAAAGCCGCATCCTCTGGATAGCCCTGACGATGCTGGCGGTGGCGGTGGTGATTGGGCTGGTGGTGGCCGCGATCTGGAGCCTGGCGCAGATCCTCAATCTGTTAAGCCCGGTGCTGTGGCCGCTGGCGATTGCGGCGGTGATTGCCTGCCTGCTGTCGCCGGTCGTGGATTTTTTCGAGCGCCGGAAAGTGTCGCGGCATCGCGCCATTTTGTTGGTGGTGGCCCTCTCGCTGGCGATCGTGGTGGGCATTCTGGGCAGCATCATTCCCCAAATCATCGAGGAAACCAGGGATCTGGTGTCCAAGGCCCCGGATTATGCGGACCGGCTGCAGGCGCGGGTGGCGCAGTTGATCCGGCAGCCGCCGGATTTTCTGCGGCATGTCATTCACCCGGCGGGGGAAGCGCCCGGCGCGGCCGGCGGCGAGCCGCAGGCGGTCTTGAACAAGGCCACCGCCTGGGTGACCGGCAGCCTGCCGGAGATCGGCTCATGGATCTGGAACCATCTGCTCAAGGTGTTTTCGGGTTTCAGCCTGCTGGCGGGAGTGGTGCTGATCCCGGTGTATGCGTTTTATTTCCTGCTGGAGCAGCGCCGCATTGAAAGCCATTGGAAGGACTACCTGCCGCTGCGCAACCCGCGCGGCCGCGAGGAGACCATTTTTGTCCTCGAGGCCATCAGCGGTTATCTCGTCGCCTTTTTCCGGGGCCAGGTGCTGGTGGCCATCTGTGACGGGATGCTGTACAGCGTGGGTTTTCTCATCGTGGGCCTGAATTACTCGCTGCTGGTCGGCGCGGCGGCCGTGGCCCTGACGATGATTCCGTTTCTGGGGGCGATCGTGATTTGCGTGGCGGCACTGCTGCTGGCGTTCGTGCAATTTGGCGACTGGCAGCATCCGGCGCTGGTGCTGGCGGTCTTTGGGGTGGTGCAGACGCTGGAGAGCCTGGTGATCTCGCCCAAGATCATGGGCAACCGCGTGGGCCTGCACCCGATGGTGATCATCATCGCGGTGATGACCGGGACGACGCTGCTGGGCGGCATCCTGGGCGGCATCCTGGCGATTCCGCTGGCGGCGGCGCTACGGGTGATTTTGTTCCGCTACGTCTGGAAGCGGGCGTAGCCGGCGGCGGGCAGAGACGACGGCGGCGCGGGAGGGTTTTCCAATGGTAAAGGCAGTTGCAGCGTTACGATCGTCCCGGCTTGAGGAGTGGACTGGATTTGACAAGTTCCGCCGAATTTACGCACCCGCTGCTGGAGATTGACCAAACCATTGCCATGAGAAACCTCCAGGGGATCGAATCCACTGCCGTTGTCCTGAACATAAATCGTGAAGACATTGTCGGAAGCGACAAACTTCAGGAGTATTTGACTGGGTTTGCCGTGACGCACGGCATTATTAACGGCTTCTTTGGCGGACAAGAACAAATTGTTGCGCACCTCAGAGGTGATGATTTTCTCCGGGTATGAGCCGGGAACTTCCACCCGACAGGTGATGCCAGTTTTGGATAAAAATTCCTCGACATAGCCAGCAATGTAGGCGGAAAAGGATGAAAGGGTTTCACTCTTGGGATTCATCATCCACACGACCTCATCCAGCGCGGAAATCATCTGCAGGGATTTCTCGCCAATCAAATGCAGACGATCTCCCGCTTTCTCAGATTCGGAACTTTCTTCCGGCCACCAGGCCAGCATGCTGATCTGCGTCAGCTTGCTGCCAAAGTCGTCATGTAAATCCCTGGAAATGCGGGCGCGCTCCTCCATGATAATTCGCTCCTGTTCGATTTTCTCACGTTTGCTGATTTCATTTTTCCATTGGAGCGTGCGATGTTCAACTTGCCGATGAAGCAGGCTGATCCAGATAAAAGTCAGCGCCAAACCGACCACCAGCAAGCCGACAATGATCAATGCGTGTTTCAAAGTCCACCAGGGCGGCCGCGCGATGATTGCGACGGCGGACGGCGCGTTCAGGAGGATCTTAAACGCATTTTCATTTTCCGGCGGGTTTTGACCGTCAACGGGCCGCAGGTAAATGCCGGTCATTTTCAAACGGCTGCCAACCGGCCAGTCCACTTGGGGAAGAAGGTCTGATTGGAGCTCGGCCGAAAATCGTTTCAAACCGATTTGCATTTCCAGGGTTCGTTTCGATCCCTCGTCCTTGAAATTCACCAGGGTTCCCTCAGCCGACACCCAGGGGAATGAGTCGGTGGCATTTTGCAGGGTGAGGGGCCGGGGGGGCGGCAAGGGCAAATGGCCCCGCTTGCTTGCGGTGGCCTCGATCATATCCAGAAATTGATTCTTGTGAGCGAGCAAGCCGGTCACCTCCACGACATCGCCGGGCAAAAAATGTGCCGGGCGATCCAGCAAAACACGCACGCCGGTGTTTCCGTCCAGCAAGTAATAAGTCCGCCCCTCGTCATGCAGAACCTGGGCGGAAATTTTTATTTGCCGGAAACCGTCGCTGGAAACGATGTTGCTGCCGGGCTGGCTGGTTAGTTCCTGGAGACCGGCCATTCCGGATACCGTCACTGACGTTAAGGCTTACGAGGTTTTCTTCGGACACGGATATTTGGTCGTCGGAAAAAAGAAATAAACGGAAGAAATTAAGGTTCAGAAGGAAATGACTCTCGGCATTATTCGCGCGTCGTTTCCTTAATATTTGATTCCATTCCGAGGAGGTTGGCCTAGGGGTTAGTGGGCGATCTCTGAGTCTTTGGGAATGCGACAGGCTGTTTCCCACAGTCCCCTATCACGCTCGGATCATAAAATATGTGGGCTATGACCTGTTCAAAAGGCTGGCAAGATAAGCCTCAAAAAAGGAAAAGGCAACGAATCCCCATTCGTTGCATTTTTGTGAAAATCAGACTGGAGGTGTTTGTCTTAAAACCATGAGTGCCTTTGCAACGAAACCAACATTTCGTTGCCATGTTATTGACATTGCAGTTGGAAGAACGCCCCCGGCCCGGTATTGGTAAAAGTTACGGCCATCACCGAAACTCCGTTGGTCGCCGGCACCCAGGGGCCGGTGGTCAGATTAGTGGTGGTCATCAGGATACAATTGGATCCCGACATCGGATACAATACCACCGCCTGCCCTCCCACTTGAACAATGTTCACCGAACCAGTGTGCTGCCCATGCCGACGGGAATTGGAACACTGTTGGAATACCATTGATAATAGACAGGTGAAGAAGCCGAGACGGCTATGGAATATGTGACCGTTAAACCGCTGCCAACCGTGAAAACACTTTGTGGTGCAGACACAAATGTCGGTGCAAGCTGGACGCTGACATTGTTATAAACGAAGTTAGTGTTGAGCAAAATCAGGCCACCATTCGCCTGTGATAGAATGCCAGGCCCGTTGAATGTCAGCAGGTCCAAGAGATTGATTACTCCGTTGGTCGAGTTCGCGTAGAAGTTGACGCCAGTATTGCCGGCGATGTTCGTTACCCCGCTCAGATCCACCACCGCCCCCGCGTAAGCCTGCACAGAGTATGGGGTGTTGCCTCCAGTCGGCCCCTGCATGGTTCGCACCGATGACAGATTCAACACCGCACCTGGCCCAGCCTCAATACCAAAAGAGGAATTGACGTTTCCTCCACTAATTGTTGTCAGTCCGGGAAGTTCAATAAAATCTCCTGAGCCAACATACATATTTACTGCGGTAGCCGTTGTGCTTCCTTCAGCAATTAGCATCGCGTTCGTGCCATTGACTGAAATGGAATTGCCATAAGAAATATAAAAACCTCCCCCGACATCCACTTCACCCGAAACATTCAAAGAGCCGTTCACTGACAACGAACGTTGACAAATCAAGTTATTCACCGTCAAGCCGCCAGAAACCGTGATGGTTCCATTCGAGCCGCCAATAAAAATGCTATCGGTGGATACGGGCAGCATGCCGCCGCTCCAATTGTTGACATCGCTCCAGGATTGACCGTCGCCGCCGCCCGTCCATTGCTTGTTGATCGTCACGGCGACCAGCCGCGCCACGGCGCTCGTCACGCTGCCAAAGCTGTTTGTCACCACCACATCATAACTGCCGGATTGCGCCACGGTCATGCTGTTGAGCGTGAGCGTGGCGAGATTGGCTCCGGGCAGGTTGGTGCCGTTGAACAGCCATTGCAAACTCGGTGCCGGCGCACCTGTGACTGTGACACTCACGGTGAGATTGGATCCCGCCACCACCACATAACTCTGCGGTTGCACGAGGATGGTCGGCAGTGTTTGCGCGAATCCCAAAGCCAATGACAGCAGCCATAATCCAAGAACCAAGCTTTTGGTTTTCATGTGATGCCTGTTTATCCTGATTTAATGTGTAGGGGAGGTTTTCACCGTCATTTTTGCATGTCAAGGTGAGAGAAGTGACAATTGCGCACAGAACATAGAAAAATTTCACCTAAATCTTCCAGCTGACGAACGATAAAGGGGCGGTGATGGGGCAATGAGCGGGCGTTGAACGGGTGGTCGAAGAACAGCTTGAACCCTCGTAAAACCAAGCTACCGTAAGCCTTGAAACAGAGTGTGTTAGGCTCGGAACGGTAAAGCTTCCTCGTTCGATTCAACCCTCGTCCCCAACTCATACCCACAACTGACGGTCAAGCGAACGGTATTGAATCGCTTCCGAAACATGGTCGCTCAGGTTTTTTCCGCTCCGGCAAGATCGGCGACCGTCCGCGCCACTTTCAAGATGCGGTCTTAGGCACGCGCGCTCAAATTCAAATCCGCCAACGCGTTCTGGAGCAGCGCCTTCGTTCCCTCGTCCAACTCGTAGAATTGCTTGAGTTCCTTCGGCCCATGCGCGCATTTGACATTTGCACAACGCACTATTCACGTCGAAAACTACAAGAAAACGAGGGTATTCTTCCATCACAAGCCGTTTCCACTTGAAATCAAGACTATCGGCGATTTGCTCACGGTGAGGCGAAAACAGGCTGGATTTACGCTCAAACAGCTTGCCGCAAAAACCGGTATCCGACTGCATTGGATCCGGCGCTTTGAATTCGACAGGTGCCTGCCCCCACAGCCGGAGTGGGATTTGCTTCGGAAGTTCCTAAAACTCCCACCTGCGCCCATTTAGACATTTACACAGCCCGAAAAGCCGCTCGACAGGCCGGAAACTATCGGTGAACGCCTGCGGAAACGTCGGCTGGAGTTGAAACTCTGCCTTGCCGAAGCCGCCCCACATATGGACGTTGCCGTCCCCACATTGGGGCTGTGGGAACTGGGAAAGGTGTTCCCCAAGCACTGCTACCACGCCGGGATCACCGCCTTTCTCGGTTTCAATCCGTTTCCGAAATGAGAACTGGTCGACTCGACTGACTCGCTTGTCCGCTCAGGCGGTGTATAAGCTAACAGCGTCAACGCTCAACGTATCGGAATGCTTTACGCCGACATTTACAATTGGTTGGGATGGCCAGACCCGGACCAGGCTTTCGATCCTTCCGGGGCGGGGGCGAAGGTCTATGCCGAGTTTGCCAGAAAGAAACTCGCTGGTGCCTTAAGCCAGGCGCATCCGGGCGTGGAAATACGGATTGGCGTCATTGCTGCGGACCCAAATTCAGTTCTGAGACTCCGTTGGCGCTGGTGTGTGAATTCCCACGGGCAGCCAGCGATGAAGTGCTGGATTTGACGCACAAACTCGCGTGGAACTTTTCTCGCACGGCCCTGCTCATCACGCTGGAACCGCACCAGCTCATCGCCTGGAGCTGCTATCAAGACCCGACTCAGCAAGAACGTCGCCGGGTAGCCGCATACCAAAGAAAAGGTGAGTTCTGATATTCCTGGAACTGGCGCGGAGAGAGTTGAGGATTTAAAAGGAAAGCGGCAAAGAAAAAAACGCCATTCTGGATTCGTCCAGATTGGACAACTAGTTGCGGCCTGAATTAGCAAGGAAGGCGTCAACCTGTTGGTAGAACCATTGCGGATCATCCAACATGATGAAATGCCGGGTTTCGGCCATTACGATCCTGCAGTTTTTGAGCTGGGCATATTGCTTGCGAAGCCTACCCTCTACCTCCTCACTTGTGGTGTAATCTTTATAGGCGATCCACGTGCCCAGCACGAGCGTAGGTGACTTGATCTGGGCGATATCACCACGCAGATCGTGGCTGAACAAGTCGAACATGGCGTCGCCGGCGGCCAGAGGGTCGGTGGTTTTGACCCAGGACATGATGCGGTTGAAATCGGCCGGCTTGGTCACCATCGTCTTGACGATCTTTTCAGAATTCGTCACGAACTGCGGCTGGGAGACTGCCATGCTGGCGCGCATCTGTTCAGCCATGGGTTTGACGGTTTCCACCGTGGCATTGGGCATGAAACTGGCGGGCAGAAACGGATAGGAATCGACAATGATGAGCGGTCCTGGAAGATCGGGATTGTGCGAAGCGAGCCAGAGGGCAAGGAAACCGCCGAGGCTGTGGCCGATGATGACTGGGTGGTCGAGTTTTTGGTCGCGGATGTAAGCGGCGAGGTCGTTGCGGACAGTTTCAAGAAACGGAGCCGGAATGCGTGGCTGGCCGGCGAAGCCTGCCAGGGTCAGCACGTGGCACTGGTAATGATCCTTGAGATGCTCGACGGTGTCATCCCAGACCGCGCCGGAGCACGAAAAGCCGGGAATTAGAATCACGGGTGGTCCTTTGCCGGTGACTTTGACGGCGAAGGATGATTCGGCGGGCGTGTCACCTGCTCGCGCGGAACACGAGGTGAGGGTTATGGTTAAAACTGCTGTGGCTGCAACAATAAACGTGAGCATGGATTTCATAAATGTAATCTACGGATTGAGTTTTGAACTATTTTCAACGGCCGGCTGGTGGCCGGAGCGATTGCTTTCGCCGGTAGAGAACCTCGGGCACCATTGACAGGCAACTCAAGAGAATCGAGAGATTCACAAACAGGAAAGCATGGGAAAGGAGCACACTGTTCCGCGCGAAGGTCCGGGCGGCAGGATCGTTCGCATGTTGCGCGAGAGCGGCTCCGCCGAGTGCAAAATTATGGGCCACCGCCGCACCGCCGCAGGCCGCTAGCCAGGCGATGGCTGCTGCGCCGCAGGACATATAACCCACCGCCACGCCGCCCACGGCGAAGATGCCAAAGGCCATTCCCCCAAACGTCAGCAAACCCACCGAACAACCGCCAATCGCCACCCCGCCGACCGCAATGCCGCCCATGCTCATCGCGCCCACTGCGATGCCGCCGGAGGCAAACAGGATTCCATAGGCCACGTTGCCGCAGGCGATCCATCCTTTGGCCGCCGGCCGCGAACCGGCAGCTCCGCCAAAATGAATGTGGATCAGCGGCCAGCCGAGCAACGTCCATGGACTGCGATACTCAATGGACCGCGGCCCATTGCAGATCGCGTCGGAAGACAGCCCGGCCGCATCTTCAAGACCAATGCGCCGTTGGCGGCCCGATGTCCAAAAGGCCAACCACACCATCAGAACCCCGTAACCAAACGCCACACTAATGATTGTCCAAGGGAGCAAAACTGGATGGGTTGTCCAATACGGTCTGGTGAGGAATATCCCGCCCGTGAACAGAACGTAGAATGCCAACACCAGCGACCAGCTTATCCAGGCCATCTTGATCCTGAAGTGCCGGGCGCGCGGGGACCGGGCGCGATCAATGCTGATTTTCGTGCCCAGGACACCGGCAAAAATTCCAATCACCGGGGCGAACAGGGCGCCGAACAATCCGACGGTTGCCGCAGCTTTGGCGGTGGCGCTGCCCTTGGCCGCCGTGGCCCCGATGGCTGCCGCCTTCGCGGAAGTCGTCAACAACGGCAACGCCGCCAGTACGCCGAGTGTAAACGCCTTGCCCGGATTCGTTCGCTGCAGCGCTCCTTCGACGAAGGCTGTCACTTCCTCCGCCAACAGCTTGCGTCCTCGTGACAACCGCTGCTTCACCGTGTCCTCGCTCAATTCCAACTTCTCGGCAACTCCCGCGACCGACTGTTGCTCGCGGTAGAAAAGGACCAGCGGCTCACGGTAGAGATCAGGTATCTGTTCGAGCGAACGCCAGAGAATTGCTTCTTCCTCACGACCGATGGCGTGCTCAGATGGAATGGGGTCGGATGCCGGAGTTTCGTGGACAGTGTCCAGTGTTTCAGCGCCATGTGCCAGATTGCGCGTTTGACGTCGTGTGGCGCCGCTGATGACGGATCGGGCGATGCTACACAGCCACGACCTCAACTTCGCCGGCTCGCGCAATTGTCGCAGTTGCTTCCAGGCAATAACAAACGTCTCCTGCGCCAAGTCCTCGCTTTGGGTCAGGCTGCCAGTGGCACTATAGGCCAGGGAACAAACCAGCGATTGATATTGTTCCACGATCTGGCTGAAAGCCTCGCGGCTGCCAGCCAGACTCTGTGACACCAGCTCCGAATCATTGTATTCCATGACGGACTTTGTTGCAGTCGAAATCATAACACCGCATAAGAGGTAAAAAAGGTTGAAAGGTGACAGGAAACTTGCGCGCTGACCCTTGTATTTTATTATATGAGCGCAAATTCATTCACAGGCAATCGGCGAAACAGGCTTCGATCTGTGCCGGTTTGCGGAATGTGATGACGTAAAACGTGTCGTCGCGCAGCAGTGTCACTGCGAGATCCTGCATCCCAGCGGGGACCAGATTGATGGGTGCACTGACCGCCGTTTCCCGGTTACGGTAAAGATTGCCGGGAACCATTTCGTAGACACCCTTGACGTGTTTTTCGGTCTCGTCGGCGATCATCAGCAGGCTGCCGGGTTTGGCCACGCGGACCATCTCCCTGATAGCCTTCGCCCGGTCGTTGAAGAAATTGATGCCGCCGACATGGAAAACGACGTCGAAGCTGTCCTCAGCGAACGGCAGGTTTTCGGCGTTGCCGACATAAAGGTCGGCCTCGATCCTCCAGCGCAAGAGATTATCCTGGCAGATGGCGAGCATCGCCGTTGACAGGTCGAGGCCGGATAGGCGCACGCCGGGCGGCAGCTTCTTGAAGTTCAGGCCAGTGCCGACCGAGGTTTCGAGCACCAAATCGCCGGGTTTGACGGCGAGTTTGCCCATGAAGCCCATGACGAAGGCATCGCGATCAAAGCCTCTGAGGGCGGCCCAGACGCGCTGGATGTCGTCATAGAGGCCATTGATGACCTGGTAGAGCCGGTTGTACTTGCCGTTATCGCCGCTCATGTCTTCCAGTCGAATGAACACCGGCATGCCATCGTGGATGGGGAAACGCTCACCAGACGCGCTGACCAGAACTTCGCCTCCTTGTTCGTTGACAACTCTTAGCGCATTGCCGGTGACCGGACTTTGAAGCCGCAGGACGGTTTCCGTCCTTTCCGCCCAAGGCCGGTGCCGTCGGGCGCCGAGTGCCGCCCAGCCGCGAGGAGCAGAAGGCCGCCGAGACAAGCCAGACGCAATCCGGTGGAGCCGAGATCGAGGGCCGGCCCGGCGAAATGAATGACCACGCCCATGCCGCTGGTCAGAATGAACAATCCGGCGGTGGCACGGGCATTTGCTTCGTGGTTCCACATCCACAGGATGAGCGCGACCGCCCAGACAAAAAAGGGCCAGTAGCCTGGCGACCCGCCCGGCCAGGCAAGCGCTATCGCCGCTAGCGGCAGCGGCAGCGTGAACAACAGCCCCGGCAACCGCGGCGCGATCAGACGCTGCACGGTAAAAGGCAGGACGCCGCAGACGACGTCGGCAAGGAGAGGACCCAGGTGGCCGCCGTCCGGAATGTCGCCGAACTCGATTGGAAAATAATTTCACCATTTCTCTCAGTCGGTTCGATAGGAATGAAAAGACCGACCGGGTTTTCACCAGATCGGGTTTCCATAATGGGAATTTCAATGTTTCAATCCGCGCCAAATTGGCGACCCCAATAATGTAGTTGACTCTGGGTTCAACATCAAGTAAATTTACGCCATTGAAATTCCTATTATATTCTTTTGGTTGATTTGAACATAATAACGCGAAACATTTGTGACGATTAAAATTAAATCATCAGAAAAAGTTGACGCTGCGAAATTGTGCCGTTACGTTAGCAGCACATCTCTTCTGTTCGTTTCGACGGCAGAACGCGGGGCAGTCTCTTTGGAGGCTGCCCTTGCATTTTTTGTAGGGTTGCTTGAAAAGGAGGTTTCTGCATGAAAACCATCCTTTATATTGACGGTTTCAATCTCTTTTACAGCGCGGTCAAAGGCACGCCATTGCGTTGGTTGAATCCGGTTGCTCTCGTCCAGCACACGTTTCCTCGCAACCAAATCATCGCCACCAAATTCTTCACGGCCAAAGTACATGCGTTGCCTAAAAACCCTGGCCAACCCATCCGGCAACTCATGTTCTGGCGGGCGTTGGGCACACTCCCCAATCTCCAAATTATCCAAGGTGATTTTCGCACACGCAAAGTAAGGGCTCCCGTGGTCAATCCGCCTCCAGATTTCATCGACATTTTCAAAACCGAAGAGAAAGGCTCTGACGTGAATCTCGCCGCGCATCTACTGCTCGACGCGTTTCATGAGCAATACGAGTGTGCCATCGTCGTCTCCGGTGATTCTGATCTGGTGACACCCATACGCATGGTTCGCGATGAATTGAAGAAGCCGGTTGGCGTCTTGAATCCGCAGCGGTTATCCGGGCCGAATTGCCGACCGCCGCGCAAGAATGCCGGCCTGCAATCCGCCGCCAGTTTTTACCAGAACGGCGTGACCTGGACTCAATTGCAAAATGCCCAGTTCCCAAATCCAATGACAGATGTTAACGGAGCATTTCACAGGCCGCCAAACTGGGCATAACTTTCCAGCCACTCGTAATCAATGAAACCGTATCCCATTCAACTTGAAATCTCCGGGCCGACGGCAATGTGGACGCGGCCAGACACCGGTTCATCACCTGTTTCTTATATCGCGCCCACGTTCAGCGCCGTGAAAGGCATTTTTGAATCTGTCCTCCGCTGGAAATCGGTAAATGTGCGCCCTACAAGGGTCGAGATTTGCGCGCCTGTGCAATTTCACCGTTACACTACGAATTATGGCGGGCCGCTTCGGGCCAGCGACGCGATGAACAAGGGCGCGTCGTTCCAGTTCTACACCGTCGTGTTGGTCAACGTTTGCTACCGGCTTTACGCGCA
>Ga0182030_10024387_pt1 | contig 11115 bp, 11 predicted proteins | sample 812S3MmetaG_FD_121299 | JGI IMG/M metagenome (GOLD analysis project Ga0182030, IMG submission 121299) | Permafrost microbial communities from Stordalen Mire, Sweden - 812S3M metaG (Illumina Assembly) | ecosystem: Environmental > Terrestrial > Soil > Wetlands > Permafrost | place: Sweden...
CAACCAAATCGTCAGGAGCTTCATCGACTTCGCCTCTCGTCCCTAAAATGGAACCCTTCCAGCCGCCGTTGCCTTCGCCGCCCTTGCCGCTCTCTTTCGCCCAGTTTGCCAAGAGCACCACTTTCCGTTCCGGCGACCCCTTCATTGTCACGATCCAAATTGCCCGACAACTAGCCGCTTGGTTGAGTCAACCCGCACCCTCAAGCGACCGTCGAAGACCGCCATTTCTCGTTCTCCATCAGGTTCGCCAAATCACGCAATCTGAAGTGATGCGGCGGCTATTGGCCCGTCGCCGGTTTGGTACTGGTAGCCGGTTGTTTATTCCAGTCGGTTAGGATGATGATGCACGCCGACTTCACCCTAGCCGCAATGCTTCCGCCTTCGGCAATCGACATTTGGTCGCCGTTCTGTGCAGCAATCTGCATTTGGTTGTTCCGGGAAAATCCGACTTCGATGTGATTCAGCAAGATGGTGTAGTTCGCCATCTGTGGATTGACAGTGATTTTGATGTCGGGGCACGTCTTGCCGAAATCTTTGCTCATTTCGATGGACTGATTGCGGGCAGCGGCCCACCTGTTGCCCTTGCTTGCAGAATCCAGATACACACGGGGCGCTTCGTGGCTCGGAGCTAAAGTCGGAATTAGATTAGGCTTGGCGGCGAATCCTATGCTGATCGGTAACAAGGCCAGCGTGAGAAAGATCGAAGCGCAACATACGCAGTAACTTTTCATTGATAATTCCTTAAAATCAAACAATAGTATTTAACCTGAACATATTTCGGAGTCCCTGTCTAGTTGTCATGCCCATGAACGTTGGAAATGGACGACACCGAACGTGCGCTGAAATAGCGAACAAACGGCGAATCTGCTAAAATCCAGTTCACGGCACGTCGCCCGGGGGCCGGAAACGATTTTGACTCGGGAACAGTTGGCAGATTTCACCCGGCGCAGCGCCTCAGTGATGACGGCGTGGAGAGGATCTATAATCCGACATGGCAGATTGGTTGATCCATCTCCTGATTCAGATCGGCGGCGTGGGAGCCGTTTTCGCAATCCTCAAGGTTCTGCTGAAACCGATTTGGACCACTCTGAACAACTACACTACGGCATACGCCAACGGTCAGGCCGCAATCGACGTGCGGATTCGGAACATCGAAAAGCTGGCCGAAGAACAGGCACGGCTCACCAGAACTGTGGAGAGCATCAAAGACGAAATTGCAGCACAGGCAAAGAGCCGGGACAATCGGTGGGCGTTTCGCAAAGAGATTTATTGCGGCCTCATTACCAGCATAGAACAAAGCTTGTCGCAAAGCGTCTCAGCGTGCTATGATGTCCAGCCGCTTTCGCCAGAAGCCAAGGAAAAGCTTGTTAACGCTATCGCCAAATTCTCCATTGCAGCGAGTCTCGCTCCTCTTGCCGCCTCGAAGAGCCTTTTGCCGCTCATCAAATCCACCTTGGACGAACTTACTACCAATACTAACCCTGCCAAACCCTTCGGAAGCATGACGTATGGAAGATTCCAGCAAGTATTTCTCGATCTTAGAGAAAAAGTTCAAGGCGCTGGCCGGAACGACCTGTGGCCCGACTCCGAACCTAAAGCGGAGGCTATTGGCGGTGAGCGAGGTTCGGAAAACTACCCGTCGTCCGGCCAGTAGTTAAGCCACAGCCAAAAACGGCGTTGGTCACGAGTTGGGCATCAACGACGTTGACTACGCCATCTCCGTTCATGTCATCGCCTGCCGGAATCACGCCTAATGCCTCGTTGATAGTTTGCTGTACCCCGGTCACGTTGCAACCGGGCTTCCCATATTGAATGACCGAAATTGCTTGACCGGCTACCGTAAGGCTTCCCGTCCGAAGACCGCCGATGTTAGGGCTGAAAGAAGCGCTCAATGTGAGGTTTCCCATTACCCTCGTGTTTGGATTAACAAGAATCCACGGCTCATTTGCTACAGCGATCCATTGACAATCTTGGGCAGTAGCGGAAACACCAACAGCCAGACCAACAGCGCCGGAAGTCCCAACGGTTATATTCTTCGGACTTACGTTGATGGAGCACACAATTCCAGCTTGATTAATAGTGAGGCTATTTCCGGCAATCCAAACTGTTCCACTTCGTGGTATCGAACTCTCGATTGGGGTAGCCGTGTATGTCACCAACCCCAGGCCAGTTTCAATGCCGGTTGGTGTGACCGGCGTTATCCATTCGGCCTCACTAACGGCCATCCAAGCGCAGCTACTTGCACTTGAAAGCACTCCAACGGTATTGGAGCCACCGGCAATTGTAACACTGTACGATGATTGGTCGATTCCATATGTGCATCCAATGGTTGATGCTTGAATGAGTTTTCTGACTTGGCTGTAGTTACAGTAACCACTCCATAGTGAAGTGCTGATAAACATGTTGCCCTTACCATCCAGAGTGATACCATTTGGAGCAAAAGAACTATTTGTTGCAGGACCGCCGTCGTTCTGAATGCAGTCTGAGCCAAATGACCCGGTTCCAGCGACGGTCGTTATACTGCCTTCCGGCGTTACCATGCGAATTCTATAACTGCCATCAACGATAAACAGATTGCCAGATTGATCTACAGCGACCCCAACAGGAGAATACACCACAGCCGACGTAGCAGGACCACCGTCACCTAATCCATTTGTACCACCACCGGCAATAGTAGAGATTATGTCTTGCGGAGTCACCTTGCGTATTCGATCATTTCCATCGTCGGCAATGTACAAGTTTCCAGACGAGTCTACGGCGACCGCCCTCGGATAATACAAGTCAGCCGATGTAGCTGGACCATCGTCGCCACTGAAAGCATCGTCACATCGTACACCAGCTACAGTACTGAGGATTCCTTGAGGCGTCATCATGCGAACTACACAATTCATCATGTCCGCAATGTATAAGTTTCCCACTTGATCGAAAGCGAGTCCCATGGGGTCATAAGCAGGCTCCACTATGCCAGCTAGTGTTGTGATGGTGCCTTGTGGAGTTACTATGCGAATGCCTTGGGAGCTTGAAACGTAAAGATTGCCTGATGCATCCACAGCAACGCCAGAAGGATTCGACACCAAGGCCGAAGTAGCAGGACCACCGTCGCCTAGAGCGGTCCCACCACCAGCCACCGTGCTAATGATGCCTTGCGGAGTTATCTTGCGAATGACACCCCCGGCACCGCTATTCACATCGGAACCGTCAGCGATGTATAGGTTTCCCGCCGAATCAAACGCCATTGCCCCTGGAGCGCTCAATCCAGCATAAAATGCAGGCCCACCATCCCCGCTATCAACTGGTCTCGTCGCCGGTAGATTTCCTAATCCCGCTATCGTCGTGATGAGGTAGCTACCGGATTGGCCGAACCCAACAGACGCCCAAAGAAACACAAGAACCCCGATTGAGGTTTTCATCTTACCGACCGTAGCACCTTGCTCTATAGCCGTCTACCGTCGCCGTTCGGAAACTGGGCGTTCATCAGAAGGTCGATAAGCTCAAGAGCACTCTTTCGCACTTGATAGCGCCGCCGTCTTGCCGCTGGCAGTAGGGAGATTGGGCGGTCGTTGGCAAGGACTTCGGTGATGCGGTCCTTGGTAGTTTCGACCAGGAGCATGGCGTTGTAATAGACGGACGAGTGCAGCACGGCGTTTCCCTAGTGTTGATCCTGGCGCTCTCCTTCACGAAATTCAGCGATAATATATTGGCATGACTGATAATGAAGTCGCATTCATGACCGCCGCCTCTGAAGCCTCAGATGCTCAGGGTGGGTCTGCCTTTGTCGGTGATGTTTCTGCGATTTTGGCGAAACTGAACCAAAAGGGCCTCACCGAGAAACAGGTGTGGCAATGCCAACTGTCCCTGAAGCGGGCTCGATCCGGCGCTGGTCGCCAACCACCATCACCAGTAGACGTCCTGAACGATCCTCGATCACGCTAATTCCAAACCCGCCGTCCCGTGCAGCGATGGCGATTTCCCTGGCGTGGTCTCGGCTGGCGCCGACAGCCGTCGGTGGCGGACATGAGCCTTACATCGGAGGCGCGCGTCGTGAAGAGTGCGCCGAGCATTCTGGATGGCCTTCGGGAAACGCGGATTCAGGGACCGGTCACCCCTCCTGCTCCGCGGCCTTCGCCAGGTACAATTCAATCCGATCCGTGGTCCAGGTCGCTACCCCGCAGCCGAAGCAGTCGGTGTCTTCGGTCCAAATCGGGCAGTCGAGCGCAAGCGCGGCGGCGAGAATGGGCCAATCGTCTTCGTCGCGCCGCGCAATTCGCTGACGGGCGAGGTCTTCGAAGGGCTCGTAGGTTTCGATGTCGACAGCTTGCACCAGTCCGGCCACCAGATCCAAGACAAGCATCGCAGGGCCGACCGGGACCTGGCGTCCTTCCAGAATCTCAGGTAGCCATTCGCGCGCTTCCTCAAACGCCGTGTCCGGCGCGAGGAACTGCACTTGCTCACCGTACTTGCGCAATAAGAAGAGCACTCGCGACCCAAGCACCGCGCGAATCAATATGTTCGCGTCGAGCACCAACATGGTCAGCCCTTCTGAGTCCGCCGTCCGCGGCGAATCTTCTTGAAGTCCGCGATCAGTTCATCCTCAGTCGTTCCCGCCGCCGCGATCAATTCCTGCATCTTCGCACCGGCGGCGCGAAGTGCCTCGAGATCGGCCTGTTGGGGCCTGGGCTTGGTTGGGACGTAGATCCCTATCGTCGCGCCGTGGCGCGTAATCGCAACAGGCGTCTTCGATTCCAAATAGCTCGATAAGTTTTCGCGAAACTCCCGGATTCCGACTTTGGTGCTCTGCATGACGGCCTCGTCGAATGTGTACACAATGATAACACAACGGCCGAATCGCAATCCCGTCTCCACAGCAACGTTCCGCTCGAACAGCAAGTACTATAAAGACTGTGGCTCGTCGCATGGCATTCCGCAAATCCTCCCAATCGTCGTCCATCCTGACTCTCATCGGGATCTTCAAGCTTCTCAAAGCCCTCCTGCTGATCGTCGTTGGAATCGGTGCGATCAGATTCCTACATAAAGACGTTGCCAGTACGGTGACGCATTGGATACAGGTGTTGCGCGTCGACCCGGACAATCGCTACCTTCACGGAATCCTGGTGAAACTTTTCCGCGTCACGCCGAAGCAGTTGAAGGAGTTGAGTGTTGGAACCTTCTTCTACGCGGCGTTGTTCGCCACCGAGGGTATCGGACTACTGCTGCGAAAGCGTTGGGCGGAATACTTCACCATCGTCACGACTGGCTTGTTCATACCGCTCGAAGTCTACGAAATCTCCCGCCATTTCACGGTGACTCGATTGGTGGTCGGAATTGTCAACCTGCTGATCGTCTGGTACCTGGTGGCGCGCGTGCGATCACGCTGAGAATCGCTCTCACCTATCGAACTCACTTACCGAACCAGGGACACCGCGAGCAGGATTCCGCGCTGCGTGCCCAGATAAGAATCCTTGGTATTGAAACTCTCGTCCAGCGCATGGGCGGCAGAGCCCTGGCCGCCGCCGCCGATGGTAATCGCCGGAATGCCGAGGTTCATCGGAACATTCGAATCGGTCGACCCTTCGTGGAGATCGCCCGCCGCGCCAAAGAGTTTCGTCACTTCGATAGCCGTCTCGACGATCGCCGACTGGGCCGGCGTACTACCGGCAGGACGGTAGCCCACCAGTTCGTTCGACACCGTGACCGGACCGCGGCCCTTCCAGCGCTTGTTTTCCTCAGCGATCGCCTCCTCAACCGCCTTCTTGTACTTACCGTTGACGGTTTCCAGCGAATCCTTGTCGGAGGAGCGCATGTCCACTTCCATCCAGCATTCAAAAGGAATGGCGTTGACCGATGTTCCGCCGCCCACGCGCCCCACATTGAACGTAGTCTTCGGCTTGGACGGGACCTCGAAGTCGTCGATCTTCGCGATGGCGCGGCCCATCGCCTGAATCGGGTTGGCCAGGCCGAACGCGCCGAAACTGTGGCCGCCGGGGCCTTTGAATGTCGCGCGGTAACGATAGCTGCCCACGCCGACGTTGGTGATGCTCAACCCCGTGCCATCTACTGAAATGAACTTGTCGATCTGGCCCTTCAGCGTGACATTGAAAAGCTCTTTGGTGCCGCGCAAGTCACCCAACCCTTCCTCCCCGGTATCGGCGGCGAAAGTGATGGTCCCCGCGGTTTGCACGTGGGCTTCGTTCAGCGCCTGGATCACTCCCATCATCATGGCCAAGCCGCGGCAATCGTCGCCGATTCCCGGGCCGCGCAGAATGTCCCCATCGCGCTTCACGTGCACATCGGTGCCCTCCGGAAAAACCGTGTCGAGGTGCGCCTGGAAGAGCAGATTGGGATGCGCCGCCGCGCCCGGGCGCACACCGATCACGTTGCCGGCCTTGTCGATCCGCACGTCCTGCAGACCCAACTCCTTGAAGATGCGCTCCATCTCCTTGCCACGAGCTTCTTCGTGGAACGGAGGCGCCGGTATTTCGCAAACCCGGATCTGCTCTTGTGTGAAATGCGGCTCGTTACGCTGGGCAGCTTCTAGCGCGGCCTTGATCTGCGTATTCTGGGCGAGTTCCGCCGCGCTCTGGCCGTGAAGGCCCACGTTGAACACCAACGGCAGAGTAACCAGCGAAAGAAGTGTGGCGTAGCGCATAGAGCGAGTCTACCGCGTCCGCAAAGTCACCTTCTGCACGCGCCAGTTGGTGAGCTCGCCGACCAGGATCGCATTGGGATTCCGGCAATCCAACTCGTTCGCCGTTCCGAATTCCTTCACCAGCTTGCCCGCCGTGCCGAACTTACCGACGATCTTCCCATCCAGTTCCATCTTGTAAATCTCTCCGCCATCCATGGAGTCAGGCTGGTTGGAGTCAGAGCTGTAGAGATACTGATGAGCTCCCGGTGAAATGCAGATCGCCCAAGGTGCACCCACTCCGGCAATCTCGCTCTTGAAATTCCCATCGTTGTCGAAAATCTGAATTCTCCTATTTCCCATGTCGGCCACATACACGTTGCCCTGCGCGTCCGCCGCGACGGACATGGGCATGTCGAACTGACCGGGGTCCGCGCCGCGCGATCCCCACGTCTTGATGAATCGTCCAGTCTTGTCGAGCTTCACGATGCGCGCGTTGGTGTAGGCGTCGGACACGAACATGTTGCCTTGCGGGTCCCAGGCGATATCGGTCGGCCGATTGAAGCTGTCGCCCTCGGTACCCTGGCCAGGAGCGCCGCCGCGGCCGCGCCCGCCACCACCGGCTGCCCCCGCAGGGTTGATCGATTCCGGCTTGCGGCTCAGCACCTGTAGAAACCGGCCCGCCGGATCGAACTTGATGACCGTGCTCGATCCGCGATCCACTGCCCAGATATTGTCCTGCGCGTCGATCCGCACCGACTGCGCAAACAGGAAACCGTAAATGCCGGTGCCGATTTCGCGCAGGTATTTGCCAGTGGCATCGAACTCGAACAGTCGCGATCCGCCATGACTGAAGAAGCGCGAGCCACCCATCGTGACGTCTTCTCCGGTCCGCGTGTAGACGAAGATGTTCCCCTTGGAGTCCGTGGCCACTCCCGCCGCCTCACCCAAATACAGATTCGGGGGCAGCTTCAGCAGGTTGATGTTCGCGTCGAAGGGGATGTCGGGGACCTGCGCGAGAAGGCTCGCGGGGGCGAGGTATGCAATCAGGCAAGCGAGTTGGAATGGTCTCATGGCAGCCTCTATTTCCCGGCCGGATGCAGAATCAATTTCTGCGCCCGCCACAATTGGATTTCGGAGACGTACAGGACATCGGGATTGCGGCAGTCGATTTCATGCAGCCCGCTGAACTCACCCAACTGCTTGCCGGCCTTGCCGAATTTCCCGAGCACCGTACCGTCGAGCTCCATCTTGTAAACCTCGCCGGTCACCGAGGCGAGCGTGTAGTCGTTGTTATCGGGAAAGGTGTTGGACGAGAAGAGATACTGGTGCGGCCCGGGCGAAATGCAAAGCTCCCAGGGCGTGCCGACGTTGTCGTAGATCGTCTTCAATTTGAGGTCGTTGTCGAACACCTCGATGCGCCGATTGCTGCGGTCCGCTACGTACGCGTTCCCCTTGGCGTCCACAGCCAGGGAGTGCGGCAGATTGAGCTGGCCAGGCTCCGACCCTTTGCTGCCCGCCTGCGCCAGGAACCGCCCCTGCTTGTCGTATTTCACGATTCGCGAGTTGCCGTAGCCGTCCGTCACGAAGATGTTGCCGTCCGCGTCCCACCCGACATCGGTCGGCCGGTTGAAGATGTACTTGCCGGGGTTCGCCGGGTCGGGAGCGGGAGGCGCCGTCGCCAGCGCGTCAGCCGGCTCCAGCCTACGGCCCATGGTCATCGCGACCCTGCCCTCGGGGTTGAATTTGATGACCATGTTGGACCCTTCGTCGACGGCCCAGATATTGTCTTGCGGGTCCACCCGCACGGCGTGCGCGAAGACAAATCCATAAAGTCCCTCGCCGATTTCACGGACGAAGTTGCCGCTCTGGTCAAACTCGAACAGGCGCGTCCGCTGACTGCGCGTGAAGATGAAAATGTGTCCCTTGGAGTTGGAGGCGATGCCGATGCCTTCTCCCAGGTAGAGATTAGGCGGCAGCTTGAAGAAGTTCGGCACGGATTCGTATGGAATCTCGGGCACATTCTGAACCTTGGCGCGAGTGGCGAGCGCGGCGGGAGTCAGGGATTGCGCCAGCAGTGCAGGCGGCAACAAGGCCAACAGCAGACACCTCTGGTTTACCTTCATAGATCGATCCTTCGTCCCGGACAGTATACTCCAAGGGCTTCGCCTTTGGCCTCTTGTGCAGGCAATCTTCCCTGCCGGCGGTTTCTTCAGGCCGCCTGACGCAGGTGACGCCGGCAAGAGCCGCGCAGCAGCCGGCTTCAGCTCAACCGTGTTCACTTAGTTTGGATTAGCTTCTGTGGGGCAGGCTTCAGCCTGCGGCGGACTTCGGGCCGCCTACCCGCAGGTTCTACATGGTGCGCGGTGGCGGGTTGAAACCCGCCGCAGACTAAAGTCTGCCCCACGGCTCAGTTCTATCAGTACAAAGCGAACAGCGTCCGGCAGTCGCGCCCAGCATCGCCAGGCCGGAGCCGTTGTTGAGCAGGAAAACGCCGGCCCTTACGAAGGCTGCCACAAGTAAACGATTGCAGCTGGCCTCTTCGACGCTGGCGTGAGCATCGGCGATGTTCGCCAGCGCTAGCACCCCATGCGCGCATCTGGTGCGACGATGCGCAGCCCCGCCGTGCTGCCGCGTCTGGTAACAGCTTTCGAGACTGTGCGTGCTGGTAAAGTCGCCCCGTCGCCGGCAAGCTCCGGCAAGGTCATCTACAGGGTGGACGGCTTCTCGTTTCTGATGGTGCGGCTGTGAGCTTCCCTATTCCTCTTCTTCCTCAACTTCCACGGGTTCAATGTCCTCAGCCTCGAAGATCTGTCGGCAATCCAGACACTCCACGTAGTCCACGCCATCTCTTCGGGCGATGATCTGTGTGCGGGTATGCTCGCAGGGTTGCATAAGCAGCGATTAGATGAGATTTATTCTAGCTGGCGGATTGCCTATGTCAAGCCCCCTCCTTCGGTTATTCCGACGCAGCGCGATACAATTCAGGTTTATGCCCTTCCCCACGCAACGCCTCCGCCGCCTGCGCACCTCTCCCGCCATGCGCGATCTGGTCCGCGAAACGCACCTCCAGCCGGCGCAATTCATCCTGCCGCTGTTCGTCTGTCCGGGCGAAGGCGTACGCCGCGAGATCAGCTCCATGCCGGGCAATTACCAGTTGTCCATAGACGAACTGGTGAAGGAATGTGCCGAGGTGCAGGCGTTGGGCATCGGCGGCGTCATCCTCTTTGGACTGCCGGAGGGCAAGGACGAGATGGCCTCCGGAGCATACGACGAAAACGGTATTGTGCAGCGCGCCATCCGCGCCCTACGCAGAGAGACGCCCGGATTGCTGATCGCAACCGACGTCTGCAATTGCGAATACACCAGCCACGGCCATTGCGGCTACATCATCGACGGCGACGTGGATAACGACACCACCCTGCAGTGGCTGGCGAAGTCCGCGCTCTCGCATGCTCGCGCCGGGGCGCACATTGTGGCGCCGTCCGACATGATGGACGGCCGCGTGTGGGCCATCCGCCAGGCGCTCGACGCCAACGGCTACGAGAAGATTCCCATCATGGCGTATGCCGCCAAGTTCGCTTCGGTCTTCTACGGCCCATTCCGCGAAGCCGCGGAATCCACCCCTCAGTTCGGCGACCGCCGGACCTACCAGATGGACCCTGCCAACGGCCGCGAAGCCATGCGTGAGATCGAGCTCGACTTGCAGGAAGGCGCTGACATAATCATGGTGAAGCCCGCGCTGGCATACCTCGACCTCATCCGTCAGGCGCGCGACCGCTTCGACGTGCCGATCGCCGCTTACCAGGTGAGCGGCGAGTATTCGATGATCGTCGCTGCCGCCCGCAACGGTTGGATCGATGAGGAGCGCGCCATGATGGAAACACTCACCTCAATCACGCGCGCCGGCGCAAGCATCATCCTGACGTACTTCGCGAAACCCGCCGCCCGCCTGCTGGCGTAGGATAAGCTTCAGCTTGTCCAGGCGAGCAGCGCTCGCCCTTTTGATTCTTGGTGTCTGGTCTCTGGTCGCCAGGCGAGTTCCGACCGACCCAGGTTACCGCGGCAATTGCGGAGGACGAGGAAATTGGCATGGGCCGCGTCGTGTGCCGGCCAATCCCGGCGGCAGGCGGCTTTCAACTGTCATGAGTCACTATCTGTGACCACCGAACCAGGCATTGAGGCTTTCAGCCGGCTTTCACCCCGCGCGGCGGCCTCAAAGGCCGCATACTTTTCCCGTTTCCGGGCAATTGCACAAATAGTGGGGCGGACGCCCTCGTCCGCAGCCGACCCCCTGGTCGGCTCCCCGGTGGTCGCAGCCGACTGATTCTTCACGCACCGGCGGGACGAGGGCGTCCCGCGCGGACCACGGGGTCCGCCCCATAGGCGTTTACATAGCCGATTGTGACCGCAAGATGATGGAAACCCAACTTCGGCCGCCACAATAGGTAGATGCCCGCAGCAGTCCCGCGTGCCTTAAGTAAACGCTTATG
>Ga0182030_10024388_pt1 | contig 11115 bp, 10 predicted proteins | sample 812S3MmetaG_FD_121299 | JGI IMG/M metagenome (GOLD analysis project Ga0182030, IMG submission 121299) | Permafrost microbial communities from Stordalen Mire, Sweden - 812S3M metaG (Illumina Assembly) | ecosystem: Environmental > Terrestrial > Soil > Wetlands > Permafrost | place: Sweden...
GGGCCAGCCTGGTGCGGGTCGCGCTGCTGCACCACGTCACCTGGGCGATCAACTCGATCTGCCACACCTTCGGCAGCGAGGAGTTCGAGGTACGCGACAGGTCCCGGAACGTCTCCTGGCTGGCGATCGCCTCGTTCGGTGAGTCCTGGCACAACCTGCACCACGCGGACCCCACCTGCGCACGGCACGGAGCGCTGAAGGGCCAGCTGGACCCCAGCGCGCGGGTCATCTGGGTATTCGAGAAGCTGGGCTGGGCCTATGACGTCCGCTGGCCCGACGAGGACCGGCTCGCGGCTAAGCGTCCGGCCACGGCGACGAGGAAACTCGGCTCGATGACGGTCCGGCGCGCCGGGCAGGTAGGTAGCACGGTGGCCGCGGAGCCGCAATGATGAACCAGTGAATTCCCAGCCTCCAAGACCTGGCCGCAAAAGAATGACTGGGAAGGAACGGCGGGAGCAGCTCCTGGAGATCGGGCGCCGGCTGTTCGCCGAGCGGGGGTTCGAGGGAACCTCCATTGAGGAGATCGCCGCCCAGGCGGGCGTCTCCAAGCCCGTGGTGTATGAGCACTTCGGCGGCAAGGAAGGACTCTACGCGGTCGTCGTCGACCGCGAAGTGGACCGCCTGCTGACGATGGCGACCGGACTCCTGGACGGCAACCACAGCCGGGAGAAGTTCGAGGCCGCGGCGGTGACCCTGCTCAGGTACATCGACGACAACGCCGACGGCTTCCGCATCCTGGTCAGGGACTCCAATCCTGGTTCGGGTACGGGCACCTACGGCACGCTGCTCAGCGACATCGCCGGCCAGGTCGAGTACATCCTGGCCGACTTCCTCTCCTCGCGCGGCCATGACCCCAAGCTCGCGCCCATGTACGCGCAGATGGTCGTCGGCATGGTCGCGTTCACCGGGCAGTGGTGGCTCGATGCCCGCAAGCCCAAACTGGAAGAGGTCGCCACCAACCTGATCGACCTGATCTGGAACGGACTCTCCCATCTGGACGCGGACGGCCGGGACCAGGGGCGGCGATAAGCCGGGACCAGGCGCGGCGATAGGCAGCTCAGCCCGGCGATAGGGCCGGGGCGGCGCCGGGAGCCAGCGTGACCGGGCCGACGCCGGCGGGCGCGGACGGCAGGCCCGCGGCCGTCCACGCGCGGAACCCGCCGACCACGTCGGTCGCCTGGTGCAGTCCCAGGTCATGCAGGGCCGCCGCCGCCAGGCTTGAGGTGTATCCCTCCTGGCAGATCACGATGATCCGGTGGTCGTAGCCGGTGACCCAGGGCAGCCGGGCGTCGCAGGAAGGATCGAGACGCCATTCCAGGTGGTTGCGCTCGATGATGGCCGAGCCGGGTATCTCGCCCTCGTCTGCCCGCTGCGCGGCCGGCCGGATGTCGACGAGCACCCCTTCGCCGGCCAGTTCCCGGTAGGCGTCCTGCGGCGTCAGCCGCACGAGGCGGGCCCGTGCGTCCGCCAGTATCTCCTCGATCGTGCGGGCGCCCGGCGGCCTGACCGTCACCACGCGGCGGCGCCCTCGGTCTCCCGCTGCACCAGGCCGCCCGGCGTCAGCTCGTAACGAGTCATCTCCGGCAGCGGAGGTGAGTACGCGTGCACGCTCACCGCCACCGTCGAGGCGGCGGCGTTGTGCACGTCATGGATGTAACGAGGACCGAACGAACGCGAGCCGCCTGCCTCCACCGGCCTAGCCAGCACCTGTCCCGTGGTCGCGCGACCGAGGACCCGGCGCTCCGTCAAGGTTCCCCAGACCACGGCGAACGCGCCGGCCGACCCGCCGTGATCGTGAAACCCGGTCGCCTGACCCGGCAGCCAGCTGATCACCCAGACCTCGTAGCTGTCATCGAGGTGGATACGTTCGTACCAGCGGCCCGCAGGGTTCAGCCGTACCCGGGTCAGCCATTCCGCCGGGCTCGCTGCCATCCGCCGCACCACGTCGGCTAGCTGCCGGGCGCCGAGTAGCGGGGCAGGCTGCACCTCAGCGAGTGACATCGGCTGGATCATCGTGCTCATCTTTGAGTCTCTCCCTCAACATTGACATCACTGGCTGCGCAGGCCAGCGGAAATCAGGTGAAAACAGGTCAGACAAGGCTGGCGGGTGACACGAGCCGGTCCGTCAGCGCGAGGCCATACATCGCTGGACGCAGCGCGCCAGCGGGAAGGCGCCGACGAAAACGCGCTGACGAACAGGCGTCGACGGGAGGGCAGAACCACGGCGCATGCCCGCGATCTTGCCAGAGTTTCCCTATTAAATCAATAGGAATGATGGACTTCAGGCCCGGTGGGCGACGGTGAACACCCGGCGGAAGGGAAAAACCGTCCCGAACGATCTCGGCGGATACGCCGCACGAAGCTTCTCGCCGTACTCGGCGAGGAAGTCCGCGGCCTGGTCCGCGTCGAGCACCGCCAGGACGGGACGGAGGCCGGTGCCCTTATACCACTCGAGCACCGGATCGTCACCAGCCAGGATGTGCACGTACGTCGTCTCCCAGGCGTCGACCTCGCAGCCGGTTCCGGCCAGCAGCTCCGCGTAGTCCGCGGGGTCGGCCGACTGCCGGTTCAGCTCCGCGTCCCGCAACAGCGAGTTCCACCGGGCCGAGGCCGCCATCTCGCGCAGGATCGCGTGTGATGGCTGATCGAAGTTCCCCGGGACCTGGAAGGCCAGCCAGCCGCCGTCAGCGAGCTGGTCCGTCCAGCGGACCAGCAGCTCGCGATGGCCGGGCACCCACTGCAGCACCGCGTTAGAGACGATGACGTCGGGCGGGCTCGGCGGCTCCCAGTGCCTAATATCGTCGAGCATGAACGACAGTCCGGGCGCGTGACTGGCCACGGCCGACCCGGATCCCGAGGATCGCAGCGCCCCCACGGGCGCCAGCTGCCGGGCCGCCTCGATCATCTGCGGCGAGTTGTCCACGCCACACACCGTGGCCGATGGCCAGCGCTCCGCGAGCATAGCGGTCAGGTTACCCGGACCGCAGCCCATGTCGACCACGTATCCAGGCAGCTCGGCTCCGACCCTGGCGACCAGGTCAGAAAACGGCCTGGCGCGCTCGCCTCCAAACCGCAGATATAGGGGCGCGTCCCACATCTTGGTCGATCCTTCTCCGATACCGGCAGACACAAGCGGACCTGATCCCTTGTACAGAAGGATTCTTCTTGACGTCAAGATATACCCTCTAGTAATGGGCCAGCGCGCCGTTCACCGCACCGGAGCGGACTCTGACACCGGGGTCCTCACCGAGTCGCTGCTGCGCGATGAGGTGGATGACCTGGTCGCCGCGTGGCGGGCCCAGCGGCCGGACCTCGATGTCGAGCCGCTGCAGGTCCTCAGCCGGATCTCCAGGCTCGCCCGGCATCTGGACATCGCGCGCCGCGGGGCGTTCGCCGATCACGAACTCGAGTCATGGGAATTCGACGTGCTCTCCGCACTACGCAGGCAGGGACCACCGTTCCAGCTCACGCCAGGCGCGCTGCTCCGCGCGACCCTGGTGACCTCCGGCACGATGACCAACAGGATCGACCGGCTAGCCGCCGCGGATCTCGTCCGCAGGGAGCCCGATCCGAGGGATAAACGGGGCGTGCTCGTCACCCTCACCAGCCGGGGCCAGGAGCGCGTGGATGCGGCGCTGGCCGGCCTGCTGGGCCGCGAGCGGGCGCTGCTAGCCGGGCTGGACGCCGCAGAACGCCGGCACCTGGCCGACCTGATGCGGATCCTGCTCGCGCCCTTCGACGCGCCCCGTTAGGCTCGGTTAGCTTTCGAACTCGGCGGCTGCAGTCAGCCAGCGGTCTTCGAGGTCCGACTTCTCCGCCTGGGTGGCCTTCAGCTCGGCGCCGAGCGCGGTGAGCTTCTCGTAGTCGGTGGCGTTCGCGGCCAGCTGCTCGGCGAGCTCCGTCTCGCGGGCTGACAGCCGTTGCAGCTGACGCTCCAGGCGCTGCAGTTCCTTGCGGGCCGTGCGCTCCTCAGCGGCTGACGGAGCCGGCGCTCCGGCCGGCTGCGGCCTCGCCGGGGCTGGCGGCTGACCCACGGGCGTGTCCCGGAGGGCGCGGACCCGGTCCAGGTACTCATCCACGCCACCGCCGAGGAAGGCTAGCTTTCTATCCCCAAGCAGCGCCACGACGTGCTCCGTTACGCGCTCCAGGAAATACCGGTCGTGGCTGACCACCACCAGCGTGCCCGGCCAGCCGTCGAGCAGGTCCTCGAACTCGGTGAGCGTCTCGATGTCCAGGTCGTTGGTCGGCTCGTCGAGCAGCAGCACATTGGGCTCGTCCATGAGCAGCCTGAGCAGCTGCACCCGGCGCCGCTCGCCGCCGGACAGGTCGCCGATCTTGGTCCACTGCCGTTCCGCGGTGAAGCCGAGCCGCTCGAGAAGCTGCCCCGCGGACAGCTCACGGTCGCCGACCTGGATGCGCAGCCGTATCTCCTCCACGGCTTCGCGGACGCGCAGGTCCGGGTCGAGCTCGGCGAGCTCCTGGGACAGGTAGGCGAGCCGCACCGTCTTGCCCCTGACGATCGTCCCGTCCGCATGCAGCCCGGAGCGGGCCAGCCCCTCCTCAGCCAGGCCCCCCTCAGCCAGCACAGTCAGCAGCGAGGTCTTGCCGCTGCCGTTGACCCCGACCATCCCGACCCGGTCCCCGGGGCCGAGCCGCCAGGTCACGTGGTCAAGCAGGCGGCGCTCGCGGCCGTCGGCGCCCACCGAGATCGACACGTCTTCCAGCTCCACCACGGTCTTGCCCAGCCGGGCGGTCGCCAGCCTGGTCAGCTCGACGCTGTCGCGTGGCGGCGGCTCCGACGCGATGAGCGCGGTGGCCGCCTCGACCCGGAACTTCGCCTTGGTGCTCCTGGCCTTGGCCCCGCGCTGCAGCCAGGCGAGCTCCTTGCGGGCGAGGTTGCGGCGGCGGCGTTCGGCGGCCTCTTCACCGCGCTCCCGCTCGGCCTGCGCGAGCACGTAGGCCGAGTAGCCGCCCTCGGCGGAATGCACCCGGCCCCGGTCGACCTCCCAGGTCCGCTCGCACACCGTGTCCAGCAGCCAGCGGTCGTGGCTGACCACGATGACCGCGCAGCCCCGGTCCCGCAGGTGCCCGCCGAGCCAGTCGATCGCCTCGATGTCGAGGTGGTTCGTCGGCTCGTCGAGGAGCAGCACGTCGCGCTCGGCGACGAGCAGGGCAGCGAGCGCGGCCCGGCGCCGTTCGCCGCCGGACAGCCGCTGCGCCGCGGCGTCGAGGCTGATGCCGGGCAGCAGCTCAGACATGATCATCCGCGCCCGTGGGTCCGCCTCCCACGGCGTGATCGCCGGGCCGTCCGCGCGGCCGAACACGATCTCACCGACCGTTCCGGCCAGCTGGTCACTCTGCGGCAGGTAGCCGAGTCGCAGCCCGGTCGCCATGGCGACCCGGCCGGTATCCGGCTCGGCTTTCCCGGCGAGCAGCGCGAGCAGGGTGGACTTGCCCGCTCCGTTCCGGCCCACCACGCCGATCCGGTCCCCGGCCGACACGCCGAGCGAAACGCCGTCAAGCAGCCTGCGGTGCGCATACGCCTTGGCCGCCTTCTCCAGGCTGATCAGGTTCACCGCGCTGCGTTCACTTCGCCGCGGGGACGACGACCGCGCCAGGCACCGGGCCGGTGACCCGGGCCACCGACCGGCACACGCCCGCGCCGGACAGGGACACGGCCAGATCAAGGGCCCGGTCCGCGCTGGCCGCGAGGAACACGCAGGTAGGTCCAGATCCCGCGACCAGCGCGCCGAGCGCGCCTAGCTCAAGACCCGCCGCGAGGGTCTTGCGCAGCGGCGGGAACAGTGAAAGCGCGGCCTGCTGCAGGTCATTGCTGAGCGCCCGGCCGACCAGCCTGGCCTCACCCGAGCGCAGCGCCGACATGAGCCCGGCGTCCAGGTCAGGGTCGCCGGCCCCGGCACGATCCGGCCCCTTCGGCCCCTTCCGGCCCGTCAGCCGCTCCGCCGGGCCGGACCCAGCACCCCCGACGGACCCGGCGGACCCGGCGGACCCGGCGGCCCGCAGCCGGTCCAGCGCCGCGTACACCTCAGGCGTGGCCAGCTGGCCGTCGGCAAAGGCCAGCACCCAGTGGTACGCGGTGGCCGGGGCTAGCGCCGGGGTCAGCCGCTCACCCCGGCCGCGGCCCACCGCGGTCCCGCCGAGCAGCGCGAAGGCCACGTCGCTGCCCACCCTGGCCGCCACCTCCGCGAGCTGGTCCTGGCTGAGACCGCCGCCCCACAGCTCATTGCAGGCGACGAGGGCGGCCGCCGCGTCGGCGCTGCCGCCCGCTAGCCCCGCCGCCACCGGAATCCGCTTGGTGATCGTGACGTGCACCCCGGCGCGGCAAGCCGCACCGCGGGGCATGACCGCGCGGAGCGCGGCCACCGCGCGCAGCGCCAGGTTGTCCCGGCCGCCGGGCACCCGGTCCGCGCCCTCACCGCTGACCGCGACCCCGTCACGCTCGGCCGGCACCACCGTGACCTCGTCGAACAGCGACACGGCGTGAAACACCGTCACCAGGTCGTGATAGCCATCGGCTCGCCGCGGCCCCACCGCGAGCTGGAGGTTGAGTTTGGCGGGGACCCGCACCGTCACACCGATCACGATGGCTGAATCGTACGCGGTCGTTCCGGGTGCACCGCCGCCAGCCGCGCGAACTCGGCCACGCTGAGCGATTCCCCCCGCAGGCCCGGATCGATGCCCGCCGCCCGGAGCCGCCGTTCCGCCTCGGACGGCGATCCCGCCCAGCCCGATAGCGCCGCGCGCAGCGTCTTGCGCCGTTGCCGGAACGCCGCGTCGACGACCGCGAACACCTCCTCGCGGCTCGCCGTCGTCGCCGGCGGGTCGTGCCGGGTGAACGCGACCAGCCGCGAATCCACGTTCGGCACCGGCCAGAACACGCTGCGCGGTACCGTCCCGGCCGGCCGGGCCGCCGCGTACCAGGCCAGCTTGACCGAGGGCGTGCCGTACACCCGGGAGCCGGGCGGGGCGCACATCCGGTCGGCCACCTCGGCCTGCACCATGACCAGCCCCCGCCGCAGCGAGGGCAGCACGGCCAGCAGGTGCAGCAGTACCGGCACCGCCACGTTGTAGGGCAGGTTCGCGACCAGCACCGTCGGTACGCCCCCCGCCTGCTCACGCAGGCCGGTCTCGGTCACGTTCAGCGCGTCGGCGTTGACCATGGTGACCTGGCCCGCGAGCGCGGGAGCCCGGGAGGCGATCGTCTGCGGCAGTTCGTTCGCGAGCACCGGGTCGATCTCGACGGCGATGACCTCGGACGGGCTCGCTTCGAGCAAGGCGAGGGTGAGCGAGCCCAGGCCAGGCCCGATCTCGAGGACCATGTCGTCGGGACGCAGGCCCGCCAGCGACGCAATCTGCCGCACAGTCCCCTGTTCCACGACGAAGTTCTGCCCGAGCCGCTTCGAGGGCCGGACACCGAGCCGGTCCGCGAGCAGCCGGATATCGGCGGGCCCGAGCAGCCGCACGCGCGGCTTCGCCGTCACCACGTCATCCACGGTGCGCACCGGCTCGATGTGCCATCGGGCCGGTTGTAACCGGCCCAATGTTCCATTGAGCCGGTTGGGAAGCTAGGGCCGGACGGGAAGCTGGGGCGGGCATGGGTGCTACCACGGGCCGAAGAGGCGGGCGGCGGTGGCCGTGACCGCGTCGCACAGGTCGGCCACGTCCATGTCCTTGACCTCGGCTATGCGCCGCAGGGTGTACGCCGCCATGGCGGGTGAGTTGGGCTTACCGCGGTTCGGCACCGGGGTCAGGAACGGCGCGTCGGTCTCGACCAGGATGAGATCGGGCGGAGCGGCCGCCGCGGCGTCCCGCAGCGGCTGGGCATTGGAGAAAGTCACGTTGCCCGCGAACGACATGACGTAACCCGCCTCGGCGCAGCGCTTGGCCATGGCGGCGTCGCCGGAGAAACAGTGGAACACCACCCGGGGCGGCGGCCCGTCGACTTCCAGGATGCGCAGCACGTCGGCGTGCGCCTCCCGGTCGTGGATCATCAGCGCCTTGCCGGTCCGCTTGGCGATCTTGATGTGCTCGCGGAACCACCAGCGCTGGACGTCCGGGGCGGCGTGATCGCGGTAGTAATCGAGCCCGGTCTCGCCGACCGCGCGCACCCGCGGACGGGAGGCCAGCGCCTCGATCGCGGCCAGCACCTCATCCGCGGCCAGCGTCGGCCCGGTGCCGGACGGGGCCCGTGTAAGCGACGAGGGCCCCGTGACGGCTGAAGGCCCGGTGACGGATGAAGGCCCGGTGACCGACGAAGGCCCTGTGACAGATGGGGCGGGCGAGGAAGGCGGGGCGGTGGCGGCGACGGTGTCGTTCGGGTGGATGGCGACCGCCGCGTACACCGCGTCGTGTTCCTCGGCGCACCGCGCCGACCAGCGAGACGACTCCAGGGTGGTGCCCACCGTCACCACCCGGACGATCCCGGCCGCCCGCGCCGCAGCGAGCACGTCAACCACCGGCTCGTCGATCATGTCCAGGTGCGTGTGGCTGTCGAGGGCCGGCCTGGGCAGCGGTGAAGGCGGTACGGGGGCGGTCACCAGGGCTCGTTCGGGTAAATATTTCCGCGCATCAGGACTCCAGCCGGGCTAGTTCCTCATCGACCACGGCGGTGTCGAGCTTGGTGAACAGCGGCGTTGGCGCCGCCAGCGGCGTGCCGGCGCGCAGCGGCGCGGACGACCAGCGGGCCGCGCCGTCGTAGGTGCCGGTAATGACCGGGTAGGACGGGGCGCCGGCCTCGTCGACCTGCTCGACCCGGGGCATGTCCGACCAGGTGCCGGCACCGCCGAGCATGTCGTGCACCAGCGCCGACGAGCGGGGCAGGAACGGGGTGAGCAGGGTCTTCGCGTCGTCGACCAGCTGCAGGGCCACGTGCAGCACGGTGCGCATCCGCTCCGGGTCGGACTCGCGCAGCTTCCACGGCGCCTGCTCGGAGAAGTACTTGTTGGCCTCGGACACCGTCCGCATCGCCTCGGTGATCGCGAACTTGAACCGGGACGAGCCCAGGTGCGTGCCGACCGTGCCGAAGGCCTGCCGGGACTTGTCCAGGAGCTCATGGTCCAGGCCGGTCAGCGTGCCCGCCGCCGGGATCGAGCCGATGTTGCGGGCCGCGAACGAGACCGCCCGGTTCACCAGGTTCCCCCACGTCGCGACCAGCTCGTCATTGTTGCGGCGGACGAACTCGCTCCAGGTGAAGTCGGTGTCCTGGTTCTCCGGCCCGGCGATGGCCACGTAGTACCGCAGCGCGTCGACGTCGTAGCGGGCCAGGAAATCGCGGACGTAGATGACCACCGAACGGGACGAGGAGAACTTGCGGCCCTCCATCGTCAGGTACTCACTCGAGACCACCTCGGACGGCAGGTTCAGCGTGCCGAGCGGACCCGGGGAGCCGCCGCGGGCGCCGCGCCCGTTGTAGCCGAGCAGCATGGCCGGCCAGATCTCGGAGTGGAAGACGATGTTGTCCTTGCCCATGAAGTAGTACGACTCGGCGTCCGGGTTGTTCCACCAGGCCCGCCAGGCGTCCGGGTCGCCGCTGCGGCGGGCCCACTCGATCGACGCGGACAGGTACCCGATCACCGCGTCGAACCAGACGTAGATCCGCTTGTCCGGCCGGTCCCGCCAGCCGGGCAGCGGGACGGGCACGCCCCAGTCCAGGTCCCGGGTGATCGCCCGGGGCTGCAGGTCGTCCAGCAGGTTGAGGGAGAATTTGAGCACGTTCGGCCGCCAGTGGCCCGCCTTGGCCTGCAGCCAGCTGCCGAGCACCTCGGCGAACGCGGGCAGGTCGAGGAAGTACTGCTCGCTCTCGACGAAGACCGGCGCCTCGCCGTTGATCTTGGACCGGGGGTTGATGAGATCGGCCGGATCGAGCTGGTTGCCGCAGTTGTCGCACTGGTCGCCGCGAGCGCTGTCGTAGCCGCAGATCGGGCAGGTGCCCTCGATGTAGCGGTCGGGCAGGGTCCGGCCGGTGGACGGCGAGATCGCGGCGGGCGTGGTGCGGGGGAAGATGTAGCCGTTCTCCAGCAGCCTGGTGAAGATCTCCTGGGTCACCGCGTAGTGGTTGAGCGTGGTCGTCCGGGTGAACAGGTCATAGGTCATGCCCAGGCCAGCCAGGTCCTCGACGATGATCTGGTTGTAGCGGTCGGCCAGCGCCCGGGCCGACACGCCCTCGGCGTCGGCCTGCACCTGGATCGGGGTGCCGTGCTCGTCGGTGCCGCTGACCATCAGCACCCGGTTGCCTGCCATCCGCTGGTACCGGCTGAACATGTCGCAGGGCAGCGCGAAGCCCGAGACGTGACCGATATGACGAGGGCCGTTCGCGTACGGCCAGGCCGGGGCGGACAAGATGTTGCGCATGGGCTAAAGCCTAGGGGCAGCTGCCTGCTGCTCCCGATGATCAGCACTATCGGCCGGAACGGACGGTGGTGACCCGATCGCGGCATGGCGGGTGTGCTTGATGCCGAGGATGGACAGGAAGAACGTGCCCAGGATCACCTGCGAGCTCACGATCAGCGCGGTCACCGACGGGATCATCAGCCGCAGGGAATGCTCGTAGTCGAGCTGGTGGAACTTCTGCCCGTTCCAGTACGCCAGTGAGAAGATCAGTCCCGCCAGGCCCGCGAGGCCGATCAGGGCGCCCACCATCAGCCCGCGTTCCAGGTTCAGCTTCTCCAGCAGCCGCTGGACCTTCGGCTCCTCGGGCAGGAAACCCTCCGAGCCGGCGTAGACCTGGGTGAACAGCCAGAACAACACCGCCTGGAACCCGATCACCACCATGGCCGAGGCGGCGACCAGCGTGTCGACGTCGAAGGTCACGGCGCCGAACTTGAACGGGTGCGGCACCACGATCGCGCCGATCACCAGGCCCGCGGCAAGCAGCACCAGGCCGGGCAGGAAGAACAGCCAGCGCGGGCTGAACAGCAGCAGGAACCGCAGGTGCCGCCAGCCGTCCTGCCAGGTGTGCAGGTGCGGCGGCCGGCTCCGGCCGTCCTTGGCCAGCGTGGTCGGCACCTCGGTCACCCGCTGGCCGGCCAGGGCCGCCTTGACCACCATCTCGCTGGCGAACTCCATCCCGGTCGCCTGCAAGTTGAGCGCCATGAC
>Ga0182030_10024389_pt1 | contig 11115 bp, 13 predicted proteins | sample 812S3MmetaG_FD_121299 | JGI IMG/M metagenome (GOLD analysis project Ga0182030, IMG submission 121299) | Permafrost microbial communities from Stordalen Mire, Sweden - 812S3M metaG (Illumina Assembly) | ecosystem: Environmental > Terrestrial > Soil > Wetlands > Permafrost | place: Sweden...
CTGAGGTTGAGAGTTTTACGAAAGGGCATCAATTCGGGCAGCGCCAATCGACATGAACGACGAGTTGAATTCCGACGCCGACTCCCCAGACGACAAATCGGATGGGACATGCGCTTCTTGCGTACCGCAACGCTCAGCGAGATTCACATTGGAGCCTAACGTGCCGGTGGAAACTGGATCATCGATTTCGGCCGTTGCGACCGTTCCTTACGACGCGGCGGACAATCTGGCTCCGCTCGCGCTGATACCATTTTTCGAGTCGAAACGAACTGAAGCAGAAACCAACACGATCGCTCGGCCTCGGTTTTTCGCCGCAAGCCTACTATTACTTATTTTGGTCAGCGCGGGAGCTGTCTACGACCACTTTCGACAGTCAACGCTGTTGACGACCAGCGCACATGAGACTGAGAGCCTGGCTTCGACAGTACGCACGCTTAAATCTCGCCTCGATGCGATTGAGATTCAGCACGAGCAGGGAGCAGCAATCGAGATACGAAAAGCTTTAGATCAAATGAAAACGGAATTCTCGACGACGCACGAAGTCAACGCCAATTTCGCGCAATTGAGAGCGCGCTTGGACCGCATCGACAACGATCATAGCGCCCGTTTGGATAAACTCAGCGAGCGTTTCGACCACGATCTGACTTCCCGCTTTGGAGATATTTTGGCGAGGCTCGACAAACTCGAAAGAAGACCCGTGACACTTATAGGCAGCGCTAGCGCGCCGTCGTCGACCAGGCCGCCAATTCCGCAAGCTAGAGGTGACATCACCAATCTAAATGAGACGACGGGCTCAATCGAGAAACCGATACAACTTCTGAGAGGCTCCAGCGTCGCTGGTGTCGGTGATGGTTATGCGGTGATCACAAGCCGCAACGGTCCTCGACCAGTAACGGTGGGGGATTTGATTCCGGGCGCAGGACGCGTGTTACGTATCGAGCGGCACGGACACGAGTGGGCGGTTCTAACCAGCCTTGGAGTTATTTCGAGCGAACCAAGTCCGTATTAAATCATAGTCCTTAGAAAATCGACGTCGTCTCCGCGCCTGTCAGTGATGCGCCGGATCCCGAGTTGCGGCCCAACATTACGGGTTAATTATTCAATTGACTACGGCCAATTCTTCGGCTGAGACATCTCCGCCGACGGAGGTGTCTCCATTGGCGGCGCTTCCGAGTTTTGGAGGCCTGTGTTAGGAACCCGGCGCTGCCAGGCTCTGCAAAATACTCGGGCCATGGCGCCGCAGCAAAATAAGGACGCATTTGGCAATGGCGGAGCGCCTTTCACAATTTGGTTACGAAGACTTACTGGCATGCGGCCGGGGCGAACTTTTCGGCTCTGGGAATGCGCAACTGCCACTCCCGCCGATGCTAATGTTCGATAGAATTGTGGAAATTACAGAATCGGGTGGGGCGCACGGGAAGGGCGGTATTCGCGCCGAATTAGATGTTAAGCCGGACTTGTGGTTCTTCAACTGCCACTTCAAAGGCGACCCGGTGATGCCGGGTTGCCTTGGCTTGGATGCTTTGTGGCAACTGACCGGTTTTTTCCTTGGCTGGCTAGGTCTTCCCGGACGTGGCCGCGCCCTCGGGGTAGGGGAGGTTCGATTTGAGGATCAAGTTTTGCCGGCGGTTCGCCGCGTTCTTTACGGTATAGAAGTAAAGAGGGTGTTCAGAGGAAAGTTAAATCTTGCTGTCTCCGACGGATGGCTGGAAGCTGACGGGCGGCGCATCTATGGCGTATCGAATATGCGCGTTGGGCTGTTTGGCGCGCCCGCGCATGGCGGTGTTTAGGGCGGCTTAGACGATCTTTGGTTAGTTTGAGGAGGAAATTGTATGAGACGCGTTGTCATCACAGGGATGGGCATCGTGTCTTCAATCGGAAACAATTCGCAGGAAGTGCTCGCGAGTCTCCATGCTGGGCGATCTGGGATCTCCCGTGCAGACAAATACGTGGAGCTTGGTTTCCGGAGCCAGGTGCACGGGGCACCAACTCTGAAAGCTGACGAGATCATCGATCGTCGCGCGATGCGTTTTCACGGTGGGGGAACGGCGTGGAATCACGTTGCGATGGACCAGGCCATCCGCGACAGCGGATTGGAGTCGAGCGATGTCTCGCACGAGCGGACCGGACTAATTATGGGCTCCGGGGGGCCGTCAACCCGCGCAATCGTCGAGGCCGCAGATATTACGCGTTCTAAAGGCCCCAAACGTGTTGGACCCTACGCAGTTCCCAAGTCGATGTCCTCTACGGCTTCCGCGACGCTATCGACGTGGTTCAAGATCAAAGGTGTAAGTTACTCAATCTCTTCCGCCTGCGCCACCTCCAACCATTGTATCGGCGCGGGCTACGAGCAGATCTTGTATGGCAAGCAGGATGTGGTCTTCGCAGGTGGATGCGAGGACCTGGATTGGAGTCTTTCCGTACTATTCGATGCAATGGGTGCGATGTCGTCTCGATATAACGATACACCGGAGCGCGCATCGCGCGCGTACGACAGGAATCGTGATGGCTTTGTAATTTCGGCCGGCGCCGGCGTAGTCGTCCTCGAGGACTACGAACACGCGAAAGCGCGCGGCGCACACATTTATGGGGAAATTGCAGGTTACGGGGCCACCTCAGACGGGGCGGATATGGTTGCGCCTTCCGGCGAGGGTGCTGTTCGCTGTATGCGTCAAGCTTTATACACCCTTAGGGCTCCCGTAGATTATATTAACCCGCACGCAACTTCAACTCCGGTCGGGGACCTAAAGGAAATGGAGGCTTTGCGGGAGGTCTTCGGGTGCGGGGAGAAATGCCCACCTATTTCGGCGACGAAATCTCTGACCGGTCATTCTCAGGGAGCAACGGGCGTACATGAGGCGATCTATTCACTCTTAATGATGCAGAACGGCTTTATTTGCGAAAGCGCACATATTGAGGATCTCGATCCTGCATTCGCGGACATGCCTATTGTTCGTAGGCGTCGCGACAATGCGCGACTTGGTGTTGTTCTTTCCAATTCTTTTGGTTTCGGCGGGACTAACGCCACGATTGTGCTGAAACACGTCGATTTGTAGCTAATCGAGCGCCGAGTGATACGAAATTGGGTTTGATGTCTGGCAAACGCGGTCTGGTAATGGGGGTCGCTAACGATCACTCTATCGCCTGGGGAATTGCGCAAACTCTGTCAGCTTATGGAGCGGAACTGGCGTTTACATACCAGGGAGCCGCGCTGGGCAAACGCGTTATTCCCTTAGCAAATGGTCTTGGTTCGACCTTAGTACTGCCGTGCGATGTGGAGGACATTTCATCCGTTGACTCTGTGTTCGCTGCCCTCAATAGCGAGTGGTCGACCCTCGACTTTGTTGTCCACTGCATCGGATATTCCGCCCGAAGCGAACTGAGGGGGCGTTACGCAGATACGACTCGTGAAAATTTCGTCCGCACAATGGTGATTTCAGTCTTTTCGTTCACCGAGATTGCCAAACGCGCCGCGTTGCTAATGCCAAACGGCGGCGCGATGCTAACGTTGACGTTCGGCGGCGCGACGAGGGTTATGCCAAATTACAATGTGATGGGGGTCGCGAAGGCAGCCTTGGAAGCGAGCGTGCGATACTTGGCGGCGGACTTCGGTCCCGCGGGAATTCGGGTCAATGCGATCTCCGCAGGCCCAATCCGGACCCTGGCAGGAGCGGCTATTGGCGACGCTCGCTTGATGTTCAACTTTCAGCGGGAACACGCTCCGCTGCGGCGAACAGCCACGATCGAAGATGTCGGCGGATCCGCGCTCTACCTGCTTTCGGGACTGTCGTCGGGCGTTACCGGTGAAGTTCACTTCGTCGATTCAGGGTACAACATTATCTCAATGCCGCGCCCGGAAGATATAAAGTCCTCCGAGTGAATTGATCGAACCCGGTCCTAGGCGGCGGTTTGCAATATAGCGGACCAATGATTTTTTCGGAGATCTCCATAACCGCCGCCCGCAATCTCCGCACTTTGGTTGCGGCGGCTTCATTTTTCCTATTTGCCGCCATTGCGCTCTCTCCAGCCGCGGCGAATGCGCGATCAGCCCTCGCAGGAACCGACCCGGCGTTTTCAAAGTTCGTCGCGGATCTCTGGCCCCTAGCGCAAGCAAAGGGCATCTCCAGACCGACATTTGACCGAGCGTTTGAAGGCGTCAGTTTCGATCCAAAGGTCGTCGCGCGCTCTCGAAATCAAGCCGAGTTTAGCGAGCCTATCTGGCAGTATCTCGAGAGCGCGGTTTCTGAGTCTCGGATAGACCGCGGGCGCGCTAAGGCTAAAGCCGAGAGCGTTTGGCTCGATAAGGCAAAGGAAGTTTACGGGGTCGATGAAGCGACCATCATGGGCATCTGGGGAATGGAGACCGAATACGGTGCTTTCCAGGGTTCGGACAACGTTATCAAAGCGCTAGCCAGCCTTGCCTATGCTCACTTCCGAGGTGATTATTTTCGTGATGAGCTAATTTCGGCCCTCTGCATTTTGGAGGAACGTGACATCGGACCAGCCCAAATGGTCGGATCGTGGGCAGGCGCTATGGGCCAGACGCAGTTCATGCCTTCCAGTTTCCTGCGTTTCGCGATCGACTTCGATGGAAATGGTAAGCGCGACATATGGACAAACGCCGCCGATGCAATAGGGTCTACTGCTAACTATTTGAGTAAGCAGGGTTGGACACCGGGCCTCCCGTGGGGATTTGAAGTTCACCTTCCCGCTGATTTTAAGCTAAACTTGGAAGATACATCGAAATTTGCCCCTTTCGCGGCGTTCACACAGCGTGGAGTTGTACCCGTAGAGAACGGTGCAATGCCGTCCGAGGGCTCCGGTCAACTCTTGATCCCCTCGGGACTTCGGGGCCCTATATTTCTCGTAACGAGTAACTTCAAGACTATTAAGACCTACAACAATTCGACTGCGTATGCTTTGGGCGTTGCATTGCTCGGCGATGCAATCTTGGGGAGATCGGGAGTGCATACACCTTGGCCGGTGCGAGATAAAAGTCTCAGCCAGATCCAGGTCCGTGAGCTCCAGTCACGCTTGCGAAAACTTGGATATGATGTAGGAGAAATTGACGGTCGGATAGGAGAGGTTTTGCAAGCAGCAGTCCAGAAATTTCAGGTAAAGAACGGTTTGCCGCCGGACGGCTACGCGAACTCGTCGCTTTTACAGAAGGCGAAAGATCAACAATAACCGATCCTTGCGTATACTCGGGCATCTTTGAATGAACGCACTCAGAGGTCAATCGTTTAGGGCGCGAGCGGCCCAGCTTGCCTTGCTCACGGTAATTTGTCTTGTTGCTGCGGCCGATCCGGCACCTGCGCAAGACGGGGGTATTGGGGGCTTCTTTTCACATCTCTTTGGTTCACCGGCTGCGAAACCTCCCGAACCGGCTCCGGCTTTCGTGCCCGCCCCGCGCAAGCCGAGGAAAAAAGTTCACGACTTCGTTCCTGCCGTGACGACGCGCGTGCCCGGCGCTCCTGGCGGCGCGCCCGTGCAGGCCAACTTTTATATCGACGTTGTCGGGGATAGTCTTGGGGTGTCGGCGGCCGAGGGTCTTAGCGACGCGTTCGCCGACAAGCCGGAAATAGCCATTGTTGATCGGTCGAGAGACGCATCCGGGCTTGTGCGCGACGATTATTTTAGTTGGTCAAAGGCAGCCGCTGACCTCGTCGCGGGTACGGACAAAATTGACCTAGTTGTCGTAATGCTCGGGATCAATGATGACCAGGTGATGAGAGATGGAACGGACACGCTCGATCCGCTGAGCGATCGGTGGGTTGATCGTTATGGCGAGCGCGTTGAAGTGCTCGTGACTAAGTTTCGATCTGCACATATTCCTCTGCTTTGGGTAGGCCTTCCTCCCATGAGGTCCGAGCGCCTAAACGCCGATGTTGTTAAGCTGAATCAAATATATCGGGAGCGGGTGGAGAAGGCTGGCGGCAAATTCATCGACATCTGGGACGCATTTGCAAGTCAAAGTGGTCAATATGACGCTTACGGCCCAAATGTGGACGGGCAGAATGCAAAGTTGCGCGGGGTCGACGGTATTCATTTCACGAAGGCCGGCGCCCGAAAGGTTGCGCACTTTCTCGAATCCGAAATTCATCGCTCTTTTGATAAAAATAGGCCGGCGCCAGAAGTCGCGACTCTTCCTCCGGACATCGAACAAGCTGCTGACGACATAAACGCTCAGATCCGGCGGGAGATGGGCACCCTGCCCTCAAAAGGTCCTGCGACCACACAAGGCCCTACAAAGCAGCTGGCAGGTCCGATTGTATCATTAACCGCTCGCCCGCTCTCGGCGGAAGGCAAATTGACTGGAGCAGAAGTCAGACATGTCGCCCAAAACCCAGATGCCAATCGCGTCCTAACTCGCGGCGAGCCGATGAATTCGCGCAGCGGTCGAGCGGACGATTTCTCTTGGCCGCATATATAAGGGCCCGAGCACACTCATTCGCTTGTTTGGTAGCTGGCTCCGTGCTAGGCGACGGCCGTCGTGTTGCACGGCTCGGACAGCGGCTCTCGTCTATCGATGGGCGGACCTGGCCGGATTGTGAGCCCCAGCGTTGAAGGAGAGAACGATGGCGGACCAGATAGGAAATGGCGCTTCTGAGCCAGATGGTGCGTCTCCCCGCTTCGCGGTATTGGCCCAATATACCAAAGATTTCTCGTTCGAGAATCCCAACGCGCCCCGCACTTTAGCGCCGCAACAGCAAAGTCCCAAAATTTCACTACAAGTAAATGTGAATGTAAGGCAGCTTGCGCAGAATGATTTCGAAGTCAGCTTGATGCTCGAAGGAGGCGCAGGTGAAGGCGCAGACGCACTATTTAGATTTGAACTCAATTACGCGGGCGTTTTTCGATTGGAAAATATCCCGACGGATCAGATTCAACCCGTAGTGATGATCGAAGGTCCACGGCTGTTGTTTCCATTTGCCCGTCAAATTGTTGCGGAGTCAGTCCGTTCGGGCGGATATCCGCCGCTTTACGTTGACCCAATCGACTTTCATGGTTTGTACGTTCAACGAACGACCGGGGCCTCAATAGGTCCTCCCGTCGCTCACGTCTAGCCTTGATCTACGGCGTGATGACGCGGGTAGCGAAGCCAGATCGCGGTCTCGCCCAGGGCCTTGACCAGCGCCAAATGGTCCTCGATAGCGGTCTCGCCAATTCGAGACGGCAAAATCATCTCGCGCATAGTCCGAATAGCGGCGTATCTTGCGCTATTCGCTACTTCGGAATCGTTCGAGAGCGCGAACGATGCTTGGCGTCCACCACACAGCTCCGCATATACTTCCACCAAAATTCGCGCATCAAGCAATGCGCCATGCTTAACACGGCGAGACCTGTCTATTCGGTAGCGGTCGCAAAGTGCGTCGAGACTATTGGCTGCGCCTGGATGTTTGCTTCGCGCCAAGGCGAGCGTGTCAATTATTCGTTCGGGCGCTATTGAGGGATAACCTGCAGCGACCAGTTCGGCGTTTAGAAATCGAGTGTCGAACTCAGCGTTATGGATCACAAGCGGGTCCTCCGCGATAAACGCGAGAAACTCCGGAGCGACCGCCTGAAAGACGGGACAGCCCTTAAGAGAAGCAGTCGAGTGCCCATGCACTCGGAATGCCTCCTCTGAAACCTCCCGCTGTGGATTAATCAAAACATGAAATGTGGCGCCCGTTGCGACGTTATTCACAATTTCGACGGCCCCGATCTCCAACAATCGGTCGCCCCTCGCAGGATCGAGTCCCGTGGTTTCAGTGTCAAGAACGATTGCGCGCATTTCGGATTCCGTTGCCACTTAAGCCGCTGATCGCGCGAGCTAAGGCGGCGACCTGCGCTGCAGTCTTGGAAATAGGCCCGTTGGTGTCGATTATAAAATGCGCGCGTCGTCTTTTATCGCTGTCAGGAATTTGACGAGATAAAATTTGCTCGAGCTTTGAAACGTTCATATTGGAACGAGAAAGGGCACGCACCTGCTGATTCTCAAGACTTGCGCTCACAACGACGACGAGATCCAATGATAGATCGCCGCCTTTCTCGAACAGGAGCGGAATATCGACAAGCGCAATTTTTCGGTCTCGATCGAATGCATCGGCAAGAAATTGCCGTCGTCGTATTTCGACCGCCGGATGAACTATGGCCTCGAGACGCGCCATCGCTGAACTATCAACTAGAACGCGCGACGCGAGTGCGTCTCGATGCACAACGCCGTCCACAATTACGCCCGCAAACTCCGCTCCGATTAACGCTGCGTTATCAGATTCGTAAAACTCACTCACCGCGGCATCAGCATCAAAGACGGGATATCCTAGCGCTGCAAACATACGCGCTACAGTCGATTTACCCATAGCGATTGAGCCGGTGAGGCCGACGACAATCATGGTGACGCAGTCATTGGTCCAGACAGTGTCATCCGGCGGCAGCGAGAAGTCTTATGCTCGCAGTTGTAGCTCCGAGCATCTGCAGAAAACCCACGCATAACCGCTCCCGCTAATTGGGCTGATTCGCTGTCTAACAAGCGATCTTCCGGCGCATTGGTCATAGCCAAAGTGCGCCTTCTTCCCGAAGGGCCGATAGCACTCGCAATAATGGCATGCCCAGGATCGTCGCACTATCACCTTCTATTTTCTCAAATAGGTAAATACCCGCACCCTCGAGCATATAGCCGCCTACGCTCTCCAGCGCACTCGGTCCAACAAGTCGGAGATATAAAGCCATCTGTTCCTCATCGAGAAATCGCATGGTCATTTTCGCATGATCGACCCCTTTGCGGATAACCCGAGCGTCGAGGGCGATGGCGAATGCGGATAATAGCAAATGGGTTCGACCGGACAGCCTTTGCAAATTGCCAATAACGTCGGGAATGGTGTCTGCTTTATGTATAACGCTTCCCGCGAAAATCAGAACCTGATCAGACCCAATACAAAGCACACCGGGGTGGCGACGACTTGCCTCAATCGCTTTGGCTTGTGCAAGCATGGTAGCAAGACCATCAAAATTGCCGCCGTTCCCGACGAAAGCCGCCTCCAAACTACGTTCGTCAAGATTTGCGGGATCGCGTTCGAATGGGATTCCAGCCTGCTCCAAGAGACGACCGCGCACCGCACTTTTCGACGCAAGGACTAATTTTTCCGCCAAGTTCCATATATTAGCGTTATCCGCGCGTTCGTGCTGCATTGCTAACCTTGAGTGATAAATTTAAAGCGATGTTCCCTATACAGGTCGATGATCGCAGCAGCTGTCTCCTCAATTGAGCGACGAGTCACATCAATAGTTGGCCAGCCTTTACTAGCAAATAGTCGACGCGACGCAGCGACTTCCTCTGCGACGGCGATACGGTCAATGTAGTCGCTCTTGCTGTCAGCGTTCAGAGACAGGAGCCGATTTTGCCGGATTTGAATGATTCGTTCAGGTGACGCAATCAAACCAACTATTAGCGGTCTACGCAGGCCATCCAGCACTGTTGGTAGCGGAACATTTGGAACTACGGGGACATTCGCCGTCTTGTAGCCGCGATTGGCAAGGTAGATGCTTGTCGGAGTTTTTGACGTACGGCTGACGCCAAGTAATACAATATCAGCATGCTCCAGGTTTTCTGGCAGTTGTCCGTCGTCATTCATCATAGTGAAATTAAGCGCATCTATGCGTTTAAAATATTCAGCGTTAAGCATATGCTGAGCGCCAGCACGCGGCGTAGAACTCTGGCCCAAATACGATTTGAACAGAGTCAGTATAGGCCCAAGAACAGATAGACAGGGCGACCCCGCGGTCTCACAACTCGCTTCCAACCGCTGAGATAGATCAGAATCTACGAGTGTGAAAAGCACAATTCCCGGAGCATTTTCGATTTGCGCGATCACACGGTCGAGCTGGGATAGCGTTCTGATTAGAGGATACACGTGCTCGATAGACGCCACCCCTTGGTATTGGGCCGCTGCCGCCCGCGACGCAGCGATCAAAGTTTCCCCTGTTGAATCAGAGACAAGATGAAGATGAAAGTAGCTGCGACCCATGAATTAGCCTTTAAATTCACATGGCGTTCATAACCGGCTGGGCTCGTCGTGGACAAAAGTTGACAACCTTCGACTCGAGCATCACCGGGAAACCCAAGCCCCCGCGTGAGACGCGATTTTGTCCACACAGAGACTTAGCTCAACCGCGCGGCGCCGCAAACAGGAGATCGGTGGGATCACCGGACGCAACAGACATCTACGCACTATGTTGTCCGCGATAGCTGTTGAAAACAGTCGCTGAATCGGAATTTGTCCCCAACGCGTAGGATATCGAGAGAGATTAGGTGGCGCCATTGGATATCTTGTGAGACTGCATTGCACAGATTTGGTGAAATGCGCTTCGCCACAAACAACAAGAGAAAAACTTAGGTCAAAAGTTTGTCTCCTAGTTTTCGCGACCGCCCGACGCCGATCATGCCATTGCGTACCGACTTAGTCGAGAGTCGACTCAGATCGTCGAATTATGTGATAACTCAATTGAAAATGATCGTGATCGGAGCTGCGAAATGGAATCCTGGGAGCTTTGGGCAAAATCATTGCATATTATAGCGGTGATATCTTGGATGGCGGGATTGTTATATTTGCCTAGACTATTTGTCTATCACGCTCAGTGTTCGGATAAATCGAGAGAATCGGAGATATTTAAGTTGATGGAGCGAAGGTTGCTCAAAGCGATCATGAATCCCGCGATGATTGTTGTTTGGATAACCGGGCCGCTCGTCGCTTACGGCTATGATGATTTACACGCCCACTGGCTTCACGCGAAAATTTTTTTAGTAATTTTGCTTTCTGGGGTCCATTTATATTTAGCCAAGATTGTTAAAACATTTGCAGCCGGCGCGAATTCCCATACCACCGGTTTTTATCGGATGCTTAACGAGGTGCCGACGGTGCTAATGATTTTAATCGTGATCCTTGTAGTCGTGAAGCCAATTTAACCGCACCCCACAAAGATCGCCGTTGAAATATCGGCCAAAGCCGATTATAGAGGCGCTCCACCCAAACGCCCGTCTCAATTGTGATCGGGTCGTGCGCGGTCCCGTAAGAGTGGCCGCCTTGCGCACATTGCTAATCCCCCTTGGGACGTACTCGGCGTTTTTCCAACGAA